>JABLTQ010133244.1_pt1 | contig 11297 bp, 9 predicted proteins | sample 7160101 | NCBI WGS metagenome assembly JABLTQ01 (sample SAMN14651228, study PRJNA627086) | human gut metagenome | isolation source: feces | host: Homo sapiens
GCACATACCGTCGCAGTCCTCCTCCTGCACGGAGCCGACGACCATGATCTTGTAGCCCTCGGGAATGAGGTTCAGATCCTTCATGATCTTCGCGCCGTAGGCAGCAGAGGCCATGCCGCCCTCCTGGTCGGAGCCGCCGCGGCCGTAGATGATCTCGTCGGTCTCGTAGCCCTCATAGGGATCGGCATCCCAGTTCTCGATGTTGCCGATGCCGACGGTGTCGATGTGAGAGTCGATGGCGATGATCTTGTCGCCCTCGCCCATAAAGCCCATGACGTTGCCCAGGCCGTCGACCTTGACCTCGTCATAGCCAAGGCTCTCCATCTCGGCCTTGATGCAAGCGACGACCTCGCCCTCCTCGCAAGACTCAGAGGGGTGCGAGATCATGGCGCGCAGGAAGCGGGTCATGTCAGCGCGGTGAGACTCAGCAGCGTTTTTAATTGCCTCGAAATCGAGTTCCTTAGTCATAACAGTCAACCTTTCTACAAGGGTTTACCTACAGGTAGATATTTCAGATAGATCACTTGTGCCAAGCAGCGTGAGGTCGAGCACCCGGCAAGCAAGCAACCATAGGAGGCGGACGGAGGACTTTGCTCCGTCGCGAGTTCCGCACGAGCCGGAGAGCACTTAATGTGCTCTCCGTGCGAGCAGGACTGTCCGAGCAGGGAGTAAAGTCCTCCGGCTGCCTCCGGACAGGTCAGCCTGCTAGCAAGTCGGGTACTCGCCCTCCCAGACGATGCGACGGTACTGATCCGGATCGGTGTCGCCCTCGGTGGAGAAGCAGAGCACGGAGCTCGTCTTGTCCAGGCCGATGAGCTCCTTGAGCTCGGCGTACTCGGGGTCGAGCATGAGGGTCTCGACCAGACCGGTGGTCACTGCGCCGGACTCGCCGGAGATGACGCGCGGGTCGCCCTTCTCGGGAGCGCCCAGGGTGCGCATGCCGCGAGCGGTGACCCAGTCGGGGCAGGACACGAAGGCGGTGGTGTGGTTGCGCAGGATATCCCAGCCCAAGATGTTGGGCTCGCCGCAGCACAGGCCGGCCATGATGGAGGGCATGTCACCGTCCACGATGCGCGGATCTCCGTCGCCGGCGGCAGCGCCCTTGTACAGGCAGGCGGCCGGTGCGCACTCAACCACGACGAAGGTGGGCGGGTTATCGGGATACAGGTTGGTGAAGTAGCCCACCACGGCGCCGGCGAGCGAGCCTACGCCAGCCTGGACAAAGACGTGCGTCGGGCGGTTGATAGCCATCTCGCGCAGCTGCTCGGCAGCCTCGGAAGCCATGGTGCCGTAACCCTCCATGATCCAGGACGGGATCTTCTCGTAGCCCTCCCAGGCGGTGTCCTGAACGATGACGCCGCGCTCGCAGGCGTCGGCCTCGGCGGCGGCCATGCGCACGCACTCGTCGTAGTTGACCTCTTCGATGGTCACCGTGGCGCCCTCGGCGGCAATGTTATCGAAGCGGGGCTTGGTGGAACCCTTGGGCATGTGCACGACGGCCTTCTGGCCCAGCTTGTTGGCAGCCCATGCCACGCCGCGGCCATGGTTGCCGTCGGTGGCGGTAAAGAAGGTGGCCTGGCCAAAGTCCTTGGCAAGCTGATCGGAGGTCAGGTAATCGAAGGTGCACTCGGCAACGTCCTTGCCGGTCTCGTCGGCAATGTAGTTGGCCATGGCAAACGATCCGCCCAGGACCTTAAAGGCGTTGAGGCCAAAGCGATAGCTCTCGTCCTTAACGCACAGGTTGGACAGGCCTAGGCGCGCGGCCTGGCCATCCAGGCGGGCAAGCGGAGTGACGGTGTACTGGGGGAACGACTGGTGGAAGGCGCGGGCCTTCTTCACGTGGTCGAGGCTCATGATTCCCAAGTGCTTGTCATCGCTCTTGGGCATCGTGTTGCCCGCCCACTGGATCTTATCGGCCATACGGTGAACTCCTTAAGTTCTCTCTTGCCGGCCCCCGCATACGCGTTTCAGCCCGATCCCATTCACACGGCTGAACTTTTATGTGGATGCCAAACAAAAAGTTTGTTAGCACTGTTCTATCACACTTTTTGATTGGAAAACCTAACAAATTGTTTGTTGCCGTAATCGGTACCTTTTCGCCGCCGAACGGTCACATAACACAGCGACGCTTTCGTTATTTGCGAACAAGTGGGGTTTATGGCACAGTGAGCCCAAACTAATTTTTAGGAAGGCACCCATGACCCCCGCACAGATTGAGTTCTACAAGCGCCTTGCACACGGCCTGGCGCTCCAATTTGGCCCCAACTGCGAAGTCGTCGTCCACGACCTGGAGACCGAGGACGTGGACCGCTCCATCGTAGTGATCGAAAACGGCCACGTTAGCGGGCGCAAACTGGGTGACGGCCCCAGCCATATTGTGCTTGAATCCATGCACGAGGGCACCGCCGACGTGCACGACCGCGAGCCGTACCTCACCAAAACCGCCGATGGCAAGCTGCTCAAGTCCTCGACCATCTTTATCCGCAACGACGAGGGCAAGCCCGTCGGCATTTTGGGCATCAACTTTGACATTACGCTTATGAAGGCTTTTGAGCGTTCGCTCGACGCCTTTACCGGCACCGGCGGCACGGGCTACACCGAGCCCGAGCCCATTACCAAGAACATCGGCGACCTGCTCGAGGACCTGCTGCACGAGTGCGAGCAGTTTGTGGGCAAGCCCGCGGCGCTCATGACCAAAGACGAGCGCATTCGTGCCATTGGCTACCTCGACCGTCGCGGCGCCTTCCTCATTTCCAAGTCGAGCGAACGCGCCTGCGAGTTCTTTGGCATCTCCAAGTACAGCTTCTATAGCTACCTCAATGAGGCCAAGGCGGCAGCAGGCGACAAGTAGGCACTCGCCTGGATTGCCCCTCCCCTTTTGGGCGCGAGTTCTGGAAAGCATGAATCCAAGACCGAGCCGCTTGGAAAGTTCCATATAATCGATGTCATTAGTATTTCGGAAGGATGGAACAGAATGGCGTTGAGCAAGGCATCATGCACCGGTCGCGGATTGATTCCGGCAATTGGTGGACATGTGCACCGCATGTTCGATGAGGGTGAAGACGACCTGTTTTCGCTGAGCCTTGACGACGTGATGAATGATCGCCCGTGGACCGCCGACGAACTCATGGGCGGCGGGGCTCGTCCGTCAAGCCTCAATCCCGCACTTGCGCCTAAGCCCGCATCTGCGCCGACTCCTGCGCAGTCGCCTGTTTCGACGCCCGCACTCACTTCGGCGACCACGCCCGCTCCCCGCCCCGCAAGCGACCCGTCCGAAACGGCGGCATTTCTCGCTGCAGCGACGCAGGGCAAATCGGCCGACAGCACCGTTATGTACAGCGCCCAGCAGTTGCCTGTTCCTGCGGCACGCAAGCCTCCGGTCACAAGGCTCGATGAGCCCGTTGCCCATCAGGTTGCCTACGATTCCTGGGCTGCAACCGATCTGGATGAGACCTCTACCGGCATGCCGGCGCTCGACGTTCCAGTTAACCCGCTTTTTGCCGCCAACACGAGTGCCGCGGACTATGAGAGCGGTACGGCATTTTCCGATTATTCCGATGGCTATGCTGGCAACGGTCGCATCGAGACCGAGGATTATGGCACCGCATCGAGCGATTATCTCAACGATCCGTACGCTGCCACGCCTGCACCGGAATATGACCCGGAGGCCGCGTCCGCGCCGGTGTATACCAAAAGCACAGGCGAAGAACGCTTCGCCGATTATTACGCCGAGGAAAAGGCGCTGCGTTTCTCGGAATTTCCGCAGGCAGTCAAGGTTGCCTTTATCGCCATTGTCATTGCCCTGCTCGGTGTCATTGCGTTTGAGGGATTCCGGCTGTTCTCCGGCCCCACCCAAGCGGAGTCGGAGACCCAGCAAAAAGAGGACGATAACGAGTATCTGGACATCAACACCCTCAAGGGCGACCCCAACGACGGGGACGACGAGTAGCGAGGGCTAAGGGAGGGTCGGAAGAGTCGGCGGCACGTTACGGCTCCAAAAGCCCTGCCATAAAGATGGGCAGATACAGCACGTCACCATCGCGGTGAAGATTACATTCCGCAAGTACCAGGGCGCGATCGATTCCGTAGCCCTTCGTTGCCAGTGCGTTATCGAGCGCCGCGTGGGACTTAAAACTCTTGCCCGATTTGACCTCGATGGCGAGCACTTCCCCATCGAACGTCTCTTCCACAAAATCGAGCTCACCGACCTTTTTGGACGTAAAGTAGCGCAATCTAAATCCGTGGGCTTTGAGCTCTTGGGCAACGAAGCCCTCAAACGCCGCCCCCATATTCATGCCAAAGGGGCCTTCTGCCTCCCCATCAAAAACGCCTTGGGCGACCCTTTTGGAATACGACGACATAAGCATTCCGGTGTCCAAGTAAAACAGCTTAAACAGATTTCGTTGCTCCCCCAATAAAAGGGGTGCCACGGGCGCCGTTACGTTATACACAGGAAGCGCGACACCCGCCTCCGATAGCCAGAGGAAATGATCTGTCACCTGCGAAAAACGTTTGACACCGTTAATCGATGACAGTTTGAATCGCTTGTTTTTGGAGCCGGCCTCGCTGGGAATCAGATCATAGATATCACGTATAACCAAGCGTAGCTCAGGCGGAGCGTACTTTGCGATGTCATCGCGATACAGGGCGTGAAGATCGCGATGGATGTTTCGAACCTCGTCGACATTGCGCGTCGCCAAGAAGGAATTGACCGCGTCGGGCATGCCCCCCACCACCACATACTGATGGAACAGATTGAGCAAGCGGTCATACAGATAGCCGGGGAGCTCCTTTTCGTCCTTTAGACAACCCCTGAGCATGTCAAACGCTCCGGCAGCAACGCCGCTTGCCCAGCAGAACTCCTCAAAGTCGAGTGGGTACATCTGGACCTGCTCGACATACCCCACCGGCAGGGAATCGATGCCCTCGAGCTCAACGCCAAGGAGCGATCCGGTAAGGATGTATCGAAAGTCGCCGCGCTGGACCAGGTATTTGATAAACGTCACTACGTTGGGGCATCGCTGCACCTCGTCGATAACCACAACGGTCTTGTTCGCAACCATCGGCTGCGTTGCAGCAATAGACATGCGCATAAGCAGGTCATCCGCGCTTTTTGCCGCCAAAAACGAATCGCGCACGGACGCGTCGGCGATAAGGTCGAACGTCACGACATTTTCGAACGATTCGCTTGCAAAGACGTTGACCAAATATGACTTTCCTACCTGTCGGGCGCCCTTGACCAAAAGAGCCTTGTTAGGCGACGAGGCAAGCCAAGATTTAAACTGTGCTTTCGCTTTTCTCTGTAGCATAAGCGTACCCCTTATTACGTGCTGTTTTAGCACTAGGATACACTTTTCCTTGGTTGCTAGGTGCTTATTTCGACACTTTTCCGTAATTTGGGCGGCTCGAATTTGACACTTTTTCGTACTATTTTACGGCTGATTTCGACACTTTTCCGGATGTTTGCCGAATAATTGCCGCGCAATCAAGCGCCGTCTGTACATCATTTCGCAGGCGGCGCTTGATTTGTGTCCGCGCGCGCTGATAGACTTCCTCTTGTCCGCAAGGAGCGGGCGCGTTTTATCCAGAGTCGGGGTAGAGAGTTGGCTCCACGAACCCGACGCCAACCGGCCAAGAGGCACGGTGGCCCTGCCAACATCGATGAAAGGAGTCCGTATGGACAATTTCTCCGTGCGCAGTGAGCGCAACTTCCACAACCTGGTCGTCAAACCAAAACGAATGCATCTTCTGGACAAGCCGAGAGGCTATGCCTCGGCCATGGTCAAGAACAGCCTCTCCCACCAGATGCGCTTTACGGTTCAGAAGCTCGAGGAAGAGCTCTGTGCTGCTGGCAATCCACATGTGTTGAAGATCAAGCTGCTTGGAGACGACTCGCGCGAGCCGTCCAGCTGGAAGCTGTTTGCAGACGGCGTGTGCGTTGCGGACGGATCCGGCACCTTTGCCCGCGAGTGCTTCTACGAGGGCGCCGAGGTGTTCCTGGATCTGTGTCGCGATGCCGTACGCGCGGCCGAGCTGCGTCAGTGGAGTCAGAGGGAGTATGAGCTGTTGAGTGCGGCCCGCGGGATTGCGGGGGCGTAAGCGAGCGGATAAGCCATCGGCAATTCCGGGCTGGCAAGGGCCGGGAATTAGATTCCCGGCCCTTAACCTAGCACTGCTTTATGAGATCGAGCACAGCGGGAATATCGTCAGCGCTACGGAGTGCAACATAGGTCGGCATACCCGGCCCAAATCCGCCCTGCGTGCGTTTGTCCTGACACATGGCCTCCGGGTCAATCAGCTCGTCCACACTCTTTGCCAGGCCGACGGCAATCCAACCACCGTTGCTGGTCCTGCCTTCTAGCACGGCATGCAGTTTTCGCTTGCCCGACCTGAAGCCTACATAGTATTTGGCTATATAGGACTCCCACGAAGGGTTACCGCTCAGAACAGACTCGCACACCTCATCGAAAAGCTTCTGATTGAGTCCGCCTTCAGCAAAAGTGGGGTGATTCTCCTGCAAAGTCCAGACAGGAGCCTCGTCGGACTCCCCGCGAGAAGGACGGTACTTGTCGACGACGTCCGACGGAAGGTCGGGATATTTCCATATCTCGCACGCTTCTTTCGCCAGCTCGTCCGCGCGCTGCCCAATCTCCTCCTCGCCCCATTTTTCATGCGAGGCGATCGACTTGTTCAGGTGGAGCGGACTGCACTTAAGCCCCACGCCAGGAAGATTGAGCTTGTCCGAGAACGACCGGTTTGAGTACTCCTGGTTGTAGCCCGTCAGCGTTAGATTTCCCAAGTTGTTGCACAGCCTGTCGTGGATGTCTTCCCAGTTCTCGCCAAGCGATTCCTTCCAGCCGTGCCCATCATCGATGGTCTGGGGCATGACGTGCTCGATCTGGTAATCGTCAGCCGAGATGGGCTCCTTCGGGTGGTGCCAGTTCTCCATACGCTCCAGGTAATAGCGCTTTTTGGAGAAGCGGTTGTAACAGTCGCGTGTCTTAAACTCCTCGACAAAGTGCTCGTCTGTCGGAAAATACGCAGTCATACCGCTGCCGTGGATAAGGAGCATCGCCGTAACGTACTCCTCTATATCGTCCTGTTGCTCAAGGTTGCGATACATGCCTGCAAAGAAATTATTTAGACCCGTGGTAAGCCTGCCGCAAACCGCCCGCCTAAACAGAAACGACTCGATAGTCTCGCAGATACGTAGAAACGCATTGCGGTCAATCCTGCCTCCTTCATAAACCGAGTAAAGCAGCATCAGCAAAGGTCTGACCGATTTCACATAAAGACAGGCAATCCTGCCGAACACTCGGCGCAGCCCCTCGTCTTTCTCCTTGCCAAGGAACAAGCTGGCATATCTTTGCGCATATTCGTGGAGCTCCTTCAGCAGGCCCTCGGTATCCCCATCGTAGTCGTCAGCAAAATAGCGTTTGAACTCGTAGTAGGCCTCGTTTTCCTTCGGCATCCTATTGGGGACCTTGAGCCACAGCCAGTACCAGATAAATGCATTAAACTCTTCTTCGCCGCCTTTTCCGAACAGACGCTCGAGCGGATGCCAGTAACCCTCGTAAAGCTTGGTCTGCTCGTCGTTGGGAAGCGACATAAGAACGTAGTTACGAATGAGGTCAATAGGCGTGAGCGGCTTGCCCTTGGAGTTCATGGACTCAAATATGAGCTGGGCATTATCGACGCCAGCGGTGAGCTTAGTGTCGATGACCTGCACGCGGTTTAGCCCCGCCCATAGCCTTGCAGGGTCGAATGATTTACCGCGCATCTTCTCGCGGAAGAACACATGATTCTCGACAATGCGATCCGATTTTTCATCTGGCACGGGAGACCCAGACACGATAGAGAACAGCGTCTCTTTATCGTCCTGCGAAAGCACTAGCTTGTAGCGCGCTAGACCGTTGTAGTCGCCATCGTTAAAGAGGTAATTTTTCCTCAACGCCGAGATTTTGAGGTCGCCAAGGAAGCCGGCCTTGTCGGGGTTGCTCTCCAAATAGTCAGCCAAAGCTGCAATCATCAACGAAAACGTCGTCATGCGCTGCTGCCCATCAATCAGGAGCACGCGCGAAATACTCGTAGCCGAGCTCTCGGACTCGGGGATATAAAGCATCGACCCCACGAAGTGTGATACGCCATCACGACCCGCTCGCATGACGTCATCCCAAAGCACCTCGCACTCTTTTACACTCCACGAGTAAACTCGCTGGTACACGGGAATGACGAACTGCATCTTCGCCACGCCCATAAGGTCGAGCAGATTTGCCTCGGTTGCTTTCATTTGCGTTTGCCCCCTTTTCTTGTTTTACGTCACCTACCGTCAGTCCTCCACTGAACGGAGGGCGCTAAGGACGAGAGCATCGAAGCACAGAAGCAACCGTGATGCTCATATCACTAGATTTTACAACGCTTGTTACGAACACAATTGAACGCCAATCCGCTTCCGATGGCTCCCCCTATGAGAAGAGGGTGGACGCAAAGGGCCGCGTGGTCAGCGATAAGTGCATTGCGAGCGAGGTGCCGTTCGACAAACTGCCCGAGGGATGGGCATTGACGAGGTTCCAGACAGTTTGCCTTGGATCTTTTACCGGGCCGTTTGGAAGCACGCTGCACAGATCTGACTACGTTGATAATGGCATTCCCGTTATCAATCCCGCTAATATCTATGATGGTTTAATTCTGCCAACCAAAATGGTTTCAGAGGATACGCGCAAGCGACTCTCGAGCTATGTTCTCCACTCGGGGGATTTCATTATTGGCCGTCGAGGCGAAATGGGCAGAGCTGCAATTATTTCAGCAGCTGAAGAGGGATGGCTTTGTGGAACGGGTTGCTTCTTCTCCCACACGACGAGCGCCATTGAGAAGCCGTTCTGGAAACTGTATTTTGACAGCTCGGCTGTAATAAATCAGCTAGAAGCAAACGCCGTGGGCACGACGATGAAGAATCTCAATCTAACGATACTAGATTCCCTTCTTTCCCCCTCCCGCCCCTCGCCGAGCAGCGCCGCATCGTCGAGCGGGTGAATGAGCTCATGCCCCTGGTCGAGGAGTACGGCGAGCTCGAGGACGCCCGCGAGGCGCTCGACGCCGCGCTGCCCGGCCGCCTGCGGAAGTCGGTGCTGCAGCTGGCGGTGCGGGGAGGGCTGGTGCCGCAGGACCCGGCCGACGAGCCCGCTGGCGTCCTACTAGAGCGCATCCGAGGACAGCGCCGGCAGCTTGTGGCCGAGGGGAAGATGAAGGCCCCGAAGGGCGGCGAGTCGATCATCTTCGCCCGTTCCGATGGCCGCCGCTATGAGAAGCGCATAGACGCCAAGGGCCGCGAGTCCGAGCCCGCCTGCATCGAGGACGAGATCCCGTTCGAGATCCCGGACAGCTGGGAGTGGGCACGGCTATCCTCAATCGCTTCTTTTGGAGGGGGTAAGACGCCCTCCACGAACGACAGGTCAAACTATGCTAAAGATGGCGTGCTTTGGGTTACCTCAAAGGACATGAAAAAGGAGCGTATCGACAGCACGCAGGTTACGCTTTCCGATAAAGGAGCCTCTGAGCTTACTCTATACCCTAAGGGCTGCATTGTGATGGTGACGCGAAGCGGCATTTTGCGGAGGCTTCTCCCCGTTGCCATTCTTGGTAGGCCTTCAACGGTTAATCAAGATCAGAAGGTCGTTATTCCTATAGATAGCTCTCTAAGCGATTGGCTGTTACGGTTTTTTCAAGGAAACGATCAACGCATTCGTTCCGATTTTAGCAAAAATGGCACGACCGTTGAGAGTATCGTCTTTGACAAGATACGGGACATGCTTATTGCTGTCCCGTCCTTAGCCGAACAAAAACGCATCGATGCGTGCCTTAAAGAGTTCATCCCGCTAATCACCAATCAATAGCCTCATCAACTGCGGCGCGCTGCTCGTTGGCGGTGCGCCGCAGGTATATTCGCGTTGTCTCGATGCTCTCGTGCCCCATGAGGTCGGCAAGAAGAGCAATGTCTGGGTTGCGTTCGATGAAATTCTTCGCAAACAGATGTCGAAACGAATGCGGATACACGACGTCTTGATCGATGCCATAGCGTAGAGCAACGCGCTTCAAGCCAAGAGAGATACCCCTCGAGGTAATTGCCCTGTTGTTTGCTTTGCCGGGAAATAGCAGGTCGTTCGAAGCTGCTCCGGCCTTCCATGTGGCGCATTCACGCTGCAAGGCCTGCGGAATCCAGATTCTTCTGAGCTTCTGACCCTTGGAAACAATGTCCATATAGCCAGCGTCAACATGGTACACCCTAAATTGCCTTAGCTCGCTTACGCGGGCGCCCGTACAGCCAAGAAACCTAACAATGAAATACCAAAACCAATCGCAATCGCGCTTCAAATTATCTCGTATCTGGGCATATTGTTCATTACTTATAACATTATTAAGAAATGGCTTCTGCTGGATACGAACCCCTTTGAGCCGAATCCCATCAAATGCAATGAAATCCAGGTAAGTGTTTATAGCTCCAATTCGGTTATTGGCGGTCTTCGGTGCAAATGAAGAGACCAGCCGTTCCTTGTGAGCAAGAAGCGACTGGTTCGTAAGAGACTGGGCCCTATTGATTAACTGGTCAATTGCGAATACATACGAGCTAATCGTGTTCTCCGCGTAATCCTTTTCCCTCAGGTACTGGGTAAACGTTTTCATGGCACCATCCTTTCAACGATGCCATGAAAACAGTTATCCAATGATCGAGAGAATTTTTCTGACTCTTTCGACGATGCGGCGTTGCTCGGCGAGGGGCGGAAGAGGCAGAATCCTTGAAACAATTACTCCGCGAGAAATATTAGGCTGTGCGCCGCCCATGCCTAACTTAACGAAGTGGGGTTTATAAGACAGCAGCCAGGTTGTAAGCCATTCTTTAATAGCGTCGTCATGTAGGATGCACGCACAGCAGGCTTGGTTGGTCGTTGCGGGGACACCCAAAACGCCAATTCTGCCTATAGTTGCGCCATACATTGCAATTAAAACTGACCCAGCAGGATTAAGACGAACTGAACATTCCTCCAATGCCTGCTCCGTGATGCTATTAGGAATTTCATTAATAATGCCATCGTTTAAGTCGCCGGTAAGCAGCCAGGGAATAGTTCCATTAGCGTAGTATTCGGGTTTCGATTTTGCGGGCGTGGCCCCCGCTTTCCAGTCGCCAATTCCTTCCAACCTCACCCACTCCCAGCTGTCCGGGATCTCGAACGGGATCTCGTCCTCGATGCAGGCGGGCTCGGACTCGCGGCCCTTGGCGTCTATGCGCTTCTCATATCGGC
>JABLTQ010040237.1_pt1 | contig 11281 bp, 8 predicted proteins | sample 7160101 | NCBI WGS metagenome assembly JABLTQ01 (sample SAMN14651228, study PRJNA627086) | human gut metagenome | isolation source: feces | host: Homo sapiens
AGCTGTTCCGCGTGCGCTTGCATCGGAAGCAGGTCTTCCCTGTTCAGCTTATGATGGCTGAATCTTGCCTTTTCAGCGATTTCCAGAAAATCGCTTGGAACCTCTGTTTTGGTCTGCCGGGCGAGCCAGCAGATGTGATGATAGAGCGCGACTGCCCGGCGGTTGGACGATCCCTTCCCTATTGCGGCCATTCGGACGCTGAACCGTAGTGCGCGCCAGAGAAACAGTGCGGCGGCCAATGCCAGAACAGGCCAAACAAAACACAGGATGCTGACGGGCTTTTTGTTCGTTTCCTGCGGTGTTTCCTGACTTTCTGCGGGGGTATCCGGGACAGCGGGCGGTTCGTCGCCTGCGGGCGGCGTATCCTCCGGCTGGTTGTCTGCCGGCTCAATAGGAGCGGCAATGGGTTCCTCCGGTGCTGTCTGCGCAGGGGTGTCTGCCGCAGGCGTTGGATCATCCCGAAGCCAGCCGATCCCGTTCAGATAGATCTCCACCCACGCATGCGCATCGTCCGAGGTCACGGTCGTCCATTCGTTTTCATACACATCTGTGTAATAGCCGGTCACATAACGCGCCGGAACGCCAAGACATCGCAGCAAAATCGTCGCCGCAGTCGCATAATGCACACAGTAACCGGTTTCGCTGTCGTGCAGGAACCACGACACAAAATCTTCTCCGTCCGGCACAGCCGGCGTATTGAGGTCATAGCGGGCGCTGGTCGACACATACTCCAGAACACGCGGGATATACTGATACGGATCGGCGTCCTCCTCCCCGACCAGCTCCGAGAGGATGTCGGAAAGTGCCTGCCGCGTCTCATCCGGGACTTGTGTGTAGGTCTCATGGACGAATGCATCATACGCGCTGTTCTGCAACGGGCTGCGCGAGAGAACATAGGGAACCGTATAATTCGTCTGCTGCGAGGGGTTTTTGACGTAGGCGTCGTAAAACGGCTCCGCGTCCTCCGGAAACGCGGTTGCGTTGTATGGGATATAATAGATCCCGGACTTCATATCCGTTTCGATCGTTACCTCTGGCTGAAAGCTGACGACAGCCTCTCCTGCCAAAAGCGGATTATGCATATTCTTCATATCAGGATATGCATTTTCCGGGAGCGGTTTCCAACGGTTATCCTCATAAACGGCCATGGAATCCCCGCGCAGGTAGAATGAAGCACCGGCCCAAGAGGATCCAAGCGTTGCTTTTACGCGCATCACAGAGCGGCCAAATTGGCGCTGCGGCCCGACCCGGTTGAGATTGACGCCAGTTACGCTGGAATCCCAGAGATAGCTGCCGAGCGTGCTGGGGCTGATGGGCGAGGTGAATTTCACCTGCCCGGTCTTCGCGTCGCGGCGGAAGAGCGTCAGCTTGTCTGCGGCTGTGGAGATGGTTTCCTGCAGATGGTCGGACCATTCGGCGCGGTCATACGTATCAGCCGGAAACAGAACGGCGAGCAAGCCGATCAAGAGCGCCAGCGGCGCGGCCAGAAGCAGCGCCAGCCGGTTCCCCTCGCCTGCCTGCCGTGCGCGGAGCAGCTGCGTCAGAAGAAGCAGCGCAAGAACGCCTACAACGAGCAAAATGGCCCAGGCCGCCGGAGGCGTCTGCAGAATGATCAGGCACAGCGCCAGAACCGGCAGTGTCAAAACAAGCAGATAGACAAGGCTTTCGCTGCGCATGACCGTCCAGCTGCAAAGAAGCGCATAGAGGGCGGCAATCAGGATCAGAATCAGCGTTGCATCCATACCGGAAGTATCTGTCAGATGAACGGTCTGAATGCCCGGAATCGCCTCGGAGTATTGCTGTGTTACGGCGGCCACAAGCGCGGAAATGCTCTCGATCAGCTGCGCACGCAGGATATAAAGCCCGCCGCCCGCAAGTGCAGCCACGGTCAGCAGCCAGACCCAGCTTTTCGGCAGCAGGAGCAGCGCGGAAAAGAGCAGCGCCGCAAGGACGCACGCGCATACCAGCGAAAGGCCGTCCGCCGGGACGGCAAACGAGGTCATCACGCAGAAGCACAGCCCGGCAGACAGACCAGAGGCACAGAGCAGGGACGTAAAGAACGTATATTTTGACGGTTTCATGCCTGCTGCACCTCCTGTTCCTCCGGCTGCACATGATAGCGCCAATCCGCGTGCGGGTAGGCTCTGGACGCAAGCGAGGGCGTATTGCCGGTCAGATGGGTCTGCAAAAGCGTGTTCAAAAGCTCCCGCAGATCGTCCGGCGTATTGACGGACTTTGTCTGCGGTTCCAGCGAATCCGGCTCGATCCAGTCGATCTGGTGGGCCACTTCCCTTTCGGTCAGCCAGCCGGAAAGCCACAGCAGCTGCCGCAGCGTGCTGTCCAGCTGCGTGCGGGTTCCGGAAAAGTCGAAGCTCAGCACAACCAGACCCAGATCCGGCTCCTCCGCCTCGCGGACGATCAGCTTGTCGGTCTTGGCAGACAACTTCCAGTGGATCTCATGCAGGCTGTCGCCGGGGCGGTATTCGCGCAGATCGTGGATCTCGGAAAAGCCGCCGCCGGGCTTTGGATGATAGGAGCGGTACTGAAAATGGCTGAGGTTCGGCAGCACGGGCGGCTCCTGCGGCTCCGGCTCGACGGCGATGGAGCAGGCGTCCGGCAGGCGCAGCGGTAGGCTGAAAAGCCCCAGCGCGTCGCACACGCGGCCCTTGCCGGGCTGAAAGGTCTGCACGCCTGCGTGGCGCGTATCAATGCGCAGCGCAAAGCCGAGCGTTCCTGCAAGCTCCAGCCTTTGCTGGCGCACCTCGCCGCCCACGGCGTCGGATACCGTCAGGCGCAGGCGGCAGCGGGATACCGGAAGCTTTGCCATGTGCCGGGCGGTCAGCCGGTACTGCACAGTCTGCCCGCAGAAGCAGCGCGCCGGAAGCTCCGCTTCATAAGCAGCGCGGAGCATGGCCGGCAGGCTGACGAGCAGCGAAAAAACCGGCAGCAGCACGGCGAACACCAGCAGGAAAAACGAAAACCAGCCGGTATAAAAGCTGTGAAAGATCACGGCTGCGAGTAGAAACAGCCCGTAGAGAATGCGGTTTTTTGCCATAGCCTTACAGTCTTGGCGACGGGACCTGATGCAGGATCTCGTCGAGCAGCTGCTCCGGCGTGATCTGACGCGCTCCGGCCTCCGGAGCCAGCAGCAGGCGGTGCGCGATGACCTGCGGGAACGTGACCTGAATATCCTTCGGCACCACATAATCCCGCCGCTGGACATAGGCGACTGCCTTGGCCATCGCGGTCAGAGAGAGCGTCGCACGAGGACTTGCGCCGCGCAGGATCATCGGATGCTTCCGCGTGGCGTCGATCAGCGCGACGATGTAGTCGATCAATTCGGTCTTGATGTAAACAGCGGCGGCCTCGTCCTGCATGGCGATCAGCTCGTCGCGCGAAAGCACCTGACAGACGGTTTGCAGTGGATTGACGCCCTGCCGGGCGAGCACCATATTGCGCTCATCCTCCGGTGCGGGATATCCGATGGACAGCCGTACGGTGAACCGGTCCATCTGCGAATCCGGCAGCAGCTGCGTACCAGCAGCGCCGGTCGGGTTCTGCGTGGCAAAGACGATGAACGGCTGCGGGATCGGATGGCTGACGCCGTCGACCGTGACCTGGCCTTCCTCCATGGCCTCCAGAAGCGCAGACTGTGTACGCGAGGTCGCGCGGTTCAGCTCGTCCGCCAGAAACAGATTGCAGAGCACCGCGCCCGGCTGATAGACCAGCTTGCCAGTCTCCTTCTGGTAGACAGAATAGCCCGTAATATCTGACGGCAGTACGTCCGGCGTAAACTGGACGCGGCCATATTCCAGCCCCAGTGCACGGGAAAAGGCCAGTGCCATGGTCGTTTTACCAACGCCGGGGATATCCTCCAACAGGACGTGCCCTCTTGCAAGCAGCACGGTCAGCACCCATACCAGCACGCGATCCTTTCCGCATACTGCTTTTTTGACTTCCTCCAGAATTCTTCCTGTCTGGTTCAAGCTCCCGCCTCCCTTATGTATATATTGTAAGTATAGCACACCTGCGGCGAAGAAAACATAAATTTTTCCTGAAGATTGATTTTTCACGGAACTCCGCCGATTCTGCGCGATTGCCTGTTTACATTTTTGCTTTTTTGGGGTATGATGAAAGCAATTTTAATGGAGAGGAAGTACCTGTATGGCAAATGCAGTGAAACGAATCGGTGTTCTGACCTCCGGCGGCGATGCTCCCGGCATGAATGCGGCCATCCGCTCTGTTGTGCGCGCGTGCACATATATGGGGATCGAGTGTGTCGGCATCCGCCGCGGTTATAATGGCCTGATCAACGGCGATTTTATGGTTCTGAAAAACGGCAATGTCGCGCATATCATCAACCGCGGCGGCACGATGCTCTATACGGCGCGCAGCGATGAATTCCGCACGCTGGAGGGGCAGAAAAAGGCCGCCGCGACCTGCAAGCTGCTTGGGCTGGACGGCATTGTCTCCATCGGCGGCGACGGCTCGTTCCGCGGGCTGGTAGAGCTTGCAAAACAGGGCATTTCGGTCGTCGGTGTTCCGGCTACGATTGACAACGACATTGTCTGCACCGACTATACCATCGGCTATGACACGGCCGCCAATACCGCTGTCGAGGCCATCGACCGCCTGCGCGACACGATGCAGTCGCATGAGCGATGCTCCGTCGTTGAGGTCATGGGTCGCAACGCGGGCCATCTGGCACTTTATGTCGGGCTTGCCACCGGTGCAACGGCGGTTCTGGTGCCGGAAAAGCCGCTTGATTTTGACGGTGACGTCATTGACCGCATCCGGCAGGCGCGTCTGGCCGGCAATACGCACTTCATGATCATTGTTGCCGAAGGCGCGGGCAGCGCGATCGAGATCGGCAAGGGGATCCATGAGGAGCTGGGGCTTGACCCGCGTGTGACGATCCTCGGACATATCCAGCGCGGCGGCACGCCGTCTGCGCGCGACCGCGTCATGGCAAGCCGTATGGGCTATCAGGCGGTCAAGGCGCTGGCCGAGGGCAAGACCAACCGCGTGATCTGCGCGCGGGCCGGCCAAATGGTCGATATCGACATTACGGAAGGGCTTTCCATGAAGAAGGGCCTGAACGAGCAGCAGTATGAGGTGCTGCAGGCCATGACAGGCATTGACAACTGAGCAATCAAAAATTTTGGGTGCGCCGCAAAAGCGGCGCACCCGTTTTTTATCCCAAAGCAGCCAAAGGGCATCCCTCATTCCCCTCTCTCATGCAAAAAGTCAGATGCCGATCTCATGGAACGCGAAAATCCTATGCCTTTGGATGATATTTGTTGTAGACTGCCTTCAGGTTCTGCTTAACCAGCTGCGTGTAGACCTGCGTGGAGGAAATGTCGCTGTGGCCGAGCATTTGCTGGATGGAGCGCAGATCAGCGCCGTTTTCAAGCAGATGGGCCGCAAAGCTGTGGCGGAGCGTGTGCGGCGTGATATCCTTTTCGATGTGCGCCTTTTCCTGATAATGCTTGATGATCTTCCAGAAGCCCTGGCGGCTCATGCGTTCGCCGGATACGTTGACGAAGAGCGAATGCTCGGTCGGGACGGCGATCATTTTGGGGCGGACAGTTTCGATGTATTCGCGCAGCGCCTGAAGCGCTTCGGGATAAATCGGGATAATGCGCATTTTTTCTCCGCTTTCGCAGCGGATGAAGCTTCCGGGGAGGCTGACGTCGTCGATGTTCAGGCCGATCAGTTCGCTGACCCGGATACCGGTCGCATACAGAACCTCAAGCATGGCCTTATCCCGGCAGCCCTTCATTTCCGAAACCTTGGGCTGTTGTAAAAGAAGCTCGACCTCTTTTCCGGTCAGGATCTGCGGCAGCTTCTTTTCCGCCTTATCGATCTTGATGTTCTGTATGGGGTTTTCCTCGATCTCGTGGATCTGGATCGCAAATATGTACAGGCTTTTGATCGAAGCCAGCGCGCGGGAGATCGTGGCGGCGGACTTGCCGACTGCCTTCATGCTGCCCATGTAGCCGGACACGACCGCCTGATCTGCATCCAGAACGTCGACGCCTTCGGAGCCAAGATATGACGCATACTGACGCAGATCGCGCATATAGGACGCGACGGTATTGTCAGACGCGTGTTTGGTGTGGATGAGGTAATCCTCATATCGCATAATAATGTCACTCATGCGAAGGCCCTTCCGAAATCGATCAAAATCATGGTCGCATATTTTTAAGAATCAGAAAAAATCGAACGTTGCGCATGATCTTCAGAATTCTTAAGAAATTATGCGATCGAAATTATTTCTACCGCCTGTTTCACAGGAAGTGATGTTACTATAGCGCAAACATCGGAAAATTTCAAGGAAAAAGTAGTGATTTCGAAATTTTTGTAAATTATGACTAGGAGTTATGTTAATGATATTATGTCAATAAAGGAACTGCGCCGGCGTTGAAATCCACTACTTTTTGCAAAAAGCACAACATATGGTGCCGCATCCGCGTGTGCGGGTCGAAATCTTGAAATGAAAGAAAATGCTTCGAAGTATGCACGGATAGTAAATTATATTTACATTTTGTCGTATGCAGGAACTCCTTCATCGCCTGCGTCGGCGAGCGTTCTTTTTCCGCGTACCGCCCAGAATGCCCGCAAGAAGCGCGGCCGCAAGCATACAGACCGCAGGAGTCAGCATATGTGCCTGCGTATTTCCGAAAGCCGTCAGCCGCGCCAGAAAGCAGACCGCAAAGCAGCAGCCCGCAACCGCAAGTGCAGCAGGCAGCCGCTTCCCGGCCGTATGCTTCGCAGCCAGAAAGCTTCCGAGAAAAACCGCCGCAAAGCAGATGCAGCAGGCCGCCGCCGGGATCTGCTTTTGATCGACCACACCGCCGAGCACGAGTCCCGCCCCCAGCGCAGACAGGGCCAGAAGCGCTGCGCAGGCGATGGCAAGGCATTGCAGAACCGTTCGCAGGAAACTTCCGTTCCAGAATTTTGTTTTCATGTGTTCTCCCCTCCTCTGCCAAAGGGTATGTTTGTCCGGACAGAAAAAGAACCGGCTGAGGTCAATTGGAAGCGACCCCGCCGGTTTTTAAATATTTTCAATAGAGCGAAAAGAGATTTTTCAGAGGTATCTGCCTATTTGCTGAATTTCTTTCGAATTTCAGCCTGTTGGCCGCAGGTCATTTTTCCCTCCGGACATTTGCCGGAGACGAAGCACGTCGGGCCGTAGAGACTGAACAGGAGCGGCGAGGTCTTCCGCAGCGCCGCAAGCGCGGCGCAGGCCGCGTCTCGGATCTCCCACTGGGCGCGATTGCAGCAGCGCAGGCGGAAAAAGACATACAGCTCCCCAGCGTTCATCGTCGTCAGCACCGGGACAGTCTGCCCGCTGAGCAGCAGATAGGACAGCACGTCCTCCCCTGCCCCCGCTGTCCGGAGCTGCGCGGCAGTTTCGTCGGCCAAGCGGAACGCTTCGCGGTACTGCGCCTCCATTCCGGCCTGCCGGACGCTTTCAGGCAGGACATAGCGGTCATAGCGCGCCGTTTTCAGCAGCTCCGGCACACAGAGCGCCTGCATCCGGTGACGCGTCAGATGCGTGAGCGCCGCAAGAGACAGTCCGCCGAACTGCAGCGTATAGCTCGCCTGCTCCAGCTCCCGTTTTCGCGGCTGGGCCAAAAGGGATTTGAGCAGCGCCGTCTGCTCCGGTTCCGTCAGCGGCTGCGGCACATAGCCGCGCGCAAGCTGATACGCGCCGCAGATCAACCCTTCTGCATCCTGCGGCGCAGCAAGAACTGTAACAGCTGCTTTCGACGCAAGCAGCTGTACCTGCCGCGGGCAGAATGCGTCCGACTGACGATAGGCCTCCGGCTTACGGACAGCCAAAAACGGCAGCTGCCGCTCACACTGCGCAAACAGGCTCTCGCCCAGCGCACGCAGCTCTGGAATGCGGCTGCCGCGTCCATAGGTCAGCTCGTTCATCACGTGCACAAGCTCCCGTGCATTCATGGAGCAGAAGAAATTGCTGCAAAAGCAGTACGGCAGGACGAAGCGCGCGTCCTCCTTCGGAATGCCCGCAGCCTCCAGCGCGTCATAGGTGCGGAACAGCGATGCTGCCGTGTTTTCAAATACCACCCGCTGTGCGTCGTCCGCGAAAGCAGGCGAAACATACCCGGCCTTGGAAAAATCGACGTAGCGCCGGGATTTGACCGTAAACGAGGCCAGCCGGAACTCGATCAGAAACTGCTCCGCCAGAACGGAGACATTTTCAAACGATAAGTTTACATAACAATGCTCCAGTACCGAGGTATGCCCGGACGAGAGCACTTTGCCGATCAGCTTTTCATTCTTTTCCTGCCCGGCGGCCAGTGATTTCGCATAAATCTCGCCCGCCGTGCCGTCCATCGTGGAGATCCGCCCGCCGGAGGCGATCATCGCAGCCGCTTCCGGGCTGACATTCAAAATTGATACACTTCCCTGCATAGCTGTTCCTCCTCAGCGGAACGGGTTTCCCTGTTCGTCGTAAATTTCCAGCCGTTTGATGCGCGCAAAGTCCGGCTTCTGCTCCGGCAGATAGCGCTCGATCGCGTTGACCAGCAGCTGCGGGTTGCAGCTTGGATTCTGCGCGGAGACGAGAACCGTCAGCTCCAGCTCCTGCGCGGACGCTTTTCGCATGGAAAGCCCAAAAATCATGGGCGTGAGATCAAGCTCCGCCTCCCCGCCGCTTTTCGTACGCTTTTTGACAAGCACGGGGCCGCCCGAAAACAGCTCCGTGATCGTCCGCTCGGCCTGTTCCGGTACACCCCGGTCATATTCCAGCGTGATCTGCGCGCGCAATCGCGTTAGGTGCTTGATCTTAACGGCGCTTTCATACGCCTCCAGCACTCGGATGCCTGCGGGCATCGTGCGGTTCAGCAGGGCCGGGAGCTTTGCAAGGTCGACAGAGCCGTCCTGAATTTCAAAGTCCAGAATTTCGCAGACGCTCTCCGAGCCGACGGGCAGCGGCAGCGCGATGGAGACATACGCGCGCGGGCTGAAGCCCTGCGAATGCCAGATCATGATATCCGCGCGCTTGAATGCGCGCTGAAACACGCGCATCAGATCCAGATGCGAGAGATAGACCGCGTCGCCGATCTTTTCAAACAGCAGGCGATTCATCGCACAGCCTCCTTTCGCTCAGCATCCGCGCACCGCAGCCGTTGCAGTGCGTGCGGCAGTCCGGCGTCGCCTCCGAACGCAGCGCCTTTTCACGCTCGTGCAGCAGGAATTTCGTTGTAACGCCGACGTCGATGGTCTGCCACGGCAGAAGCTCGTCGGCGGCAAAGCCGCGCGTCGTGTAGAAATCCAGGTCGAGGCCGGCGCGCCGGAACGCTTCCAGCCACTTTTCATAGTCAAAATACTCGTCCCAGCCGTCGAGCCTGCACCCGAGCCGGTGCGCCTCCAGCAGTGCCTGTCCAACGCGGCGGTCGCCGCGTGCCATGACGGCTTCCAGACGGCTGAGGTCGGATTCGTGATAGCGATAGTCGACGCATTTTGCGTGCAGGTTTGCCTGCAGCAGATGGACGCGCCGCAGATATTCCTCCGGCGTGATCTGCGCTGCCCACTGAAACGGCGTGAAGGGCTTCGGGACAAAATACGCCGTCGCCAGATTGATAGACAGCCCGCGCTTTTTCCCGCTGCCGTTCTCCCGCCAGACCTGAAGGATTTTATAGACCAGCTCCGCAATGCCAACTACATCCTCATCCGTTTCCGTCGGCAGACCCAGAATGAAATACAGCTTCACACTGTTCCAGCCGCCGGAAAAGGCCGTGGCGCAGGTGGAGAGAATTTCTTCTTCTGTTACGTTTTTATTGATCGCGTCGCGCAGGCGCTGCGTTCCAGCCTCCGGTGCGAACGTCAGGCCGCTTTTGCGCACCTTCTGGATGCGCATCATGAGCTCCCGCGAAAAATTATCCGCGCGCAGGCTCGGCAGCGAGAGATTGATCTTGCGCGGCTCACAGTAGTCGAGCAGACCGTCGGCCAGGGCTTCCAGCTCGCGGTAATCGGAGGTCGAAAGGCTGGCCAGCGTGATCTCACTGTTGCCGGAATCTTCGAGGGATTCGATTGCTTGTTTACATAATACATCTGCCGATTTAGCCCTTATCGGCCGGTAGCAGAACCCGGCCTGACAGAACCGGCAGCCGCGGATACAGCCGCGGAAAATTTCAAGATTCGAGCGGTCATGGACGATCTGGGTCGACGGAACGATGGTCTTCGTCGGAAAATATGCCGTATTCATATCCTGCACAATGCGCTTTTTGACGCGCTCCGGCGCGCCGGGTTCTGGCGTGATGGCGGCAAGTGTTCCGTCTTCATGATAGGTATGCGTGTAAAAGGACGGCACATAGACGCCCTCGATTTTCGCGACCTCATGCAAGAATTCCAGCTTCGTCAGCCCCTGCTTTTTTGCGGCGCGGTAGCATTCGATGATCTCCGGCGTGCTTTCCTCCCCTTCTCCGACGGAAAAGAAGTCAATAAAATCCGCCAGCGGCTCCGGGTTGACCGCACAGACGCCGCCGGCAAAAACGATATTTTCCAGTCCGCCGCGGTCTTTGGACAGCAGCGGGATCTGCGCCAGCTCCAGCATATTCAGGACATTTGAATAGCACATCTCATAGCCGAGCGTGAACGCGACCAGATCAAAATCCCTGACCGCGTCGTGGCTTTCCAGCGCCCAGAGTGGAAGACCATGCGCGCGCATCTTGTCCTCCATATCGCCCCACGGCGCAAAAACGCGCTCGCACCAGACGCTGGACATCTCGTTCATCACGCCATAGAGGATCCTCATACCGATGTTGGACATACCGATCTCATAGGTGTCCGGGAAACAGAACGCAACGCGCACATCGACGTCCTTTTTGTCTTTGATGATCTGATTATATTCTCCGCCCACATAGCGTGCCGGCTTCTGGACGCGCATGAGGAGCCTGTGGAACTGATCTGTCATGAATAGCTTCCTTCTCTTTTGTGATTCACTCTATTGTACCTGTTCGCGCCGGAAAAAGCAACAAAAAGCTTGCCGGTTTCCCCACTGTTCACTGCACCGTATCCGTACGTCTTGCAAGCATCAGCAGGCGCACGGTCAGATAGGCCGCCGTTCCAAGCGGCCAGAGTCCTGACTTCCTGAAAAAAGTCAGGAACACGCCGATCAGCAGCAGAACCGCGCAGGCTGCGAAGCTGACGATCTCCGAAATATGCTCCGCCTGTGTGATCGGCAGCCGCGCCAGCAGCGCGCAGCGGAGCACCCGCCCGCCGTCCAGCGGCCAGACCGGCAGCAGAT
>JABLTQ010074972.1_pt1 | contig 11271 bp, 9 predicted proteins | sample 7160101 | NCBI WGS metagenome assembly JABLTQ01 (sample SAMN14651228, study PRJNA627086) | human gut metagenome | isolation source: feces | host: Homo sapiens
CTTTGGACACCTCAAATGGCATCGTTGAAGGCTTCGTGAACAAACTAAAAGCTGTAAAGCGAGTAATGTTTGGGCGAGCATCTCTTGACCTGCTCAAGCGAAAAATGGTCTTCAGCGACCTGTGCTTCAACTAAATTGCGGAAGAACCATTTTTTTCAATACTTTGGAAAAAGCGGTGCCCAGTTTTTCTTTATCCAGTTCCAATGGCTCCTGCCTTTCCCATTCGTTGAAGAGATCCTTCTTTGTCATAACCTGTCGAGTGTTGATTGATCCATATTATAGACATGACGAGGACGCCACATCCCCTAATCCGGACCGAAGAAATTTTCGACATGGATAAATTCTTTGGCATGTGCTTGTTTTCGATGGAAAATTCGTATATTTGCAGTCCGTTTCCTGTTCTGCGGAACGGAAACGGGGCACGGTTCCGTAGCTCAGCTGGATAGAGCAACAGATTTCTAATCTGTGGGTCTAGGGTTCGAATCCCTACGGAATCACAAAGGGCTGGATCATTCCGATCCAGCCCTTTGTGATTATATACTAATCTTGCTTCAGTTGGCCTTGGCGTTCTTGTGGCCGAACCATTCAAGGGCGACGACGAGGAGGGCGCCGATGAGCATCCAGATGAGGGCGGAGAAGATTTGCGGATTGATGAGCGTGGAGAGATCCGTGCCTATGTCAACAAGTGCCTCGACGCCAATCCGGGCCTCTTCGGCGGTCTGCCCTTCACGCATCCATTGGGCCATCATCACGCTGAACTTGTCGCTCCATGGCCAGACCTTGACAAGGGACCCGAGCGTGAAACCGATCAGAGTGATCAACGTGGGCCTCTCGTAATGCGCTATCAGCCAGTGCAGGAACTTCGAGAACGCGGCGATTCCAAGTACGCAGCCGACTCCGAACAGAATGAGGACCGGCCAGTTAAGCTCGCTGATCGCTGACATAATATATTCATACTTACCAAAAAGCACGAGAATGAAGCTGCCGGAGATGCCCGGAAGAATCATCGTGCAGATCGCGATCGCGCCGCATATCATGATGAACCAACCAGCGTCTGTCGTCTGGGTAGGGGAGAGCAGGCAGATCATAGCCCCGAGGAAGACGCCGAAGACCAGCCAAAGCCCGTCGGCGACCTTCCAGCCCTTGATGTCGTAGAGCATGTAGGCACCGGACACCACGATCAGGCCGAAGAAGAACGCCCAGGTCTGGATCGGATGGTAGGCAAGCACATATTCCATCAGCTTGGCGAGCGAGAAGACACTCACGATCACTCCGACTCCCAACCAAAACAGGAACGTTCCATGAATATTCTTCCAGAACTCCTTGACCTCGCCTTTGAGGAGAAGTTTCCACGAAGACACCGACAGGATGGCGTTCAGAGCCTCGATCAGCTCATTGAATATTCCTGTGAGCAGGGCGATAGTGCCTCCGGACACGCCAGGAATGACATTTGCCGCTCCCATCGCGAAACCTTTCAGGGCGACAGCGGCGTTTTTGATGATATTTGACATAGAATTATTGAATCTTTGTGAGATAGCCTTTGATGGCAGTGAAGCAATCCAGCTGGCTGACCTCCTTGCCGGCAGGGTCGCTGATGACAAGGTCGAACAGGTTGCCGTCCATCTGGGCGCGTCCTATCTTGAAACGGGCCTTGGAGGTGCGGGCCATATATTCAATGGCGAAGTCAGGATTCTTGATAAGCGAGATGAAAAGGTCTGGAGCCTGTTCCTCCAGCACGTTCAGTTTGTAGCGGGAAGGTCTTCCGATCCAATCCAGGTCCTTTTTGGTGATGGTGGTCTGGATGCTGGTGATCAGCCTGTCCTCGCTGCCTATCTTTCTGAAATCCTGGAAGAAGACGCTACCCTTGATGTTGTGGGACCTGAAAAAAGTCATTATAGCGGTCTTGCAAGTGTCGAAAGACTGCTCCTCCACATCGATGATGGCCACGTATGAACGGATTTTCCCCAGCGGAAGAATTTCTGTGGGAACTGTGCTGGAATGCTTGCGCAGACTTCTCTTTCTGAAAAACGTCTTTATGAAATCAAACATAATCTACTGGTTTACAGAGGCTATCAACTCTCGTATCTCACGCTTCGCATCCTTCCATCTCGGGACATCGATCTTGGTGCCGATAACCTCGACGACCTTCGCAGCAATTATCGAGCCGACCTCGCCGCAGACCTTCAAAGGCATTCCCAGAGAGTGCGCGTAGAGGAATCCGGCGGCGTAGGTGTCTCCCGCTCCCGTCGCATCGACCGTGGCGGCTGGCCAGGCCTCAATGTAATGATATTCATCGCCCTGCTTGACCATCGATCCGTCCTTGCCGACCTTCACGACGGCGATCTCGCATTGGCTTGCGAGCGTGTCCAGAGCATCGCGTGGCTCCTGCTTCGTGAACGCCCTCGCCTCGCTCTCATTGGCGAACACGATGTCCACATAACGGTCCACCAGATTGTGGAAGAAAGCCTCGTTGGACTCAACTACATTATATGAAGCCATGTCGATCGAGATCTTGCATCCAGCCTCCTTGGCCATCTGCACTGCCTTGCGGATAAGATCCTGATTCTGCACGAGATAACCCTCGATGTGGAAATAGTCGTAACCTTGGAAATATTCGGGCTTCAGATCCTCCGGGACAAGTTCCAACGCCGCACCCATATAGTCAGCGAAAGTTCTCTCGGAGTTGGCTCCTGTGATGAAGCACATCGCGCGGCCGGAGCCTTTCGTGCCGGTCAGCAATGTCGTTTTCACACCGTACTGCTCAAGTGTGCTCTTGTACAAGTGCCCGAGCTCATCGTTACCGATCTTGCCGATGAATCCCGAAGGCATTCCGAATATGGACGTGCAGGTGATCGTGTTGGCAGCCGAGCCTCCCGGAACGTACTTCACGCCGAACTCCTTCAACTTCGACCAGATGCGGTCACCGGTCTCCAGATCCACGTGCTGCATGCTTCCCGGAGGAAGGTGGTACTCACGAAGCATTGTCTCGTCGGGAAACACCGCCAGGATGTCCGTCAGAGCGTTCCCTATCCCTAAAATTGATTTCATATCTTTGTATTTTGATATTCATTACGTGCCAGATCACAAAGTTAAGGATTATTTGATTAAATTTGTAACCATGAACAAGAAGGTCGGGAATATTCTTAAATACGGGGGCTCCATCGCACTCGCGGCGGCGCTTCTGTATTTCTCTTTCCGCGGAGTCGGCTGGGCTGACTTTCTGGAAGGCCTAAGGGCCTGCCGCTGGGGATTCGTCATCCTTTCGATGCTGTTCGGGCTTTTGGCGTTCTGGTTCAGAGCCTTGCGCTGGCGTGAGCTGCTTCTTCCGATCGACAGGAGCACCACCCGCCTGACCTGCTTCAACGCCGTCAACATCAGTTATCTGGTGAATCTCGTCCTGCCGCGCGTCGGTGAGTTTGTCCGCTGCGGCTACATCACGGCGCATTCCGAAAAGGATTCCAAGGACAACGGCCGCCGCCTCGCCTCATACGACAAGGTTTTGGGAACCGCGGCGCTGGAACGCTCCGTGGATATGCTCGCGCTGGTCGCCGTGCTTGCCGTCTTCCTGCTTTTCACCTGGAAACGCTTCGGCGGATTCTTCTCCGAGAAGATCTTCGGAGCGGCCTCCGGCAGCATCAGCGCCGGCAAGATCGCGATCTTGGTCGCAGGAACTTTTGCCGTGGTTGCCGCCATTTTGTGCGCAATCCTTTTCGCTGATAAATGGAAGCCTCTTGCCAAAGTGCGGGACTTCTGCAAAGGCATCTGGGCCGGATTCCTCAGCTGCCTCAGGATGAAGGGCGGTAGGAAATTCCTCCTCCTGACTGCGGGAATATGGCTCTGCTATTGGATGATGAGTGCCACCATCCTATGGGCTCTTCAAGGAATATCCCCGGACTCCGTCAGCCCTGAGCTGGCCGCGGCCGTGGGCACTTTGCAGGCCATGAACCTTACGGACGCGATGTTCCTGATGATAGCCGGAAGCCTCTCCTCCATCGTCCCGGTGCCGGGAGGATTCGGAGCCTTCCACTTCATAGTCTCCTCGGCGATTTCCTACGTTTACGGCATCCCGGCGCAGTTCGGAATGATCTTCGCGACCCTGTCGCACGAGTCCCAGGCCGTGAACCAGATCCTGTGGGGATGCGTTTCCTGGATAAGTGAATCTTTACGAAAAACAAATAATCAATAAACAAAAAGAATTATGAAAGTCAAGAATTTATTCCTGATCGCAGCTGGCGTCTTTATGCTGGCGACCACATTCACAGCGACCGCCAAGAAACTTCCTAAAGAGGTCAAGATGACCAAGGAGGTTCTCATGGACAAAATCAAAGGCGGCTGGGCCGGCAAGACCATCGGCTGCTCCTACGGCGGACCGACGGAGTTCAAGTACTCCGGCTTCATGAACGACGAGATCGAGATTCCGTGGCACGAGCACACGATCAAATGGTGGTTCGACAATGTTCCCGGGCTTTACGATGATGTCTATATGGACCTCACTTTCGTGGAGGTGTTCCAGAAGGAAGGCCTTGACGCTCCGATCGAGTCCTTCGCCAACGCGTTCGCCCATGCCCCATACCCGCTCTGGCACGCCAACCAGCTCGGACGCTACAACATCCTGAACGGTGTGATGCCTCCGGAGTCCGGCCACTGGCGCAACAACCCTCACGCCGACGACATCGACTTCCAGATCGAAGCCGACTACGCCGGTCTGATGGCTCCGGGAATGGTCAACGCCTCGTCCTACTACTGCGACGAGATCGGCCACATGATGAACTACGGCGACGGTTGGTACGGCGGAGTGTATGTCGCCGCGATGATCTCTCTCGCATTCATCAGCGATGACATGAACTTCGTTGTCAATGAGGCCCTCAAGGCAATCCCTGCCCAGAGCAACTACTACAAGGCGATGGCTGATGTCATCAAATGGCACAAGCAGTACCCTAAGGACTGGCACATCACCTGGGCTTTGTTCAACAAGCACTATGGCTACGACATCGGCTGCCCGGATGGGGTTGACAACCAGTTCAACATCGACGCCGTCATCAACAGCGGCTACATCCTCATCGGTCTCCTCTACGGTGACAAGAACTTCTACCGCACCATCGACATCTCCACCCGCTGCGGCCAGGACTCTGACTGCAACCCTTCGTCGGCCGCCGGAATCCTCGGAGTAATGATGGGTTACAAGAATATTCCTGAATATTGGAGGAAGCCTTGCGAGGAGGTTGAGGACAGACCTTTCGTCTACACAGACATCTCCATCAACAAGGCCACTGAATATTCCCTCAGCCAAGCCCTTCAGGTGATCGAGCGTAATGGTGGCTCAATTGATGGTGACAATGTTACAATCAAGGTTCAGAAGCCGGAGGCCGTGCGCTACGAGAAGGCTTTCGAGGGGCACTATCCTCAAGTCAAGGTCAACGTCAAGAAGACCATCACAAATATCGGCCAGATCAAGTTCAAGGGCAACGGCATCGTTGTGAAGAGCCACTACTACAAGGGAGCCGGCTACAACGACAACACCGGTTACGTCGGCGAGGTCGAGATATACCTCGACGGCAAGCTCTCCGCTGTGGCCAAGAACCCTATCAAGGGCAACGGAGCGGCTCCGGACCTCTACTGGAAGTACGATCTTCCTGAAGGCGAGCACACTCTGACCTTCAAGTTCCTCAACAAGCAGGACAACATGAACATCGTCATCGACAACTATCTGGTATATTCAAGCAAGCCGAAGGTTGTAAATCACGTTGACGAATAGGAACATGAAGATATTCAGATTTTTAGCGGCAGCATCTGTTGCTTTGGCCTCCTTGGTTGCCTTCTCGTCCGAATCTTCGGCCAGGACGACATCCAAGGATCTCTACAAACAGTTCCAGAATCCGGACAGCCGCTACCGTCCGTTCGTGCGCTGGTGGTGGAACGGCGACCGCGTTGAGGCAGAGGAGCTTGTGCGTGAGCTGCACATCCTCAAGGATGCGGGAGTCGGTGGAGTGGAGATCAATCCGATCTCGTTCCCGTACGGAGCTGACGCGATGGGCACCAAGCCGCTCAAATGGTTGAGTGACGAATGGATAGACATGCTGAAGGTCGTGTTCGACGAGGCCGGACGCCTTGGAATGACCTGCGACCTGATCATCGGATCAGGATGGCCGTTCGGAGCGGAGACCCTGCCTCGTGAGGAGCGTGCCTCCGTGATGCTCACCTACGCGCAGAAGGTGACGGGAGGCGAGAGGTTCGAGATGTCCAAGTTCAATATATTCAAGAATATAGATCCCGGGGTGACGAAGGTGAACACCGGCCGTACTCCGGAACTTGTGTCGGTCTGTCTCGCTCCGGACCCTATCAACGATCTCAGTGAGGCAATCGACCTGTCGAGCAACATCGAAGGCGATGTGATCACTGTGGATGTGCCTAAGGGCAACTGGCAGTTCTACGCTATGGTGAAGTACGATTCCTTCGCCTGCGTGATCAACGGTGCTCCGGGCGCGGCCGGTTCGATCCTGAACCACATGGATTCCGCCGCCGTGCGTGGCTATCTGGACCACATGGCCGACACGATCGAGGCCAGGCTCGGACCTCTGTCAAAGCATCTCAGGGCTTTCTTCGTGGACAGTATGGAGCTTGAGGGCTGCAACTGGACGAGCGACTTCCCTGAGGAGTTCAAGGCCCGCAGAGGTTACGACCTGATGCCTTGGCTTCCGTTCACGATGTTCAAGGTCGGCAGACTTGGCAATGTGGAGAGCTTCGACTATGGCTCAAAGAAAGGCGATAAGTTCCAGGACCAGGTGAACCGTGTGCGTTTCGACTTTGAACTCACGAAGGCCGAGCTGCTCAACGAGCGGTACATGAACACGTTCCTCTCCTGGTGCAGGGAGAAGGGTGTGAAATCCCGCTCCCAGGCCTATGGCAACGGCTTCTTCATCGAGGAGTCTTCCCTTGGCCAGGACATTCCGGAAGGGGAGTCCTGGACGACCAACTGGCTCAAGCACAGGATCGGTGAGGAGATGGGCGACGAGGACTACCGCCGCGGACGCGCCTACACGATGATTGACAAATATGTCTCGTCGGCGGCCCACCTTACCGGCAAGCGTCTTGTCAGCGCCGAGGAGATGACCAACACCTACAAGGTGTTCACGACCAGTCTTGAGTTCCTGAAGGTCGGCTCCGACATGAGCGCGATCTCCGGCATAACCCATTCTGTTTGGCATGGTTTCAACTACTCCCCGCTTGAGGCCGAGTTCCCGGGCTGGGTTCAGTACGGAACCTTCCACAACGAGAGGAACACCTGGTGGCCTTACGTTAACAAACTGAACGACTACCGCGCGAGGATCGCCAGCCAGCTCCAGAACGCTGATATGTACACCGACATCGCAATCCTCCCTGCCAACTACGATATGTGGAGCACGATGGGCGTGCAGACCGAGCCGTTCCCCGTGGCCTTGAATATTCCTTACACCTCCTTGATCTGGGAGGCCATCCACAAGAACGGCGGCGGAGCGGACTATGTCAGCGAGATCATCCTTCGCGACGCTACTGTCCGTAACGGCAAGCTCTGCTATGGGCCTAAGGAATATGGTACCCTGTTCATCGTTGAGGTGACAAGCACCACACCGGAGACCTTGGCCAAGCTGGAGGAGTTTGTCAAAGGCGGCGGAAGGGTCTTCTGCATCGGGAAATATCCGGAGAAGTCGCTGGGACTCAAAAATTTCGAGGCTCGTGACAAACAGATCACCGAGACCGTAGCACGTTTGAAGGAGTATAAGGACAATTTCGTCCTGCTTGAGAAGCCTGCTGACGGGAAATATCTTGAATGGTACACCGGCGTGATGGAGAAGTACAATCTTCCTCACACTCTGACGATCAGCAATCCTGACAGGTTCCTGCTCCAGAACCAGTACGTCACCGATGACGGCAGTGATATGTTCCTATTTATGAACGCTCACATGAGCGAGGCTCGTGAGACGGACATAATATTCCCGAAATCCGTGACCGCAGGGAAACACGCCTGGCTCTATGATCCGGCTTCCGGCAAAAGGTTCGTCCTTCCTGTCGGCAAGGACGGTAGGATGCATTTCCGTTTCGGTCCTTCCGAGACTTATCTTTTTGTGTTCAACAGGATGGGCGGCAGCGCTCCGGCTTGGAAACAGCTTCCGCTTGACGGACAGGACGAGATTCAGGTGACAGGCGGGTGGAATCTCAAGATGCACCACACCTGGCCGGATTCAACCTGGACGACCAGCCTCGACCAGCTTCAGGATTTCAAGGACATGAAGGACACCACGTTCAAGAACTTTATGGGTGAGGTGACCTACACCAAGACCGTGACCCTGTCCGGTAAGCTTCCTAAGTTCCTGAATCTCGGCAAGGTGGCTGACATCTGCGAGGTTTGGGTCAACGGCAAACCGGCGGGAGTCAAGTGGTTCGGCGAGCGTGTGTATGACATTACCGGACTGCTCCGCCCGGGAGATAACACCATCGAGGTGAAAGTCACGACCCTTATGGGCAACTATATCCAGACCCTCAAGGACAACAAGGTGGCGCAGCGTTTTGTCATCAAACGCAAGCAGCCTTACGTCAGCGCGGGACTGATAGGACCAGTGAAACTATATTAATAAAACATTAATGATGAGAAATTTACTTGGAATCGCGGCCGCAGCGCTGCTCTTCGCCGGTTCGGCTCTCTCGCTTGGAGCCACGGACTTTTTCGCCCGTGATTTCGGTGCGAGGCCGGACGGGGTCACTCTGAACACCGCCAGCATCCAGGCTGCGATCGACTTCGCTTCCTCACGTGGAGGCGGTCGTGTCGTGCTAGACAAAGGGGACTACATTTCGGGTTCCATTTATCTTAAGAACAATGTCACCCTTCACATCGAGAAGGACGCCGCGCTTGTCGGTTCGTTGAATCCTTACGATTATGTGAAGGATCCGGACGCCAAATGGACCGCGCTTATCCTTGCCGTGAAGCAGGAGAACATCGGTCTGACGGGAGAGGGCGTCGTTGACGGCCGTGGCTTCGATGTCGGAGTCCGTTTCGTGGATTTCGTCCACATGGGACTCATTGACGACAAACTCGGCAACGACCGTGTCAACGAGACCATAAGGCCGGAGAATATCCATATGTACCTTTGCAACAACGTTACCATCAAGGACATCACCCTCAAGGATCCGGCCTGCTGGACACAGCAGTACGACAAATGCCGCAATCTGCTGATCGACGGCGTCACTGTCGATGCGAAATGCTATTGGAACAATGACGGTCTGGACGTGGTGGATTGCAGCGATGTCATCGTGCGTGACTGCTACATCGACTCTTCCGACGATTCATATTGCTTCAAGAGCCACAGCAACGATGGCGTGAGCGAGAATATTCTTGTAGAGAACTGCGTCGGACGAAGCAGCGCCAACGGCATCAAGTTCGGAACCTACACCCGTGGCAAGTTCAAGCACTTCAGGTTCAAGAATATGACCATATTCGACACCTACCGCAGCGCCATCACCATCGCCACCGTGGACGGAGCTCAGATCGAGGATGTGGAGATCGACAGCCTCAAGAGCCTGAACACCGGCAACCCGATTTTCCTTCGTACGGGAACCCGCAATGTCAACGGCAGTCAGGTGCCTTGCCTTAAGGATGTGGTGATCAAGAATATGTATGCCGAGGTTCCGTTCGACAAGCCGGACGCTGGCTACAGCTATGAGGGCCCTGTCGAGGATCTGCCTCGCAACGTCTGCCCGAGCATTATCGCCGGTCTGCCTGGCCTTCGCATAGAGAATGTCCGTATGGAGAACATCGAGATTGTCTATCCGGGCCACGCCGATCCTGAATATGCCTACGCAGGCACCTCTAAGGAGGAACTTGACGCGATCGAGGAGCAGGAGACCCGTTACCCTGAGTTCTCCAACTGGAAGGAACTTCCGGCATGGGGATTCTACATCCGTCACGCTGACGGCATTGTTTTCGACAACGTGAAGCTCACGGTTGACGGCGAGGATTACCGTCCGGCCATCGTGACCGATGACGTGAACGGCCTTCGTATGAAGAACCTTCAGATCAATCAGGAGACCGCTCCCAAGGGCAAGAAACAGATCATTACAAAGGACACCAAGAACATCAAGAAGAAATGAAAAGAATATTGTTATTGACGGCTTTGCTGCTGTTTTCCGTAATGGGATTCTCCCAGAATGTCTATAAGGCGTCCAATTTCGGCATCAAGAGCAATGGTGTCCATGACAACACCACGAGCATTCAGGGGGCGATTGATTTCATCGCCTCCAAGGGTGGCGGCACGCTTGAGTTCAGCGTGGGACGTTATGTCACGGGTGCCGTGCAGCTCAAGTCCGGGGTCAGCATCAGGCTTCGCGAGGGTGCTGTGATCGTGGGCTCGACGAACATCTATTCCTACAAGGGGCACAAGGCTATCTTCTGGGGAGAGGGTGTCGAGAATATGTCCATATTCGGCACCGGTGTGATTGACGGTCGTGGTCCTGCCCTTCTGGATGACATTGCCGCCCAGATCCGGATGAAGCATATTCCTGAGGATGCGGTCGTTCCGACGCTTGTCTATCTCAAGGACTGCAAGAACGTGATTCTCAAGGATTTCATCCTGCGCTACCCGGCCACAAAGGATGATCTTTACATCATCGAGGGGGGTAACGTCACCGTTGACGGCTGCTACTCGGATATGCGATAGATTAACATATTGTCGCCCCAACTTGCCACAATTAATATGTGACGGCAGGGGAAAAAAGGCAAATGGCTGATTTTGCACGTTACCAAAATCAGCCATTTGATTTTTCCCTGCTGTTCGCTAATACATACTGGTGGAATTGATCTTTTTTGGGGGTTAATTGGGATGGTCAGAAAAAAAGAAAATCCAAAATTTTGCACGTTACCAAAATTTTGGATTTTATTTTTCTGACCTGATAAACTCGGTTGCTGAGCCTGTCGAAGCGATCGGAAGCTGGCAAACAACAAAGGCATCCACCTTGCGATGAATGCCCTGTTATATTCAATGAATATATTCTAGAACGAGAAGCTAAGGCCGCCTTGGATGGAGAACTGCCAGGATCTGGCTTGGTCCGTGAAGTCGCTTTCCGTGCCGGTTGGTGTGGTGTAACTTTTATTGTTGACCTCTCTGTAATTGTCTGTGATGAAGTAGTGCACTGACGGGAGGACGCTCAGTGTATTGTCCTGATTTAGGTTGACTCGTGTTTATAGAATATCACTTATATAAGTTGACTTTGCGTTGTTATACCTGTCAGGGGTTGACTGGA
>JABLTQ010098296.1_pt1 | contig 11265 bp, 8 predicted proteins | sample 7160101 | NCBI WGS metagenome assembly JABLTQ01 (sample SAMN14651228, study PRJNA627086) | human gut metagenome | isolation source: feces | host: Homo sapiens
TCGAAATTACAGGTGAGAGGTGTTATCATGAAAAAAGTTGTAAAATTCGGTGGAAGTTCTCTTGCAAATGCGGAGCAGTTCCAGAAAGTGGGCGAAATCATCCGCAGTGATGAGAGCCGCCGTTATGTAGTTCCGTCAGCTCCGGGAAAGAGATTTGACGAGGATATCAAAGTGACGGATATGCTTTATGGATGTTATGACGCAGCATCCAAAGGGGAGGATATCACTGAGAAGATCAATGCGATCAAGGCGCGATATTATGAGATCATCAAGGGACTCGGACTGAGCCTTTCTCTTGAGGAGGAGTTCAAGAAGATCGATGAAGATTTCCGTGCACAGGCAGGAATCCAGTATGCGGCATCCAGAGGAGAGTTCCTCAATGGTAAGATCATGGCTGCATATCTTGGATATGATTTTGTGGATGCAGCTTCTGTGATCCGTTTTGATAAAGCTGGTAATCTGGAAGCGGAGGAGACCAATAAACTCCTTTCCAAAAAACTCAGCAAATCCCAGCATGCGGTTATTCCGGGATTTTACGGCGCATGTGCAGATGGCACAGTAAAGACATTTTCCAGAGGTGGTTCTGATGTGACAGGTTCCCTGGTTGCAAAAGCTATCCATGCAGATATTTATGAGAACTGGACGGACGTTTCCGGTTTTCTTGTAACAGATCCGCGTATCGTTCACAATCCGGAGCCTATCGAGGCAATCACATACAGAGAGCTTCGTGAGCTTTCCTACATGGGAGCTACTGTTCTTCATGAGGATGCCATTTTCCCGGTTCGTAAAGAGGGAATTCCAATCAATATCCGTAACACAAACAGCCCGGAGGATAAAGGTACTCTGATCGTAGAGAGCACCTGTAAGAAGCCGAAATTTACTATTACCGGTATCGCCGGAAAGAAAGGTTTCTGCTCTATTAATATCGAGAAATCTATGATGAACAGTGAGATCGGGTTCGGACGCAAGGTACTTCAGGTATTTGAAGATCAGGGGATCAGCTTTGAGCATGTACCATCCGGAATCGATACTATGACTGTATATGTTCATCAGGACGAATTTGAGGAGAAAGAGCAGCAGGTTATCGCAGGTATCCACCGTCTGGTGCAGCCTGATTTTGTGGAGATGGAATCTGACCTTGCACTGATCGCAGTTGTTGGTCGTGGAATGAAATCCCAGAGAGGCACTGCAGGAAGGATCTTCTCTGCTCTTGCCCATGCAAATGTAAACGTAAAAATGATCGACCAGGGTTCCAGTGAGCTGAATATCATCATCGGTGTAGAGAATCGTGATTTCGAAAAAGCAGTCAGAGCAATCTACGATATTTTTGTTCTGACACGGATATAAACAAAATCCGGAAACGGATTTTGTTTATGAGGAAGTAGCGAAGCGGATTCCGAATATCCGATTTATATAAATCCGGAAACGGATTCCGAATATCCGATTTATTTAAAACCGCCGCAGTACGTGTAACATACCGTCCTGCGGCGGATTTTTTTGGAAAAAATCCAAGATTTATCTAAAAATAATACAATCAAATTCAACAGGATTTCCAAAGGAAAGACAAAGATATTGTACATTGTGTCGAAACCCCAAAATCGCTTGAAATAAGGCTCTCTGCGTCCTCAAAATTCGACTGGCAACAGTTTGGCAACACCCCCTGTTGCATGTAAGAAATGTCAAAAAGAGACAGTGCCAATAGTCAGCAGTAATTGGTGCTGTCTTTCAATCTGTGGAAAGACATGCGGAAAAAGAAGAGGTGGGGAAGATAAAAGAGGTGATATAGAAAAGTTGGAAGTTCCATGTGACCGTTGCGGAATTCTTGGTAGCGGTCACTTTCGTAATCGCCGGTCTTGCGGGCGTTCGTTTAGAGGCCGCCGGGGTGGTGGACTGAAAGACTGCCGGGGCAATCAGTGTGATGGCCAGTAAAACAGCAATCAGACCGTTCCGCAGCCGAGTTTTATTTGGTTTCTCTATCACATTTTTTTTCACAAAGATTCTCCCTCCTTGTATTTTTTTCTTATATATATTTTACAACAGATATATATGGTTTGCAAAAAGAGAACAACGCACCACCGCGAGGTGGTGCGTTTATGTGACATTGCAATAAATTAAATTAATTAGAGGATAAGCTCTCCGTCCAATCAGCTCGAAGAGTTTGATTTTCCGACATATGGAGTTTTACATTTTTATATGCATCTTCTGATATTTCAAACCCATCATCGTAAACAGTAGTCCACTTACTAAGCTTATTATAATCTTTCTGTGGTTTTGGTATGTTATCAGTGTACAACGTCATCCCCGCCGGAACCTGCATCGTATATTTTTCAACTCCACCTTTATCTGGGAATGTACCTCCATTTGCGTCAACGGTCAACGTAAATTTCTGGTCAGGGTTTTTGGCAAAAATCTGCACCCAGTAGATGACTCCGTCTTTTTTGTAACAGCCGGCACCCATGTGTGTGGCTCTTGAATCAATCATTGTAACGTAATGGCCCTGGCTGTTTACCCATCCATCGACAACACCTTTTGGGGTTAAAAATCCAACAGCAATATTTTCGCCCAGAATATTGCCTGCTCCTGACTCATAATAAGCGGTACTGAATATCTCTCCATTTGGGCGATGATGTCCATATTTTATTGCACATTCCTTCGCCCTTACCGCCGCTCCTTTATCAAGCGCTGCATTCTCCTGCACCGAATTTTCCCCGGCTTTTTGTCTCTCAATGTTCGTCAATCGTATGACTTCCTTGATGAATTTCTCTGTATTGAGCGGGGTTTCTGTAGGCTTTGGTGTAGCGGTTGGTTTTGGAGTTGCTGTTACACTTGGCTTCTTCGGTACCTGCACCGTCACTCCATTTTTGTTATAACTGCCCGTTGTCTTAAATGTTTTATTATATCCCCTCACCGTATATACATACCTCTGGCCAGGTTTCAGCGGATACTTGCTGCTGGATTTATGTACATACTTCAACGTCTTGCCATTAGTCCTTGACAGCAGCGTCCACTTCGTAGTGCTTGCCGGTCTGTAAAACACCTGATACTCTGTCACATTGCCGGCAGGCTTCCAGGTAACGCTCACCTGATTGTAACTATCCGCTTTTACACTCCCCATCTTCACCGCAGATGGAACCACTGGAATTGTAACGGTTTTGCCTTTGCTGTCATACCGCCCCCATTTCTTACTATACTTATTATAAGCCCGGACCGTATAACTATATTTCTTGCCACCCTGTAACGGATATTTCCTGGAAGTCTTGTGAACATACTTTGTTGTCTTGCTGCTCACATTCGCCAGTACCGTCCACTTTCTGGCACCGGCCTTTTTATAATACACCCGGTATGATGTGGCATTGCTGGCACGTTTCCAGGTGACTGTCACGGAATTTTTAGCAGCCGCAGCCTTTGTTACGGATACTGCCGAAGGTGTCTTCCCGGATGCAGCAAATACCGGCATAATCGATACTAGCAACAGCATGAACACCAGGAAACAGCCCAAAATCTTTTTTCTCTTCATCCTGTCTTTCCTCCCTGTGTTTCTGATTGATATATCCTTAATTTTACTCCTGCCCTCCCCCTTTTGTAAATCAACAAGCCCACATTTTCTGCATAAAAAATGAGAGGCCTTTTGAGCCCCTCACATGCTTTTCCGCCCTTCTATCAGCCTTCCGTCCCCAGTCCTCACATCCACCTGGAAAAATCCCGGCCTCAGTTCCAGATATCTCCGGACGGCCTCTGTCAGGTTTTCTTCTTTTCCCATATCTCCCTCCTTACATCGTCCATTTGTGATGCTTTACCTTGTCTACGGTTTCCGATACTTTTTGGACATCTTCCCTGGCAACGGATAGTTTCCTGCCGTCATAACGGAAGACTTCGTAAGAGAGCAGGTCCTCCGGCTCTACCGTGGACAGGTTCACTTCCTTCACTATCTCCTTCATCCTCCCGATGTCCATATCTTCACTTTCCCTTACGACCATGACCTCATGGATGGAACTGGGGAGGATGTAATAAGGCTCGCCCAATTCTTCAGACACCTTCTGTAATGCCGCAGGGCACAGCATCACATTGGCACCGTTTATTTTTTCTTTGTTCGTCAGGACATAGAGTGGTGATTCCTGGGCGAGCATCTCTTCCATCACTTCCCTCTGTATCTCTGTCACTTCCCCCGCTTCTATCTGTCTTTCCAGTTCCTCCCGCAAGATATCGGCAGTATTCCGCAACTGGAACTCCTGCGCTGCCGTGTTTTTATATGCCTCGGCCAGAACCTCACTCTGGCCCATCCGGAATAACGGCAGGCTGTCTTTCGTCACACGGAAGGAATATAGCAACGCTCCCTCCTCGGCTACCTTACAGCGCACCACTGCCGCCATATCCTCCACAGAATCATATACTGCATTTTCCAGGAGTGCCCTGTTTGCATCCGCATTCACCAACTGAATGAACAGTCCTTTCCGGAAGTCCTCCGCGGATGGCAGGTCCGTGATTTCCGGCAGGGCTGTCCTCTTTTCCTCTACCAGGCCCGCTGCGTATCTCCCGATATCCGCCATACTCTCCCCGGATGCCAGCATCCCTGCATAATCGTCCGGATATATGACCAGGGCATGTTTATCCCCTTCATGCCTGCAACGTAATCCATCCCTGGGGCCGTTTACTTTCGGGACTGTGATGGGCTTTACTTCCCACTGCTCCCCCAGGCTCTTCTCTATTGCTTTTTGCAGTCTGATTTTGTCTTCTTTTTCCATTTCTCCTTTCCTCCTTCATACTGGCGGTGGATAGACTCCCTCAGGGTCTCATATCCTTTTTCTGCCAGCCGTATTAATTTTTCTCTACAATCCTCCGGCCGCTCCGGAAGGATTGGTATTGGTCTTTTTGTTTCTTTTATTTCTTCTTTCCCTTCTATCCCCATAGCCTCCTGATTATACCGCTGCACCTTCTCAGACATCGGCCCCAGGACGGCATCGTTGAAGTATGAGCACTTCCTGGCTTTGCAATACCCGTAATCTGCGGATATGATAACGACCTCATCCTGTTTCACCAGCCTGGACAAATCCGAAGGCTCCAGGATTGGCTTGTCCTGGTATGAGATGCTGACACTCCGGTTCTTCCCGGAACCGCTCCAGGTCGTCTGCCTTTCCTTGTAAGTGCCAGCCATCCCGCAGATGGTCTTGGCTGTGGAAGGACTCCGTACATCCAAACAGACCAGATATGCACTATTGGCAATCATCGACTGAATATCGGCTTTCGTATAAGCGTTTTCCAGGGCTTCAAAACTCTGGGTTATCAAAATCAGGGTGATGTTCCGGCTTCTTCCAGTGAGAAGTATTCCTGAATGTAAACATGGCACGGGGCCTCGGGCACAAATCCGGGCCATCTCATCAATCACGACCATAACTGGCCGGCTCCCTTCCGGCCTCTTTATCAGGCTTCCGAACACCTGGGCGATAATAAGGTTTACCAAATTGTAGTACACTTCCAGTTTTTCCTCCGGGATGGCCAGGAAGACTGCCTTTCCTTCCTCAAGCATCTGCGGGTTTGCCTGCCGGGTATTGGTCTCCATTCCATATCGGATATCTTCATCGATAAAGATTTTTAAAGACTCCTGCTCCTGCTGGACGATTCCCGACATCGTATCCTCCGCAAGGTTCCGGAACGAAGAAAGAAATTTCGTCTCTGTAGCCCTCGGTGCTGCCCCGTCCAGTAATTCCTCCACCAGTTCCTTGGCATCCCGGGACAGTATCTCATTCACCAGTTCTGACAGGTTATGTATCTTTTTCTGCTTATACAAGCCAACCAACTCCCCTGTCAAAAGCGAGCGTCCTGACTGTTTCCAAAACTGGTCTGTATCTTTTGCCGATATGGGTATCAGGCTGTTTGCGATTTCCTCCATAGTCTCCCGGATATCCTGGTCTGTGACCCGTCCTCCTTTGTGGTTCAGGAGATACAACGCATCCCATCCCCATTTCCCCCGGTCCTGGAAATCAATGATGACCACATCTTCCGCATCCATCCGCCGACTTTTCCGCCAGAGTTCTCCTTTGATGTCAACATAAAATCCACCGGCATTCTGGCTGGACAGCAATGACGGGATGACCAGGGCAGAGGACTTGCCACTGCCCGACCCTCCTATCACGAATACATGGCCATCCTTATAATGTGCTGCATCCATCGGCTTGCACAGATATTTCTGCTCTTTTTTGAAATATCCTTCCTCTGTCCTTCCAAACACCACGCCCTGTGGCTGGTCAAAAAGGAAATCTTCCGCAATCCTTGGGTACATCGCCTTTTGCTTTAACGGGCTTGAAAATTCATTAGGCTTTTCGTGGAATACATCCTCAATACTGAAATCCTTCTTTCCGGCCGCAGCCTGCCTCTGGTTCTCTGACCATACATAGACAGACGGCAGGAATGATAAGACAAACAGGATGAGGTACGACACATCCCCGCCCAAAACTTTCTGAAAGAACAGGATTAACCCCGCCATCGCAAAAGGCTGGAGCCAGATTCCGCTGAAAAAGATACGGTTTATCCATTTCCATATATCCTTTTTTATCCCAAGACGGGGATTTTGTATCTCCGTCCTCAGATATTTCCAAAACCGGTACAGCCAGTCTTTCATGGTTCCAGGACCTTCCTGGCAATCGGTTTTTCCGAAATCTCTTCAAAGCCATTCTTCTTTAAAAAATGCTTCTTCTGTTTCCCGGTATGGATGTAAACAGATGGATACCCCCTCTTCCTGGCGAAATCCTCTATCACGCCCAGCAGGTGCTCCCTTGCCTTGTTATCACCTGCATCCAGGGAATGGATGAACAAGGCTTTTTCTCCTTCCATCACCGGAAAATTGACGACTGCCGCGGCTGCCGGCTCCGGTCTCCCGTCAGCCTCCAGATTAAGAGATATGTAATCATCCTGAATCTCACTACCGGCCGGGGCTGACCCCTTATAGGTGAGCAGGACCCGCAGTTTCTGGTCTGTGGCCCCTGCAAGTTGCTTTCCTCTCATGTTCTCAACTCCTTATGTTGTATTTTCGTTGATAAGGTTTCTTCCTTACCAGCACTTACAGTATGCAGAAAAAAAGAGAAGATAAAAAACGGAATGAAAAAAAATTTTATCCTGCCCCGGATTCTCCATATTGAAAAATAAAAAACGAGGTGATTTTATCTATGGCAATCTTTCAATTCCATATGCAGGTAATCAAACGGAATGACGGAAAAAGTGTTGTGGCCGCAGCCGCCTACCGTTCTGCAAGTAAAATAGAAAACCAGTACACCGGAATCATGGAGAACTACACCAAGAAGAAATGGGTGACACACAGCGAAATCGTGCTGCCGGAACATGCGCCGAAAGAGTTTCAGGACCGGGGATATCTGTGGAACTCTGTAGAAGAGGCAGAAAAAGACCGGAGGGCCAGACTCGCCAAAGAGGTCATGATTGCCCTTCCAAATGAACTGACACCGGAGGAAAACCTCCAACTGGTACAGGGATTTGTCCAGGATGCTTTTGTTTCTCAGGGCATGGTCGCCGATTTCAGCATCCACAATCCGCCTGTCACCAATGAGCAGCATATCCCTGTTGACCGGAACGGCCAGCCAACGAAGGATGAAAAAGACATGATTTTCCAGAACCCTCATGCACACATCCTTTTGACCATGCGGCCCCTGGATAAAAATGGAAACTGGCAGCCAAAGACACAGAAAGAATATCTCTGCAAACGCCAGGGAGAGACCGCAGCCTTTACCGCCGAGGAATTTCTCCAGGCCAAGGCGGATGGCTGGGAAAAACAGTACCCGTACTTCAAAGGCCGGGAAAAAGTCTGGCTGACACCCTCTGAGGCCTACCTGGAAAACCTGGTGAGGGCATCCAGCAATCCCCGCTCCACTCCCTATGGACGGGAGAATCCGAAGATGAAGTACTGGAACTCCACGGATGCCATCTTTTCCTGGCGGAAATCCTGGGAAGAACATGTAAACCAGGCCCTGGAACGTGCAGGCATACCAGAAAGGGTGGACTGCCGCTCTTATCAAGCACAGGGTCTGGATGATATCGCCGGCATCCATCTTGGCCCTCATGGGGCAAAACAGACCGATTCCCAACAGTATCAGATTAATGAAGATATCAAAAAACTAAATAAAAAGAATCAGGAAATCCGCCAGACTCTGAATGAACTGGAAGCAGAGATAAAACAAAAGAATGACCAACTTTACGAATCCATTGCAGAGCGCATGGGCTGGCTGCGGGGGGAAATCCTCTCTGCCCGGTATGACCTGGAGGACTTCCAGACACAACGGGAATATATCCAGAAAACAGCGCAGTCTCTCCGGGAATCAGTCAGCCGTGTACAAGCAGCCCGGGAGAATGTCCAGGAACGAGACCGGCAGGCTCGAAAAAACATTTCCACACTCAAGAAAGAACTGGAAGGAAATTTCCCTGCCTGGAGCAGCCGTCCTGATGAGATAGAAGCCGCAATCCAGGCAGAGGAAGAAGGCATCCGCTTCCGTCAGGAACGGCTGGGAAGGATTCTGAACGAGGAAGGCTTTTCCGATATCCAGGACTACGAAACCAAGGCCCGGATGCTGGCACAGATGGAATCCGACTTGCAGACACTGGACCAGAAGATTTCCGCCTGCGAGGAACAGATACAGGAGCATACCCGCCGATATGAAAAACTATGCAGCCAGATACCGGATGACGTCTCACACCTGGCCGACTTCCGGGAACGTAGAAAAAGATGGTCTGACATTTACGGACAGCGGACTTCTGACCATATCCGCAAGCGGACCGGCAAGGTAAAAACTGAGACCTTTGACCACATCTTACATAAGACCGATTATGCCCTGAACCATACCCTCTACCTGGCTGGCCGGGCCGGATATCTGCTGGAGCGGATGGACCAATCCGCACAGAGGACGGTAAGTGAAAGCCAAGGGCGGAATTATTAATTCATTGCAATTTGATTCCACTAAAAAGGGAGAACAGCCCACACAACTGCTCTCCCTTCTTATTACACCCCGAAATCCGGGAACTTATTTTCCATAGACTTTATCATATGCTTCACATAATAAATCTTCCAGTTTCCCTCTCCGGCAATCCACGGTTTCCCAAAACTCCATCGGCTGATTTTCAAGATAATCGGAAATGTCTGTGTAAATCTCCTGTGCTCTTTTGTCTCTTGGGTCATCTTCACTTTCAGAATATGCAAACAGTTTCTGCGCTTTTTCCAAAAGTTCTTTTGAAGAATCACTTTCTTTTGCATCCTCCTTCCAGATATCCAGAAGGATATAACGCTGCGCATACAGGCTGAACATATTAAATAAAATATCCTTCTTTTTCCGTACCGCATCTCCTTCCAGGGATGTCTCGCCCTTCTTCATCTCTTTTACATTCATGATAGTAAATTCTAAAGGTCGCGATGGAGATACTAAATAACTCCCTGGTTCACAGGATTTATAATATTTCGGTATAAATTCTTCAATTTCAACATAAGCATATCCCTGGCGTCGATTACTCTCATTGATAACAAGATACTGTACTAACTCATCATCATCGTTAAAATCAGTTCTACTATGATACTCAAATGGCAATTTATCTACTGCAAGGATTACATCCGCAAATGATTTCCCTTCTGCATATAATGTACAGTTATCCTTGTCCAGTTCTCCTGCTGACAGGTCATCAAACAGCCCTTTCACTTCATCCCCTATATGTTTTACTGCGGCTTTCAGTTCTTCCATATCAAAATTTCCATCCTTGCAGGCCTGTACAAAATGCTGCCAGCGGGCATCTTTGGGAACGTGATGTCCAACTCTTTCCAACATTTCCTTTTCATCCATTCCTTTATTCTCACAATCATCTGTTACATAACTCATGAATCTATAAAGAAATGCTCTGCGGACAATCCTGCTGATTTCCTCTCCTACCCTTATATCTCCTGCATCCTCTGGGGCAGTAAAACAATCACAGATTTTCACGATGTTATTATTTAATTCAACATAATTCTCGTACATAAATGTACCTCCTCTATCAATAAGTCCCTTCCGGGAAAACAGTTTTTATGGTTTCACTCGCGAGTTCTTTTTGCTTACAAATCTATTATGTCACAAAGAAATCCACAATTCAAATTTTTGCGGAAAAGGTTACGCTCCGAAAAATAACCCGCAAAAATTTATATACTTTTTATATTTATAGACATATTCAAAGTGCATTTTCCGCATATTTGTTTCTCCTCTCTTTTGGATTTCAACAATAATATGCTTGATTTTCTTTGCAGTGTAAAAAATAAAAATTATTTTTTTGTAACGAACAAAAAAACAGAGATTTCCTGATATCTTTATTTCTTTACACTTATTTCTGTAGTAAAATGAAACCAGACTTATCAATGGCTACAGAAGGAGGAAAAAGTATGTTAAGACACATCCAGACAAAGTTTTCTGCCTTATCCCGCCTGCTGGTCCTGGCTCTTGCTGTCATGCTGCTCATTCCAGCAGTACCGGCACAGGCAGCATCCAGGACACCCGGCAAGGTCACACTCTCCAGTGTTACGGCATCCGGCAGCAACAAGGTTACTATCAAGTGGAAAAAGGCAAGCAACGCAACACAGTATCGTATTTACTGGAAAGAATCCGGGACGAAAGCCTGGAAAACCCTGACAAATGTCAGTGCAAGCAAGACCAGTTATACGCATACGTCAAACAGGAAAGCAACGCTCAAAGGTGGCAAAAAGTATACCTACACAGTACGAGCGTACAATAAATATGGAAAGAAATGGAGTTCTTACGACAAGAAAGGTAAGACCGTAACTATCCCGGCCATGCCGTCTACCGTAAAGGCCAGCGCGAAGCCAAACAACTACAGCCAGACAACCGTGACCTGGAGCAAGGCCTCCAATGCTACGAACTATCTGGTTTACTACCGCTCCGCTGACACCACAAAGTGGACCAGGATTGCAAACGTCAGTGCAAAAACGCTGAAATATGTTCACAAGTCCAGCGACAGATACCCGGTTGAAGCCGGAAGGACTTACTACTATATGGTAAGGGGATACAACAAGACGTTTAAGACTTACGGCAGTTATAACAAAGCAGGAATGCAGGTTGTCATCCCGGAGAGACCGGCTGCAACGCCTACTGCCACTCCGACAGTTGCGCCAAAGCCTACACAGAAGCCGAAGCCAACCGCAACGCCGAAGCCGACAGAAACCCCGCTTAATACAGAGAAATTCATCAAGGAAGTTATACGATTAACGAACATCGAGAGAAAGAAAGCCGGGAA
>JABLTQ010060967.1_pt1 | contig 11260 bp, 11 predicted proteins | sample 7160101 | NCBI WGS metagenome assembly JABLTQ01 (sample SAMN14651228, study PRJNA627086) | human gut metagenome | isolation source: feces | host: Homo sapiens
CGATGAACCTAAGGACGATGAGCCTAAGGACGATGAACCTAAGGACAAGGAACAAGAGCCTAGCCCTGAGGATTCTGACGACAGCGAAGATGTCAAGAAGAAAAAGAAAGGGGAGTGTAAGTAATGAAGTTGAAAGAGTATTTGGCTAATGCCCAGTTGTTTCCCCTTATGGGTGTTAGTCAACTAAACGATATTGGCGAAGTGCTTGATAAGATTATGAAAACACAACATGGTCTGAAAACCTGTGGTGCTATTATAACAGAATTTGTTGAACCAGACGGAACTGTTAGTTTGGCAAATCAAAGGTTTATCGCCAATGCGTTGTATCAATGTAATAAAGATAAGTGGGATAGCCTGTTACAATTTGCAAGTGAAAGGGTTAATCCTTTAGTCGAAAAGACGACAAAAATTAAAACCACGTATGGTAAGATTGTTGACGAGCAGTTGGGTGGAAGTGATAGTTCTAGTCAGACAGAACGAATTGCAGGCTTTGACTCAAATGGCTATGTTGACAAGGATAACGAAGAGCACTCAACCACGTATGGACGTACATCAAATACCACGAACACAGGAAGTGATGAAAAGATTGTCGAAAGTAGACTAACACAAGCAGAGGTTTTAGTCGACTATACACTTAACTTTTGGGACAAATATGGTATCACAAAAGCATTGATTTCTGATGCCATTAGTTTTTTAACATTACCTTTATATAATTTAGATTAAGAAAGTGAGGAAATTAAAATGAAAGTAGAACAGATTGCAACATTATGTAACACAATTAGTGGAGAGGTACTTGGAAAAACTGACCTTGTTCAGGCTGACCTTTCTAACGTAGTAGACTTCGGTAATGAGGTTATCGGTACTAATAATCTCGACAACTATGTGAAGTCTTTGATTGACCACATCGGCAAGATGGCATTTGTCGACAGACCTTATTCAGGTTCTGCACCTAGCGTTCTTATGGACGGTTGGGAGTTTGGTAGTATTCTTGAAAAGGTAACAATGGCTAAGTTACCACAAGCAACAGAGAACAGTTCTTGGAAGCTGGTAAACGGTCAGTCTTATGACACTGGTGTATTCACTGCACCTGAGGTTTCTGCTAAGTTCTACAACAGCTTGGCTACTTATGAAATCCCTATGTCATTTGCAGAGAAGCAGGTTAAGAGTGCGTTCTCAAGTGCTCAGCAGATGAACGCATTCTTCTCCATGATTCAGACTGCTATCGAAACGTCTATGACAGTTAGTACTGACGGTCTTGTTATGGACACAATTAACAGCATGACTGCTGAAACTTTGTATAACTATAATGCCGAGGGTACTTATACAGGTGTTGGTAATAACAGAGCTGTGAACTTACTTGCATTATACAATGCGAGATTTGGAACTACTCTTGCACCTGAGAAGTGCTTGACTGACGCTCAGTTCATTCGTTGGTCATCATTCATGATTGGTCTGTATAGTGGCAGAATGACTAAGTTATCTACACTGTTTAACATCGGCGGACAGGAGAGATTTACCGCAAAGGATAAGTTACATCTTGTTATGCTTGACGAGTTTGCTAAGGCTGCTGACGTTTACTTACAGTCAGATACTTTCCATGAACAGTACACAGCACTTCCTAATGCTGAAACTGTACCATTCTGGCAGGGTTCAGGTCAGAGTTATGACTTTGCTAGCACTTCTGCTATCAAGGTTAAGCATGATACTCATGAGGTTTCAGCTGACGGTATTCTTGCTGTTATGTTCGACCGTGAAGCACTTGGTGTGTCTAACCTCGATAAGAGAGTTACATCACAGTACAACGCTCGTGGTGAGTTCTATAACAACTGGTACAAGTTTGACGCTGGCTACTTCAATGATATGAACGAGAACTTCGTCGTATTCTACGTATCTTAGTCGACTAAAAGTTTTGTGGTTAGAGGGGTTAGTTGACTAAACTAGCCCCATTTGCATTAGTGAGGTGAAAAATATGAATATTCTTCTTTATAAAACAAAAAACGCAAACAACGACCTCAACAAAACAATCAGTGATAAAGTAGAATTAGTCGGTGCTTTACGAGATTCGTCAAGTATTATAGCACCTAATATCCTTATTCAGAGCAAACCTATCGGGTATAATTACGCATATATACCTGAGTTTGGTAGATACTATTATATTAAGAATATCATAGCTTTCAGAAAAAGTGCATATATTTTGGACTTGAAGTGTGATGTTCTTATGAGTTTCAAGGAAGAGATTTTGAATATGATTGGCATTGTTAGTCGACTAACAAGTGGCGACGAATATGCCAATAGAGATATTAAGACAAAGTGTTTGGAAACACATCGAAAGATTATGTTTGCGAGCACACCTTTTACAGCCAATGGTACTTATATCTTGATTGCACAAGGTGGAGAAGAAATAAGTAAGGGGGCGTAGTGATGGGCTTTATTTATTATGGTAGAACAAAAACATATAATAATGGTGTTATTGATACTAGTATTTATTCAGCGGTACGTAATTCAGTGGATGAATCATCTAATTTCAATCCTTTTAATGATGAAATGATATTTTATGAGGGAAGCCAGACTACGGATACCCATAATGTGATTTTTAATGACATTGATAGTATGACTTTTGATAAGTTAGAAGTTGTAGAATATACTGACGAGAATTGTAAAAAAGAAAAAGGTAGATTCTTTGCTAACAAATCCGTTGCTAATAATCAGACAACTTTTAGTTGGAATTTCACAGGTACCAATGTCAATAGCTTTGCATTAAACGTGTATGTTGTAACTGGTAGTACAACATATACTATCACGTATAGTATTGCTGATAGTAATTGGGCTGATAAAGTAATAATTAGTCCTCTCAGTCCTATAGAAGTTGAAAAGGGTAGTACAACTACTGTGCAAGTTACACCTAAAACTGGGTATTATTTTTCAGAAACTGATACTTGTGATATGGCTATCGAGGGTCAAACGGAAAAAGTTCCATTCACATTATCAAGTGAGGGTAATATGTTTCTTGAAATGGGTGAGAGTTTTAGTAATCGTACTCTTACTCTTGAGTTCACAATTACAAATGGCGAGCCACCTAGCACTAATAAGAGGACAAACTTCTATACTGTATATGCTCCTACTGACGAGAACATGAAAAATATTAACAATACTATTTTCATTGATAACAATGATGTGATTAACAAGTTTATCAGTTATAAGAAATTCTGGTGCAATATTCCTACTGATGGAACTGCCAAGATGAAAGCTGGTAATTATGACTTCAATTTTGAAGCACCTGTTGTTCATGGTAACATCGTTGATATTGATTGTGGTAGTGTTAATATTGAAGAGTTGTATCATAGTTTGTTGGACTATTCTCCGTTTAGTCGACTAACAATCTATTTACCGTTCATTGGGTTTATGGATTTAGATGATAAGATGGTAATGGGCAAGACAGTTAGGGTTAATTATAGAGTAGATGTACTTAGTGGCAAATGCTTAGCTGAGATATACACTATGATTGATAATAATACAGAGAGTTGTATTGCTTCTTATGCTGGCACTATTGCTAGTGATGAACCTTTATCACAAGGTCAGGTAAACTACAAAGGTGGATATGAGTTGATGACTTCTATGCAGTTGGGTGAATTGACTCCATTCATATTGGTTAATACTCAAGTTCCTTTGGATAATGATGGTACTAATCTTGACGGATTGCCAGTTGATGAGGTTAAGAGAGTTGGTGATTGCACCGGTTTTGTTAGATATAGTTTCATCAATGCAAGTGGTTGTAGTGGAACAGATGCTGAAAAGACAGAGATTGAAAATCTGTTGAAGAGTGGTATCAATATCGAAGTTGTTGAAACTCCGAGTAAAGATACAGGTAATTAAAATGATGGCTTTTAGTCGACTAAAGAAAGGAGTGATTGTATGACTAATAGTGAGTTCATTGAAAAGATTGCAGATTGTGTAGACAAATATGCTTATCTGTATGGAATTGAAGTTCACAGTCCTATAATAGCACAGGCTATTTTGGAGAGTGGATGGGGCAAGAGTGGTCTTGCTAGTAAGTACCATAACTACTTCGGTTTGAAATGTGGTAGTTCGTGGAAAGGTAAGAGTGTAAACATGGCTACTAAAGAGGAATATAAGGTTGGCACGTTGACTAACATTCGTGATAACTTTAGAGTATATGACTCAATGGAAGCTGGTGTTAAAGGTTACTTTGAATTTATTAACACAAAAAGATACGCCAATCTTAAAGGTGTTACAAGTCCTGAGGAATACGTAAAGCGTATTAAAGCGGACGGGTATGCAACAAGTAGTACGTATGTGGATAACATTATGAGAGTTATCCGTGATAACAAACTTACAAGGTTTGATAGAAAGAAAGCAGGTGGTAAAATGAAGAAAGAAGATTTGACTGGTAAGGTGCTTAGCGGCAAGGAGATTATTGATATTCTTGCTAAAAGAGTAATCAATGGAGATTATGGTGCTGGTGATGACAGAAAAAAGAAACTCGGTGTTTTGTATTCGATTGTTCAGAAAAGAGTAAACGAGTTATGCTAATAAGAAAGGGTGTTAGTCGACTAAAGACTAGCACCCCTTTTTTTATACTATTGCATCATGACCACATTGAACCAAATAGTTTCTCACAATTTCTCCCACTTCGTTGTCTTGATAGAACACTTTGTCATCTGCAAAGAATTGTCCTATCTTTTTGTTTATAGGAAGTGAACAATGCCGCATATTTCTTATGTGATTTGGTCTGTTATCATACTCCAGTTCATAGATAATATCTTTGTTTTCATCTTGAATTGGAGTTGTTTTTCTATGGATATAGGTAAATACTGTGTTGTCTACGTGTACAATTTCACATTGTAGAAGTTCATCATTGAACTTCATAAAGTATGTGAAGATTATATTGTTTGGTTTGTATTTCACTGGTAAGTGAGGATACATAGCCATTTCCCAACTACCACCTGTAATCATAGTAAGTTTAGGATTATCAAATGCGAAGTAAATGTCGGACGGTTTTCCTTTTTTGGATATAGAGTCTGCATATTCTACTGCTACACGAAGTTTTGAATCTCCATATTTGTAGACTTCTATTGCACCTTTGTCCATTTCTTTGATGTGTGTCAATCCCATTTCTGTAAAGTAAGGACAGTATTGGTTTACTGTATTTCCCGCCATGAATATCTTAACATCATTTCTCTGACGAACTATTGTTGAAACAACATTCATGAATGTTACAAATTCATCGGGTAGGTAGTATTGACGAGTTAAGAACTCATCAAAGAATATTGTTTTTACTTTAGGATATGATGTTGACTTATCATGTTCAACATCTGATAAAGCAAAACCGAAACAGAATGGCTCAGGTGCTGAAATCATCTTTCCAGTTCTTGCGTCAGGATTTGCTAAGTACCACTTTCCTGAGTAGGAATAGATTGTGGAATACTTGCCATCTGTTAGTCGACTAACAAGTCCATCTGTTACAAGAGCGTCAAACATCTGCTGACCGCGTTTACCTCTAAAGTCCTCTTTCCAACGACGAACTAATGCACCTTGATGACCATGTTTGCAATAGTTTTCAAGGATATATTTTAAGATTGCATACGTTTTACCGTTGGAACGTTCTCCAAATATTATGTTATACTGACAATCTTTTGAGAGTATTGGTGTCAAGCTGAAGAACTTGACACCATCTCCTTTCTTATTTTTTTCTTCCATATCATTTCTCCTTTTGCTTAATACCACACATGTAGTCCCAAAAAGCATCTAACATTGAAATCTTGAATGGTGCTGGTTCTAAGTGAATTGACGACTTTTCAAAATATGGGAACTTTTCTCCAAGGTAGTCTACTACTTCACCTTGCCATTCTTGGTCAATGTAAGTGTGAGTGAGTTTTCCTGTTCTTCCAGCTGGTATATCTAGTGAACGAGTGAACGCATCAAACACACCGTCAAGTCCATAGGTTTCTAACATATATTCTTTGATTGCTTTCTTGTTTACACCCGCAACTGTGAACTCTATGTCGTTGCCTTTTTGAACTAAATATCTTTTAGCACCAAGTGTTTTGAACTTATCGTATGTTCCCTCATAGTCCCACACACCTATTAACTTCTTTTCACCTTTTATAGTTTCAGGCTCGAAGTCTGACATTGGTATTCCGTGGAAATCTGAGGCTTTTTCCAACTGTTCTCTAACATGAAGATTATAGTTCTTAATGAAGTCTTGGTGTCTATCCATGTTTATTGCTTTGATTGAGTCTGTGTCTGAATAAACATAGTCTGAACCAAAAGCCTTTATTCCTTTGAATAGATTGTGCCTTGCGTGTGCTGTTACCCACACTCCCCAAGGATAGTAGAGAAAACGACTTGGGTTCTTGTTGTATCTGTTTAGTTGACTAACAGGTGTTTCTGAACCTACTTGCCATTCGTCTGCATACATCTCTTGGTGGTACTCCAAGTCATCTCGTACAATATCTGTTACAGCCATTCCATATGCTGAGTTCAACATCGCTTTACCTTGTAGATATTCTTCCTCTTTTCCTGATACACCTTTCAATGTTGTTTTGTCCTTGTAGAATTTTACAAGACATTTTACAAGGCTAGTTGGAAGATACCCACGATAGAATACTAAAAACTTTCCTATCTTAATACCGTCCCATGTGTAGAAGTTACGGTATATATCGAAGTCAAGTTCTGTGATAGTTGTTTCGAGTATTTTAGCATCTATCACTCTACCATTGTTTATATGGTAGTCCTTAAGATATGAACATCGTGATGATGATATTGGGTTCTCTACTGTTGTAAGCGGTCTGAGATTTATAAACTGCACTTCAAATAAACAACAGTAACTTGCTAGATAGAATTCTAATTCTTTCATGTCATGTACTTCAACTTCTCTTGGACTAGACATTGGAAAGTATTGAGCCATCATTGTGAAAGGATACGATGACGTGAAGTCTATCGAACCAACATCGTGTAGTGTTTCATTTACATAGTTGATATTCGCATGAGTGAATCCACCTTGGAAACCAGCTTTACACATTTTGTATTGGTCATAGGTTAGAGTTAAAGATTGTATTATATCTCTGTATTTCAAACCCTTTAGTCGACTAACATCATCATTCTGTTTGTGTATTGCTAGACATTCATCTTGACAGTAGCGACGAACATAGCCAGTCTTTGTGTATGGTATGTGTGCTATATCACCATTCTTGTCTATTTCTTCTTGAATGTAGCACACCACAACTTGAGTATCTTGAGTACAATACTTCAACTCTTTATCTGTCAATGGTGTATTAGCATGTCTGATAAGAGAGTAGTCCAAATCTCCAACCATTTTCTTTGTCTTATAGTATCTAAGTTCATCTGCTAACTTGGCTAATGAATAACCAGAAAGTCTGTATGAACAGCGGAACTCCACTCCGCCTTTTGTTACTGCATAGAGTGGTTGTCTTTTATCATCTGCAAATATGTCATGCCAATCAAACCATTTACGCATAAACTGAAATTCGTATTCAAGGTTGTGTACATAAATCAGACAGCGTTTATTATATTTGATTAGCTCGAATACTTCTGACATTATGTCGAGAAGTTGTTTAAATTGTTTCCATGTTCTTCCTATGAATGTTGTTCCGTTTACATTGCAAGTCCAAATATACATTATTGCTTTCTTTGCAACTCCCTCATAGAAAGAGGAAGTTTCAATGTCAAATGAAATTGGAATGTTTAAGTAGTGAACTTTATGTGAATAAACCCACTCAAAGTTCTCTTGGTTCTTAATGTAGTTTAGTCGACTAACAATTAAATCTTTGTCAACATCTCCTGTATTAGAAGAAGAAACCTGAACCAAAGAATCCTGCATAAGGAACGATAACATCTTCATGTAGGTCACCCCCAAACTGTGAATTTTCTATTGTATTAAGGTCGAGTATTTCTGTCATGTATGACATGGCGTCCTCACCCTCCAGCACTGCTTCATAAGTTGCATTGATAAGTCTTTGTGAGCCATATAAGTCAATTGAAGCCTGTGCAAATGATGCCCAATTTCTAAATGCCCTCATAACTTCTGACATAGTGTCATCCATATTTTCGCCTTTTCTGTAATGAGGTGGAATATGTTCATTCACACCTTTAACAAACTTACTGTCCCACAACTTTGCTTCTTCTAATGTAGAAGTTGGTTCTTTAAGATAAGTTTGTATCTGTGTAGCAACTCCTTTTATTTTTGTTTCAATTGTGTCCAGTTTCGCTAGTGATTTCTCACTGTCTGAGTTTAATAATTCAGCTTCTGTTATGAGTGTTTCTAACTTCTCTTGATAATTTCCGTCATATAATTCTATTGCCGGAACTTTGTCAAGTTTATTATATATTAAACTCATATAACTTTCATCTGCTTTAAGTGCGAATGGAGTTAATTCAGAAACCATTCCAGTTAATTCTGCAAGATGACTGTCAAACATTTCGGCTATTGCTGCATCGTCAACACCATCAATTATGTCATTTCCGAATACGTCAGAAACTACTTTCATTAACGATTTAAATACGCCACCAAATATGCCCATAATCACATCTCCTTTTTTTTAGTCGACTAAATGTTGAACTAAAAGCAAAACCTTTTTAGTCAACTAAATAAACACGAATAGGGCGATACGGGAATTAACCCGCATCACCCAAATTCGCATTATGGATTAGATTACTTCTACAAGGGTCAGTTCGTCACCTGCTTTTGTTTCACCCTTAGAAAGTTTAACCTGAAGTCCACCTTGTCTGCGAAGTTCATCACTTGCAGCCTTTACATCTCCATCCATAGAATTTACGAAGTCTGTAAAGATACGGTCAAGAACCGTTCCACCGTTGCAAAATACAGTAGCATCTTCGGCAATGTTAAATACTGGATACTTGCCTTTTGACTTTTTGGACTGGATGTAATCAAATGCTACAATTGTTACACCCTCTGGGTACTTCGCAATGAGTTCATCCGTAGAGATTTTATCTCTATCTGTCATAACCTCACTGAGTGTTGTCTGTCTTTTTGCCATGTTTCTAAAATCTGCCATAATTGTCACCTTTTTGACCTTTCTGATTTTAACGACTTTACTGTCATAGTTTTTTTTGGTTATCTATTGTATAGTCAACTAAACAGTTTGGCGAACTGTTTAGTCGACTAACAAACTAATTAGGAACTACTTTACTTCAAACTCCACGCCCAATGAATTATAGGCTTCTTCAAGTACGATTCCAATACGTGTTATGCACGTTAAGAACTCCCTGTGTGTGAGTTTGTCGTTGTAGTAAAGCGTCTGTGCGACATCTTCCCATATGTCAAATATATCTGACGCAATTTGTAATGGGGATTTGTCATGCAATATGCCCGATGTAATGTCTTGATACATCTCGATGGTCATATCGTCAATAAGTCTACGGGTTTTCGGGTAACTTGTGTTGTTTAACTGTTTTGCGTACATACTGATACTTCCTTTCCTAGCTGACCTTATTTTTTGGCTTTTAGTCAACTAACTATCGGCTTGTGTATCCACCGATAGTTTGTGGTTACTTCGTGAGTTCCGCACGAAGTTCTTGCAATTTTTCCATGACTTCCTTAATTTTTGCGTCCACCGTTTCATTGTGGTCAATGTCTGACATAGCCTTTGCGTAGTTCTCAAATGCTACCATAGCGGCTTCAATGTTGGTTTCAGCATATGCTTCAGGAGTTGTGTTTTTAGGCAGTTTATCCTTGTCATATTCTCCCAACTTTTCCGCTTTTGCAAGTTCAGACTTTTCCTTGACTTCTTTTGCCTTTGCAGGAATTGCACGGATGGACGATACAGCATCACGAAGTGCCTTAGTAGACATTTGACAATTGATGTCTCCAGACTGTAAAGCCTTAATGACTTCTGAAATATCTTCTCCATCCTTTACAAGTGGCAACAACTCTATCATTTGTCCAACTGTGAGTTTTGGCAAGTTGGGCTTGTAGTTGACTTCGCCCTTTTCGTTCTCCGTCAAAAATGCCCTTGCACTTCTCAGATAGAGTGATACGGTTGCCGGCTTGTAGTCAAAGACTACTCGACCAAAGTCTGCTACCGTCTTGAACCCGGCAGTCTTGTAGGATTCATCCTTATCCATGGCATCGAACTCATGTGCGATTGCAAGGATTGCAAGGTTGCCTGCGTCACGGTATTTCTGAATAGACTGTGTATGACGGATAAGGTCTGAATTGTAAAATGTCAGTTCCTTGTTTTTGCCATTCATAGCCACGACTTCAAAAGATACTACTTCTGCCTGTGCGTTTTCAGTTGCTACGGTTGTGTTTTCTGCGTTCTTATTCATAATGATTACCTCTACTTTCTTTTTAGTTGACTAAAATGTTTTGTGGCTAGTTGCCTAAATGTTTCACGTGAAACATTAGCAACTCTATCTTTATAAATGTTTCACGTGAAACACAAGCCGATAGTTAGTTGACTAAAATAGTATTCACTTTTCAAGGTACAATTTTTTTGTAGGTTTGTACTTGACTTCCTTACAAGACTATTATAACATATTCTTTATGGTTTGTCAAGTGTTTTTTTTTAAGAATTTTGAAGAAGTTTTCTATCTATCTATACACCATTCTCTTCATTTCTTAAGTATATTATAACACTTTTATACCAATTTGTCAACACTTTTTTTTTCAAAAGTTTTAGTTGACTTAAAGCCTTGTTTAGTTGTCATGGTTCATTCCTTACTATGTATATATAATACCATAGAATAAGGGAGATTGCAATAGGCAAAATGCACAAATTTTATAGGTTGTTTTTGTGCAATTTGCACAAACACTGTTTAGTGACTAAAAAGGGGAACGTCTGTTCGTTTTCCCTTGCCTATATTCTATGTATATAGTATAACATATAATGAGTTATAAGTCAATAAAAAAATCAATAAAAAAATGCACAAAAATACAGTATTTCTATTGTGCAATTTGTACAGAACACTTGTTTTGGTAAAAATGCACAAAAAAGTGGGTTGTTAGTCGTCTAAAATTGTGCACTTTGTACATTGTGCAATATGCACAAAAAAATGGGTACTAGTCGGCTAAAATTGTGCAATATGCACAGAACAAGCGTTCATGTTCCATTGTGCAAGTTGCACAAATAAAGGTCGAACAAGTGTTCGTTTTTTGTGCAATATGCCGGGGTTTAGTCAACTAGCCACTTTGTGCAATATGCACAAAAAACCAGCATTTAATCGGGCAGTTTTTGTGCAATATGTCTACTCCTACGGA
>JABLTQ010053958.1_pt1 | contig 11251 bp, 9 predicted proteins | sample 7160101 | NCBI WGS metagenome assembly JABLTQ01 (sample SAMN14651228, study PRJNA627086) | human gut metagenome | isolation source: feces | host: Homo sapiens
GTCTATATCTTTCTGTAACATTTCTTAAGCTTATAATTCCCAAAATATCATCTGTAAGCTTGTCCTTTGACAGATATATAGACTTATCAATCCACATCTCCGTATCCTGTGTATCCATTGTCCTGTAATCAATAGATACAGTAGTATTACCATTATTAAATAGCTCGATAATCTTCTTTGACGTCGCAAGCTTTAAATAATCTTCAATTGTATCTTTGGAAACCCTTTTCTGCCACCTTCTGCAATATTCATCATAAGAACTAGATGTACTAATACCTACTGTATCAAGTGCACTATACATTTTATTATTCTTTCGCTGATATATGCCATTTTCTATTGTATCTTTTGAAAAATTAACCTGATACATAACAATTGACTCTGACATAAGTGCGTCTTTATACTGCTCTGTTGTCTGCAAAAGCTTTCTAAGTTCAGCATTTTTACGCTTTATTATCTCATAATATTCATATCTGTGTGATACATCACGTTCTGTCACTGTTATCTGGTTAAATGTCTTATCATACATAAGTGTCACTAATATCCACTTATATTTACCATCATACATAAGTCTTACATCAAGCTTTTTCTTAAATTCATCGTTACTGCCAAAGCCTTTAACTGCCTCTACTGATATTAAATCTAACAGCCTGCCTCTGTCCTCATAATGACATCTGTCAACCATTCTCTGAACCCACTGTTCTAACTCTACATTACCGTCTTTCTTAAACTTATTACCCCTATTATAAATACACAGAACACTATCATTATCAATATCAATCTGATAAATCCCCTCATATTGGGTTGACAGCATTGTAAGTATTCTGTCTTCCAGCTCTAAATCATTCTCCATTGAAGTTCTCCATTCCAGCACTGTACACCAACAGCACTTGTTTAACTTGCAAAAAACAAGCTTTTATTCTTCATTATTATTCGACCATTTTCTACGAAACTCTTAATTGAATATACAATATCACATATTGGAGAAAATGTCACGCTGGCATTTAATGTTTTAATGGGACTTACTATAGAATTTTATAACATTAAATTTCCTATTATATAAAAACTGCCGCCAGTGTAATACTGACGGCAGTAATAATACCTTATTAATCTATTGATTAATATAAGCTATCCAATTAACTGTACCATTAATTCTGATACTGTATACTACTCATATACCAGCTTATGATTAACCGAAGTATCTCTTTAAAAGACCTTCAAAGGCCTTACCATGTCTAGCCTCATCCCTAGCCATCTCATGAACTGTGTCGTGGATTGCATCAAGATTAGCAGCCTTAGCTCTCTTAGCAAGGTCAACCTTACCTGCTGTAGCTCCATTTTCAGCTTCTACTCTCATCTCAAGGTTCTTCTTAGTGCTGTCTGTTACAACTTCACCGAGAAGCTCTGCGAACTTAGCTGCGTGTTCAGCTTCTTCCCAAGCTGCCTTTTCATAGTAAAGACCTACTTCTGGATAACCTTCTCTGTGAGCAACTCTAGCCATAGCAAGATACATACCAACCTCTGAACATTCACCATTGAAGTTAGCTCTTAAATCTTCAATAATATCTTCGCTTACTCCCTTAGCAACTCCTACAACGTGCTCAGCAGCCCATACCTTGTCATCTCCCTGAGCTAAGAACTTGTCTGCTGGTGCCTTACATACTGGACAGACATAATCTGCTGGATGTGACTCTCCTTCATAAACATAACCGCATACTGTACATACATACTTCATAATCTTAATCTCCTTTTCTTGTTTAATTTATTAAAAATAGTAATTATTACTGTTTTGTGAGTTTAATATAACACTCCTTATTTCATTTGTCAAGCAAAATAGCAATAATTCCTATTAATATATTTACTTATCTGTACACTCAGAACATTCTCCATAGAAGAATGTCACATTTCCCCGGATTGTACCATCAAAATTCTTTGCCGCCGCTTCATTAAAATTCTTCTCAACTTCCCGTGAGTCAAAGTTCAAATCCATAACTTTGCCACAATTGACACATTGAAAATGGTAGTGTGGGTTCACGTTGCCGTCAAAATGCACCGAACCATCACTACACGGCACTTTCATAGCCATTCCATTGTCTACAAGGAATGTAAGATTTCTGTATACAGTTCCAAGACTTATGTTAGGAAACTCTTTACTGACATTATCATACACAACCTCTGCCGTAGGGTGGTCTTTTCTTGACATCAAAAAGCTCCTGATTGCATCTCTTTGTCTGCTTCTTTTTACTGTTGCCATATTGTAACTCCTCTATTCAAATTACATTAAATTAATATTGTCATTATATACTGTTACTTGTTTAATATTTTATATGTACATAATATCCATTTGATAAATCACGCTCATTATTGGATTTAAATCAAAAATGATACACCAATAATAGTAACAACTACTAATATTAGTGTATCATTTTCTATCAAAAAGTCAACTTATTTTTACTATATTATTTTTATAATATTATTATGCAAGCTTTGTTTTTATTTATGCCTTCATCATTCCAGACATAATACAGCTTCCCTTTGCACCACACTCTTGTACTTCCTGCCTGCGGCTGCCATCTATGTTAATTCCACCAATGGCATATACCGGAATATTAACATTTTCACATACTGCTTTCAGAAATTCCAGACCTCTTGGTGGAACACCTCTTTTACAATCCGTACTATATATATGTCCTGCCGTAATGTATGAAGCACCAAGCTCTGCCGCTTCAATGGCTTCCTGAACGGAATGAATTGAACAGCCTGTTATGGCTATATTACTATCTTTAAGCTGACTATGATATTTTCTTAGATTATCAATTGACAAATGTATAGCATTAATGCCAGTCTTTTCTGCCACTGCAACATAAGTATGCAATATCAGTCTTACATTATATTTCTTACAGACAGGATACACATCTGCAGCAAGTGCAGCATATTCAGCCTCATTCAGGTCCTTCTCTCTTAGAATAACAGCTGCTGGATAAAGCTTGCATACTCTTTCTATCTGTTCTAAAAATGGTCTGTCACAAAGCCTGCGGTTAGTAATTGCAATCACGTCCTGCATAATTCCTAATCTCCTTAATCTTAATCAGCCACAGTATATATAGTCACTCATAACTGGCTGAAGTCCGATTTTTACAAGGTCATCATATACCTGCTTAACATCTCTTCCGTCTGATATTTCAAACTGCTCATCGCCTCTGTCTTTTTCTTCAATATCTTCTGAATGGCTTCCTATGCCCGTACTTACACCTGCTGATATTTTAGTTGCCGCTATATTCATAAGATTATCACGCACACGGGCACACTCTCTTGTAGATACTGTTATACTGGCAAATGGCATAAATAATCTGTATGCTGTTACGACCTGCAATAACTGTGCTTCGTGTACATCTTTAGGATTAATTCTGTCATTATTGATTATTGGACGTAATCTTGGACAAGAAAATGCTATCTCTGCCTGTGGGTATTTGCGTTGTAATAAATATGCGTGCATACCTGTAGCAAAAGCATCTTTTCTGAAATCATCAAGTCCTAAAAGTGCAGCAAAACCAACTCCTCTCATACCTCCCTTTAATGCACGTTCCTGTGCATTAAGCCTGTATGGGAATACTCTCTTATGTCCTGCAAGATGAAGTGTCTCATATTTGTCTGAATTGTAAGTTTCCTGGAATACAGTTACATAGTCAGCACCACATTTATGAAGATAAGCATACTCATCTGAATTCATAGGATATACTTCAAGACCAACAACCTTGAAATATTTTCTTGCTATTTTACAGGCTTCTCCTATGTATTCCACACTTGACATTTTCTTGCTTTCACCTGTAAGAATAAGTATCTCCTGCAAGCCTGACCTTGCAATTGCTTCCATTTCTTCCTCTATTTCCTGTGCATTAAGCTTGGCTCTCTTAATCTTGTTGTGGCAGTTAAAACCACAGTATATACAATAATTCTCACAGTAATTAGCAATATATATAGGTGTAAAAAAACATATAGAATTACCAAAATGTCTTTCTTTCTCATCCTTGGCCGCCTGTGCCATCTGTTCAAGATACGGAAGTGCAGCTGGTGATAAAAGTGCGGCAAAATCCTCTGGTGTCCTGTTGCTTTTATTGATAGCATTAAGAACATCCTTTGCTGTATATTTATCATAGTCATAATTGTTCATAGCATCTATAACTTTTTGCTGTATATCTGACTCAAGTACTTCCATATCTGGAAGATATTCCATATGGTTAGTTCTGTTTTTCTTCAAATCTTCTCTTATTTCATCACTCAATATACTTTCATTGATGTGCATATCTTTGCTGTCGCTCATAATTATCCTCGTTTCTGTAATCTATTGCATTATTATTCGTGTATATAGCCTGTTAATGGAGATGATGCACTTGCACCGTCCTTCTTTACTCTTCCAAGGCCTGAAAGATAAGCTTCACGTCCTGCATTTATTGCATTCTTAAATGCTGATGCCATCGCTGGAATATCTCCTGCTGTCGCTATAGCTGTATTAGCCATCACCGCAGCTGCACCCATTTCCATAACTTCACATGCCTGTGATGGACGACCTATACCTGCATCTACAATAATTGGAAGGTCAATTTCGTCAATAAGTATCTGTATAAAATCTTTAGTGCATACACCTCTGTTAGAACCAATTGGTGCTGCAAGCGGCATAATACAGGCAGCTCCTGCATTCTGCATATCTCTTGCTGCATTAAGGTCTGGATACATATATGGCATTACTACAAAGCCTTCTTTGGCAAGTATCTCTGTTGCTTTAGCTGTTTCGTAGTTGTCTGGAAGAAGATATTTAGTATCTCTTATAACTTCTATCTTAACCATATCACTGTGGCATAATTCTCTTGAAAGTCTTGCAATTCTTACAGCTTCTTCTGCATTTCTTGCACCTGATGTGTTAGGGAGAAGCTTTACATTTTCTGGAATATAATCAAGAATATTGGCAATTCCGCCATCGTTGGCTCTTCTTAGTGCAAGTGTTACTATCTGTGCTTCTGCCTGTTTTACGGCGGCGTCTATTAATTCAAGGGAATATTTTCCTGAGCCTAAGATAAATCTTGATGTAAATTCGTATTTTCCTAATTTGAATGTGTCGTTGTTGTTCATTGTTTTGTCCTCTTTTCTTTTTGGTTATTTATTGGTAGGGGTGGTGGGGTGGGGTTAATGACGGAAGGTTATTGACCGCCGCCCATAAATGTAAGGATTTCTAAGGTGTCATCAGGTGACAGGGTTGTGGTGAGGTAGGAGTCTTTCGGGATTATGACCTCGTTGAGTTCGACTACTACATGAATTGGGTTGTAGTTGTGGGTGGTGAGGAAGGTGGTGATTGTGGTTGATGTAGGGATTTGGGTGGGTTTGCCGTTGAATTTTATTGTTATCATTGCTGGTCCTTCTTTCTTTGGGGATTGAGAGAGTGAATTTTTTTTGGAGGACGGACGACATTTGGAAGCCTTGCTTCCTCTGTCTGGGAGTTGCTGACTGAGGGAGGGGGAATTAGCCTTGTCGGACGACATTTGGAAGCTTTGCTTCCTCTGTCTGCGGGTCGCTGACGTGGGAGGGGGAATTAGCTTTGTCGGACGACACTTGGAAGCTTCGCTTCCTCTGTCTGCGGGTCGCTGACGTGGGAGGGGGAATTAGCTTTGTCGGACGACATTTGGAAGCTTTGCTTCCTCTGTCTGCGGGTCGCTGACGTGGGAAGGGGAATTAGCTTTGTCGGACGACACTTGGAAGCTTCGCTTCCTCTGTCTGGGAGTTGCTGACTGAGGGGATAAGGTTTGCTGGGTGGCGTCCCTCCACTGTTTTTGCGTGAGTAGCGCGTTCCAGAGCTTCGCTCTGTCACTGTCGCGGTGCTCCTCGAATACGCTAACAAAGCCTCTTGCTCACTTCTGCAAGCAGAGTTCGGCAAGTGTCTTTGTTAGTGTATTCTCATCGCTACTCACGCAAAAAAGAGTTCACGAAAAGAAGCGCCGGTGGTGGTGCTCCCCTTCGTGAACTCTTTGAAATTCACTCTATTTGTTTTTTATTTAATTGTTTATTACTATATCACTTGTTGAAATATTTTGCAACATTAATCTTCTTTATTGGTGATTTCGTCTATTAATTCTATGGACTCTTTTATCATATTATCGCAATGTTCCTTCTTTACTCCGCCTTTCCGGGCGTTGTTTCTTAGAAGGTCTACGCAATCTGTTAAGCCATCGTGGTTGGCGGCTATTCTTTTTCTGAATTCTGTTATTACGGCTGGGGAGTCTATTCCTTTTGCACCTAATACCATAAGGGCACTTGTTATTGCTCCACAAGTTCCGCCGCATTTCATTCCGCCACCAAAGTTACAGCCTATTGCTGCTGCCTGCTGTTCGGTCATTCCTAATTCATCGGCGTAGGCTCTCATTATTGTCTGGGCACAGTTGCTTACCATCGGGGTTTCATTTCTTAACTGCATTGCTTTATCTATATGTCTATTCATTGATTGTCCTCCAATTACATTTTAGAATATTTAGTAAGTATTTCCTCAATCTGCATATTTATGCTTTCAGGAAATGTTCCTGAATTATTATCAGAAATTTTTATCCAAAAGTCAAGATTCTTGTATTTCACATTGTGTCTTGTGTTGTTCTTATCCTGCCTGGTGGCAATCTGGACTTTTACCTGTGCTCTTTTTTGTTCAAGAAGTGGAATTATTATGTAATATAGCCTGTCGTCCCTGAATGATATATAGCCTGCGGCATTTCCCGATTTAGTCTTTAAATATAGACGGTGATTTTTAAGTGATTGTGGGTATAGTGTCATACCTGCCCGTAAAAATGGGGCATTAGCTTGTATTTCAAGCATTGAGTCTATATAAAATATCTGTGCATTATTCTGCTTTACCGGTGTGATAAGTTCATTAAGTGTGTAGGTTGCATCTATATACTGCTGGGCTAAAAGGTATGCAAGCTGTGCTTTTATAACTGCCCTTCTTGTATCCGATATGCTTCCTTTCCTTCTGTTATCTATACCTGATAACAGCTTATCACTGCTTTCTGATATACTCTTTATGAATAATGTAAAATCTTCTTCTATCGTCCAGATATATTTGCCTTTTGCTATAACAATGCTTCCAGTAATATTTCCTCTTGCACCTTCTGCATAATGATATATATTACGGCTTGTATACGCATTATCATTAACAGGTGCATCCCAATTACCGCCATCGGAAGCATATGAATTATAGTCCTGATAATATTCTTCATCATATGTGTACTCTGATGAATAACTATCATCGCTGGAATTATTGAAATAACCGGACATTTTATTATCAGATAAATACTTAATAATAATTGAATATGCCTCATTAATCTCCTGCGCACTATATTGATATGTATTCTTCCCTGACTTTAATGAATCGGGATGCACCTTTAACATCAGTTTTCTATATTTTTTCTTAATTGCTTTTATATCAGCAGACCGGGGTACTGCTAATATTTTATATGCCTGTTCTACACTCATTTTCATAGGATTATCCTGATATGCTCTTTCTATTGGTTACATATTTATCAACTCATTAAATTAACTATTGTAAGCCATAAATGTTTAGATTACGCATATGATAACATATACTTAGTTAAGCGTATATGTTTTTAAATCAAATTTCTTCTGAATAAAATCCACAAGATACTCAGCTGTACCCTCAACGCCCAAAGAGCTGCTGTCTATCATTATAGTCTTGTGCTTAGGGTCTGATGGAAGAAATCCTGCATAGTGCATATGGTAATTATCTCTTGCCTCATCTACTGACCTTATCATCTTCTTGGCTTCTTCTTCGCTTAAATGCAGATCATTCACACAGTTCTTAACTCTCTGTTCATATGGAGCATAAATGTATATATGCACCGCATTTTCTTCATCAGAAAGGACAAAATCTGAACAACGTCCAACTATTATACAGCTTTCTCTCTCAACTAAGAATTTCATAATATTCTGCTGGGCTTCAAATATTCTGTCCTGCTCTGTGCTTGACTGTGTTCCAAGAGGATACATCATTCTCTTATATGAATTAGTTGATGTCTTCTTAACCTTTTCTTCAAGTTCATCTATCTGTGATACTGGAAGATTAAGCTTCTTAGCTGCCTGCTCCACTATATCCCTGTCATAATATTCAACTCCAAGCTTCTTACTCATAAGCTTGGCTATTGGACGTCCAAGGCTGCCAAACTGCCTTGCTATTGTAACAACATATTTCTTATCACTCATAACTGCCTCCATTCTGAAATTATTCTTATAATTCCTATATACATTTTATAAAACTAACACATTTTACATAACAAATCCTAATACAAGGAAACCAATTATACTTATTCCAGCTCCTATAAGTACATATGGAAGCTGTGATACCGCGTGGTCAAAGTTATCAATACCTGAACCCTGTGAAGCAAGAACTGTTGTGTCACAGTAGAAGCAGGCGTGATTACCAAATGCACAACCTGAAAGAATTGCTGCCATTATAAGTATTGCATTGGCTCCTACACTTGCACCAAGTGGAAGAAGAACTGGTGCAACAAGTGTACATACGCCCCACGCATTGGCTATCATAAATGCTAATATACCAGTAATGATAAATGCAAGCATTGGGAAAATCTTTGCTGATAATATTGGCTGTGTAATATCTATGAAGAACTCTGTCATCTGCATCTGGCTTGCAATTGTCTGGAATGTAAGTGCTGCTATAAGGAGAATTATAATAGGAAGCATATCTGCAAATCCTTTTACGAAATTATCCCAGTATTCTGTAAATGTCATCAGCTTTTCTGCAAGATACATAACAAGTGTTACTGCAAGACATATAATCTGTGCTACTACAAGGTTACCTGTAACACAGGCTACAACTACAAGTACAAGCATTGGAACAAGGAAATTGAATATGTTGCCGTCCTGTTCGCCTTCGCCATCATCCATATTGTACTTCTTACTTGCATCACTGTAAACCTTACCTGTTGTTGCAACTCTTTCATAAGCCTTCTTCATTCCGCCAAGCTTAGGAAATACACCTGCTGAGAAAAGAATTACAATAAGTAATGCAACTATTGGATATATACAAAATGGAATTGCTTTTATATAAGCTCCCATCCATGTCTTTGCACCAAGTGCCTGAACACTCTCCTGTGCGAAAAAGATAGCTCCAAAATATGCTGCCCAAGATGAGAATGGGAACATAACACAGACTGGTGAACCTGTACTATCCAGAAGATATGCAAGTGCTTCTCTTGGTACTTTTACTTTATCATATACTTTCTTCATTGCTGTACCTATTGATAATACATTAAGATAATCATCAATAAATATAATTACACCTAATACAAATGTTGTGAATAAAGTCTTTCTTTCGCTGTTACATATCTTTGAAACAATCTTTGCAAATCCAAAATGTCCCTTAGAGGCTGTAAGAAGTGCTATTATACTTCCAAACAAACCACATACAAGTATTAAGTATGCTTCATCACTCATAACACCTTCAAGTGTATTAACCCATTCGGTTATAAAATCCTGCTTATATAAAAATATTGCTCCTATAATTGAACCGCCTATAAGAAATGGCTCACATTTCTTAGTAGCTATAGCACCTATGACAATACCGATTACAATTATTACTGCTATAAGACCGTAGCTCATAATCATTTCCTCCTGTTATATAAATATTTATTAATATCTGACGCGTCCAGCGGTACATTTTATATACCGCAAGATAAACAATGAATGTGCTTTAGTAATTTCTATTTCAGCCTTTACTGCCAGTTAGATTAACATTTTTACTAATACACAAAAAGGGGCTTCCGCTAATATTACCATTAGCAGAAGCCCCTTTGCTTCTTGTCTATGTTCAAGAATATATCACTAAGACATATATACTTCAACATTCTTTTATAAATATTTTATTGTTATGACTTCTAATAACAATCTTGTATTACTTCATTTGTTCTCACAGCACAAATATCTATCTTACCTCAAGACATATCAAAGCATTCATAAACTCCAGACGTGTCATCGCATCATCAAAATTCCTGCCCGTAAGCTCAGTTATTCTCTGTATTCTGTACTTTACTGTATTACGATGCGTAAATAACTGTTCAGAAGCGTGAAGCAGGCTGTTATTGTTCCAAAGGTACGCTTTTAACGTCTGTAAAAGATTCGTATTATTCTCCTTATCATAGTCAATAATTATGCCTAATGTACTGTCAACAAAGTCCTGTATAAGCTTTTTATCTCCAAATTCAGAGAACAGGTTATATATTCCCATTTCTTCATACCAGAACACACTTCCATTAAGCTGTATCTTCTCCGAAAGGATTACACACCTTGAAGCCTCCGTAAAACTTTTCTGCAAATGTGATATTCCATTATATTCACGTCCAATTCCCATAACAAGCTTTATATCCGTATACCTGCCCTGCACATATTCAGATAATGCTTCGTAAGATTGATTAATAAGACCGTGTGTATCATCAGCATTTTCCAAACAATTAAAACAGCCAACTATGTTATTAGCATATCTTGATAAAATCAGACTTCCATTATTCTGTGCAAAACTGTCCCTCAGCTTATTCATAATGAAATCATAATCAAAATTCTCTATCTTATTATCTGAATGAATATTAATCATAAACATACGGTTATTACCATTGATGTCATAGCCAGCTTCTTCAAATTTAATAGAAAATGCTTCTATATTGATGTCCTTTCCAAATATAATTCCTGAAAGAATATCATCACTTAATACATCTGAGTCTTTATTATACGCAATAGCGTGTCCGATTTCTTCAAAAATGTCAACAAGAGGAATTTCACCTGATATGACAAATATCGGAAAATCGTTAAGATTGGAATAGGATATTATTGTACTGTCTATACTGGCAATGTACTTATCGCCAACAAGAAGCAATGCACCTGCCATATCAAGCTTCTTAGCTTTCTTAATAACTGCTTGCAGGTCAAAATCCTTACTCTGTATAACAGGCGTGCTTATAATCAAAAGCTCCTGTCCCTTTACCCACTTCGCAAAATTCATATTCTCAGGCTTATATACCCACCTTATTCTATTGGACAAACCACTCTTTCCTGCTATTATTCTGGCTTTCGCCATTGAGGGGAGAGTGAGAAGATCTTTACATTGAAACATATTGCTGCTCCTATATTATGTTGTTATAATTATTTATAGTGCCATAAGGAACTTTTAAGATGAGCACTCTTGTGCTCATTA
>JABLTQ010031755.1_pt1 | contig 11247 bp, 8 predicted proteins | sample 7160101 | NCBI WGS metagenome assembly JABLTQ01 (sample SAMN14651228, study PRJNA627086) | human gut metagenome | isolation source: feces | host: Homo sapiens
ATCTGCCTCTTTAGCTCAGTCGGTTAGAGCACCTGACTGTTAATCAGGGTGTCGCCTGTTCGAGTCAGGCAAGAGGCGCCACGAAGGCAATGTTCTTTGGAACATTGCCTTTTTTGTTTGCCGTGCCGCATGTTTCAGAAGTGTTAATTTTTCACACTTTTTTCATTTCTCACGATTTCTTAAAAAAGAAGTTCTTGAAGATGCTGTCATATTGTGGTATACTGCACATAAGCTGTAACGCCTGCGCATACAAACTTTGCAGGCATTGCAAGCCGGAAATCTGAGCATTCTGCCCCATTCCCGGGCGTTCAGAGGCGGTAAATCCTTCCGGTTTTGGCGGTTTTGTCAAATTCACTGCATGTTTTCCGGTCCGTGTGTCTGGCAGATGTGTATGGTGTTTGAATAAATTTGTATAGTTTCAAAGGAAGCATCTATGCGTTATACCTATGTCCGGCAGCATGACACTACCGACTGTGCGGCTGCCTGCCTCGCAATGGTGTGCCTCCATTACAAAAAGGAGATCACCATCACGCGCCTGCGCGATATGATGGGTACGGACCTGAAAGGCACAAACCTCGTTGGTCTGCAGAAGGCCGCGAACGAACTGGGTTTCACCACCGCCGCGGTGCGTGTGGACCGTGAAAACTTCCTCAGCGACTTCTCGCTGCCCTGCATTGCGCAGGTCATCACCGACCAGGGCCTGGCCCACTTTGTGGTGGTGTTCAAAAAGACCACCCTCCGCGATGACGGCGAGCGCCGCAAGCACATGCTGGACGAAGCCGAGCAGGTCAAGGAAGCCGAGGAAAAAGGCAAAAAGCACAAGTGCAAGGATTACGTCATCATCGGCGACCCTGCTACTGAGCTGAAAAAAATCAGCCTGGACGAGTTCTACAAGAACTTTACCGGTGTTCTGCTGCTGCTGAACCCCACCTCGGAGTTCAGCGTGAGCCAGCGCAAAAAGCTGGCACCCGGTGCCCCCGGCTATGAAGCCCAGCAGGCCAGCGAAAAAAACGACGGCAAGCCCAACCGCTGGGGCATGATGAAGCGGTACATCGACCTGCTGCTGCCCCAGAAGAAGCTGTTCTTCTACGCCATTTTAAGTTCCGTCATCACCACCATCCTGGGCATCGCGTCCTCGATGTTCAATAAGATCCTGATGGATGAGGTGCTGCCCTACGGGCTGGACAACCTGCTGGTCACCCTGATCATCGTGTTCAGCATGGTGAGCCTGACCAGTTCCCTCATCGGCTTCGTGCGGCAGTGGGTGCTGATCCATCTGTCCATCAAGATCGACATCCCGCTGATGCTGGGCTACTTCGGGCACATCTTCCATCTGCCCATGAAGTTCTTTGCCACCCGCAAGACGGGCGATATCACCACCCGTTACTCGGACGCAAACACCATCAAGTCCATCTTCACCAGCATTGCGCTGAGCCTTGTGATGGACATCTCCATGGCCATCATCACCGGCATCATCCTGTTCCGGATGAACGCCATGCTGTTCTCCATCTCGCTGTTCATGGCACTGGTCAGCATCCTGCTGGTGCTGGTGTTCAAGCAGCCCTACAAGCGCATCAACGAAGAGACCATGATCCAGTCGGCTGCCCTGAACAGCCAGATGATCGAGAGCCTGCGCGGCATCGAGACCATCAAGTGCAATGCCAACGAGGACACCCAGCTGGAGAACCTGGAAAAAGAGTACATCAAGAGCCTGAAGATCAGCCTGCGGTCCAGCCGCATCAGCACAGGCCAGGGCCTGATCTCCACCTTCATCTCCACCGGTTTCAGCATGCTGACCACCTATGTGGGCATCAGCCAGGTGCTGCACGGTGAGATGACGCTGGGCGGCTTCATGGCCTTCAGCACCCTGTCCAGCTACTTTACCTCCCCGCTGAGCAACCTGATCGGTCTGCAGATGAGCATTCAGGAAGCCGGCATTTCTATGAAGCGTCTGACCGAGATCATGGACTACCCCGCCGAGGACGAGGCCAACGAAGGCAGCGAGCTGATCCCGCTGGAAAAGGTGGAGGGCGACATCGAGTTCAAGGACGTCACCTTCCGCTACGGCAACCGTGCCCCGGCGCTGGATCACATCAGCTTTACCATCCCTGCCGGTAAGAAAGTTGCCCTGGTGGGCAGCAGCGGCAGCGGCAAATCCACCATTACCAAGCTGCTGCTGAAGTACTACGACCCCGAAGAGGGCGAGATCGACTTCAACGGCGTGAATCTGGCCGAGTATACCCACGATTCCGTGCGCCGTGCCATTGCCTATGTGCCGCAGAACATTGAGCTGTTCAGCAAGACGATCTACGACAACATCCGCATCTCCCGCATGGACGCTACCATGGAAGAGGTGAAGGAAGCTGCCAAGAAGGCCGATGCCCATGAGTTCATCCGCCATCTGCCGCTGCAGTACAACACCTACCTGGAGGAAGCCGGCAACGGCCTGTCCGGCGGTGAGAAGCAGCGCATTGCATTGGCGCGTGCCTTCCTGAAGGATTCCGGTCTGTACATCCTGGACGAGTCCACGAGCAATCTGGACTTTGCCACCGAGAATCTGATCTTCAACATGATCTACGAGCAGCTGGCCGACCGGTCCATGCTGATCGTTGCTCACCGTCTGTCCACCGTCCGCGACTGCGACCTGATCCTTGTGATGGATCACGGCAAGATCGTGGAGCGCGGCACGCACGACGAGCTGATGGCCAAGGATGGCAAGTATGCTGAGCTGTGGAACATGCAGCAGGGCATCTACCGCCGCCGTGAGCCGGTGGCCAAGCAGCCTGTGGCTGCCGCCGTGGTAGAGGATGACGATGACGGCGAAGCCTTTACCTACTGATTCGTTGCAGTCGGGTGCGCACCCGATTACATAAAACCGGTTCCCTCCCGGCAGCGCAGCCGGGGAGGAACCGACAAAAGTTCATTATTTGAAGGGAGTAATTCATCATGATGATGCCTGCAAATTTTTCCGCAATCTCTGAGAACGAGATGACCTACGTCAACGGCGGCGCAAGCCTGTCCGAAATCCTGGCCCCCGAGCTGAAGCTCGAGAACTGGCAGAAGTTCAACCAGAACATGGTCACCATTATCGGCAACTCTTTCCTGGGCGACTATGTCAGCAACACCGTCGGCACTCTGTTCGGCGGCGCTTACAAGCCCGGCAACCTGGGCAAGGCTTGGTTCAGCGGTGTCAGCAAGTACTACAATAGCGGCTACGATGCCGTTGTCGGCAACGGCACCGACGCCGGGATGACTTATGGCAATACTGCTCTGGGTACTCTGAATGGTGCTCTGAACGCCGGCCTGCGTATCGTGGGTTCCGCTGCTGCCATCTACAACCTGGCAACCGCCAACGTCAAGAACGGTCTGCCCAGCCTCTTTGACTTCAAGAAGAATGCGACCGTCTTCCCTGACTAAGACTGTTTAATTCTGGCTTCCGGGGTTAAGTAATTGCACTGGTTTCCCTGCCGCGCAGGACTTTGACGCAAACAGGTGCGCACCTGTTTGCCGAAAAAAGTACCTTGCGGTTGCGCAGCCGCAAGGTACCCGGCAGTACGGCAGCTGGCAGAACGCCGTGCGGTATCTTACCCCACAAAAAACGATATGCAGTGTGTTTCCGGCCCCGCTGCAAAGCGCCGGACCGGTGACAATGCCTCGTTATGGTGTGCCCGGAGGCGTCCTGCCTCCGGGCACATTCTATTTTTCGCATCACCCATTACTGCTACAGTAATAGGTGATCAGAAGCAGAGAAGGTGTGCTCTGCCCTTTCTCTGCCTGTGATTGCCTATTACGGCCTCCCCTTTGCGGAGGAAATTCAACGATAGGACAAAGAGGTATTTCAACATGAACGAGATCAAAGTTGCTGAAAACAAGACCCTCAAACTGACCAATGTCGTGGCACGCCGCATCGCCCCCGAAGAACTGGGCAACATGATGGTGGCGCTGACCCAGCTGCAGAACTTTATCAAGAGCCACAACGCACAGCCCATCGGCCCGCTGGTGCAGGCCCTCAAGATCGGCCCGGCCCCGGAGCATGCCCCGGAGCTGTACCTGATGCAGCAGGCCACCCAGCTGATCACCCAGACCGAGCCCGGCTACGAAGTGGACGCCGTGCTGCGGGTGAAGAACTGCCTGTACGCTCATTATACCGGCCCCATGGCCTACAGCCAGCTGGCAAGCTCCAAGCTGCAGATCCTCGCCTTTGAAAAGGACCTCAAGCTCACCGGTGACAACTACACCATTTTTGTCAGCCAGGACGATGATGACGCCGTGGTTGACGTGTTTATGGAGACCAAGTAACTATGACAACGACCATCCAGAACCTCGATGATCTGCAGGACCGCCGCATTATGATGGACCGGGACGTACCTCCCTACGGGTACGCCTTTGTCATTCTGGTGGGCCTGTTCATGATCTTTCTGCTGGTGTGGAGCACCCGCACCAACCGCATTTACGTCAGCCAGAACTCCGGCACAGTGCAGGCCAGCAACAAGACCTACATCATGTCCAGCTATTCCGGCACCCTCACCGAGCTGTACATCTCCGAGGGCAGCTATGTGAACGAGGGCGACCTCGTGGCCCACATCAAGAGCACCGACCTGGACATGCAGCAGGACAACCTGGAAAGCCAGCTCAAGATCTACCAGACCCAGGTGGACCAGTACAATAAGCTGCTGCAGTGCATCCAGGACGACACGAACTACTTCAGTGAGACCAGTGTCGAGGATCAGCCCTACTACTACCAGTACGAGACCTACAAGAGCCAGGTGGAGCAAAAGACCTTTGACGCTTCGGCTTATCAGGCGGCCGGTTACACCGACGCCCAGATCAAGACCATGATGGAGCAGAACCAGAGCGAGATCCAGGCCCTGTATTACTCCACCATGCAGTCCATCTCCCAGAGCATCACCAGCGCCCAGAGCAACGTGGACAACGTGCAGGCGCAGATCGACGCCCTGAACACCGGTGCCAACGACTACTATCTGTATGCCCCCACCTCCGGCGTGATCCACATGGACAGCCCCTACAAGGAGGGCATGGTGCTGAGCGCAGGCTCCCCGCTGGCCACCGTTGCCAGCGAGAACGATGACCTGGAGATCGTGGCCATGGTCACCGTGAACGACCGCCCGCTGCTGCATGTGGGTGACCCGTGCAAGATTGCCATCACCGGCTTGTCGGAGTATTCCTACGGCACCCTGACCGGTACCGTGACCGCCATCGACAGCGACGTGACCACCAGCACCAGCGCTTCGTACTACAAGATGACCATCAAGCCGGACAGCACCTATGTGGTGAGCCGCAGCGGCGACAAGGTCGATCTTTCCAACGGCATGAGCGTGACCGCCCGCGTGGAATACGATCAGGTCACCTACTTTGAATATGCAATGGAGGCTCTGGGTGTGCTGTTCCGCTGATGCGGGCACCGTTTCCGGCGCTGAATCCTTCGCTCCATTTTTAACACCCAGAGAGGTACACGAACCATGAAATCAACCGCAAAGACCCTGGCCCTTGGCGCGGCACTGCTCTGCCTGCTGGCCGGCGGCATGGCCCTGCCGGCATCGGCTGCCGTGCCCCTGACCGGCACCGCCGTGTCGCTGCCCTGGAACAGCGACAACAGCGTGCCTGCCGAGAGCATTGAGGCCGGCACCTATTCTTCCAACATGCTGTTGGGCGAGACCCAGCAGCTGTCGCCCACGGTGCGCCCCCGCAACAGCACCGACTCCGTCATCTACCTCACCGATGACAGCAGCGTGCTTACTGTGAGCAACAGCGGCGTGGTGCAGGCTGTGGGCGTGGGCACCGCCACCGTGACGGCCGCCGCAGGCAACCAGATCTGTGCTTACACCATTTCGGTTTCCATGGACTCCACCATGATCGTCACCGAGATGGATCTGGCGCTGTCCTCCAACACCATCTATGTGGGCAACTCGGTGTCGGCATCGCTGCAGGTGCGGCCCTCGTCCGCCTCGCAGTACGCCACCATCTCCCTGACTTCTTCCAATGAGAAGGTGGCCACCGTCAACAGCTTTGGCCGCGTGACCGGCGTGAGCCCCGGCACCGCCACCATCACCGCCGCCTGCGGCTCGGTCACCGCCAGCACCACCGTTACCGTGCTGGCCATCCCCACCGAGGCGACCACCGGCGGCACGGTCAGTTCCGGCACCACCTCCGCCAACAGCGGTCAGGTCATTACGGTAACCCCCTCCTATGTGGTGCTCAAGCCGGGTGCCACCCGCACCCTGTCGGCCAAGGCCACCCCGGCTTCGGCCTCCCAGAGCTTCACCTACAAGTCCGGCAACAGCAGTGTGGCCACCGTGAGCCCCAGCGGCGTGATCACCGCCGTGGGCACCGGCTCCACCTCCATTACGGTTTCCAACGGCAAAGCCACGGCGCTGGTCACCGTCATCGTGAACCGCTCTGCTTCCGCTTCCTCGGGCAGCGACAGCAGCAACGGCGATGACGCTTCCAACGGCGACAATGACAAGATCACGCTGGACCCCACCGTGCAGACCATTCAGGACAGCACCGACCATGAGGTCGTTTTTGCTCAGTCGGAAGTCCCGGTGATCACCGGCGACATCCTCAACTCTCTGCGCACCACCGGCAAGACCCTGTGCGTGGTGGGCGACGGCTACACCCTGCAGGTGTCCGGCAAGGACGTGCGCAACACCACCGGCGAGCTGAACACCTCGCTGGAACTGCAGCAGGTGGAACAGGGCCTGGAGTTCGTGGTGAACGACGGCAAGACGGTCCCCTGCTCGGCCCGCATTGATCTGGACAAGAGTGATTACTCCCGTCTGTACCTCTACAACGAGACCACCGGAAAGTGGCAGTACCTGAACAGCTACAAGGACGGCGTGATCACGCTGGACACCGCCGGTCGTTATCTGCTGACCAACGAAAATCTCCGCTTCGCCAACATCAACTGGAGCTTCTTCATCGCTGGCGGCGCGGTGCTGGTGGTCATTGCGGTGGCCTACATCGCGTTCAAGAAGCGTTACTGGTTCTGGTAAGCCGCTCTTCCTCATCTGAAACAAAGATACAGCGAGGCCCCTCTGAAACGCTCAGAGGGGCCTCGCTTTTGTTGTAATTATATTCTGGTTGCCGTACTGTCAAAAGGCTCCATTCCTGAGGGAGTTCCCGTAAGCAGCAGTTTATTCCACGGTCACGCTCTTGGCGAGGTTGCGGGGTTTATCCACGTCGCAGCCGCGCAGCACCGCCATGTAGTAGGCGAACAGCTGCAGCGGCACGATCAGCTGCAGGGGCATCAGGATGTCCTCATATTCGTCCAACCGGATCACGGCATCGGCCACGCCCTCCGGCACCACGGCATCCTTTGTGGTGAACAGCAACACCCGTGCACCGCGGCTGCGGGTCTCCTTGGCGTTGGAGATGGTCTTTTCGTACACCTGTTTCTGGGTGGCCAGCGCGATCACCGGCACACCGTCGGTGATCAGGCTGATGGTTCCATGCTTCAGCTCACCGGCGGCATAGGCATCCGAGTGCACATAGCTGATCTCCTTCAGCTTCAGGCTGCCCTCCAGTGAGAGGGAGTAGTCGAACCCGCGTCCGATGAAGAAGCAGCTCTGGGTGTTCATATAGCGGCTGGCAAGGTATTTGATCTGCTCGCAGTCCGCCAGACGGGCCTTGATGATCTCCGGTGCCCGCAGCAGCTGGGCCGTATAGCGGCGGGTCTCTGCCTCGCTCAGGCGGCCCCGGGCGTAGGCCAGACGCAGCGCGAACAGATACAGCACGCACAGCTGCACCATATAGGCCTTGGTGGAGGCCACGGCGATCTCCGGCCCGGCGTAGGTGTACAGCACATAGTCTGCCGCGCGGGCGATGGAGCTGCCCACCACGTTCACGATGGCCAGCACCGGCACGCCCCGGCTCTTTGCCAGCTTGAGGGCGGCCAGCGTATCACTGGTCTCGCCGGACTGGCTGATGATGATCACCAGATCGTTGGGGTTCAGGATGGGGTCCCGGTAGCGGAACTCGCTGGCGATGTCCACCTCGGCGGGCACCCGGGCCAGTGTCTCAATGGCTGCCTTGCCCACCATACCGGCATGCATGGCCGTGCCGCAGCCCACCAGATGCACTGTACCGATGCTGCGCAGCACCTCATCGGTGAGCTGCGGGATGCGCAGGTCCGGCATGCCCTCCTCCACGCGGGGACTGACCGTAGCCGTGATGGCCGTCGGCTGCTCGTTGATCTCCTTGAGCATGAAGTGGGGGTAGCCGCCCTTCTCGGCGGCCTCCATATCCCAGTCCGCCGTCAGCACCGGGCGCTGCACCGGCTCGGCAAATTCATTGTAGAAGCGGATGCCCTCGGCCGTGCACACGGCCATGTCGCCCTCTTCCAGCACGCTGTAGCGACGGGTATACTTGAGCAGGGCCGGGATATCCGAGGCCACGAAGTTTTCGCCCTCGCCCCAGCCCACGATGAGCGGGCTTTCGCGCTTGACTGCAAAGATGGTGTCCGGGCGGTCCCGGAACAGCACGGCCAGCGCATAGCTGCCCCGCACCTTGGCCAGTGCTTCCTGCAGCGCCCGCAGCGGGTCGCCGGTGTAGCAGCTGTCGATGAGCTTGACCAGCACCTCGGTGTCCGTTTCGCTCTCAAAGGTATAGCCTTTGGCAATCAGACGCTCCTTGAGGATGCCGTAATTTTCAATGATGCCGTTGTGCACGATGCTCACCCGCGGGGTGGAATGCGGGTGGCTGTTCACGTCGCTGGGCTCACCGTGGGTAGCCCACCGGGTATGCCCGATACCGCAGAAGCTCTGTGCCAGAGCCTGTGCGGCCAGTTTCTGGCGCAGCTGTGTCAGCCGCCCCTTGCTCTTTACCACGCGGATGCCGCCGTCCAGCGCCAGCGCAACCCCCGCCGAATCGTACCCGCGGTACTCCAGTTTTTCCAGACCGTCCAGCAGCACATCCTGTGCGCTGCGCTTGCCGACATAACCAACAATGCCACACATACAAAACACCTCCATGCCGGCGTCCCCCGCGCAGAAAAAACGCACAGCCGGGGCCGTCAGCTTCCCTATCAGTTTATGTTCTTGTATGGCTTTCTTTGAAGGGATCTGTTGCGGTATCACTGCCGTTTTTTGCCCTTCTCTGCGGCTGGTCTAGCCTTCAACCGGAGAAACATCCGCCGAAATTTTCGATGATTCCTCTCCTCGTCACCCTCGCGGCTGTCACCCGCGTGGCCCGGCGCTTTGCGTCAACTGGCGGTTTTGCATTCCCTCTTTCTGCGGCCCCTGTGGGCTGATGGTGGTTCAGTATACCACACTTTCCCATTTTGTGCAACTGCTGTGCAACAATCGTTCTCAGTGCATGCCCAGCATTCGGTGCAGCTTGGGCTGCCACACCAACCGGTACAGCATGAGCAGGTTGTGCAGGGCCCGGTCGTACAGCAAAAAGGCCACGTTGCCCATGGCCAGCGTGGACAGGGTAACTATCCACGCCGTGGTGCGCAGCTCCTGTGAGATGCTGCCCGCCGGGATGAGCACCAGCAGCAGGCCGTACATAGCCAGCACGGCGGCGTTGCACAGCAGCAGCTTGCACACGCACCGCAGCACGGCCGGGCGGATGCGGTCGAACCGGGGTTTTGCCAGCGGGTAATACCCCAGCAGGAACACGAAGATCAAGGCCACTTCTTTGTCCGGCACAAACAAAAGCGCCAGCAGGCTGACCGCCGCGTAGGCTGTGAGCGCCATGGTGCGCCCGCACTCCACACACACTGTCGCGATCAGAAACCCTGCCAGCGCAGGCGCAATGAACATGGCAATGGGGATCACGGCCCCCAGCAGCATCAGCGCGACGCACAGCGCCGCCGCCATGCCGCAATAGGCCATCGTCCAGCTTTTTCGGTTTTGTTTTTTCATGGGATCTCCCAGTTTTCCTGCTCTGCGCCCACTTCCAGCGGTTCCACCGCGTGGTGCAGGCCCAGCAGCATGATATTATCCAGCAGGCTGCGGTTGAGTTTGACATCCAGCATGCTGTACACCCGCATCAGGTCGTTGGCGGCGGCCAGCGCCTGCCGACGGGCATTTTCCACGGCCGAGGCCTGCCCCATCAGGTCATTGACCACAAACACGTTGTACCGGCCGCTGCACTTGTCGGCTTCAAAGCGCTCGGCCTTGTCCATCAGGTAAAAGATGCGCCCAATGCTGCTACCGATGTAGCGCATGCTCTTGCGCTGGTTGGGGTCATCGGTGGCGAGGGTGGAATACAGCGCGCCGTAAACGTTGCTCATGGGCTCTGCAGCCAGGTTGTAGTTCTTGGCATTCAGGTTCATCTGCACCACGGCCTGGTCCCGCTCCTGCCCGAACAGGCGTTCCAGGGCCGGGTTCTGCTGCACGGCCCGCTCGTAGGCACGGCGCAGCAGAACTCGGTCCAGCGCGCGGCGCAGCCGCTTGGCGGGCCGCAGTTCATCCGGCCGTCGGTCCTGCAGGTTGTGCCAGCCCAGCAGCACTTCCACCTGTGCCGCCTGCCGGATGCCCTGCGTCTGGCACATCATCCTGCGCCAGCACAGGGTGCCCGGCACCCGCTGACGCTGGCAGGTGGCTGTGCGCCCGGCAAGACTGTCGGACAAAATAGCAAACACCACGCCATTGTACCGCAGCAGATGGCAGGAATACCACCCAAACTCGGTGTACAGCTGCCGCCGCACGCCTCGGAGATACTGGAGGTAGATATTATAATCACGGATGGTCAACTCCGGAAGATAGGGTTTCATTCGACCCTTCATAGGGGGCACCGTTCCTTTCCGCCACAGGCTGCACAGGTCATGGTAATAAGGTAAGTATAATCTATTTTGTTCCGCTGTGCAACGGTAGGAGTGTAAATTCTCCATGAATTTGTCTCATCTTGTTTTAGACTTGTTCATAATATTTCATAAAACTTTGTTTGCATTCGTCCTTTTCTCCGGCAGGCATTGTGTGGTCATTCGTTCCGGAATTTCCCGGGTCTTTCCGGCAACCATGCAAAAAGCCGCACCGGGCAGTTCCGGTGCGGCTTACGGGATCATTCGGGGTCAGTCCTTCTTGTCAAAACGGCGCTTGCCGTCAAAGCCGGACTTGGGCATGGGCTTTGCGGTGTGCTCAAACTTGGGGGCGTTGTAGTACATATACAGCTGGCAGGGGATCATGCCGTTGTACATCTTGCGGCGCTTGTTGGCGCGCTTGCCGTAGTGGGTTTCAAAGTCCATGTCAGCGGTGATAGCGTACACACCGGCGCAGGGGTTCG
>JABLTQ010046191.1_pt1 | contig 11241 bp, 9 predicted proteins | sample 7160101 | NCBI WGS metagenome assembly JABLTQ01 (sample SAMN14651228, study PRJNA627086) | human gut metagenome | isolation source: feces | host: Homo sapiens
CCTGCCGTGCCGCCTGTTCCAGGGCCGCGGCCCTGAGACGCAGTTCCTCAAAACAGAGCGTGGCCGCGGAATTCTTCAGGGCATGGGCCGCCCGGCGCAGGGCCTCCGCCGCATGGGCCACCGGGGCCGTGGGGTCGGCGGCCAGTTCCCGGGCCGCTTCCAGATCCGCTTCCAGACGCGGCAGGTCGTCCCGCAAGGCCGTGACCAGGGTACGCAGCAGCTCCTCGTCCTGATCCGCGGCTGCCAGCGCGGCCGCCCTGTCCCAGATGATGGGGACGCCTCCCTCCACCGGCGCGTCCTCCGGCCCGCCGCCGGGACAGCCACGGGGCACGTCCCGCAACGCAGCCACCAGCATGGCCGGAGGCACCGGCTTGTCCAGCAGGGCCCGCACGCCCAGCGCCCGGAAGCGAGCCTCCTCACCGGGGGCCAGACCGGCGGAATGGACGATCACCGCCTGCTGCCGGGGCGCGGCGCTCTGTCCGGCACGGATGCGCTCCAGCACGGCCAGGCCGTCCATGCGGGGCATGCCGGCATCCAGCAGGATGACGTCCCACGATGTGGCGGCCAGCATGTCCAGTACCTGTTCCCCGTCCGTGGCCAGCCCCACGGTGCAGCCCTGCTCCCGCAAACGCACCTTGAGCAGATAGCGGCCCGCGGCGTCATCCTCGGCCACCAGCACACGCAGGCCGTGCAAGGGCCCTGCCGCAGGGGCCGTGGCGCCCTCTTCCGCCGGGCACAAGGGGCCCGGCTGCGGAGCGGGGCCGCCCTCCACGATCTCCAGACGCACTTCCAGCGTGAAGGTGCAGCCCTGTCCGGGACAGGAGCGCACCAGCACGTCCCCGCCCATGCGGCGGGCGATGGTGCGCACGATGTTCAGGCCCAGACCGGTGCCCTGCTTGCCGCTGGCGGCGCTGCCCCGCCGGAAGCTTTCAAAGACCGCTTTTTCCTCTCCGGGCTCCAGCCCGGGCCCGCTGTCCCGGACGTCCAGCCGCAGCAGGAACACGCCGGAGGACAGGCGCTCTCCACCTGCCTCCACGCCTATGCCGCCCCGTTCCGTGAATTTGACGGCATTGCTCACCAGGTTGCCCAGGGCCTGCCGCAGGCGGAAGCTGTCGCCACGGACCTGCCGGGGCAGCTGCGGCGCCAGATGCAGCAACAGTTCCAGCCCCTTGCCCTCCGCCGCCGGTCTGTACAGATCCGCGCAGGCCCGCAGACAGGCGGGCAGGTCGAAGGTCTGGCAACGCAAGCGCACCTCCCCCTGCTCCAGCGAGGCATGGTCGGTGATGTCATCCACCATCTCCAGCAAGGCCCCGCAGGCCCGGCGCAGATAGGCCAGGGCCGTATGCCGCTGCTCCGCCCCGCAGTCCTGGCGGTCGAGCAGATCGCTCATGCCCAGCATGGCCGCCAGCGGGGTACGCATGTCGTGGCTGAGGCGCCCCATGAAAGCGCTCTTGAGGCGGCTCTTCTCCTCGGCCCGCAGACGCCGCAGGGTCAGGTTGCTGGTGATGCCGCCCACGGCCAGCACCCCGGTCAGGGCCAGCAGGCCGTACAGCAGGCCCAGCTCTCGCTGCTTCCGCGCCAGCTCCCGGACATAGCCGGCAGCATCCATGCTGATGCTGATGCCGCCCAGCATGTCCCCTTCCCTGTGCCCCTGATGACAGCGCAGACAGCTCTCCTGCGCGGCCAGCGTCCTGAGCAGGCGCAGACGGCCCTGCGGCAGGCAGTCCTCCCCGCTGAAGAAGACCTGCCCGCCCTGCGTGGCCGTGGCCAGCATGAGCCGTTCCCAGTCGTCGGCCCGGTTGCCCGGCCGCAGGGGGGCCTGGCCCACGATGGCCAGACGGAAGCCGGGCTCGGTGAGGCGTTCGGCCATCTGGCGGCTCATGTAGGCAGGGTTCATGAGCACCAGCGTGCGCCCGTCGGCGGTCTGCAGGGTCCTGTCCTTTTCCGGCAGCCAGGGGTTGGGCTCGCCGTAGGCGCTCAGGGGCACATAGACACCACCGTGGCCCGCGTTCCAGTCACGGGCATCCATGAGCTGATGGGCCGTGGCCGCCAGCCGGGTATGGCAGAGCTCCAGCAGATGGGCCTGCTCGCCCTGCACGGCATGGCGGTACAGGCAAAAGGTCAGGGCCAGCCAGGCGGCACTGGCCAGCACGGGCAACAGCCAGCGCCGCCAGTGTCCGGGCCCGCCGGAGGGCGGGACACGTACGGTGTCGGACATGGTTCCTCCGTCGGCCCGTCAGGCACGCCGGGCTGTCCCGACGGCGGACGCAGGGCCGGAGTTGTCATATTTTTCTGAAAATCTGTCTTTTTTTCCTGAAAATCACAAGAGCCTCGCCGGGGACATGCAGGTAACAGACAATATAATATACTGATAAAACAAGAAAAATGTGAATATGCGCACATTTGTCCAGACTGGCACGGCCCTTGCTCTTTTTGGAACAAACGCCGGAGGGGACCGGCGTCATGCTCAGATCGTCATCCCTGCCCCCTGGTGCGGGACAGGCGACGATATCAACGAAGGAGGCTCTTTATGGGTACACCCCGCACAGGACCCTGGCTCAAAGTCTTTCTGGGTGGTCTGGCAGCGGGCGCGGCACTGCTGGCCGTGATGGCTTTTGCCATGATCTCGACGGACCAGCGTCCGTTCTGCGCCAGCTGCCACATCATGCAGGAGGCCGCCGTGACGCACAAGCTGTCCACGCATGCCAAGCTCGCCTGCAATGAATGCCACGCCCCGCACAACCTGCTGGCCAAGCTGCCGTTCAAGGCACAGGAAGGGCTGCGCGACTTCATGGGCAACGTGTCCGGCAAGGACATCCCCCGCCCGCTCAGCGCGCGCACCCGCGACGTGGTCAACGAGAATTGCAAGGCCTGCCACTTTGCCACCAACAGCGAAGTGGCCAGCATGGATGCCAAGCCCTATTGCGTGGACTGCCACCGCAATATGGCCCACATGCGCCACAAGCCCATCAGCACAAGGACGGTTGCTTATGACTAATCGACTCTTCGGCCTCACCCTTGCGGCCGCGGCCCTGCTGGCGCTGCCCCTGCTGGGCGGCTGCCAGGACGTGGACACCGAACTGAAGGCCCCGGAATACAAGACCGGCCTGCCCGCAGGCGAGACCCGCATCTCGGCCTACAAGGAGGCCTTCCCGCATCAGTACGCCTCGTACCAGAAAAACAACGAGACGTCCGTCATGACCGAGTACAAGGGCTCGGTGCCGTTCCACAAGAACGACGACGTGAATCCCCTGCCCAAGGGCTACAAGCACGCCCAGCCCTACCTGAAGAACCTCTGGCTGGGCTATCCCTTCATGTACGAATACAACGAAGCCCGCGGCCACACCTATGCCGTCAAGGACTTCGTCAACATCGACCGCATCAACCGCTACGGGGAAAAGGGCGGCCTGCCCGCCACCTGCTGGAACTGCAAGACCCCCAAGATGATGGAATGGGTCGGCAAGTACGGTGACGCCTTCTGGAGCAAGGACGTGAACACCTTCCGCGGCAAGGACGCCATCAGCGAGATGGACGAGACCATCGGCTGCAGCAACTGCCACGATCCGGCCACCATGGAGCTGCGCCCCTACTCCGAACCGCTCAAGGACTGGCTGAAGCGCTCCGGCAAGGACTGGGACAAGCTCTCCCGCAACGAAAAGCGCTCCCTGGTCTGCGCCCAGTGCCATGTGGAATACTACTTCACCCACAAGGACAACGGGCCCGCGGGCCGTCCCGTCTTCCCCTGGGACAAGGGCTTCGGCCCCGGCGACATGTATGAATACTACAAGAGCCACGGTCCCAGGCAGGCCGACGGCAGCAGCGGGCCCTTCACCGACTGGGTGCATGCGGCCTCCAAGGTACCCATGATCAAGATGCAGCATCCCGAGTACGAGACCTTCATCGACGGCACCCACGGCGCCGCCGGCGTCTCCTGCGCGGACTGCCACATGCCCTACCAGCGCGTGGACGGCAAGAAGGTCTCCAGCCACTGGATGACCTCGCCCCTCAAGGATCCCGAGCTGCGCGCCTGCCGCCAGTGCCATGCCGACAAGACCGCCGATTACCTGCGCGGCCGCGTGCTCTACACCCAGGAAAAGACCTTCAAGCAGCTGCTCAAGGCCCAGGAAGAATCCGTGCGCGCCCACGAGGCCGTGCGCCTGGCCAACGCGGTACCCGCTGAACAGCGCGCCGCCAACTATGACAGCCTGATGGCCGAGGCCCGCGAGATGGTCCGCAAGGGCCAGCTCTACTGGGACTACGTGTCCGCCGAGAACAGCGTGGGCTTCCATAACCCCGCCAAGGCCCTGGACACCCTCATGAGCTCCATGGAGTTCAGCCACAAGGCCGTGGCCCTGGCCGAACAGGCCACCGGCTACAGCATCAGCCCCGCCCTGGCCGGGGACATCAGGCAGATCGTTCCGCCCATCCTGGACATGAGCCGCAAGCTGCAGCAGGATGCCGATTTCCTGAAGCAGCATCCCTGGACGCAGCTCCTGCCTGTGCTGCCCAAGGCCGAACAGGTGTGGGACGGCCAGGAACTGAACGCCCGCTAGGGCCTCGACAGCCCTGAAACGGGATCGGCAGCCCTGCCGGTCCCGCCTCGTCCCGAGGAAAACAGCAGCGCGGGCACGGCCCACGGGCCGTCACCGGGCCCCATCGGGGAGGGGATTCCCCTCCCCCTCCCCGACCTATCATGGAACGGCCCGATCCCGCCCGGCCATGCCGCATCCTCCACCTCCGGGGCCCCGCACGGGGCCCCTTTTTTTGCCCCCGGCCACAGCCGCGCTGCGGCCCTGACGGCGTGGGAACTTTGACGCCCGCCCTGTTTCATGCGAAAAGGATGACAGATTTTTGTCTGCCCCGATGGACAGCCATATGTCCATTTGAACGACATCTATCTGTTTTTGCTTTCTATTTACGAAAGCTTCCCTATGGGATGCTTTTGGCCCGGTATTTGCTTTGCATCTGGAAAACAGGTTTTCCGACGGCATCTCCACGCCGTGACTTTCAAACTTTCAGGCAGAGCGGATCATGAGAACCTATCGCCGTCTTTTTCAGATATTTTTCCTGGCCCTGATCCTGGGCAGCGCATCGGGGTGTGCCATGTTCCAGCCGGCCGACCCCGGCTACAACGATCCCCAGCGGGCCCAGAACATCGTGCGTACGGCCTCCAGCCAGGAAGGCAAGCAATACCGCATGGGCGGGGCTTCCCCCTCCCGCGGCTTCGACTGCTCGGGCCTCATCTGGTGGGCCTACCGCCAGAACGGCCTTAAGGTCCCGCGCGTGACCGTGGATCAGGCGCGGGCCGGATATGCCGTGCCCAAGAGCGCGCCCCGGCCCGGCGACATCATGGTCTTCAGGACCAGCAGCGGCCCCCGCGGCCTGCACACCGGCATCTATGCGGGCAACAATACCTTCATCCACAGCCCCAGCCGCGGCAAGACCGTGCGCCGGGACAACATGGAGCCCTACTGGGGCGACAGGCTCATCGCGGTACGCCGCATCGTCATCTGATCCCCTTGGCAGGAAAGGACGAAAAAAAGCGCGGGTACCCGCGCTTTTTTCATGCCTTTTCCGGGCACCCGGCCCGGCAGGCCGCCTTTCCCGCAGGCCCGCCCATTTTCCTCTGCGGGCACACGGACTGACATCTTGCCATCAGCAGTTTTTTGACGTAGCGTTGCAGTGAGTTTTCCACTTTTTGTTCCAGCTGATCTTGACGGGCGTTTCGCCACGCCCGGCCTTCACATAAAGGGCAGCCTCCGGGCTGCCCTTTGCCTTGTCTGCCCCCCCAAAAAACAACGGCCCGCTCCATTCCTGCCCCGACCGTTCCGGCCACGCCGTGGCGGCTGCATGCAGCACACGCGGCCCTTCCTCCGTGACAGGGACTCCCCTTCAATCCCCCTGAAAAAGGCATTCCTGCTTGTCGCACAAATCCCCTGCCCCGGAAAAACCCGCAGCAGCGCAGGAGCGTCCCCTCCTCCGTTTCCCTTGAAGGGAAGGCCCGTCCAACACCTGCCCCTGGGCCGAAGGCGTAAAAAAAGACCGGCTACGGGGCATCCCACAACCGGTCTTCGTACCGTCATGACCAGAACTAGCGTGCCGCTTCCAGAGCGATGTCCACGGCCGCTTCGAACAAGGGTTCGGACAGTGCGCCCCGCACCATCAGGCCGTTGACCAGGAAGCAGGGGGTGCCGTCGATCTTCAGCTTTTTGGCATCGTCCAGATCCTGGGCGATGATCCGGGCCGTCTTGTCGCTGGCGGCGTCCTTTTTCAGGCGCCCCTTGTCCAGGCCCAGCCTGTCGCAGACCTCGTCCACGAACTTCTGGCCTTCCAGCAACAGGCGGTCGCGGTCGGCGTACATGGCGTCATAGAACTTCCAGGCCTTGCTTTCGCTCTGCGCGGCCACAGCCACGAAGTAACGGGCGGCCAGCATGCCCGGGCCCTGCTCGTCCAGCGGCATGTGCTTGTAGACCAGGCTGACGTTCTTGCCGTATTTTTTCATGACCTCATCCAGCACGTGGGTGGCCTGCTGGCAATAATGGCAGGTGAAGTCCGAAAAGGCCACGATGCGCACCGGTGCCGCGGCATTGCCCTTGACCGGGCGGCCCGACAGCGAGATCTGCTTTTGCGGCGTGTTCTTCACTTCCTTGTGCCACTGGGCTTCCAGAGCGGCCTTGCGGCGCGCGTTGGCCCCCGCCTGGGCGATGTCCAGCACGTCCTCGCTGTGGGAGCGCAGCACGTCCAGGACTATCTCGGGATGTTCGCGCAGCAGATCCTCCAGCATCTGCTTCAGGTTGGCGTCGGTGACGGTGGCGGCACGGGCGGGTGCCGTGTCCATGACGGGGGCCAGGCCCACCGCCAGCACAAGGACACTGCCCAGCACCAGAGGACGGAACAGTTTCTTCATGCAAAGATCCTATCGTGCCATGTCGCCTTCCGGCCCTTCGAGCCGGCTCTGCATGGCGGCATCTTCGATTTTGAACAGGAGTTCATCAAAATCGACGGGTTTCATCAAGTAGCCGAAAGCGCCTTCGCTCATGGCCTGCACAGCAAGCTGCATGTCCGCATGGCCGGAAAGCAGGATCACCTGGGCGGTGGGCCACTGCTCCACGATGACCTTCAGGGCGGCGATGCCGTCCATATTGGGCATCTTCACATCCATGACGACGATGGGAAAAGGCTGTTCGCGCATGGCTTCCACGGCCTGCAGGCCGTCCGCCGCCGTGGCACACTGGTAGCCGCGCCGTACAAGACGCTTGGCCAGCAGTGCCGTCACTTCCTTTTCGTCATCCACCAGAAGAATGCGCGTATCAGCCATGGAACCAACTCCTTGTTGCAATGCGGCGCTGATTTTAGCCAGAAACGGAATCCGGGGCAAGAACCCCTGTCCCGGACGCCGCGGGTGACGCCGGGTGCCGCGATGCCGTTGGCCGTACCGGCATTTTTTTGTCACGGACGGTTCACGTCTTCCCATTTGCCGGGCTTTTCTTTATTTTGTTCCGCAGATGGCGGCCCCGGCAGAGGGGCCTCACTTTTTTGTTTGTTTCCCGTGAAACAGCCCTCCCTGTTTCCTGTGAAACACAGCCCGGAGGACAGTATGGCGCGCATCATTTCCATAGCCAACCAAAAAGGCGGCGTCGGCAAGACGACCACCGCCATCAACCTTTCCGCCGCACTGGCCGTCATGGAAAAGCGCGTGTTGCTGGTGGACTGCGACCCCCAGGCCAACAGCACCAGCGGTATCGGCATCGCCCAGGAAGACCTGCACCACGACCTCTACTCCACTTTCTACACGCCGGAGAACATCCACGAAAGCATCAGCAATACCCGCACGCCTTTCCTCCACGTGCTGCCCGCCAGCACCAACCTGGTGGCCGTGGAACTGGAACTGGTGGACAAGATGGCCCGCGAGTTCTACCTGCGCGACTGCCTCGAACCACTGGGCGCGGAGTACGATTACATCATCATCGACTGCCCGCCGTCCCTGGGCCTGCTGACCCTCAACTCCCTCTGTGCCTCGCAGGAGCTGCTCATCCCCCTGCAATGCGAATTCTTCGCCCTGGAAGGTATCGTCAAACTGTTGCAGACCTTCGAGCTGGTCAAAAAACGGCTCAACCCCAGGCTGAACCTGCTGGGCGTGGTGCTGACCATGTACGATGCCCGCAACCGCCTGACCCGCGAAGTGCGCGACGAAGTGCAGCGCTGCTTCCCCGACCACCTCTTCGGGACGGTCATCCCGCGCAATGTGCGTCTTTCCGAAGCGCCCAGCCACGGCAAGTCCATCATCCACTACGACATCAAGTCCAAGGGCGCCGACGCCTATCTCAACCTTGCCAAGGAAGTGGCCCTGCGCGATCCCGCCCGTATGCCGCAGCCGCGCTAGAAGGACACATGGCGGCCGCCCGTTCCTGAAAAGCCGGGAAGGCCCGCCGTCATGCCTGTGATGCGGGCATAAAAAAAGCCGGGCAAGGCCCGGCAAAAACAGCGGTAACGCAACCGCCGGCAACGCTAGTCAGGATTGTACGGCGTACATTCCACAGCCATATGGTCGCGGAAATGCTTCTGGCGCACCGTGGACTGGCAGCTCTTGCAGCGGAAGACCAGCAGGCCGCCCAGATTGGCCGTGGTCAGATGGAAAGGATGCGCGGGGTCGTTGCGCCAGTCAGCGGTATGGGCGCCGCAATGCGGACAGGTGACCTCGGGGCTGTACGGATAACGGAAATCCCAGAACTGGAGCAGGCGCTCGAAATCAGCCACGGGCTCGTCGTTCAGGTGTTCCAGGGGGGGCTCCATGGCCTTCAGGGCCTTGACGACGGCCGCCTCGCAATGCGACCACAGGGCGGCAGAAAGCTGCACCCCTTCCAGATTTCCCTGACGGTCGGTCAGGTACAGAAGATGCTTGTTGGACATGGTTTCCTCTGGTCAAAAGGTTTGGGGCAATCACTGTCGTAAAAAGTGCCGCCAGCACGGCATGATGTCAAGGAGAGAGCATGAGTAGCAAAGGTCTCGGCCGCGGCCTGGACGCCCTGTTGCGCCGTACGGATATGGGCGCCGCCCGGCAGGAAAAGAACGGTACGCCGGAAAACGAGGCAGGCACGGAACACAGCCCCACCCTGCTGCCCCTGTCCCATCTGCATGCCAATCCCAGCCAGCCCCGCCAGACCTTCGACGCCGAATCCCTGGCCGAACTGGCGGCCTCCATCCGCGAACAGGGCATCATCCAGCCCCTGCTGGTGCGTCCCCTGACCGGCAGGCCCGGTCACTACCAGATCGTGGCCGGTGAACGCCGCTGGCGGGCCGCCCGTCAGGCGGGCCTTGGACAGGTGCCCGTGCACGTGCGCGAGATGAGCGACGCCGAAGTCATGGCCGCCGCCCTTATCGAGAACCTGCAACGCGAAGACCTCAACCCCATGGAAGAGGCCCAGGCCCTGCAACAGCTGCGCGAGACCCTCAACCTGACGCAGGAGGCCCTGGCCGCCCGCCTTGGCAAGAGCCGTCCGGCCATCGCCAATGCCCTGCGCCTGCTCCAGCTCCCGCCTGCCGCACAGGACGACCTCCATCACGGCCGCCTCAGCGCCGGTCATGCCCGCTGCCTGCTGGCCCTGGGCACTGACGACCATGCCCTGGCCGCCGCCGAGGTGTTGCGCAGCCATATCATCAGCGAGGCCCTGAGCGTGCGCCAGGCCGAAGAGGCCGTGGCCCTCTGGCGCGAGGAGCAGCGCCTGCCCTGGACCGCCGGCGAAGCCGCCCCGCAGCGGCCCGCCCCCTGCAAGCGCAAAAAGCTGCCCCAGATCGCCGCCCTGCAAAAGAGCCTCTGCGCCGCCCTGCCCTGCAAGGCCCGCGTCAGCGGCGACATGGAAAGCGGCCGCATCACCCTGCGCTACACCAGCCCCCAGGAGCTGGAAGCCCTGCTGAACCGCCTGCACTGCCATATCCCTGAAGACGAGCCCGCCGGGGAGGCCATCGCGGCCCCGGTGGATGACAAGACCCCCCGGCAGTAGCCGGGAGGCAAAGAAAGATCCCAGCGAGAGGGGAAGGGGCGTTTTTTGTAAAAACTGCCCTTCCCCTCTCGCGCTCTCCCCATCCCTGAAAAAACGTTTCTTCCGGTCTGGCCGGAGGGTCCCCGCCGTTGTCTGGAAGACAGTGAATCCCTCCCTGTAAAAATGGGCAATAACTCTTCCCACCAGAATGACAAAAACAAAAAACAACAGGGGGCACGGTGTATCCGGTCAGGATACACCGTGCCCCCTGTTCGCATCTTTCAGGTCAATCACACTGGAGATCCAGGCTCCCCCCGGAGACCAGCGGAGACCAGCAGCAAGGGGATACCCTCAGCGTTACCGGACTCCATCATCCTCCCCGATAAAGCGCGTTGGGAGGGGGAAGGGGGGACCCTTGTGCGCCAGCCAGCGACCGAATGGCGGCCCCTTGGGGCCGTGTCCGTTGCGACGAAGGAAGCTACGGGCATCGACAGCAGAGATAGGGTCCCCCCTTCCCCCTCAAGAACACCTTACCTCCCCCCTGCCCTCCTGACGTCCTGCCGCCGCAGGCGGGCGGCGAACATGCCTTCCAGCCAGGGGTGGTCGTGGGGCGTCTGCCACTGCACGAGGCGCTCCAGGCTGCTGTCTTCCGCCAGCAGCCAGTCCACGGCCTGCTCGTTCTCCAGCGGATGCAGGGTGCAGGTGATGTAGGCCAGTTCGGCGCCGGGCTCCAGACGCGCGGCCAAAGCCTTGAGGATGGCCCGTTGCAGGCCGGCATGCTCGGCAAGGGCCGTCTGGGGACGGCGGCGCAGATCGGGGCGGCGGGCCAGCACGCCCAGGCCGCTGCACGGCACATCGGCGATGATGCCGCCCTGCCAGCGGGCGACAGGCGGCCGGGAGGCATCGGCCAGGGCCAGATGCGGCAACGCAAGGCCCAGACGGCGGCAATGGCCCGGCACCTGCCGCAGACGGGAGAAGCTGCGATCCGTGCACAGGCGCACGTCACCGCCCTGCTCCAGCAATTGCACGCTCTTGCCGCCATAACCGGCGCAGGCATCCCAGACGGGCCAGCCACGGCCCAGCCAGTCTTCCAGCCCCAGCGCGGCCATCACTTCCTGCGAGGCCGCCGCCTGCTGCGAAAGGGCCCCCTGCTCCAGCAGACGGGCAAGCGGCTCGCCCTGCACGATGGCAGGCGTCTGCCCGGGTTTGGGGCAACGTCCCAACCGTTCCTCGGACGCTCAACTCCAAGGAAGCCGCCAAC
>JABLTQ010124061.1_pt1 | contig 11232 bp, 8 predicted proteins | sample 7160101 | NCBI WGS metagenome assembly JABLTQ01 (sample SAMN14651228, study PRJNA627086) | human gut metagenome | isolation source: feces | host: Homo sapiens
AAATTTTTTTTATAAAAAAAATAGCAATATTTTTGCTAATAAAAAAATAGAAAAAAATTCTAATTTTTTTAAAATAATCATCACTTAGAACGATTCTTTTTTGGGGATGATATGGATAAGATATCGCAAAACTATAATTGTATTATTGTGATATTGGCATATTGATATGTACATCTTGAATAATACAAACAAAGGGATATATAAATATGAAGGATGAAGGTAAGGTAATCGTTCAGCGCCCACATGATATGGATGGTAAAATGGTGTGGATGATGCTTTCAAAAACAGCGCAAATAAGAGAACGATTGCTTGAAACATTCAAATTTACATATATGAAAGAACTCAAAAGATCTGATGTCAAAATTTTGAGTGCGTTGCAGCGAGGGGCTGTCACGGTAGCAGATGTGGCCCTGATGCGGGGTATTTCTCGGCAGGCAGCACACAAGGCGTTGAGCAGGCTCGTGGAGCTTGGTTATATTGAGCTGGTACTGCTGCCCAACAACGCAAAAACGCTCCAAATCAAATGGACTGAGAAAGGTTGCGCATTCCAGAAAGATACCCGCAGGGCTCTGGTGGATCTGGAGCAGGATCTGGCCGTAAAGTTTGGGAATGAGGCCATGCAGCGGCTGGAGGATATCCTGAAAGCGCCTTGGTGAGTGCCCGAATCGTAAAAAAATTGTATTGATATCCTGCTGTTTAGTAATAATATCAGCAGGATATTTTTTGTAACCAATTTTTTGTCAATTTTATTGACAAAAAATTGGTTACTTCATATTGTCAATTTAGTTGACATATTTATTGCCCACTCTTCAATAAGGAGAATGCCATGCCTACTCTTCCTCACACTGGTACGGACATCCCCAAGAAAAGGCCCCTCCTCATTCTGGTCCTTTTTTGCCTGATGGCCTTCAGCTTCATGGATCGCCAGATGATCCCGGCCCTGCTGGAGCCCATGAAAAGGGATCTGGCTTTTTCGGATGTCCAAATGGGGCTCATCCAGAGCGTGTTCATGGTCTGTATCGCCTTGTTCGCGGCCCCTGTTTCTCTGCTGGTGGACCGCTGGTCCCGCAGGAAATGCACGGGCATCATGGCCATTCTCTGGTCAGCCATGGCCGTCCTGACGGGCGTGTTTTCCAACTTTGTGCTCCTGCTGGGGGCCCGCGGCCTGTCTGGATGCGCGCAGTCCGCCTACAAGCCTGCGGCCATTGCCTGGATATCCACCATGATGCCTGCGGACAGCCGCTCCCGCTATGTGGGCATCCTCAACATGGCCCTGCCGCTGGGGGCCGCCTTGGGGACCATGGGGGCCGGCATCCTGGCCCAGGTGACCGGTGACTGGCGACTGGCCTTTTATTTCATGCCGCTGCCGGGCATCGTGCTGGGCCTGTGCTGCTTCTTCCTGCCCGACTATACCGCGGCCAGGAGCGGGGAAGCGACTGCGCGCTCTCCTTTGCAGGACTGGATCTATCTGCTGCGCAAAAAGACCTTCGTCTTTGCAAGTCTGGCTTCTGCGGCCTTCACCTTTGGCGGTTTCGCCCTTCTGGGCTGGACGCCGGCCCTCTACAGTCGCCAGTACGGTCTGAGCGAAGCCGAGGCGGGCATCCTCATCGGTGTGTTTCTGGTGGTCAGCGCCCTGGGGTCCATCGGCGGCGGCTGGCTCTCGGACTGGTTCCACAAGAAAAGCCCGTGCGGGCGTGCCATCGCCAGCCTCGTGGCCGCCTGCGGCATGTTCGCCATGCGCGGCACCTATCTTGCGGCCCTGTACTATCAGGTGCCTCTGCCGGTGGCCATCACGCTCGGCATCCTGGACTGCATCATCGGCTACAGCTGGATCCCCACCAACGACGTCCTGCTCCAGGATCCTGTCCCGCCCTATTTGCGGGCGTCCGCCTTCGGGCTGGCCTACTTGCTCATCTATCTGCTGGGCGCGGCCTGGGGCCCCTCCATCGTGGGACTCATTTCCGACAGCTACGGCGGTGGTGTGGACGGCGTCCTGCACGGCTTCATGCTGACCATGCCCGTTGTCTTCCTGTGCCCTGTTTTCCAGGCCGCCATCATCAAGACCTACATCAAGGATATTGCCGACGTGGACGAAGCTTCGGCAAGCCAACAATAACAAGGAGAACATCATGGATATTTCCCGTCTCGCCGCCATGCCGGATCTCGATCGTGAAACCGTCATCTCCCTGCGTCGTACCTACATGTCGCCCACGCTCCAGGGCTTCTGCATGACGCCCGACAACCCCGTGGTCATCAGCCGTGGCGAAGGCCCCTATTTGTACGATACGGAGGGCAAGAAGTATCTCGACTGTACCGGCCAGAACATGTGCATCAGCATCGGCGTGGGCCATCCTGTGACAAAGGAACTCATCCGGCAGCAGCTGGATCGGGTCCAGCACGTCACCACCTTGCTGTTCAACGAGATGTCTGCCCAGTACGCCAAAGAGCTGGTGGAGCATCTGCCCGCTGGGCAGGACTGGGTCGTGCAGTTCGTCAACAGCGGCGCGGAGGCCCTGGACCTGGCCTTCATGATGTCGCGCGCCTATAGCGGCAATTTCGACCTGCTGTACCTGCGCGACGCCTATCACGGGCTCCACGGTGTCACCATGGGGTCGTGCGGCTTTGCCGTCTGCCGTCAGCCCGCACCGTCCGCGCCCGGTTTCCACAGCGTCATCTGCCCCAACCAGTACCGTCCCCTGCTGGGCAAGGGCACGGATCAGTATGTGGAAGAGATCCGCGAGACCATCTGGCAGAACACTTGCGGCCGCATCGCCGGTATGGTGATCGAACCCATCCAGGGCATGGGCGGTGTCGTGCCCATGCCGGCAGGCTACATGAAAAAGGCCGCTGAAGTCGTGCACGCTGCCGGCGGCCTGCTGATCTCCGACGAGGTGCAGACCGGTTTTGCCCGTACCGGCAGCCATTACTGGGGCTTCCAGGCGCAGGACGTCATGCCCGACATCATCGCCATGGGCAAGGGCATCGGCAACGGTCTGCCCATCGCCGGTGTGGCTGTGCGCCGCGAGATAGCCGAAGCCTTTGCCGGCGCCGGGCTGTTCTTCAACACCCTGGCCTGCAACCCTCTGGCCTGCGCCAGCGCCCTGTCCGTGCTGCGTGTGATCGATGCGGAAAATCTCCAGAGCAATGCCGCCGCCATGGGGGCCTATCTGGTGGGCGAGATGAAAAAGCTGCAGCAGCGCTTCCCCGTGCTGGGCGACATCCGCGGCGACGGTCTGATCCTCGGCTTCGAATTCGTCACGGACCCCGAGACCAAGGAACCCGCCACGGAGCTGTGCCATCATATCCTGCAGTCCCTGCGCGAAGACGGCATCCTCATCGCCTGCGTCACCAAGCGCCGCAATATTTTCCGCATCAATCCCTCCCTCACCGTCGGCAAGGACGATATGGACCATATTGTCTTCGCTTTTGAAAACGCCCTCAAGAAATTCTGCTAAGACTGGAGACATACATGAACACGGTTTCTCTTTCCGAAGCGCAACGCATATGCGGGGCCTTCAACAGCGGCACCTTTGCGCTGCTCGATGTGCGTGAGCGCTGGGAGTACACCGACGGCCATATCCCCCATGCGACCCCCCTGCCGCGTGGCCTCATCGAGTCCCGCGCCGCGGTGATCATCCCGGACCGTCAGGCGACCATCCTCCTGTATTCCGGCAAAACTGGTCGTGCCGCGCTGGCCGCCGCACAGCTCGAGGCCTTGGGCTTTGCCGACGTCTCTTTGATCGACGGGGGGTTCGAGGCATGGAAGGAAGCAGGGCTCCCCAGTGTCACGGGCTGGAGCGTCGACGGCAAGCACCTGGGCGAACTGCTCATCGACAAATACGAAAAACTGTCTCTGCCGCCCCGGGAGGTGGCAGAGCTGCAGCAGCAGCGGCGGACCAAGGTCATCGACATCCGTACCGCCTGGGAGCATGCGCAGGGCTATATCCCTGGAGCGGAGAACATCCCGGCCGGGGAGCTGTTCGAACGTGGCGAAGCTTTGCGCGCCGATATGGAGCGCAAGGGGCTGGACACCATCATCACGCACTGTTCCGGCCGTACGCGTGGACTTGCCGGCGCCACAGTGCTCCGTGACATGGGCTTTGAACGTGCCTTCGCCCTGGAGAACGGCTGTATGGGCTGGCTGCTGGCCGGTTTGCCCATGGAATTCGACAAAACGCCTGCCTATGAGGAAAACAATGCGCCCCAGAAGCCTTGGAACGCTGCTGCCGTCGCCAGCTATCCTTCCCTCAGTGTGGAGGATCTGCGCCGGGAACGCGCCGTCGAGCCGCAGGCTGCCTATCTGCTGGATGTGCGCATGGGCGTGGAGTTCCGTCAGGGGCATATCCCCGGCAGCATCTCCATCCCTGCAGGGCAGGTGATGCTGGAATTCGAGAACTATTGCGCCCAGCGCGGCCTGCCTGTGATCATTGTTGCCCGCTCTGCCGAGCAGGCCGCCTGGGTGGCCACCTCCCTGTCAGCGGTGGGTTTCCCCGTCAGCATCCTCGAGGGCGGTTTCGCCGCTTGGGCCACAGCAGGGCTGCCGCAAGAGACCGGCCTGCCGTCACATGAGCTGTTGCGGGGCCTTGAAGCCCGCATGGCTTCCGGCGAGGTCCCTGTTGTCGCGCCAGAGAGCCTGCTTGCCGCGGATGGCAGCACGTTGCGCGAAGACCTGCTCGTCGTCGACGTACGCAGTCTCGGGGAGTGGGCCATCGACCATATCCCCGGTGCCCGTTCCGTACCCCGCGGCCAGCTTGAACAGGCCATGGCCGGGCGACAGCGGCAGGGAGAAGATAAAAAGGAATGCCGTCTGCTGTCTGCTGCACGGGTCATCCTGGTTTCCGAACGCGGCCATCGTGCTGCCCTGGCCTGGGAAGCGTTGTCCCGCGTGCCTTTGCTGACCGGGCGTCTGGCCGTTCTGGCAGGTGGTATGGCCGCCTGGCGTGGCGAGGCCCTGCCGCTGGGCTGTGAGGACGTCGCGACCACACTGGCGACGCACGATACTGTGGCCAAGGTTTCCCGCAAGATCTGGACCCAGAATATCGGGGCCAATCAGGACGCCATGCAGGAATATCTGGATTGGGAAGAAAAGCTCGTCAGCCGTTGATCCGGGCTCGGAAAGATGAAGGGGGGAGGGGACCTCTCCCCCCACAGATGCCCTTTGATGACGCGAGCCTGCTACGCGCCATTGCTTCAAAGTAAATGACAAGAGGACAGATGAGATTTTTTTGCAAGATGATGGCCGTCCTGTGCCTGCTGGTCACCGCCTGCTGGCCGGCAATGGCACAGGCCGGTCTCAAAGGACATTGGAGCCCTGGCCTCATCGGCATCAGGGCCTGTACCGTGCCGCAGCATCCGGGATTGGCGTACAAACTCCTCCTGCACTATCAGGAAGGGAACTCTCTGCGGGAGGACTCCGGCAAGCGGGCCCTGGGGAAAGATCATTTCAAGGCCCAGACTTTGGCAGCATCACATCGTTTCCTCTGGACACCCGATGTGGAAAAGGTCCCTTTCCTTGGGGCCCAGTACAACTTCCAGCTGATCGTGCCCATGATCGCCACAGGCATGGAAGTGAACGGGAGTTATTCCCATGCCGCCGGTATCGGGGATATCTACATCAGCCCCGTCCTGCTGTCATGGGACGTGGGCAACTGGCAGTGGATCTGGAGTGTGGGCCTGATGGCACCCACGGGCTACTATGACAAAGATAATTCGGCCTCCATTGGCAAGGGGTTCTGGTCACCCATGATGACGGCCGGGATGACCTGGTGGGTGGACGAGGCCCGGACATGGTCGTTTTCGGGGATAGCCCGCTATGAAAAACATACCAGGACCCCGGATAAGGACCTTTGGCAGGGGGATGATTTCTCATTTGAATGGGGGCTCGGCAAGATGCTGGATGAAAACTGGGAGATCGGTCTCGTCGGTTTCAGCAGTTTCCAGGTGACCCCGGACAGGGGCGATGATTCCCGTGATGCGCTGGGCAGAAAGTACGGTTTTGACGCTGCGCACGGCATCGGGGTGGAGCTGGGCTATACGGACAGGGAAAGAGGCATAGCCATTTCCATCAGTCCCAAGAAGGAATTTGCCGTTTACGGCAGGCCTGAAGGCTGGATGGTGACCACCAGTTTCAGCTTTGCTTTTTGACCGCATATGACGGGAGCCGCTCCTACGGGAGCGGCTTTTTTGTCAGCATCTGCCGGAAAGACTGCCCGGCCGTACCAGCGGCCTGACAGGTAGGCATGCCATCCCGGCATGGGGGGGACTGAAACTGCAGGACATGAAAAATGATATAGTGCATATTTTCACAATTGGTGGTCGTAAGGCGCACTTTTGTCACCGGAAAAGCTCAAAGCGTGACATTCTCCCGGAAATCATGGCAAAAGCGTGCATCATCCGGTGGCGCATCAAGCCATCTTATTTTATGATGTTTTTCTTTGCACTTTTCATGAAAACTTGCTATTCCTTTTCTGTATCTCATAGTTTGTTCAGGAGAGACAATGAAAGCTGCTGCCATGAAAACCATTCACGTCAAGGACGCTGTCGGCAGCGTGCTCTGTCACGATATCACCCGCATCGTGCCCGGAGGGGACAAAGGGCCCGTGTTCCGCAAGGGACATATCGTGAAAGAGGAAGACATCCAAACCCTTCTGGAGGTAGGCAAGGAACACTTGTATGTGTACGAGCCGCAGGAGGGCGTGCTGCATGAGAACGAAGCCGCCCGGCGCATCGCGGCCGCTACGGCCGGGGCCAACATCACGCTGAGCGAGCCCAAGGAAGGGCGCATCAACTATTCGGCGTCCTGTATGGGTCTCTTGCGGGTGGATGTCCCCACGCTGACCCGCATCAACTCGTTGGGAGAGATCACCCTGGCCACACTGCACAGCATGCAGCAGGTCAGGCCGGGACAGAACTTGGCAGGCACCCGCGTGGTGCCCCTGCTCATCGAAGAAAGCAAGATCGTGGCCCTTGAGCAGCTGGTCTCACGTCCTGTGGTCGAGGTCCTGCCCCTGCAAAAGTTCAAGGTAGGCATCGTCACTACCGGCAGCGAAGTCTACACGGGCCGCATCAAGGATGCGTTCGGCCCTGTGCTTCGGGACAAGTTCGCCCGCCTTGAATGCACCGTCATGGATCAGGTCTTCACCAGTGACGAAGTGGAGATGACCTCGTCAGCCATCAGCGGCTTCATCCGACAGGGAGCCGACATGGTGGTGGTGACGGGAGGCATGTCCGTGGATCCCGACGACAAGACCCCCGCTTCCATCCGTGCCGCTGGCGCGCAGGTGGTGAGCTATGGCGCACCGGTCTATCCCGGGGCTATGTTCCTGCTGGGCTATGTGCCCACGGAACGCGGCCGCATCCCCGTCCTGGGGCTGCCCGGCTGTGTCATGTATTACAAGGCCAGCATCTTCGAACTCGTAGTCCCGCGCCTTTTGGCCGGACTGGAGGTGACAGCCGGGGATATCGCCGGCATGGGCCACGGGGGCTTCTGCTCCGGCTGTGGCGAATGCCGTTATCCCATCTGTCCGTTTGGAAAATAGACGGCGCGGCAGCGACCGTCTCAACTTGCAAGCCGTTTCTAGGAGTCGCATATGGAAACGAAAACGCTTGTGGTCAATGGCATTCCCCGTCAGGTCCTGGTGGATTCCGACACCCTTCTCGTTGACGTGCTGCGCAACCAGCTGCAGATCACCAGCGTCAAGGTCGGTTGCGGTCAGGGCCAGTGCGGTGCCTGTTCCGTGATCCTCGACGGCAAGGTCACCCGCGCCTGCATCGTCAAGATGCGCCGCGTGCCCGACCATGCCCAGGTCACCACCCTCGAAGGCGTGGGCACCCCTGCCAACCTCCATCCCCTCCAGGAATCCTGGATGTTCCACGGTGCGGCCCAGTGCGGTTTCTGTACGCCCGGCTTCATCGTGTCCGCCAAGGCCCTGCTGGACTCCAATCCTGCCCCCAGCCGTGAAGAAGTGCGCGACTGGTTCCAGAAACATCACAATATTTGCCGCTGCACCGGCTACAAGCCCCTGGTGGACGCCGTCATGGACGCCGCCGCCGTCATGCGCGGCGACAAGGACATCGAAGAGCTGCGCTACAAGCTGCCCGCCGACGGCCGCGCCTTCGGTTCGCGCCTGCCTCGTCCCAGCGCCCTGGTCAAGGTGACCGGTCTGGCCGAATACGGTGCTGACGCTGCTGTGCACATGCCGCCCGACACCCTGCATCTGGCCCTGGCCCAGGCCAAGGTCTCCCATGCCCTCATCAAGGGCATCGACACCTCCGAAGCCGAAAAGATGCCCGGCGTGGTCCGCGTGCTGACCCACAAGGACGTCAAGGGCAAGAACCGCATCACCGGCCTCATCACCTTCGCCGACAACAAGGGCGACGGCTGGGATCGTCCCATCCTCAACGATACCAAGGTGTTCCAGTACGGTGACGCCCTGGCCATCGTCTGCGCCGACAGCGAAGCCCACGCCCGCGCCGCTGCCGACAAGGTCAAGTTCGACCTGGAACTGCTGCCCGAATACATGAGCGCGCCCGAAGCCATGGCTCCCGACGCCATCGAGATCCATCCCGGCACGCCCAACATCTATTATGAGCCCCACATCGAAAAGGGCGAGGACACCAAGCCCTTCTTCGACGATCCCGAAAACGTGGTGGTGGAAGACAGCTTCTACACCCAGCGCCAGCCGCACCTGAACATCGAACCTGACGTGGGTTACGGCTATCTGAACGAGCAGGGCCAGCTGGTGATCCACTCCAAGTCCATCGGCCTGCACCTGCATGCCCTGATGATCGCCCCCGGTCTGGGCGTGAAATTCCCCGAAGAGCTGGTCATGGTGCAGAACACCACCGGCGGTACCTTCGGCTACAAGTTCAGCCCCACCATGGAAGCCCTCATCGGTGTGGCCGTGCTGGCCACCGGCCGTCCCTGCCACCTGCGCTACAACTACCAGCAGCAACAGCAGTACACCGGCAAGCGTTCGCCCTTCTGGACCAAGGTGCGCATGGCTGCCAACAAGAAGACCGGCAAGATCGTGGCCATGGAGACCGACTGGACCTGCGACCACGGCCCGTACTCCGAATTCGGCGACCTGCTGACCCTGCGCGGTGCCCAGTTCATCGGCGCCGGTTACGGCATCCCCAACATCCGTGGTGACGGCCGCACCGTGGCCACCAACCACGCCTGGGGCGCGGCTTTCCGCGGTTACGGCGGCCCCGAATCGGAATTCCCCTCCGAAGTGCTGATGGACGAACTGGCCGAAAAGCTGGGCATGGACCCCTTCGACCTGCGCGAGTTCAACTGCTACAAGGAAGGCGACACCACGCCCACCGGCCAGAAGCCCGAGGTCATGAACCTGCCCACCATGTTCAAGGCCCTGCGGCCCAAGTATGAAGCCGCCAAAGCCAAGGCCAAGGCGGAATCCACCGATGCCGTCAAGCGCGGCGTGGGCCTGGCCCTTGCCGTGTACGGCGCCGGTCTGGACGGTCCCGACTCCTCCGAAGCCTGGGCCGAACTGAACCCCGACGGCTCCGTGACCATCGGCAGCTCCTGGGAAGATCACGGCCAGGGCGCCGACTCCGGCGCGCAGTGCACCGCCCATGAGGCCCTGCGTCCCCTCGGCCTGCCTGTGGAAAAGATCCGCCTGGTCATGAACGACACCAGCAAGACCCCCAACTCCGGTCCTGCCGGCGGTTCCCGCTCCCAGGTGATGACCGGCAACGCCATCCGCGTGGCCTGCGAACAGCTGGTGGAAGCCATGCGCAAGCCTGACGGCGGCTTCTACACCTATGACGAAATGAAGGCCGAAGGCCGCGCCGTGCATCAGGACGGCAAGTGGACCGCTCCGGCCCGCGACTGCGGCAAGAACTGCCAGGGCGAACCCTTCTGCTGCTACATGTACGGCCTGTTCATGGCCGAGGTGGCCGTGGAAGTGGCCACCGGCAAGACGCAGGTGGAAAAGATGACCATGGTGGCCGACATCGGCAAGGTGGTCAACCGCCTGATCACCGACGGCCAGCTCTACGGCGGTATCGCCCAGGGCATCGGTCTTGCCCTCACCGAAGACTACGAGGACATCAAGAAGCACAGCACCATGGCCGGCGCCGGTATCCCCACCATCAAGGACATCCCGGACGACCTCGAGCTCATCTACGTGGAGACCCCGCGTCCTGACGGCCCCTTCGGCGCCTCCGGCACGGGCGAGATCCCGCTGTGTGGCCCGCATCCGGCCATCATCAACGCCATCTACAACGCCTGCGGCGCGCGCGTGACCCATCTGCCCGCGTACCCCGAAAAGGTGTTGGCGGCCATGCCCAAGAAGTAAATGGAACAATGACTGTCAGGGGGGCCGGTTTTCCGGTCCCCCGTCAGATGTAGACAAGGCTGACGGCATCCTGCTGGAGGGATGCCGTCTTGCCCTGTACCGTTTTTCCTTTCCTGCCCGCCGCAGGCGTGCCGTGTGCCGTATCCGTCGCCTGCCTCCCTCATGGGGCATGACGATGCGGGGCCCCTGCCCGCTGGCATCCCGAGGTCCCCATGAGCATTTCCATGAACAGCCAGAGCGCGCTGCATGAAGTGGAATCCCGCTGCACGCAGGAGCGCCCGCCCCGTTGCCAGTCCCTGTGCCCGCTGGGGCTGGATGCGCGCGCCTTCCTGGGCCATGCCGCCGAAGGCCGCTGGAGCGATGCCCGCAAACAGCTGGAACGTTATCTGCCCCTGCCGGGCCTGCTGGCCCGTATCTGCGATCATCCCTGCGAACAGGGCTGCCTGCGCGGCGACCTGGGGGGCGCCGTCAACCTGCACGGGCTGGAGATCTTCTGTACGGAGCATCTGGGCGTCCAGACACGTTCCCTGCCCATGCCGCGCAAACAGAAGCGCATCGCCGTCATCGGCGCCGGGCTGGCCGGCCTGGTCTGCGCCTGGGATCTGGCCGGCAAGGGCTACCCTGTGACCGTCTTCCATGAAGGCGATCCCAAAGCGCAGTTGCTTTCCTGCTGGCCGGTACTGGCCGGGGCCGCGGCCCTGGATGCCGAATGGGAGGCCCTGTGCCGCCGGGGCGTGCGCTTCGAGCAGGCCATGACGGATGCGGCCTGCCTGCGACAGGCTGCCGGAGAGTACGACGGCGTCCTGCTGGATGCCGGTGCCCTGCCGGAGCTGGCGCCCGCCGAAGCCGGCATGGATGCGCAGATCCTGCACTGGCGGGACAATATCTGCTGCGCTGGCTGGGCCAGCGCACC
>JABLTQ010115907.1_pt1 | contig 11229 bp, 9 predicted proteins | sample 7160101 | NCBI WGS metagenome assembly JABLTQ01 (sample SAMN14651228, study PRJNA627086) | human gut metagenome | isolation source: feces | host: Homo sapiens
AAAGCACGCCCGCAACTATGGCCTCCGGTATGCCGTTGGTCATCTTGCTCAGCGGGGATTCGCCGTCGTCGGTCGGCTCGTAGGATTCCACCTGCGGCAGCACCAGCGGCAGCTCGCTCTCGGGCAGCGGCACCCAGCCGCACTTCGGGCAGTTGACAAGGGGTATCGGCTCGCCCCAGTAGCGCTGACGGGAGAATACCCAGTCGCGCAGCTTGTAGTTGACCTTCTCCTTGCCCCAGCCGTGCTCGATCGCGTACTCGCGCATCGCGGGAATAGCTTCCTTGACGGTCATCCCGTTGAGGAAGCCCGAGTTTACCATTATCGCGCTGTCGTCCTTTGCGACGAACGCTTCTTTCGTGACGTCGCCGCCGGAGACAACCTCGATGATCGGCAGGCCGAACTTCGTTGCGAAGTCCCAGTCGCGCTGGTCGTGACCCGGAACGCCCATGACGATACCGGTGCCGTAGCCCATGAGGACATAGTCGGAGACGAACATCGGAACGGACGCGCCGTTCACGGGATTGATGGCCTCGATGCCGTCAAGGCGCACGCCGGTCTTGTCCTTGTTGAGCTCTCCGCGCTCGAAGTCGGACTTGCGGGAAGCGGCTTCCTTATAAGCCTCGACCTCGCCCCAGTTCGCGATGCTGTCCTTCCACTTGTCGAGCAGCGGGTGCTCAGGCGAAATGACCATGTAGCTCACGCCGAAGAGCGTGTCGGCACGGGTCGTGAAAACGGTGACATCGTCGCCGACGTTTGTCTTGAAGGTGACCTCGGTGCCGGTGGAGCGGCCTATCCAGTTCTTCTGCTGGATCTTGACGCGCTCAATGTAGTCCAGATCATCCAGATCGTTTATGAGCCTGTCGGCGTACTTGGTAATGCCGAGCATCCACTGGCTCTTTTCCTTGCGCACGACGGGCGAGCCGCAGCGCTCGCACACGCCCTCGACGACCTCTTCGTTTGCCAGCACGGACTTGCAGCTGGTGCACCAGTTGACGGGCATCGTGGTCTTGTACGCAAGCCCCTTCTTGAACATCTGAAGGAATATCCACTGCGTCCACTTGTAGTACTTCGGGTCGGTCGTGTCGACGCAGCGATCCCAGTCGAAGCCGTAGCCGAGCATCTTGAGCTGACGGGTGAAGTTCTTGATGTTCTGCTGGGTGACGATCGCCGGGTGGATGTGGTTCTTTATCGCGAAGTTCTCGGTCGGCAGACCGAAAGCGTCAAAGCCTATCGGGAAGAGGACGTTGTAGCCCTCCATTCTCTTTTTGCGCGTGATGATGTCCATCGCCGTAAAGGGGCGCGGATGGCCGACATGCAGACCGGCGGCGGAGGGGTACGGGAACTCGATAAGGCCGTAGAACTTGGGCTTGTCGCCGTCAGTCACCGCAGTGTAGGGCTTGCTCTCTTCCCAGCGGTCCTGCCATTTTTTCTCTATTGCAGCAAAATCATATCTCATGGTGAATCAACTCTCCTGTTCTAATCTTTTATTTTTAGTCCGAATGCCCCTGTAGTCAGGGGCAAGTAAGGGATGAGGGATCCACCACCTCTGCGTCGCTCCAAAGCCTCTCAAGGTTATAGAACTTGCGCGCCTCATCCGTGAACACATGGACGATAACGCAGCCGAAGTCCATCAGCACCCAGATGTCCGAGCGCAGACCCTCGCGGCGCACCGGCGGCTCGCCTGCCTCCGAAAGCTGCTTGTCCACCTCGTCCACCAGCGCCTTTATGTGCGTGGAGGAAGTACCGTTGCAGATCACGAAGTAATCCGCAAGCACCGTCTGCTCCGTAGTCCTGAGCACCTTTATGTCTCTTGCTTTCTTGTCCTCCAAAGCTTTTGCGGCTATGGCGGCTATCTGTTCGGCTGTCAGCATGTCGCGCTTCCTCCTTGTTCTTTTTTATACCACTGGTACGCATCAACTGTATCTTTATAGGCGTCCTCGCCTCTTGAGCGTATCTCCTCAAGGCTCATCCGAAGCCCCAGCTCCATTGCCCTGTCAATGTCTTCAAAGCAGAGCTTACGCAGCGGCTCCACGCCCTCAAAGTCCCTCGTCGGCTCGGTAAAGTCGGCAAGGTAGATTATCTTTTCCATCAGGCTCATGTCCGGTTTCCCGGTCGTGTGCCAGCGTATCGCGGAATATATCCCGTCCGGTATCCCGAACAGTTCCCGCGCAAGCGCAGCGCCCGTGCGCGCATGGAGTATCCTCGGTTTTCGCCTTTCGGCGGCGTCGAGAATAATACCATATTTATCGCACATTATCAACTGTTCTTCGTCACTGAGTTTTTTCGTTATATCGTGCAGTATGCCCGCCTCGGCCGCTTCGTAGACGTCCGCGCCCCAGCGCCGTGCAAGCTTCACCGCCTGCTCCTCACAGCCCGCGACGTGCCTTGCGCGCTTTTCCGTGAGGTACGGCCGCACCTTTTCCCGCAGCCAGCGCAGCTCGGGCTTTGCGGCGTACCAACGGTTCTTGATTATCAGCGAGTATACCCCGTCGTCCAGAAGCTCCGCGCCCCCGGCCTTCGGCAGCATCGCGCGTATCTCCGCCGAGCTCATCGGCAGCGGCTCATGCTCTATGAGCCTGATCCTCGCGCCGTCCTCGTTTTCAAGGCTGCGCTTGAATGAGAGTATCTCTCCCCTGTCGTCCGTCTCGCGTGATAAGACCGCCAGTGTGCAGTTATCCAGCAGGTATTTATACTCGTGCCATTCGCGGAAGCTCAAAAACATGTCCGTCCCGACGACGAGATAAAGCTCATCCTCCGGGTATTTCTCCCGCAGTATGCCGATCGTGTCGGCGGTGTAGCTCTTGCCCTCGCGCTCCATCTCCATCGGGGAGACCTCCGCGCCGGGTATGCCCGCAAAGGCCAGCCTGCACATTTGGAGCCTTGCCGCAGCGTCCGGGCTCCCGGCTGCCGCCGCCTTGTGCGGGGCGATGTTCGTCGGTATTATCAGGAACCTGTCCGGTCTCAGCGCCTCATATACCGACTGCGCCGCCGAAACATGTCCCAGATGCGGCGGGTTGAAGCTCCCGCCGTAAATGACCGTCGTCATTTTTTCTTATCCTTTACCAGCACTATCTTCGGCTCTTTCTCGTTGCGCTTGTAGAGTACGAACTTTGTGCCTATGACCTGCACGCCCTCTGCCCTGCACTTCTCGCAGAGCTCGTCGCAGGCTTCGCGCGCGGTGAGCATCGAGTTTTCAAGCACCTTGCCCTTCACGAGCTCGCGCGCCTTGAGCGCCGCGGACACGGAGTCTACAACGCTCTCCGTTATCCCGCCCTTGCCTATCTGGATTATCGTGTCTATGCTCATTGCCATGCCCCTGAGCTGGGCTCTCTGCTTACTTGTTATTGCCATTATAATACCTCTTCAGTTCCTCGGCAAAGGCTCTCAGCGCCTTGCCTCTGTGGGATATCGCGTTCTTTTCGTCCGGTGTGAGTTCTGCCATGCCGCGCTCCACCGCATCGGGCTTGAACACCGGGTCATAGCCGAAGCCGCCGTCACCCTTCGGGCCGTGCATTATCTCGCCCTCGCACTCGCCGCGTGCGCGCAGCACCGTGCCGTCCGGCATCGTGCAGCATATGCAGCACACGAAGCGCGCGCTGCGGTTCTTCTCATCGCCGAGCTTATTGAGCAGGTAGTTGTACCTGTCCGCGTCGGAAGCGTCATGTCCGGGGCCGTAGCGCGCCGAGTATACGCCCGGTTCGCCGCCCAGCGCGTCGACCACAAGTCCCGAATCGTCCGCGACCGCCGCGCAGCCGAGCGCGTCGGTGACGGCCTTGGCCTTGAGATAGGCGTTCTCCTCAAAGGTCGTGCCCGTCTCCTCGACGTCGAGATGAAGCCCCGCCTCGCTCTGGCTGAGAAGCTCTATATCCATGCCCTCGACAAGCTGCTTGAATTCCCGCAGCTTGTTCTTGTTGTTGCTTGCAAGTATAAGTCTCATTTGAACAGCGCCTCCACAAAGTTTTTCCCGTCAAACGGGATGAGGTCGTCCACCTTTTCGCCGACGCCGACGTACTTGACCGGCAGCTTCAGCTCCTGCGCTATTGCGAAGACTATGCCGCCCTTGGCCGTGCCGTCAAGCTTTGTGAGCACGATGCCCGTGAGCCCCGCCGTGTCAAGAAACTGCTTTGCCTGTATCAGGCCGTTCTGCCCCGTCGTCGCGTCGAGCACCATCAGCGTCTCAACGTCCGCGCCGGGAAGCTCGCGGTCGATGATGCGGCGCATCTTCGAAAGCTCGTTCATGAGGTTCTGCTTGTTGTGCAGCCGCCCCGCCGTGTCGATTATTATGATGTCCGCACCGCGAGCCTTGCCCGCGCATATACCGTCGTATACGACCGCCGCGGGGTCGCTGCCCTCCTCGTGGCGCACTATGTCAGCGCCTGTGCGCTCTGCCCATATGCCGAGCTGTTCAGCTGCGGCTGCGCGGAAGGTATCGCCCGCGCACAGCAGCACCTTCTTGCCCTCGGCTATCAGCATCGCGGCAAGCTTTCCTATCGTCGTCGTCTTGCCGACGCCGTTTACGCCCACCATCAGTATTACCGACGGCTTGGTCGAGAGCTTCAGGCTGTTGTCACCGATTTCGAGGTACTGCATCAGTATCTCCATCAGGCATTCCTTTGCCTTGTAGCCCTTGGTTATGTTGCGGTCAAAGCACATCAGGCGCATTTTTTCAATGACCTTGTCGGTCGTCTCCGCGCCGATGTCGGACATAACAAGCAGATCCTCCAGCTCCTCATAAAAATCGTCGCTCTCGAATTTGTAGTTTTTGAAGAGCTCTTCAAGCTCCTCCATATTCGTGCGGGTCTTTGTGAGTCCCGAAAAAATCTTGTCAAAAAATCCCATGCCTTGACCTCCTGTATTTTATTTACTCAGACTGTCAAAAGATTTCGCTTTGAAGCCAGAGAACTGAGCAGCGGGGGGAGCTCGAGGGGGCAAGGCCCGCCTCAAATCGGATAAACCGCCGTCGAAAGCCTTGATATATCGAGGCTTTCGGTAACAGCATTTTGAATGCTTTCAAAATGCTCGGCGGAAAGCGCGGTCAAAAAAGTCCTGTAAGGACTTTTTTTGACAAGCTGATTTACTGCGTTATCGTCTTCTGCGCGTCCTCAAGGTCGAGCTCGATGACCGTCGATACGCCCTTTTCCTGCATCGTCACGCCGTAGAGCATGTCGGCCTCTTCCATCGTGCCGCGGCGGTGCGTGATGACAAGGAACTGCGTCTTGTCGGACATGCGGCGCATGTACTCAGCGTAGCGCGTGACGTTCGCCTCGTCCAGTGCTGCCTCTATCTCGTCCATTACGCAGAACGGCGTGGGGCGCACCTTGAGTATCGCAAAGTACAGCGCTATCGCAACGAATGCCATCTCTCCGCCGGAGAGGAGACTCAGGTTTGTCAGCGCCTTGCCCGGCGGCTGCACCTTTATCTCTATCCCGCAGTTGAGCACATCGTTCTCGTCCTCGAGCCTGAGCGCGGCTTTGCCGCCGCCGAAGAGCTCAAGGAAGGTCTGGCGGAAGCACTCGTCTATCTCCTTGAAGCGCTCGACGAAGACCTCCTCCATCTGGCTCGTGATCTCCTTGATGATGCCGACAAGCTCGCTCTTCGCCTTTGTCACGTCGTCGCGCTGTCCGCTGAGGAAGCCGTAACGCTCGCTGACTCTGTCGTATTCCTCTATCGCGCCGAGGTTCGGCGTGCCGAGGGCGTTTATCTGGCGGCGCAGCTCGCCGATGAGCTTGTTTGCTTTCGGCAGGCTCTCCACCGGCTGGCGCATCGCCTGCGCCGCAGTATGGCTCAGCTCATAGTTTTCCCAGAGCTTGTCCATTATCTGCTTTTCTTCCATGTCGGCGGCAAGCTTCTTCTGCTCTATCTTCGCGACTTTCCGTTCGAGGTCGAGAATGTCGCCGTTGCGCTCCTGTGCCTCCTTGTCGGCGCGGGTACGCTTGCCCTCAAGCTCCATCTTGCTGCGGCTTATCTCGGCGATCTCGTTCTTGATGGTCTTGGCCTTCTCGTTTATCGCGGCGATCTCCGCTTCCTTTTCTTTCAGCCGCTCGTTGAAGCTGTCTATCTTTCTCTGGTAGGCTTCCACTGCCTCGCGCCGCGCCTGGCTGTCTCCGGTGAGGCTTTCGAGCAGGAGCTTCAACTGCGCCGCAGAGCTTTCCACCGCGCGTTTTTCCGCTTCAAGTGAGGAGAGACGGCTCTTTATCTCCGCCTGTTCCTCCAGCTTCATGTCAAGCTGGTAGCGCACGGCGGCAAGGTCGGTCTTTGCCCGCTCAAGCTGCTGGGTATAGCTCTTCTCATTTTCGGCGAGCTTTTCGCGCTGCTTTCTGAGCTTTTCCAGCTCGTTTGCACGGGAGATTATGCCCGTGCCCTTTGCGCTGCTGCCGCCGGTCATTGAGCCTCCGGCGTTTATAAGCTGCCCGTCCAGCGTCACGATGCGCAGACGGTTGCCGTTATTCTTCGATATCCTTATCGCGTCGGTCATCGCTTCGGCAATGACCGTCCTGCCGAGGAGGTTTTCAAAAATGTCCTTGTATTTTGCGTCATACTGCGCAAGCTCTGAGGCGATCCCGACAAAGCCGGGGTCGTTTACCGGCGCGTCGCGCATTACATTGCCGCGGATCGTGTCCACCGGGAGAAATGTCGCGCGGCCTGAGTCGTACTTCTTCAGCAGCTCTATCGCGCGGCGGCCGTCGTTCTGCGTATCGACGACGATGTTCTGCCCCGCTGCACCGAGTGCCGTTTCGATAGCAAGGGCAAATTCGTCATCCGCGCGGATGAGGTTTGCCACCGGCGCATGCACGCCCTTGAGGTTCCCGCGCCCCGCTTCGCGCATGACGGTCTTGACGGCCTTGGAGTAGCCCTCATAGTCCTTCTCCATTTCGGAGAGCATCGCGATGCGCGAATCCATCGACCGCGCTTCGACTGATATTTTGTTAACTCTATCGCTGAGCTGGGCGACGCTGCTCTCTCTCCCGCCGAGCTTCATGCGGCAGCCCTCGACCATGTTCGAGTTCGCGGTCAGCTCCTCGCGCACGGTGGTCAGTTCATGGTCAATTTCGGCCATGCGGCCAAGGCTCTCGTCAATGCTCTGCTGCACGCCGCGCACGCGGTTTTCCTGCTCGGCAATGTCGCCGAGCATGCGGTCCATGCTCTCCTTGCTGCTCTTCACGTCCGCGCGCAGCACGGCCGCCATGCTCTCGCACTGAGCCGCCTGACCCTCCGCCGCGGAGAGCCGTTCGCGCGCCTGTTCGGACTCGATGTCCTTGCGGTGCATACGCTCGCTGATGCTGCCCGATGAGGCATAGAGCGCCTGCAGCTCATCCTTCGCCTGCTCAAGGCTTTTCTTCGTCTGCTCATATTCGGTGTTGACAAGCTCCGACTGCTCATGCAGCTTATCGAGCGTCGCCATCCATGCCGAGACTTCCTGCACCTTGAGCTCATCGCGCAGTCTGAGATACTGCTTTGCCGTCTCCGCCTGCTTTTTCAGCGGGCCGACCTGCATTTCCAGTTCCTCTATCTTGTCATTAATGCGCAGGAGGTTTTCCTCCGTCTTTTCAAGCTTGCGCTCCGCTTCCTCTTTTCTGTAGCGGTAGCGGGAGATACCGGCGGCTTCCTCAAAGACCTCGCGCCGGTCGGTCGAGCGGCTTGAAACTATCTCGCCTATCCTGCCCTGGCCGATGATGGAATACCCATCGCGTCCAAGGCCGGTGTCCATGAGGAGGTTGTTGATATCCTTGAGACGCACGGATTCGCGGTTGATGTAGTATTCGCTCTCGCCGCTGCGGTAATAGCGGCGGGTCAGCATTATCTCGCTGCTGTCGGAATCGAAGATGTGGCCTGAGTTATCGATGATGAGCGAGACCTGCGCATAGCCGAGAGCGCCGCGCTTTTCGGTGCCGCCGAAGATAACATCCTCCATTTTGCTGCCGCGCAGCGCCTTGGAGCGCTGCTCGCCCATGACCCAGAGTATGGCGTCGGATATATTGGATTTGCCGGAGCCGTTCGGCCCGACGATCGCGGTTATATTCTTTTCAAAGGTGAGGCGGGTCTTGTCCGGGAAGGACTTGAACCCCTGAATTTCCAGTGCTTTTAAATACAAACCAAAGTCCCCGTTCAATTTCAAGGCAGCGCCGCATAATACGCCTGCCGCATTATGCGGCGCTGCCCAAAGTACAAATTTATCAGGTTATTATATTACATTTCCCGCGGCATTTCAATGTCGAGTATTTGAATTTCTTGCCCGGAAAGCTCCGTCTTTTCGGTTATTCTGATGTTTTTCAGGCCGAATTCCTCCGTCAGCGCTTTGGTGCTGCAGCGGTGCTGCCCCGCCATCTGCGAGGCTTTCCCCCGGCCGACAGCAAGCGTCACGCGGCTTCCCGGCGTGATGCCGTCCAGCAGCTCCCGCGCCTTCTGCAGCATGATACGCGAGCGCACCAGCTCTCCGAGTGCCGGGTGATACGCACCGCCGGCAGCGTCGCCGCCGGAGAGGTCGTCCGTCGGGTTCAGACCGAGGCGGATGATAGGTATGCCCGCCGCTTCAAACAGCGGTACGAGCTGCGCGCAGACGCTGACCGCGTCCTCAACAGTGTGTTCCATGTACTTCCCCGCTCTCCACATGTCGTAAAGCGCGGTGTCGCGGACGATGACCGTCGGGTAAATGCGCACGCCGTCCGGTTCGAGGGCAATTATCTTCCTCGCCGTCTCAATGTCCTTCTCCGCTGTGTCCCCGGGAAGCCCCGTCATCATCTGGAGGATGAGCCTGAAGCCCGAAGCTTTTATAAGCTTCGATGCGTGCTCCACATCCTCCGCCGTGTGCCCGCGCGCCGAGCGGCGCAGCACCTGCGCGTCCATCGACTGCGCGCCGAGCTCGACCGTCTCAACGCCGTAGCGGTGCAGGCGTTCGAGCACCGTCTCATCTATCGCGTCGGGGCGGGTGGAAAGGCGGATAGCGTTTATCTCCCCGCGGTCAAGATAGGTCTTTGCCGCGCCCAAAAGCGCCTCCTGCTCCGCTGCCGGGATGGCCGTGAAGCTGCCCCCATAAAACGCCAGTTGCCGCTTTCCTCCCTTTGGGAGAAAGGCGGCTGCGTTCTCTATTTCGTCTGTAACGGTCTGCGGCGTGGCGGGCTCAAGCTGCCCGGAGATGCGGTTCTGGTTGCAGAACACACAGTTATGCGGACAGCCGAGATGCGGCACAAAAACCGGGATTATGCTCTCTCTGGCGCTCACTGCTTCAGTGCCTCCAACGCCTTGCAGGCGGCCATCTGCTCGGCCTCCTTCTTTGACCTGCCGCTGCCTTTGCCGGTGGGCTCACCGTTTATGAGCACGCGGAAGGTGAAAAGCTTGTTGTGATCCGGGCCGGATTCACCGATAAGCTCATAGCTGATGACCTGGTTGCTGCGGCGCTGTATAAGCTCCTGAAGCTCGGTCTTATAATCGGCGATGTGGTGTGCTTCGCCAAGCTCCGCCCCGGCAAGGACGTTCGCCATGATGAAGCGTCGCGCCTCGTCGATACCGGAATCGAGATAGAGCGCGGCGATTATCGACTCGACCATGTCCGCGAGGATCGACGGGCGCTCCCGTCCGCCGGTGTGCTCCTCGCCGCGGCCGAGGCGCATATACTCGCCCAGGCCGAGCGAGAGCGCAGCCTTATGCAGGCTCCCCTCGCACACGAGCTCCGCGCGCAGGCGGGTCATCCGGCCCTCGGGCAGGCTCGGCTCATGCGAGTAGAGGAACTCCGCCGTCACGTAGCCGAGAATAGAGTCGCCAAGGAACTCAAGGCGCTCATAGCTCTGGCAGGGCGTGCTGTGGCGCTCGTTGGCATAGGAGCTGTGCGTGAGCGCGGTGACGAGCAGGCCGCGGTTTTTGAAGCGATAGCCGATCTTCTCTTCAAGTTTATCCATTACTGTCCAGCCTTCAGTTTCATATATTCGATATTGGCCTTGATATCGTCGATGACGCCTGCATCGACAAAGGTCATGGCCTGACGCACCGCAGCAAAGATGCAGGCGGCGTTCGAGGAGCCGTGCGCCTTTATAACGGGCTTGGATATGCCGACGAGCGCCGTGCCGCCGACCTCGTTGACGTCCATCGACTTCTTCATTATGCCGAGGTCCTTTTTCAGAACGGCAGCGGCAAGCTTGTTCTTCGTGCTCTTATAGAACACGCCCTTGAGAGACTTCATCATATACTTGATGACGCCCTCGGTGCTCTTGAGGAGAACGTTGCCGGTGAAGCCGTCTGTTACGACGACGTCTGCCATGCCGTTAAACACACCCGTGCCCTCAACATTGCCAATGAAGTTTATCCTGCCCTCTTCGTCTGCGTTTTTCAGCAGGGCAAATGCCTGATGCTGGAGCTCGCCGCCCTTTGTGTCCTCGGTGCCGACGTTCAGAAGCCCCACGCGCGGGTTCTCGCAGCCCATCATCTTCTTGGCATAGAAGCTGCCCATATAGGCAAACTGGAGAAGATACTCGGCGGTACACTCAACATTCGCGCCGCAGTCGATGAGCATGACGCCGCACTCTCCTGCCGGGAGAACGGGAGCCATCGCGGCGCGGCGGATGCCGCTGATGCGCTTGACGATAAGCGTCGCCCCTGTGAGGAGCGCGCCGGTACTGCCGGCGGAGACGACCGCATCGCCCTTGCCGTCACGCAGGAGATTCAGCGCAACGGTCATGGAAGAATCCTTCTTGCGGCGGGTAGCGGTGCTGGGGTCATCCTCCATGGTGACGACCTCTCGCGCGTCGACTATCTCAAACTCGCCCTCCGCGCAGCCCTCTTTTTCAAGGCAGGCTTTCACATCCTCGATACGGCCGACAAGGCAAACCTCCACGCCGAGCTCGCGCTTTGCGCGCACCGCGCCCTTTATGATCTCCTCAGGGGCATTGTCGCCGCCCATTGCGTCAATGATTATCTTCACAGTGAAAAACCTCCTTAGCCTTCAGGCTCTCTATGATCTCAAGGGAACGCTTCGATATCTCGGCGTTCTTGTTTCTCTTTCCTTTCACCCTGCAGCCAAGGGGACTGATGATGCCGAAGTTCACATTCATCGGCTGGAAATCGCCAACGCTGCCGCCGGAGACATACAGGCTCAGCGCGCCTATCGCCGTCTCCTGCGGGAAATCCACAGGCTCCATGCCGAGTACGCGCGCCGCCGTCTCAATGCCGACGAGCATGCCCGAGGCCGCGGACTCCACATAGCCCTCGACGCCGGTCATCTGCCCGGCAAAGCTGATG
>JABLTQ010117903.1_pt1 | contig 11221 bp, 5 predicted proteins | sample 7160101 | NCBI WGS metagenome assembly JABLTQ01 (sample SAMN14651228, study PRJNA627086) | human gut metagenome | isolation source: feces | host: Homo sapiens
GGATGTGTGCGGCTGCAGCAAAGTGCCCGGGGCGTCGGGGACGCCGCCCCCATACAGCACCGACGCGCCCGGCAGGCGGGCACTGACGCGGATTTTCACGAAAAACATCGGTTTTCCGTAAATTATTGTAATTTCCAATCATACGGCTCTTTACCTTTTGAAAAAAAGTGGTATAACAGAAGCAAGTAAGGTGAGAAAATTACGCGCTGTAAACAGTGTACCACAAAACAGGAGGAGCGACAATGAAAAACTGTTTTGACCGCACACCCCACACGATGAAGGACTGGCTGCTGCTGGCGGCGGGCGTCGCGGCGGTGTTTGCCGCGGCAGACTGGCTGCCGGGCGTACTGCGCGGGGCCGGGGCGTTTCTCGGGCTGCTGGCACCGTTTGGCTGGGGGCTGCTGCTGGCCTATGTACTGGACATACCCACGCGCTTTTTTGCGAAAAAGCTCTTTGGCGGCAGGCGCGGCGGGGCGATGGCCGTCAGCTATGCGCTGTTTTTCGGTGCGCTGGCGCTGCTGGCGGCGCTCGTCGTCCCGCAGCTCGTGCAGAGCGTGACGACCTTTGCCGGGCGGCTCGGTGCGTATGAGGAGACCATCCGCGGCCTGCTGGTCTGGGTGCAAAATACGTTCGGCATCGATACGGCCACGGCGGAACAGCTTGTGCAGATGGTGGGCACGGCACTGCAAAATTGGTTCGGCGGTTTGTCCAGCAGTGCGGCGCGTGCGGCGGCGGATTTCGTCTCCGGCGCGGCGGGGGCTGCGGGCAACGCCGTGGTGGCACTGGCCGCCAGCATCTACCTGCTCTCCGGCAAGGAGGCGCTGCTTCGCGCGGCCCGGGCGTGTCTGCACGCGGCGCTGCCGCCGCGTGCCGCGGGCAGTGTGCTGGAAATCTGCCGTCTTGCCAACAAAATTTTCAGCGGCTACATCGGCGGGCAGCTGGTGGACGCCCTGCTCGTGGGCGGGGAAACATTTGCGCTGATGTCGATCTTCGGGCTGGAATACGCGCCGCTGCTGGCCGTGCTGGTCGGCGTGACAAACATTGTCCCGGTGCTGGGGCCGTTCCTCGGTGCGGTGCCGGGGCTCATCATCCTGCTGCTGGAATTGCCCTGGAAGGCGGCAGAATTTGCCATCATTATTTTTGTGGTCCAGCAGGTGGACGGCAACTTTATTGCGCCGCGCATTCTGGGCGGGGCCACCGGCCTGCCGGGGCTGGGCGTGCTGTTGGCCATCGTGGTGGGCGGGGCGTGGTTCGGCATCCCGGGCATGGTGCTGGGCGTGCCGACGCTGGCCGTGCTGGCGGCGCTGCTCAAACAGGCTGTCGGGGCAGGGCTGACGGCTCGCGGCCTGGATGAAAACGGTGAGCCGCGCCGGAATTTACCAGGCGGGCCGCAAGAAAATTAACAAGTTATTCCTTGCAATACAGGCGTGCATAGCGTACAATACTCTTGTAAAATGATGTAAAAGGAGCGGAGCATTTGAAAGAGGAACATATCTGGACCAAAAAGCCGGAGACGATGCTGGACTGGTTCTGCGTGGTCGGAGCCTGTATTGCGCTGTATCTGACTTTGAACAATCTGGGGTACTTTCTGGGGAAAATCGGTGTGTTTATCGGCATCGTGTCGCCGTTTGCGGGCGGCATAGTCATTGCCTATGTGCTTGACCCAATGGTCAAGTTCTTCTACACAAAGCTGTTTAAAGAGAAGAAAAAGACGCGCGGATTCGCGATTCTTCTGGCGTATCTGGTGGCAATTCTGCTGCTTGTGCTGCTGGCATGGCTGGTCATCCCGCAGATCGTGGACAGCATCGCCATGCTGTTTACGAACTTCCCAAGCTACATACAGAGCGTACAGGATATGCTGGGCATGGTTCAGGAGCGCTTCGGCGTTGACCTGTCGTCGGCCACAAAAGTGCTGGACGATTCCGAGGCGATGGTCAAGGAAATCTACAGCATGGCCAGCGCCGCCATGCCGCAGATCGTGGCCAGCATCGGCAGCGTGGCATCGAACTTTGTGGCGATCTTCACCTCGATTGCGGCCAGTATCTATATGCTGGCGGACAAGGAGCATCTGCTCCATCAGCTGCGCACGCTGGCGCATGCCTTCCTGCCGGAAAAGGCTGCGGAGAACACGTTGCGCATCTGCCATTATGCCAACGTGAATTTCACGGGCTTCTTTGTGGGCAAGATCATTGACTCGGCCATCATCGGCGTTATCACGTTTGTGGCAATGGCGATCCTGCGGCTCGATTTTGCACTGCTCATCAGTGTGTTTATCGGCATCACGAATATTATCCCGGTATTTGGCCCCTTCATCGGCGCGATCCCCAGCATCTTCATTCTGCTGTTGGTTGACCCGATCCAGGCGGTCATCTTCGGCGTGCTGATTCTGGTCATCCAGCAGGTGGACGGCAACTTCATCGGCCCGAAGATCCTGGGCTCGTCCATCGGCATCTCTGCCTTGTGGATCCTGTTTTCCATCGTGGTCGGCGGCGACCTGTTCGGTCTTGTGGGCATGGTCGTCGGCGTGCCGCTCTTTGCGACCTTCTACGGCCTGGCGCGGGAATTTGTGCACTATATGCTGGACAAGCGCGGGCTGGACAGCGAGGGAAACCACGTTGGTGAAGTGGTGGAGGATGAGGAGAACGTGTTTGAGTGATGCAAGGGGGGAACGGGCGGTGTAATGCACGCCCGGCAAAGCCCCTCCGGCCATCGCTGGCGCTCGGCCACCTCCCCTGTGAGGGGAGGCTTTAGACGCGGGCGAAGCCGCCTGAGGGACTCTGCCCGTTTACGGCTGCCCGGCACTTGGCCCCCTCTGTCCTTTCTTTATAAAGAAAGGACCAAAGAAATTTCAGCGTTTTACCCCAAAAGCAAAGCACCTGTTTACTGCTTTTTACCGCAGCAAACAGGTGCTTATTTTTTATGGCTTTGTCTGTGGCTGATTCTGTGCGCCCGGCAGCAGGGTCACCACATCCCGCAGCAGTACCAGCGGGCTTTCGCCCTTCTGCACGCGCAGGCTGAAATAAGGTCGGCCCAGTGCATTGTACAGCACCCGATGCGGGAACTTTTCCATGACCTCGCCCAGCTGCTTTGGCCCGACGATGTCACTATACAAAATCAGCTGGTCGCCGCGCTGGACGATCTCCGCAATGCCGACGCGGGCTGCGGTCACGCGCACGAGGGAGACGTCCACCAGCCCCTGTACGCTCTTGGGCGGGCTGCCGTAGCGGTCGATCAGCTCGTCAAGCACGTCCTCGGCGTCGCTCGTCGTCTCGATGGCCGCAATGCGCTTGTATGCCTCGATGCGCCCGGCAGCGTCCGGGATATATTCCTCCGGCAGGAATGCGTCCACGGTGATGTCCACCAGGCAGTCGCTCTTGTCGGGGGCGGGGGTCTCGCCGCGGGCCGCGGCAATGGCCTGACCCAGCATCTTCACGTACAAATCGTAGCCGACGGCCTCCATGTGGCCGTGCTGGCTGTGGCCCAAAAGACTGCCCGCACCGCGGATCTGCAAGTCGCGCATCGCAATGCGGAAGCCCGACCCGAACGACGTGAACTCCCGGATGGCCGAGAGCCGCTTGGCCGCGATCTCGGTCAGCACCTTATCGCGTGTGAAGGTGAAATACGCATACGCCTTGCGGGAGCTGCGTCCCACGCGCCCGCGGATCTGGTACAGCTGGCTCAATCCCATGCGGTCCGCATTTTCAATAATCAGCGTGTTGCAGTTGCGCACGTCCACGCCGGTCTCAATTAAGGTGGTGCAGACAAGGATGTCGATCTCGTTGTCCAGCAATTGCTGCCACACCGACGAAATCTGTTCCTCGGTCATCTTGCCGTGGGCAATGCCGATACGCGCCCCGGGCACGAGCTTGCCCACCCGCGCGGCGCATTCCTCAATGTTGTCCACGCGGTTGTGCAGGTAGTATACCTGCCCGCCGCGGGCCAGCTCCTTGCGGATGGCCTCGGACACGATGCCCTCGTCGTACTCGAGCACATAGGTTTCAATCGGCTGGCGCTCAAACGGCGGCTGCTCAATTGTGCTCATATCGCGGATGCCCGACAGCGCCATGTTCAGCGTGCGGGGGATCGGCGTGGCCGACAGCGTCAGCATATCGACGCCGATGAAGCTCTCTTTGAGCTTTTCCTTGTGCTTGACGCCGAACCGCTGCTCCTCGTCGATGATGACAAGGCCCAGGTCCTTGAATTTCACGTCGCCGGACAGCAGCCGGTGCGTGCCGACTACAATGTCCACGGTGCCGTCCTTCAGCCCGCGCAGCGTCTCCTTCTGCTCCTTGGCGGTGCGGTAGCGGGACAAAAGCCCGATGCGGATGGGGAAGGACTCCATGCGGGTCAGCGCGGTGTTGAAGTGCTGCCACGCCAGAATCGTCGTGGGGGCCAGGATCGCGCACTGCTTGCCGCCCATCACGCATTTGAATGCGGCGCGCAGTGCGACCTCGGTCTTGCCGACGCCGACGTCACCGCAGAGCAGCCGGTCCATCGGCCACGGCTCCTCCATATCGTGCTTGATGTCCGCCGCGCAGGTCAGCTGGTCGGGCGTTTCCTCATAGGCAAAGCGCTGTTCAAAATCACCCTGCCAGGTGTCGTCGGCGGGGAAGGCGTAGCCGTGCGCCTGCTTGCGGCGGGCGTACAGCTCGATCAGCTCCTTCGCCATCTGTTCCGTCGCAGCCTTGACCTTCTTGCGGGTCTTGGCCCAATCGCTGCCGCCCAGGCGGCTCAGCTTCACGTTGTCGCTGTCGCCCGGCGCAGTGTAGCGGGACAAAAGGTCCAGCTGGGTGACGGGCACGTACAGCACGTCCTTTTTGTCGTACTCGATGCGCAGATAGTCTTTTGTGACGCCCTGCACGGCCATCCGCTGGATGCCCGCGTACCGCCCGATGCCGTGGTTCTGGTGGACGACCAGATCACCCACCGAGATTTCGCTCAGGCTGTTCAGCGCGTCCTTATTGCGCTTTTTCTTCTTCTGTGCGCCGCTCACGCCGAAGGCGCGGGCCGTAAACACGGCGTATTTCGCAAACGGCAGGCTGCACCCGGCGGAAAGCTGCCCCGGCAGGATCTGCACCAACCCGGCGCTCGGCTCCGCCGCCGCGTCCGTCGTGACGTTCAGCCCTTTGGTGCGCAGGTCGGCGGCCAGACCTGCCGCCGCACGGGGCGTGCCGGCCATGACCGTGACCGCTGTGCCGCCGCTGCAAAGCGGCTGGATGTCCTCCAGCAGCGCCGCGACCTCGCCGCCCCAGGCGGGCAGCGTGTGGGCGGGTGCGTTGACGATGGCTTTCAGCGGCACATCGGGCATGCTGCGGGCAAAGTTCTCGGCGCAGAGCGTGCGGTGCGCGGCGCACTGCGCCCAGAGCCAGCCGCTCTCGGCGTAGAGCTTATCCAGCCCTGCCGCCAGCACGCCGTCCTCCAGCAGGGCGGAAAGCTCCTCGCTCCGGCGGAACGCGGTGGCGCGCTCGGCCTCCCGCAGGGAGGCCGGTTCCTCCAGGATCAGCAGCGGATCGTCAAAGTAGTCTAAAATCGTCGCAGGCTCGGGATAGCGCAGCGTGAGATATTTGTCCATGTTGACGGGCATCGCGCCGCCGTCCAGCTGTGCCAGGTCCGCAGCGGTGCAGGTCTCTAAGGCGGTGCGCCGCCTGCCGCGGGCCTTTTTGATATAGGAGCGGATCTTCTCCGCTGCGTCGGCGGGCTTACCGAACAGTATCTCCCGCGCGGGGGAGACATAGATTTTTTCAATCGGCTCGTCGCGGCGCTGGGTCGCCAGATCGAAGGTGTGCATCGTGTCGATCTCGTCGCCCCAGAACTCCATGCGGGCGGGCTGCTTCATGTCGGGTGCGTAGATGTCCGCAATGTCGCCGCGGATCGAAAACTGACCCGGGCCGTCCACCTGGTCACGCCGCGTATAGCCTGCGCCGTACAAAAGCGCGGTCAGCTCGGCGCGGGGCAGTGTGTCGCCGGGGCGCAGGCTGCGGGTGTTCGCGCAGAAATCCGCCCGCGGCGTCGTGTATTGGGTCAGGCCCTCGTCGGGCACGCAGACGGCCTGCAGCCGCCCGCCGACGAGGTCGCCCAGCACGGCCAGACGGCGGTATTCGTACTCGCGGCCCGTGCCCTCGATGGGGCGCAGCACATAGTCGCGGGCAGGGAACACTGCCGCCGCCACGCCCAGCGCGTTCAGGTCGCCCGCAAACCGGGTCGCCTCGGCCTCGCCGGGTGTCACGATGCAGAGCGGCTTGTCGAGGGCCTTCGCCAGCGCGGCATAGACCATCGCCCGGCCCGACCCCGGTATGCCAAATAAGGCGCAAGCCCCCGGACCCCCGAGCGCCTGCGCCAGTCTTGCGTATTCGTCTGTTTTGGTGAAAAGTGCGTTGAACATACATTTCTCCTTGGCCCCCTCTGCGAGGTGGCTGCCGCCGCAGCGGCTGGGGGAGAGAACCTTGCCATTGCCCTAAATATTTCGGATGGCCGCAAGGTTCAACCCTTCCGGCCCTGCGGGGCCACCTCCCCTGCTAGGGGAGGCAAGAGAGCTTTTACCCGTTCAAGAACTCCGTCTTGAGCCAGCCGTAGGTGCCGTTGTAGTTCACAACGACCCAGCTGCCGTCCTCATTGGTGCCCAGCGCGGTCACGCCGGTGGAGGCGGGCACCTGACCGATCTTGTCATAGTCGGTGCCGGGGCCGCCGCGCATGTTCAGGTTGTTGCCGTCGGTCACGGTGTAGGTCGGCTGCTCACCCTCATTATAATAGGTGGTGGGCTGCACGCTCAGACCCTCGTACTCGGGCACGGGCGTGGGCTCCGGCGTCGGCTCGGGGGTAGCCTCGGGCTCGGCGGGCACCTCCTCGGCAGGGGTGCTCTCTGCGGTAAAGTTGTCGGCGGTGGGATCGTCAACGCCCTCCGCGGGGGCACTGCTGCTGATGGTATCGCCGGAGGCAGGCTGGCTGCCGCCGGTTTTGCCGTCAAAGGTGCCGTTCAGCAGCAGGACACTGAAAATGATGGAGGCGACGAGCGCTACAGCGCAGAGCACCAGACGGGTCATTGCTTTTTTACGGATTTCACTCATGATTCACGTCCCCTTAGTGGTTGAACTTGTTCTGGGCGTACTGCAGATTGTCGTCCATCAGCAGCTTGCAGGCTTCCTCAATGTCCGGGTAGCGGTCCGTCATGGCCTTGCGGTCTGCGGCAGGCAGCTTGCCCAGCACCCAGGCGGCCAGGTCGTACTGCGGGTTCGGTTTGGCGCCGATGCCGATGCGGATACGGCTGAAATGGTCGGTGCCCAGGCTGGCAATGATGCTTTTCAGCCCGTTGTGCCCGCCGGCAGAGCCGTGGGGCCGGATGCGCAGATGTCCCGGCTCCTGGGTGATGTCATCGCACAGCACAATGATGTGGTCTGCCGGGATCTTGTAAAAGTTGGCGGCGGGGGCAATGCTCTGGCCGCTCAGGTTCATGTAGGTCAGCGGCTTGAGCAGCACGACCTTGTGGCCGTTCACCTGTGCCGTGCCGTACAGGCCCTGCCATTTGGCCTTGGCAATGTCGCACTGCCACTGCGCTGCCAGATAGTCCAGCGCCTCAAAACCGGCGTTGTGGCGGGTGCCGTCATATTTCGGTTCGGGGTTGCCCAGTCCGGCAATCAGCCAGTCCGCCCCGGAGGTCATTTCGAACATAATATATCCTTTGAAAAATCGTGAAGTACCGTAGGGGTCGGGCATGCCCGACCCGGCAGCGTAAGATAAGCGGCTGCTTATGGGAAGGCCGCGGGGCGTCGAGGACGCCGCCCCCTACAACGCTTTACTTCCCTTTCTTCTCCGCTTCCAGCTTCTGCTTCTTGGCGATATACTTCTCCAGCTTGCGCTCGCCCCAGCCGTCGATCTCGGCCTGTTTGGCGCGCTCGATGCCCAGCGCACCGGCGGGCACGTCATGGCCGATGGTGGAGCCGGCAGCCGTGAACGCATGGTCGCCGATGGTGACGGGTGCGACCAGGTTCGTGTTGCAGCCGATGAACGCATAGTCGCCGATGGTCGTGTGGAACTTGCCCTCGCCGTCGTAGTTGCAGGTGACGGTGCCGCAGCCGAAGTTGCAGTACTTGCCCACCGTGGCATCACCGATGTAGGTCAGGTGGCTGACCGTGTTGCCCTCGGCAAAGTCGGCGTTCTTCGTTTCGACATAAGCGCCCAGATGGCAGCCCTCGGCGGTTTTGGTGCCGACGCGCACATGGGTGAAGGGACCGATCTTGTTGTTGGGGCCGATGTGGCTCCCATAGCACTGGCTGGCATTGATCGTGGACCCGGCGTCAACGACGGTATCCTCCAGCAGGGTGTTGGGGCCGATGACGCAGTCCGGGCCGATGACCGTCTGGCCGCGCAGGATGCAGCCCGGCAGGATGGTCGCACCGGGGGCAATGACGACCTCCGGCTCAATGCAGACGTTATCACTGATAAAATTCACGCCGTTATCCAGATGGCGCTCAAACGTGGCGGCATAGCGCTGCTGTGCCAGCTCGAAATTCTCTCTTGCGGTAGACATATAGCGGTTCTTCCTTTATACACTCATTTCGTGCCCGCGGCGCACGGGGGCTGCCGACGGACCTTATACCTATATATTGTATAACATGCGGCGCATTTTAGCAAGCCGAAAAACGCCGTTCGCCGTAAAAATTTACCGCGGCACTCAAAAAGAAAAAAAGTGACAGCTCGAAAAATATTTCGAACTTTCCACCCATTATAAAATACACGATTTTTGTGCAAATTGCAATACCTGAACCAAAAAAGTTTGGCAACTTTTCAGCGAAACTATTGAGCATTTTTTTAACAATCTACTGGAAATCTGTCTTTCGGTCTGTTATAATGGACTATGCAAACATGATTTATGTGATGCAAACACGTCACCAATTTGGGAGGTAACTATGAGCAAGAAATTCTTGTATCTGTTCAAAGAGGGCCATGACGCCTTCGGCGGCGACCAGACCACTATGAAGAACACTCTGGGTGGTAAGGGTGCCGGCCTGGCCGAAATGACCCACGCCGGCATGCCGGTTCCGCAGGGCTTCACCATCACCACCGAGGCCTGCACCCAGTACTATGCTGACAACCGTGAGATCAACGATGAGATCAAGGCAGACATCTTCAAATACATGGGCATCCTCGAGGAGCAGACCGGTAAGACCTTCGGCTCCATCGAGAACCCCCTGCTGGTTTCCGTCCGTTCCGGCGCACGTCAGTCCATGCCCGGCATGATGGACACCATCCTGAACCTCGGCCTGAACGATCAGGCTGTTGAGGGTCTGGCCAAAAAGACCAACAACCCCCGTTTTGCCTACGACTGCTACCGCCGCTTCATCCAGATGTACTCTGACGTCGTCATGGAGCTGGGCAAGAGCTTCTTCGAGGAGCGCATCGACGCTATGAAGGAGCGCAAGGGCGTCAAGCAGGACGTTGAGCTGGACGCCAACGACCTGAAGGAGCTCGTCAAGGAGTTCAAGCAGATCTACCTTGAGAAGCAGGGCGAGGAGTTCCCGCAGGACCCCAAGGAGCAGCTGATCGGTGCCGTCAAGGCCGTTTTCCGTTCCTGGGATAACCCCCGCGCCAACGTGTATCGTAAGATGAACGAGATCCCCTACGAGTGGGGCACTGCCGTCAACGTGCAGCAGATGGCCTTCGGTAACTCCGGTATGCGTTCCGGCACCGGCGTTGCCTTCACCCGTAACCCCGCCACCGGCGAGAAGAAGCTGATGGGCGAGTACCTGATCAACGCTCAGGGCGAGGACGTCGTCGCCGGTATCCGTACTCCTTCTCCCATCAGCAAGCTGCATGAGGAGATGCCCGAGGTCTACGATCAGTTCGTTGAGATCGCTACCCGCCTCGAGAACTACTACAAGGATATGCAGGACATGGAGTTCACCATCGAGGATGGCAAGCTCTTCATGCTGCAGACCCGTAACGGCAAGCGCACCGCCCAGGCTGCTCTGCAGATCGCCTGCGACCTGGTCGACGAGGGCGTTATCGACGAAAAGACCGCTGTTCTGCGCGTCGAGCCCAAGCAGCTGGACACCCTGCTGCACCCGCAGTTTGATGCTGCCGCTCTGAAGGCCGCCGAGGCAATCGGCAAGGGCCTGGCCGCTTCTCCGGGATCTGCCTGCGGCCGCGTCGTATTCTCTGCTGAGGAGGCCGAGGAGAAGGTCAAGGACGATGCCTGGAAGAAGGTCGTTCTGGTTCGTCTCGAGACCTCTCCCGAGGACATCGTCGGCATGCAGGTCTCTCAGGGCATCCTGACCGTCCGCGGCGGTATGACCAGCCACGCTGCTGTCGTCGCCCGCGGCATGGGCACCTGCTGCGTCTCCGGCTGCGGCAACGATAACAACGTCGCCATCGACTATGACGCCAAGGTCATCACCATCAACGGCCACACCTTCCACGAGGGTGACTGGATGAGCATCGACGGCTCCACCGGCAACATCTACGAGGGCCAGATCGCTACCGTCGCTTCCACCGAGAACGCCAACTTCAAGCGCTTCATGGGCTGGGCTGACGCAAACCGCCAGATGAAGGTCATGACCAACGCCGACAACCCGCGTGACGCGCAGAACGCCGTTGACATGGGTGCCGAGGGCATCGGTCTGTGCCGTACCGAGCACATGTTCTTCGCCGAGGACCGCATCAAGGCTGTCCGTGAGATGATCTGCGCCCGTACCGTTGAGGAGCGCAAGGCTGCTCTGGCTAAGGTCGAGCCGTTCCAGGAGGCCGACTTCACCGCTATGTACCGCATCATGGGCGAGCGTCCGATGACCATCCGTTATCTGGATCCGCCGCTGCATGAGTTCCTGCCCACCAAGGCCGAGGACATCGAGGCTCTGGCTAAGGACATGGGTATGTCCACCGAGGAGCTGAACAACGTTGTTGTCAGCCTGCACGAGTTCAACCCCATGATGGGTCACCGTGGCTGCCGTCTGGCTGTTACCTATCCCGAGATCGCCGAGATGCAGACCAACGCTGTCATCAAGGCTGCCCTCAAGGTTTCTGCCGAAACCGGCAAGATGATCACCCCCCACATCATGATTCCTCTGGTTGGCGAGGTCAAGGAGCTGAAGTTTGTCAAGGACGTTGTCGTCAAGACTGCCGATGCCCTGATCGCCGCTGCCGGTGTTGACATGAAGTACGAGGTCGGCACCATGATCGAGATCCCGCGCGCCGCTCTGACTGCGGACGAGATTGCCAAGGAAGCCGA
>JABLTQ010018644.1_pt1 | contig 11206 bp, 8 predicted proteins | sample 7160101 | NCBI WGS metagenome assembly JABLTQ01 (sample SAMN14651228, study PRJNA627086) | human gut metagenome | isolation source: feces | host: Homo sapiens
TGCTTTCTGCAGAAGGGGCAATACTTGTTCAGCTCAAGCTTGTCAGGGGTATTCTTCTTGTTCTTCATCGTGTTGTAGTTTCTCTGCTTGCACTCATTGCATCTCAGGGTGATCTTCACGCGCATTAACGGCACCTCCTTATTAGATTAGGTCCGAGGACCCTTTGCCTCCCTGCCGGATGCCGGCTCCCTGCGCGCCCGAAGCGAAAAGCGCGCAAAAAGAAAGCACCCACTCACAGGTAATGCCAAGTATAGCACGGTTTTTGGCAGAGGTCAACTGATTTTTTGGAAAAAATACAGCTTTTTCGGGGGTTTTCCGACTTTTCCGGTTGCAGGCGGCATTCTTTTTGTGTATGATAATGCCACTGAACGGAAAGTGCAGGTGCATTACCTATGAAAATCATGGCCATCGACTACGGCGACGCCCACACCGGCATCGCCATTTCGGACTATACCGAGACGCTGGCGGGGCACTCCGAGGTGCTCCACAGCCGGAAGCAGGAGGAGGTACTGGCGGGTATCCGGCGGCTCATCGCGGAGCACGACGTAAAGCTGCTGGTGCTGGGCTATCCCCGCAACATGGACGGCAGCGAGGGGCCCCGGGCGGAGAAGTGCGCCGCCTTCGGGGAGCTGCTGCGGCAGGAGACGGGGCTGGAGGTCATCCTCTGGGACGAGCGGCGCACCACCATCGACGCCCACAATATCCTGTTCCAGAACGGGCAGAATGCCAAAAAGCGGAAAAAGACCGTGGATGCGGTGGCGGCGGCGCTGATGCTGGAGGGTTATCTCACCCGCCGCAGGCTGGAGGCGCAGAAATGAGCCGGGATGTCATCATCATCGGCGGCGGCGCCAGCGGTATGATGGCGGCGCTGGCCGCCGCGGAAAACGGCTGCCGCGTCACGCTGCTGGAGCGGCAGAGCCGGGTGGGACGCAAGCTGCTGGCCACCGGCAACGGGCGGTGCAACCTTACGAACCACAACGTCTCCCCCGCCCGCTATCACGGCGGCGACGGATTCTGCGCCTACGCGCTGGACGCCTTCGACGTGGGGGCTACGCTGCAATTTTTCGCCTCGCTGGGGCTTCTGACGGTCGCCGAGGACAGCGGGCGCGTCTATCCCATGAGCAACATGGCGGGCAGCGTGCTGGATGTGCTGCGCTACGCACTGGAGCGTCCCGGCATTGAGGTCGTCACCGGTCAGGCGGTCTCCTCCGTGAAAAAGACGTCCGACGGCTTCACCGCGCGGACGGAAACGGACACATTCTCTGCCGAAAAGCTCATTCTGGCAGCCGGCGGCTGCGCCGGCAGCAAGGTGGGCGGCGTCATGGACGGCTATCAGCTGGCCAAGAATCTGGGACACCACAGGACGCAGCTCTACCCCTCCCTCGTCCAGCTGAAGACCGACCCCACCTACCCCCGCGCGCTGAAGGGCATCAAGGCCGAGTGCGGCATTGCCATCCGGCGAGGCAATGCGTCGGTGGCAGAGAACCGCGGCGAGGTGCTGTTCACCGAGTACGGCGTCAGCGGCCCTGCCATCTTCGACCTCTCCCGCGCTGTGTCCACCGGCGGCGAGGGGCTGTACTGCGTGCTGAACTTCTTCCCCGACTGGGATCTCGAGGAAGTGCTGCACTGGCTGCACCTGCGGCGGCAGACCATGGCCGCCCATGAGGCGTCCACCCTGCTGGTGGGCTCCTGCCACACCCGGCTGGGGCAGATGCTCTGTAAGGCCGCCGGCTTCACCAATCAGCCGGCCGCCTCCCTTACTGACGATGACCTGCGCCGCATCGCCGCACAGGCCACAGGCTTTACCCTGCCCATCACCGGCACCTGCGGCTTCGATCAGGCGCAGGTAACGGCGGGCGGCTTACAGACCGGCGAGTTCGACCCCCGGACCATGCAGAGCCGTCTGGTGCCGGGGCTGTACGCCTGTGGCGAGGTACTGGACGTGGACGGTGACTGCGGCGGTTTTAATTTGCAATGGGCGTGGTCCTCCGGCTGGCTGGCCGGGCAGCTCCGATAAAAAAGAAAACGAACCGACCCCTATTTCCGGCGGCAGCCGCCGGAAATAGGGGTTTTTGCCGTTTTTGGCAAAAGGCCGCCTCCGACCATTTCCGCCGGAAACGGATGCTATAATCCTCCGCGAAAGGCAAGAGGCTTGCCGCACTGACGCAGGACAGGAGGACGGAGCGATGAACAGGTACGGAAGGACAGGACTGCGGGTACTGGGCGGCCTGCTGGCGCTGGTGCTGGCGGCCACGCTGCTGCCCGCCGCAGTATACGCCGCAGGCGGCGCGTATCAGGTGGACGAGGACAGCGTCTATATGAACATGGAGGACAGCCGCCCTGCGGCCTTGGCGGCGCAGGTATCCAGAGCCCCGGCGGACAACGTGACCATGCAGCTGTTCAACTACACGGGGGCCATCAACGGACAGGGACCGCTGGAGTTCTATCACAGCTGGGGCGCCTCGGTGGACGGAGACGCCAGCGGAAGCGGAGCGCGGCCCAGCATGTCCCCCACGCTGGAGGACAACAAGTGGCCCTACGTCACCGGCATCCCCGGCAGTAAAGCCAGCGGCAGTCTGGGCTATCTGTTCAGCGACAGCGCCGTCCCCGGCAAGACCGTCTATTCCGTGGGGCGCGGCGGCAGCACGGGGCTGTTCCAGCGGGACAGCAAGGGCTATCTCTACTATGATTCTCTGCGGAATGCCGCCAGCTATGACGCGGCCAGCGGGCGGTTCCAGCTGTATGACGGCATCGTGCGGCCCTGGTACACCGGCTATGTGGAGCCTGACGGCAAGACAGTATTCGACGACAGGACGATTGCTTTTAACGGAAACTTCCTGCCGTTCAACGACCTGACCGGTGCCACAGAGGCCCCCAGGGGCAGGAGTCCCGCCGCCTACCGCCTGCCGGATGGCAAGGTGGACCTGTGGTTCGGCATGTCCATGTCCTTTGACTTCTACATGCCCGCCGACGGAAAGATCAACGGCGAGGACATGATCTTCCAGTTTCTGGGGGACGACGACGTGTTCGTCTACATCGACGGCGTGCTGGTGCTGGACATTGGCGGCACCCACGGTGCCAACAGCGGCTCCATCAACTTTGCTACCGGTGATGTGACCCATCCCAGAGAGGGGGTGTCCGGCGCGGCGGAGGCCGATGACTACGTCACCACTACGCTGGCAAAAAAGTTCCAGACCGCCGGTATGACCGGCAGCTTTGACGGCAGCACCTTTGGGGACTACACCAAGCACACGCTGCACTTCTTCTATCTGGAGCGGGGCGGCAATGTGTCCTACTGCTATCTGCGGTTCAACACGCCTACCCTGCCCAACAACTCCCTGACCGTGGCCAAGGAGCTGTCCGGCGGTGAGCAGGAGCTGAACCGCTATCTCGCCGGCGCCATGGACTATCGGTTCCGCGTGCTGCGGCCGGACGGCAGCCTGTACGTGCCGGAGGGCACGGCGTATCAGCTGCTGGAGAACAGCACCGCTGTGGGCAGCGGCGCCGTGGGGGCAGGCGGGTACTTCACCCTGAAGGCGGGGCAGATGGCCCAGTTCACCGACATGCTGACGCTGGGCGGCGGGAGCTATGACTATCTGGTGGAGGAGACCATGCCGGACCGGCTGACGGGACAGTACCGGCAGGTGCAGTACACCGTGGGCAGCGGCACCGGCACCACCGTCAGCCCCACGGCGGAGGAGGATTTCACCGGCTTCCGCACCGATACTCTCACCGCCGCGGCCACCCAGCTGGTGACGTACCGCAACGTGGTGGATACCAGCGCTCTGGGCGAGCTGCGGGTGACGAAACAGGTGGCGGAGGGCTCCGACGCCGCGGCGGGGCGAGCGTTCGACATTGGCGTGGCTCTGGGCGGCGAGGCGGTGCCGGCGGGCACGCCCTACACGGTGAACGGTGAGGAGCGGACGGTGGAGACGGCGGGCATCGTGCCCCTGACCCACGGAGAGACAGCGGTGTTCACCGGACTGCTGGCGGGCACGGCCTACGCCGTGACGGAAACGCCGCCGGAGGGCTGGCGCGCCGCTTTTGACGCCGCCGTCACGGCGGAGGGCGTCACCTCCCCCACAAGCGCCGACGGTGAGGTGCCGGTGGGCGGCAGCGTGGCCGTCACCGTCACCAACGCCACCTATGACTACGCCATCTCCCTGCCGCTGACCAAGACACTGCTGGGCGCGGCGGCAGGCCAGCGCCAGACGTTCCGGTTCCTGCTGGAGGAGACGGACGCGGAGGGAAATGTGCTGCGGCAGGTCCACGAAACGGGCATCACCGTCACCGGTGAGGAAGCTGCCGATGGGCGGCTGGTCATCGGTCTGGCCGCCGGCGACACCACGCCCCGCTGCTACCGCATCCGCGAGGCGGGGGCCGACGGCTTCTGGTGCGGCGGCGAGATGTACCGTGTGACGGTGCTGCCCAACGGTGTGGATGGTGCGGTGCGCATCACCGTCAACGGCAGCGTATGGGACGGCGGTGCGCTGGCCTTTGTAAACCGCACTTCCCGGAGCCTGACCGTCCGCAAGACGGTGGAGGGCGAGATGGGCGACCGGTCGAAGGCATTCCCCTTTACAGCGGTGCTGACGGTGAACGGTCAGGCCGTTCCCTTCCCAGTCGGCGAGGGCTACACCGTGTCCGGCGGGCAGGCGGTCTTTGCTCTGCGCCACGGGGAGAGCCTGACCTTCACCGGACTGCCTTACGGCGGGGTCGTGACGGTGACGGAGACGGAGCACGCCGGTTACACCGTCACCAACAGCGGCCGCAGCGGCGACAGCGGTGCGGTGACGCTGGGGGACGGTGGGGAGCTGGTGTTCGTCAACACGAAGCGGGCCGTCCCCGATCTGGGCGTAGCCGGAGGCACCCTGCTGCCGGCAGGAGCGCTGGTATGCTGCGGCGGCGGGCTGCTGCTGTGGAGTCGGAAGCGCCGCGCCTGACCCTTTTTTGTGCTGCGCCGCATGTGCGGTTTTGATACAGCAGAACACATTATGTTGCAAGGAGGACTACGTATGAAAAAATGCTTTGCCCTGCTCCTGACGCTGCTTCTGGCGCTGGGACTGACCGCCACAGCCTTTGCCGTGGAGGGAGAGACGCCCACGAGACCCAGCATCACAGTGGACGGCCAGACCTACGAGGACATCACCGAGGTGCCCATCACCAAGCTCTATCAGCTGGTGAACGACGGGACCGTCAGTCCCGCCGAGACGTTCCGCTTCTCCATCGCGGCGGACAGCGTGACGGACTCCGCCATCACCGCTGCGGCGGATATGCCTGTCTTTACGCCCAGCACCTTTGACATCGCCTTCAGTGAGGGCGCCGCCACGGCGGCCGGTGCGTCCGGCAGCTTCGCGCTGCCCCTGCCGGAGTTCTCCAGCGTGGGCATCTATACCTATAAAATCACTGAGAGCGCGGGCAGCACCGCCGGTGTCACCTACAACGGGCAGGCGCTGTATCTGAAGATCACGGTGCTGCAGCCGGAGGGGGAGGGCAAGGTCCGCGTGGCCGCCGTCCATCTGGGCAGTGCGGATGGCAGCAAGCAGGATAACATCCTCAACACCTATTCCGCCGGTACGCTGAACGTAACCAAGACCGTTGCCGGTCTGCTGGGCGACCGTGACAAGGACTTCCGGTTCCATGTGACCCTGACCAGGCAGTCGGGCTATGACATGAACAGTACCATCGGCTTCTCCGTGGCCGGCGTGGACCAGCGCTTCACCCCGGTTTGGGATGACAACGGCCAGTGTACTGTGGACTTCACCCTGAAGCACGGGCAGACCGCCAGCCTGACCAACCTGCCCTACGGCATGAGCTACACCGTCACCGAGGATGACTACACCGGTGAGGGCTACACCACCGCCGTTACCGGCGACAGCGGCACCATTGAAGCTGCCGCCGCCACGGCGGAGTTCACCAACACCAAGGGCGGCAGCATCGACAACGGCGTGCTGCTGGACAGCGCTCCCTACGCGGTGCTGCTGACCATGGCGGCGGCAGGCGGCGCAGCGATGTTCCTGCGTCGGCGCAGCCAGAGGAGCTGACGGCGGTATGACGAGAAGGATACCGGCCGCAGCGGCGCTGCTGGCCCTGCTGACTGCGCTGTGTGTCGTCACCGCCATGGCCGCCGGCGCAGCGGTAGAGCTGCCGGTGCGCGTGACGGTCAGCGGCGATGCGCCTGACGTACCGGAGGTGTTCACCCTGACGCTGCGGGCGGCATCCGACGGCGCGCCCCTGCCGGAGGGGAGCCTTAACGGCGCGTATACCTGCGCCGTCTCCGGCGGCGGCAGCGTGGTGCTGACCATCCCCTGCACCCGGGAGGGGCGGCATGTATACACTCTGCGGCAGGAGGAGGGACAGCGCCACAGTGGGCAGTACGATGACCGTGTGTACTACATCGCCATCACGGTGACGCCGGAGGGCCGCACTGCGGCGGTGTACGGTGATGCCGACATGCAGGGCGGCAAGTACGACGTGCTGGAGTTCCGCAACCGCTATCACGGTGGGCGCAGCCCCGGCGATGCGCCTACCGTCTCCCCCAAGACGGGGGACGGCGGGATGGCGGTGTACGCCGCGCTGGCGCTGGTCAGCGCGGCGGGCATGGCCGTCACCTCGGGGCAGAAGCGGGATTTCTGAGAACAGAGGCGGAGGCGCGAAAAGCGTCTCCGCCTCTGTTTCATCTTAAAGGATTCTTAATCCGGCGGTTCCTTGTTTCTTAATGGCTTTTTCTCTACCATAGGAGACACAGAGAAAGAAAGGAAGTGTCTCTCATGGAAACTGCTCTGCGGACCGTGAACGCGCTGATCTCGGCGCTGTTTTTTATCTGCTATGCCTATCAATTCCTCTACATACCGCTGGTGCTGGCCAAAAAGCAGCGCCCCCTTCCCTGCCCTCCCTCGCCCCACCGCTATGCTGTGCTCATCGCGGCGCGGAACGAGGCTGCCGTCATTGGCGGTCTTCTGGACAGTCTGCGGCAGCAGACATATGATCCCGCGCTGCTCACGGTGTTCGTGGTGGCGGACAACTGCACCGACGGCACCGCCGACATCGCACGGCGCCGCGGCGCCGTGGTGTATGAGCGGTTCAACCACATCAACGTGGGCAAGGGCTACGCCCTGGACTTTCTGACTCAGCACATCAAGGCCGACTATCCCGACGGCTTCGACGGCTATTTCGTGTTCGACGCGGACAATGTACTGTCGCCGGACTACATCGAGAGGATGAACGCCGTGTTCTCCGGCGGGTACGAGATCGTCACCAGCTACCGCAACAGCAAGAACTATGCCGACAACTGGATCAGCGCCGGCTACGCCCTGTGGTTCCTGCGGGAGAGCCGCTACCTCAATGGCGCACGCATGCGGCTGGGCACCAGCGCCGCCGTGGGTGGGACAGGCTTCCTGTTCTCCCAGCGTATTCTGGACAAAACCAACGGCTGGCAGTTCTACCTGCTGACGGAGGACATTGAGTTCTCTGTCCGTCACATCACTGACGGCGAGATCATCGCCATCTGCGAGGACGCGGTGCTCTACGACGAGCAGCCCACGGATTTCCGTCAGTCCTGCCGCCAGCGGCTGCGCTGGGCCAAGGGCTACATCCAGGTGTTCCAGAAGTACGGCGGCAAGCTGCTGAAGGGCGCAGCCCGGGGCAGTTGGAGCTGCTTCGATATGGCCATGGCCATCATGCCCGCCTTTGTGCTGACGTGCGTCAGCATCCTGGCCAATGTGACGCTGGCGGGCATCGGTCTGGCCGAGGGCGCAGGACTGTGGTTCGCCATGCGGTCCCTGCTGGAGTGCCTGGGCGGCATCTATCTGACGCTGCTGGCCATCGGCGCCGTCACCACTGCCACCGAGTGGGACCGCATCCAGGCTCCCGCCTGGCAGAAAGTGATGTACACATTCAGCTTCCCCCTGTTCATGTTCACCTACATCCCCATCTCCTTTGCGGCGCTGTTCATGAAGGTGGAGTGGAAGCCCATCCGCCACGGCGCGGCGGCACGCCTGCCGGCAAACTTAATGAAAAACTAAACTTCCCCTATTGTGCCGCGCCTCATTTTCCCGTATGATAAACGGAGTATGAAAAGGAGGCGCGGCACATGTATACCATTCTTGTCTGTGACGATGAGCAGGATATTGTTTCAGCACTGGAGATCTATCTGACGGCGGAGGGCTATCGCGTGCTGAAGGCCTACAACGGGAAAGAAGCGCTGTCTGTGGCTGCCCGGGAGGAGGTGCATCTCATCCTGATGGACATCATGATGCCGGTGATGGACGGGCTCACCGCCATGGCGCAGCTGCGCCAGACCAGCAACGTGCCGGTGATCCTGCTGACGGCCAAGAGCGAGGACACCGACAAGGTGCTGGGTCTCAACGTGGGGGCGGATGACTACATCACCAAGCCCTTCAACCCCGTGGAGATGCTGGCCCGTGTGCGGTCCCAGCTGCGGCGCTATCTCCAGCTGGGCGGCGGCACGGTGCAGCCCAGCACACTGATCATCGGCGGTATCCGGCTGGACGACAACGCCAAGGCCGTGACCGTGGACGGTGAAAACGCCGCACTGACCCCCAAGGAGTACGACATTCTGCGCTTTCTCATGAAGAACGCGGGCACCGTGTTCTCCCCCAGCGAGATTTACCGCCGTGTGTGGGACGACGTGCCCCTCAACGCCGCCGGCGCCATCGCCGTCCACATCCGGCACCTGCGGGAGAAGATCGAGATCAACCCCTCAGAGCCGCGGTACATCAAGGTAGTCTGGGGAAAAGGCTATAAAATGGAGGGCGGTATCAAGTGAGAAAATGGCTGGACAAGGCCTGGGCCAAGGCCGCTGCCTTCGTGCTGACGCTGGTGCTGGGCGGTCTGACCGTGCTGGGCGGCATCGGCATTGGCATACTGGTCAGCTACAACGTCTTTCTGGACGACGGCGCATACCTGCGGCAGACCCTGTATCAGGAGCAGTGCTATGACAGTCTCAGCATGGCCAACGACTATCTCTGCGCCCAGCTGGACAGCGTAGGGCTGCTGGACAGGTCGTACTACTTCGTCAACACGGACACGGCCGACTCCGCCGAATATAACCCGGAAGCCGCCCAGCAGCTTTTGTCGGAGCTGCCCCGGCTGTTTGCCGATGCATTCTCCCGGGAGCTCTCCTCCTGCCAGCTTGTCATATCCGACCCGGACACTGGCGAGACATATCTGGCCAACTTTGATCTGACGGAGAGCGACAAGCTGCTGTATGACACGCAGGAGCTGTATGTCTACCACCTGTCGGAAAGCACGGGTCTTACCTCCATTCAGGTCGCCATCACTGCTACCCTTCTGGAGAAAAGCGGTCAAGCCCCCAGCTACTCCTATCTGGTCTGCTCGTGGCTGCTGACGCATACCGGTCTGACCATTTTCCTCACGGTGCTGTGCGGCCTGCTGACGCTGTTCTGCTTCGGCTTCTCCATGGCTTCCGCCGGGCACTGGCATGGCCGCGAGGATATCCACCTGACGTGGCTGGACAAGGTCCCCTCCGACGTGTTCGCGCTGGCGCTGCTAAGCGCCTTCTTCATCGGATGGGACGCCTTCTATTCAGAATGGGGGCGGGTTCTTTTCTGTGCAGCGTTGATACCGGTCATGCTGCTGTTTCTGTGCGTCTTTGCCGCCCAGTGCAAGGCCGGTTCCGTCATCCGCGGTTCCCTGACCGCCCGGGTGCTGCGGCTGCTGTGGCGCATCCTGCGAGGCGTGACCCTGTGGCTGTGGCGCATCGTTACCGGCATCCCGCTGGTGTGGAAAACGGCGCTGGTGGGGCTGGGTCTGGCGCTGCTGGAGATCGGACTGTATCAGATGAATTACTACGGAGAGTATTTTCTGGTGCTGAAGCTCGTGGAGCTGCTGGCGGTGCTGGCCATCGCCCTGAACCTGCGGACGCTGGAGAAAAACGGCAAGCAGCTGTCAGAGGGCGACCTGTCCACGCCGGTGGACACCAGGCGGCTGTTCGGCGCCTTCCGGCGGTACGGACAGGCCATGAACCGGCTGCAAAGCGGCATGGAGAGCGCCGTGCAGGAGCAGATGCGCGCCGAGCGGATGAAAACGGAGCTGATCACCAACGTGTCCCACGACATCAAGACGCCGCTGACCTCCATTGTCAACTACGTGGATCTCCTGAAGAAGGAGGACATCCCCTCCCCCGCCGCCCAGGAGTACATTGCGGTGCTGGACCGGCAGAGCAAGCGGCTGAAGAAGCTGACGGAGGATCTGGTGGAGGCGTCCAAGGCATCCTCCGGCGCGCTGCCGGTGGACGTGCAGCCCATAGATGTGAGCGTGCTGTTCAGCCAGATCGCCGGCGAGTATCAGGATCGGCTGGCGGACTGCCATCTGACGCTGGTGACCCAGCCGCCGGAGGGACAGCCCGTGGTGGCCGCCGACAGCAAGCTGCTCAGCCGCGTCATGGACAATCTGGTATCCAACATCTGCAAATACGCCATGCCGGAGACGCGCGTCTACGTGTCCGGCGTGGTGTCCGACGGGCAGATGACCCTGAGTTTCAAGAATGTGTCACGGGCAGAGTTGAACATCTCTCCCGACGAGCTGATGGAACGCTTTGTGCGAGGAGATACCTCTCGCCACACGGAGGGCAGCGGGCTGGGGCTTTCCATCGTGCGAAGCCTTGTGCAGCTGATGGGCGGCACGTTCCGGCTGTCCATCGACGCAGATCTGTTCCGAGCAGATGTAACGCTGCCGCTGGTCCAGCAGGACTGACAGCGAGAGAACGATACAAAAAAGCAGCAGAAAGCGGGCAGAAAATCCGCCCGCTTCCTGTTGCTTTTTTCCGCGCGGCATGGTAGGATGGGAGAAGTGTAAAATGACCACAGACAGAAAATCTTTGATTTTCTCCCTCGCCGTGGTATCATGGCAGAAAAATGAATATCCGGGTATAGCGAAGTTGGTATCGCGCCTGGTTTGGGAGTGCCGTGGCCGTATCCGGGACGGGGCAAGGTGAAACGCCGCAAAGCCTTGTGACACCTGCATTTGCGGGATTTTCCCCGATTGCAGAAAACGGCACAAAAGCGGTTTTGACCACAGGAATGACCACAGACAGAAAAATCTTTATTTTTACCGCTCGCCGTGGTATCATGGCAGAAATTGAATATCCGGGTGTAGCTCAACTGGTAGGGCGCGACATTTGGGATGTCGAGGTTGGGTGTTCAAGTCACCTCACTCGGACCAA
>JABLTQ010125036.1_pt1 | contig 11191 bp, 10 predicted proteins | sample 7160101 | NCBI WGS metagenome assembly JABLTQ01 (sample SAMN14651228, study PRJNA627086) | human gut metagenome | isolation source: feces | host: Homo sapiens
CAAATGTTTTAAAACGGACGCCGACAGCTATTGAAAATCGCCTAAAGAAAATACAGGAGCGGCCGATTTACAGGAACAAGAAAAGCATGTAGTAATTCATACGATCTAATGAAACAGGAGGAGAGAACCATGATTTTTGTTTGCTATCCCAAGTGCAGTACCTGCCAGAAGGCGAAGAAGTGGCTGGATGAGCACCACATCAGCTATGAGCTGCGGGACATCAAGGAGGAGAACCCCGGCTATGAGGAGCTGGCTGCGTGGCATCAGCGCAGCGGGCTGCCGCTGAAGAGATTTTTCAACACCAGCGGGCTGCTGTATAAGTCCATGGGGCTGAAGGACAAGCTGCCGGGCATGAGCGAGGAGGAGATGTTGCAGCTTCTGGCCACGGATGGGATGCTGGTGAAGCGACCGCTGCTGGTGGGCGGCGATTTCGTTCTGGTGGGCTTCAAGGAGGCCCAGTGGGCAGAGCGGCTGGGGAAGCTGTAACGGCATAACGATTTTTTCGCATGACAGACGGCGAGGCGCTCCTTGGGATGGACTATGGTGTGGGCGCAGGCGGTGGACGCTGTGGAAGTGCTGCGTTACAATGGGAGAGCATCAGGAAAAGGGAGTGGGCAAGTGCTGAGACAACTCAAATACTTCCAGTTCGTGGTGCGGCTGCGCAGCTGTTCGCAGGCGACAGAGGAGAACTACCTCTCCCAGTCCGCCATCTCCCAGCATCCCCATGCACTTGTCACCAACGATGAGCTTTGCGCCATCCAAGCTGCGTCCACGGAGCCACTGGAAGAAGCTGACCCAGCTGGTCTTGTCCTCTTTCATGCCCTCGGCAGCGCCCAAAACCTCACGAAAGCCGTCCTCATTCAACTGTACGATTTTCTCGGACATAGTTTGCTGTCTCCTTTCGAATGTTTGTGTGGTAACTTCATTCTACCAGAGCCTGCAAGCTATGTCTTCTTTTTTTCTCTTCTCAATTTGCGCAGCTTATTATACATTGTCATAGCCTGTTCCTGGGCGATCTCCTGCAGGGTCAGCTTTCGGAAGCTGTCTACACCGGGAATCAGCGAAAGGCTGCGCCCGTTGTCCCAGGTAACCCCGACCTGGCCGGCATCATATCGCACGGTACCACGGGTTCCGAGTTCTACCGGGGAAAACGGATCATTCATCCTGCTTAATACAATTCGCGTGCCGGGTGGACAGCAGCTCCGGGTAAAATCCACCTGACTGCGGCTGGGAAATGGCATATTCATTTGGTGTCCTCCTTCTCAGATAGTTTCATCAGTCGTGTGCGCATACATTCCCCGTCCACGCCCTGACAAAGAAAGCCGTGGCCGGGAAAGGGGCATCCCTCGCACAATGGGAACGCTGTACAGATGGGCTTCTCCGTCTGAGCGGGAGGACCTGTATGGGAACGGTATTCCGGTCTGGTTCGTTTGAGTTTGGAACTTCCATTGTTCGGATTCTTCAATTTTAACCTCCATTTCCTCCAGTGCCCTTTTTGAGGCACAGGATAGTGTTCTAAGAAAACAAAAAAAGCCGTCCTCCCAAAAACAGGAGAACGGCTGGAAAAGGGCGCCGAAAGGTAAGCGCCCTTTTTGAAAATAGAAAAAGCCGGAATTTCTATGGCTGCTACGCCACAAAAATTCCGGCTGATTCACATATGATAATTTTCTGAAAACGCAATAACAAAAGCAGTGCCCTTTTTGAAATTCTGTCCGAAACCAAAAAGGGCGCTGCGAATATCTTCGCCGTATCTGGCTGAGCCTGTTCAAAAAGCGTATCAAAGGGTGTTTGCATCTATGGAATTGCTAAAAATCGTGTTAACATTTTATCCTAGAGAATCAAACAATTATCCAGCAAATTCTCAATGTTTACCTGCAAAAAAGCACTTTAGATGCAGACGTTTTGGGGGTTGGCTCTGTCTACATATCCGCGAAAAGCAAAGCAATTTTCGTTCACAAATTCCGACATGCCTTAGCCTTAACTATCTTCATTCCAACTCCATTCTGACGTAAGCACCACATCAGCCCCCTTCCTGGGAGGCAGATGTGGTGTTCCCCGGGTGCGTTTTGCGGCGCGCCCTTTTTTATTTGCCGGAACAAAAAAGTCGCTGAAATACAAATAAAGTCGCCGGCGCCCATTTACAGAATGCACTGTAAAGATGGATAATAAGCACAGCAAGTTGGTCATATCGACCAACGGCGGAGGCAAAATACAGGGGTTACCGTATTGCAATCCCGCCAAAAAACTGTACAATATGGATAGACGACCGACAGCTCTGATGCAAAGCCCGGATGGCGGAAAAATACCATCGCGCGACGCTGTCCGACCTTCTTCACCGGCGGATATCTGTATGTACGCTGAAACACGTTCAACAAAAGTAAGGAGGATCAACATGAAAAACAAACTTGCAAAACTGCTTGCGCTGCTTCTGGCCGCTGCGCTTCTGACGGCGTGCATGGCCGGCTGCACAGGAAAGACCGAACAGCCCGCAAAAGCGGAGGCAACTGAGAAGGCAGAGCCGGCAAAGGACAGCGCCCCGGCAGACGAAGAAATCACTCTGACCTTCTGGCACACCTACGGCGACGCGGAAGAAGCCCAGTTTAAAGACGTGGTTCTGCCGCTGTGGGAGAAGGCCCATCAGAATATCAAGATCGACGCGGTGCGCCAGGACGGCGGTCAGTTCCACGAGATGATCGTCACCTCCTTCGGCACCGGCATGAGCCCCGACGTTGCCCGCGTTGACATTGCCAACATCGCAGCCTATGCCAAGCAGGGCGGTCTGGTTGCCCTGAGCGATTATGCGGACTTCGCGGAGATTTCCGGCGATTATCTGGACGCGCCCCTGTCCACCAATCTTTACCAGGGCAAATATTACGGTCTGCCGCTGGACACCAACTGCAAGGCCGCAGTCGTCAACAAGAACGTGCTGAAGGAAATTGGTCTGGATGATGTTCCCGAGACGATGGAAGCCTTCATCGAAGCTGCCAAGGATCGCGGCACCTACAGTCTGAACGTTTCCGGCGTGGGCGACTGGGATATGTACCCCTACTTCTGGCTGTTTGGCGGCACGCTGACCGACGACGGCTTTACGAAGGCGACCGGCTATCTGGACAGCGATGCCAGCATCGCCGCCATGAACAAGCTGATCGAGCTGCACGACCAGAAGATCTTCACCATCCGTGACGTGGACGGCTCCGTGGATGCGTGGGACGGCATCAACAGCGAATATGCCATGTTCTTTGAAGGCCCCTGGTACTTCGGCTCCTATGATGACTGCGAAGCAAAGGGCATCGTTGCCGCGACCATTCCCACCTATGAAGGCCGCAGCGCTTCCGTTGTCGGCGGAGAAGACATCGCTGTTTTCTCCACCAGCAAGCAGAAGGACGCCGCCTATGAATTCGCGAAATTCATGACCAGCGAGGAAGTACAGCTTGCCATGCTGGAAGCCGGTCAGCTGCCCATCCTCAAGTCCCTTGTGGAGAACGACGCAGTCAAGAATAACCCCGTGTGGTCGGTTTACATGAAGCAGATGGAATCCGCCAAGGCGAGAATTCCCTCCCCCAACAACGCCGCGATCCAGGAGATCTGGAGCGAAATGGTGACCAGCATCTTCGTAGAGGGCGCTGACGCTGCGCAGGCGATGCACGACGCCGCCGCAAAGATCGACGGGCAGCTTTCCTAAGGGAAACTCTGAATACCAAAATATCAGGAGCGCAGAGCCGGAGGGTTCTGCGCTCCCTTGGAAAAAAGGAGGCAGCGCCAATGAAGCTGCTGCAGCATGAACCATCCCCGGTATGTGGAAAATCATCCGTCAAAAAGGGCCTTCGGGCCTATGCGGCGGCAGCACCCTTCGTCCTTCCCGGCCTGCTGCTGGTGCTGGCGTTCGTCATCTATCCGATGTTTTTTACCATTCGGATCGCGCTGTCTGAGTACAGGATCGTGCAGGGCGAGATCACGTTCATCGGCCTGGAAAACTTTAAAAACGTTCTGTCCGGCGGCTCCCGCTTCTGGTACGCTTACCGGAACAATTTCCTGTATGCGCTGGTGACGGTGCCGTTCATTCTGCTAGGCGGAATGCTGTTTGCCTACCTGATCAACAACCTCAGGCGGGGACAGACGATCTTCCGCGTCGGCTTTTATCTGCCGGTCATCACCTCGTGGGTCATCGTCAGTCTGGTGTTCCAGTATATGTTCAATAACTCCGACCGCGGCCTGATCAACTACCTGCTGGTGGATGTGCTCCACGTCATGGACGACTATGTGCCCTGGCTGCTGCGGGAATGGTCGGGCAACGCGGCAATCTGGCTGATGGGCATCTGGAAAAACGTGGGCTGGTCGATGCTGGTCTACCTCGCGGCATTGCAGGGAATTCCTAAGGAGCGCTACGAGGCGGCAGAGCTGGACGGCGCGGGTCTGTGGAAAAAATTCTGGCATATTACGATGCCGGGACTTCGCCCCACGACCTTTTATGTGATGGTCAATATGATCATCGGTTCCTTCAACGTCTTCATCCAGGTCATGATGCTGACCGGCGGCGACCCCAACGGGAAGACCTCGGTGCTGCAATACCTGCTGTATGACAGAGCATTCAATCAGTTCGAATTCGGCGAGGCTTCCGCCATCGGCATGATCTCCGCCGTGACGATCGTTGCGCTGACGATCATTCTCAATCGCGTCTTCAAGCTGGACAACGTGGAACAGGAGGGATAGAAATGAAGCTCCGCGGCAAAAAAGCAACGGAGATCCTCGGGCAGACGGTTTTGTGGGTCATTCTGATCGCATCGCTGCTGATTTTCTCCGTTCCGTTCTTCTTTATGATCACGAACTCCTTTGAGGAGTTCAGCTATGTGCTGCCCTATCCGCCGAAGCTCTTCCCCACACGGCTGGACTTCTCGGCGTACCGGCACATTCTCAGTATGGACATTTTCCCGACGGCACTGGCAAACAGTGTGATCAATACCGTCATTACCGTTGTGATCTCGGTGTTTGTTTCGACGCTCTCCGCCTACGGCTTTGCCTGCATCCGTTTTCCCGGGCGCGACAAGCTGTTTGCGGTTTACCTGTTTACGCTGATGATGCCGGGTTTTTTGAATATCATCCCCCAGTTTCTGGTGCTTAAGCAGCTTACGCTTCCCGGCCTGCCCAACGGCCTGATCGGCACCCGGGCGGGACTGATTCTGATCTACGTTGCGACCAATGTCTGCGGGCACACCTTCTTCCTGCGCAACTTTTTCCGCAGCCTGCCAAGCTCGCTGGCGGAGTCGGTGCTGCTGGACGGCGGCGGCCACAAGGACATTTTCTTCCGGGTCATGCTGCCCCTCTCTGCTCCGGCGGTGGGCACCATGACCATTTTTGCCTTCCAGGGCTTCTGGGAGGAATACTTTACGGCGAAGGTTCTGGTGGGCGCGAATGAGAAAATGATCACCTTCCCGCTGCTGCTCCAGCGGCTGAACGGACAGTATGCGACACGGTGGGAGTGGGTGTTTGCTGCGTCGATCATGGCGCTGATCCCTGTGATCGTTCTGTTTGTGGTTTTCCAGCGGAAAACGGTCGTGGGCGGACTGACTCAGGGAGCAGTGAAAGGATAAGCCAATGCAGAAAATCACCTGTCATTTTGACAAAGCACAATATCTGCCCGGCGAGCCGGTTCGGCTGATCCTGCCGGCGCATTCGGCGCTTCTTTCAGCGACGTTCTTCCGTATGGAGCGTCCGGTCACGCTGCAAGCCGTCCGGGAGGGCGACGTGTTGGTATTGACGGATGTGCCGGTGGGCGGCTATGGTGTGCGCATCAGCACAGAAGACGGCGTCTGGGAAGGCGCGTTTGATGTGGTTTCCGACCGCAGAACCGAAATTCGCTACGGCTTCCTGTCGGATTTTTCCTCCGGCGATGGGGACAGGTTGGACGTGGAGTGGATGCGGGATCTGCATCTGAACGCAGTGCAGTTTTACGACTGGATGTACCGGCATGACCGGCTTCTGCCCCCCACCGAGCAATACGACGACCCGATGGGGCGTCAGACGGACTTAAGCGTCATCTCGAAGAAGATCGAACACTGCAAAGCCTGCGGCATCCGCCCGCTGGCCTACGGCGCGGTTTACGCGGCAACAAAGGATACCTTTGCAGCGCACCCAATGTGGGGAATGTACACGATGGACGGTCAGCCGATGACCTTTGCCGGATGGCTGTACTATATGAATGTGGCGTCCTCCTGCGGCTGGGCGAAGCATATTGTGGAGGAATTCCGCAGTGCCGTGCGCTTCGGCTTTTCCGGCATCCACATGGATACCTATGGCTTTCCAAAACGGATCTGGGACGCGGAACACCGCCCCGTGGAATTGGCGGACGAGTTCCCGCGCCTGATCAATGCGGCGGCGCAGGCCGTCCGCGAGGAAGCGGCCGACGGCGGCGTGATCTTCAACGCCGTCAATAACTGGCCGACGGAAACCGTCGCCGCGGCGGCACAGGACGCGGTGTATATCGAGGTCTGGCCGCCCCACGATACCTATTTTGACCTTTACCGCCTGATTCGGGAAGCGCGGCTGCTGTCCCACCGGAATGTCATCCTTGCTGCCTATCTGAAGGCGTTTCAGGGAGAGGATATGGACGCGGCAGAGCGCTCATTCCGTCTTGCGTGGGCGGTGATCTCTGCCTCCGGCGGTACGCAGCTCGTTCTGGGCGAGAACCGCAGCCTGCTGCGGGACAGCTATTATGTCAACTACGCCCACCTGCGGGAAAGCTTTCTTCCAATCGTACAGCGCAATTGCGATTTTCTTGTCAGATACAAGGATTTGTTATATAATGATCCCGGTATGGATATTGGCAAGACGGCCTCCGGCGGCATTAACGAGGACGTCCGTTTCTTCTCCGATGCCTGCACCTTCTCCACGGACGGACAGGCGGATACGGTCTGGACGCTCCTCCGCGAATCCCGTGACCGGCTGACCCTCCACCTGATCAACCTGACCGGCAACAACGCCATGTGGAATGAGGGAAAGCGGGAACCAACCCCGGCAGCGGGTATTTCGGCGGCCATCCGCCTTGACCGGCCGGTGCGCGGCATCTACTGTGCCTCGCCGGACAGCGAGTGTCTGGCGGCGCAAAAGCTTCCCTACACGGCGGAGCAAACAGAGAACGGCTGCATCTATACCGTAAAGCTGCCCGACGTGCGCTGCTGGACTGCCGTGTGGGTGCAACTGGAGGAATGACGATGCTTCTGTCTTACAATGCAGATCTGCTTCCCCGTGTACGGATGCTGGGGCGGATCAACTACACTGAGCCGTGGATTCACTTTTCCCGGACGATCGACGAGTATGTCCTGTATGTGATCCGTGACGGGAATATGTATCTGCAGGAGGACGGAATTTTCTATCACCTCAAGGCAGGGGACTTCTTCCTGCTTGAGCCGGGGCTGTGCCACGAGGGCTATCAGCGCGCGGCCTGCAATTATTACTATGCCCATTTCACCCACCCGGAAATGGCGCGGATGAAGGATGAGGACGCGGCCATGGCGCTGCTTGCGGAAAAGCGCAGGCTGAGCCTTGTGAGCTACAATCTGGACGAAGCCGACCCCACCGACCCCATCACCTATCTTCCGAAGCAGTTTCACCTGCCGGGCAGTGAATTCAATACGATACTCCGCACCGCGCTGGACTGCTACAATGCCCGGGAGGAGCACTACAAGCGCCGCACCGCCGCGCTGCTGCATTCGTTCTTTCTGGAAGTAGCACATGAGCACCTGCTGGCGCGGGGCGCTGCTCAGGGGAAGAAACTGAAAAAGTCGGAAGTCGTGGCCGAGCGGCTGCTCCATTACCTCAACGAAAATTATACGCGGCCGCTGTCGAGCCAGGAGATCGAAGACGTCTTCGAGATGAATTTCGACTACATGAACCGCGCCTTTTCCAAGCTGACCGACGCGCCGATCTTTACATATCTCAACACGCTGCGCATTTATAACGCCCAGCAGCTGATTGCGACCACGGATCTGCCGTTTCAGGAGATCGCGTACCTGGTGGGGATCGACGACCGGTATTATTTCTCAAAGCTGTTCCGGAAGAAAACGGGCATGAGTCCCTCGGAGTATTACAAGGAAGTGAGGAACCGCGGCGATGCAGAGAGACTATAGAACCGCAGGCTTTGTGCGGCTGTGCTTTGAAAAGCTGCTGCCGCTGATGGTGCTGAATCTGCTTTTTCTGCTGACCTGCCTGCCGGTGCTGACGGCTCCCGCAGGATGGACGGCATTATGCCGCGCCTGCCAGAGTCTGCTGTTGGAGGAAAAACAGCCGTACCGCCGCTTTCTGCGTAGCTTCCGCACCAATTTTCTCCCGTCGCTCCCTCTTGGGGTGCTCTTTTTCGCCGGCCCGGCGGCAATTCTTTACGGCGGCTGGTTCTATTTCCGGCTTACAGAGGGGGCGGGAGTCGGGGCGGTGCTGGCCTGCTTCTGCCTGATTGGCAGCTATCTGCTGTGGTGCATCGGCGCTCTGGCCTTTCAGATGCAGGCGCGGGTGGAGCTGAAGCTCCCGGCGCTGCTGAAAAACGCGATTTGCCTGACCTTTCGCTGCCCCGCTCTGGTGCTTGGCTGGCTGCTGCTTGCCCTTGCGCTGACGGCGGTAATGGCGCTTCTGCTGCCCTACAGCCTGCCCTGGCTGGCGCTGCTGGGCGGGTCGCTGCCCTGCTTTACGGCGGCGCGGGGCACACTGCCGGTTATTGACGATCTCATTGTGAAGGAGTGAACGATTCCATGAAAAGCCCATGGTGGAAGGAACGTGTGTTCTATCAGATTTATCCCCGGAGCTTTCAGGATTCCAACGGCGACGGCATCGGGGACATCCCCGGTCTGATCTCCCGGCTGGATTACCTGCAATGGCTGGGCATCGGTGCGGTATGGCTCTGCCCGGTCTACGACTCGCCCAACGACGATATGGGCTATGACATCCGCGACTACCGGAAGATCATGTCCGAATTCGGCACGACGGAGGACTTCGACCGACTGCTGGAGGAAATGCACCGGCGGGATATTAAGTTGGTCATGGATCTGGTCGTCAACCATTCCTCGGACGAGAACGCATGGTTTGTCGAATCGAGAAAATCCAAAGACAATCCCTACCGCGACTATTACATCTGGCGCGACGGACGCGGCGGGAAGGAGCCGAACAACTGGTCATCCTTCTTCACACCGTCGGCATGGAGCTATGATGCGGCGACAGAGCAGTGGTATCTGCATCTTTTCGGGGAGAAGCAGCCTGACCTCAACTGGGAAAATCCGAAGCTTCGGGAAGAAGTCTATGCCATGATCAACTGGTGGTTCGACAAGGGCGTGGACGGGTTCCGCATGGATGTGATCAGCCTGATTGCCAAAGCACCCGGCCTGCCCGACGCCAGCGGCTCAGGCTACGCTTTCCCGGGCGAGCATACGGCCTTCCAGCCGGCACTGCATTCCCATCTGCGCGAGATGCGCAAACGCTGCTTTGACGGCCGGGATTGTATGTGCGTGGGAGAAACGACCTGTGTCACTCTGGATAATGCGAACAGTGTCGTCGGGGACGGGAGAGAACTGGACCTGCTGTTCCAGTTTGACATCATGGACATCGACGGCGAGAACGGAAAATGGAACGTGATCCCCTTTTCTCTGAAGAAATTCAAGGCGCTGACCGCCGCATGGCAAAGCGCACTGGACTGGAACACGCTGTTCTGGAGCAACCACGACCAGCCCCGCATCGTGTCGCGCTGGGGCTGCACTGCGTCGGAGACGCTCCGGCAGCGGAGCGCCAAGATGCTGGCTGTGGCCATGTATTTGCAGCGGGGGACGCCCTTCATTTATCAGGGTGAGGAGATCGGCATGACGAATTATCCCTTTGCCGATGCCTCGCAGCTGCGGGACATTGAAAGCCTGAACCTTCTGAAAGAGGCAAAGACGGACGCGCAAAAGGCGTGGGCGTGGAACGGCATCCGGCACAAGGGGCGCGACAACGCCAGAACGCCGATGCAGTGGGACAGCACAGCGAATGGAGGCTTCACCACAGGGACGCCCTGGATCGCCGTAAATCCCAACGCTGCCGAGATCAACGTGCAATACGCCCGGGAGGACGAAAACTCCATCCTGCACTTTTACCGTCGCCTGATTGCCCTGCGCAAAGGAAGTGACATCCTCAAATGGGGCAGCTTCCAGCTGCTCGTCCCCGATGACCCGCAGCTTTTTGCCTACCGCAGGAGCCTTGATGGGGCAGATATCACCGTCTGGTGCAATTTCAGCCCCGATCCCTGCCAGCTTCCCCAGCCGGTCACCGGAACGCCCCTGCTCTCGGAAGCCCTGACCCACACCACACTTGCCCCCTACGGCTTCGTGGTTATTTCCGGGCAATGACATTCCCGGCCTGATAACAGATTTGGGGTGAATTTCTCTGTTATAGGTCAATTCCGGCAGGAATCCGGGTAAAAAGTGAAGCAGATGTTTTTTGAAAAGAAAGAGCCGAAATTTTCTGTAACTTCAGCACAGAAAATCTCGGCTCTTTCTTTTTAAACTATAATATAACTCCATTCTGATATTTGGAGGACAATCAAATGCCAATGAAGTATCCCGAAGAATTCATTATCCAAACTGTAAAACAGTTTGAGGCAGGAACATCAATCAAGGAACTAAGCCGCTACCTGAAAATTGCCCCATCTACACTCTATCGCTGGGTCAGAGCATACAAAACGATACCGCGAAAGGAATGGGAATATACGCCAACTGGGTACCAGCGTCTCCTTGACCATGCAAAGAAGTTGGAACGACAGCTGGAAGTCGTCCATTTATCCGGCTGTATCGATCTGCTCCCGCCGCACCAGCGGTTATTTGTCCTGGAGGATATTCACGAGAAACATCCGGAGTATTCTGTCTACGGACTTTGTGAAGCGCTGGAGGTTCCCAGAGGGACCTTTTATAACCACTTGAAGCGCAGAGTTGACCGCAGTCTGAAAGAAGCAGAAAACAAACAAATGAAGCTCATACTGAACTCCAATTAAAATCTTTAAAAAAGATTTTAATTGCCTGAAGGGCATGGAGTTCATATGAGACTTGGTTTGTGATTTCTTTCCTTATAAATCACAAAACCGGCAGCGCCTTCAGGCGATGCCTTCCTGATTAAAATTAAGATTTTAATCAGGAAATAGTATCAATACATTTCTTACCGCCGACCAGGCGGTCTGCCGTGA
>JABLTQ010100725.1_pt1 | contig 11180 bp, 7 predicted proteins | sample 7160101 | NCBI WGS metagenome assembly JABLTQ01 (sample SAMN14651228, study PRJNA627086) | human gut metagenome | isolation source: feces | host: Homo sapiens
CAAACCGTGGAACACAATGCGGGGGAATTCCGGGTGGGCATCCTGCCATTTGAGGAACTTCTTGCGGATCAGCACCGGCTCCACTGCCAGACCATTGGGTAGACGGAACAGCATTCCGCTATCATGGTAGCGTGCCGGGTCTTTCATCTCGTCTGCCGCCAACTGATTCAGCCACTTCTTCAATTCCTCTTTCAGTGCAGAGGTCATGAAGATGGTGCGGCAGGAGGATGCCGTTTTGGTACTTTTCAGAAGGATGGTATCTGTTACCAGCGTGTTTCGCTGGACGATGTTCTGCCGGGAGAAGAACAGCTGCGGCGCATCGAAGCCACAGCCGACCCCCTACGCCATGCAGCCGCAGACCATTATGGAAGAACAGGAATCGCGCCGGGAACTGTACGATGGCCTGAAACGGCTGACCCAGCGGGAGCGGACTTATCTGCTGTACCGCTAAAATGGCTCTTTGTAACGGCATCAAAACAAGATCCGAACCTTTTTCCGGTAGGAGAAGGGTTCGGATTTTTCGCTTTGCCGTTCAAGAGCTAGGGTACATATCAGCAATCTCGTGCCTTCTAGTGGGCCATAAAGGATTCGCCCCTACCGGAACGGTTATAGACTGCCAGCAATTTCAAAAGTCCGTTTTTCGCTAATCTACCTGCTGATTGCGTTAGCGGGAAAGAGCAAAGAAGGGGTATACTAGTGTCAGGAAACGCAGAAGCGAGCGTCGATGAGGAAATGGGCCGCTCCTGCAAAATGTCTTATTTCCCACGCTCGGAAGGGGGTGGGAAGATACATGAGAAGGAGAATAATCATGAAGAAATGGATCTCTCGCCGGAATTTTCTGAAGGCAACGGGTATCTCTGCTGTGGCAGCGGGTCTGACTGCCTGCGGTGGTTCGTCCAGCTCCACCAACAGTTCGACGGCATCCGGTTCGGCAGCTGCCAGCGGCGAAATGCCAAAGGTCGTTATGTACTACCCTCTGTCCTCAGTCCAACCCGATCAGGAAAAGGTGTCTAAAGCCATTCACGATTATGTAGCCGATAAAAAGGGCATTGACTTACAGTTGGAGGTAGTGCCCAATAGTTCCTATGACAATCAGCTGAACCTTGTGATGGCTGGCAGTGAGCAGATTGATTTGGCTCTGATCTGGGGCCGCAACGTTTCCAGCTTTGTGGCCAAGGGTGCACTGCTTCCGTTGGATGACCTGCTGGATGAATACGGTACGGATATTCAGGAATGTCTGGGAGATTATCTGCAGGCCGGTAAGGTGTCCGGTGTGACTTATCAGGTGCCGGTCAACCGCTCACTGTTCTATCAGGGCGGTATTGTGGTGCGTACTGATATTCTGGAAAAGTACGGGATTGATCCTGCTACGATCAAATCTACCGATGATTTAGATGGGATGTTCGAGACCATTCATGCGGGCGAGCCGGATATGGCCATGATGCGTCTGGAGAGCACGGGAACCTTCGTTTATGCGGATTTTGATTCGCTGGGTGACAACTTTGGCGTTCTGATGAATTACGGCCAGGATAACGAGATCCGTGATCTGTTTGCCAGCGACGAATTCCGCATCGAGTGTGAAAAACATCGCGAGTGGTTCAAGAAGGGCTGGATTGCATCTGATATCTTGACAACATCTGACACTGCTGCAGAGCAGATCAAGGCTGGAAAGCTTCTGGGCTTCTATGGTACTGTTGGTCCTGGCACTGCACAGGACAAGACCAATCAGTGCGGCCGTGACATGACTGTGATCCCACTGAACACGGTATTCTCCTACACCACTAAGGTTAACACTTTTGGCTGGGGTCTGCTGAACAACAGCAAGAATCCTGAGGCTGCCATGCAGGTGCTGGATATGATGTACTCGGATCCCACCTTCCTGAATATGCTGGACTGGGGTCTGGAAGGTGTCCACTATAAGCTGAAGGAGGGCTCTGATCGTATCATCACCTTTGCTGATGGAGTGGACGCTTCTACCAGTGGCTATTTCCACAACTGGAGCTTCGCTTTCGGTGACCAGTTGAGCGCTTACTTCTGGGACGGCACAGAAGAGGACTTCCCGGAACAAGTACGCGCCATGAATGAGAGCGCCATGCTGAGTAAGGCAATGGGCTTCGCTTACGATGTGACACCGGTAAAGACCGAGTATACGGCAGTAACGAATGTCTGCGATCAGTATCTGAATGCACTTGCTTATGGTTGTATCGACATCGACGACAATCTGCCCAAGTTCCTCAAGGAGCTGGAGAGCGCCGGTTTGCAGAAGATTATCGATGAAAAGGCTGCCCAGTTCGCTGACTGGAAGAAAGAAAATGGCGTTTCCTAACCGCGAAATACAGGGAACCAGCACGTGAAACACGATCCCCTGCCCTGATCCGGCAGGGGATTTTTGAGAACAGGTGGTATTTATGGAAAAGACCGTTACCGTCCCGAAGAAAAAAGTGAAGATCAAGCAGTTTCTCCCGCTGTATCTGATGGCGTTGCCCGGATTGCTGTATCTGCTCATCAACAACTATCTCCCTATGGCTGGCTTGAGCATTGCGTTCCGCAATGTCAACTATACCAAGGGAATCTGGAAAAGTGACTGGTGCGGTTTGGCAAACTTCAAGTATCTGTTTGCCACCAAGGATGCTTGGGTTATCACCCGTAATACCATCGGTTATAATCTACTCTTTATCGTGCTGCAAACTGTAATGGCCATTGCTATTGCATTGTTCTTGAATGAGGTAAAGTCCAAATTCTGGAACCGTTTTTTTCAGACCTCGGTGCTTTTGCCTTACCTGTTTTCCTACGTCATCGCCAGCTACCTTGTATATGCATTCCTGAGCCCCACTACGGGTATGTTCAATCATATTCTCACAGTAATGGGAAAAGACCCGGTTTCCTGGTATATGGAAAGCAAATTCTGGCCTTTTATCCTGACCTTTGTGGAATTATGGAAGCGCTCGGGCTACACCGCCATCGTCTACTATGCCACTATGGTGGGTATCGATTCCTCCCTCTATGAAGCAGCCGAGCTGGACGGTGCCGGGAAACTAAAGCAAATATTCTCAATCACCATCCCTCTGATTTCTCCTACCATCGTTATGATGTCACTGCTGAGCGTGGGACGTATCTTCCATTCGGACTTTGGTCTGTTCTATCAGATTCCGATGCAGTCTGGTATTTTGAGCAGCGTTACATCCACCATTGATACATATGTCTACAACGGCCTGATGAAACTGGGCGACGTGGGCATGTCTTCGGCTGCAAGCTTCTATCAGTCTATTGTTGGTTTTATTTTGGTGATGTTCTCCAACTGGCTGGTGAAAAAGAGAAATATGGAAGGGAGCCTGTTCTGAGTATGGATACTACAACAAAAAAGAAAAAACATGTTTCCGGGGTGACGGTCGTCTCCTACGTTGTGCTGGCGCTGTTGTCACTTTCGGCCATTCTGCCCTTTGTGCTGATGTTCACTTCGTCCATTTCCAGCGAGGAATCTATTACCCGGAACGGCTATTCTTTCATTCCTTCGGAGTTCAGCCTGGCCGCTTATGAATATCTGTGGGGAAACCGTGCCATCATCGGACGCGCCTATCTGACTACCATTATCATCGCAGTAATGGGAACGGCCATCAGCTTGGCAATTACCTTGATGCTGGCCTATACCCTCTCCCGCGAGAATCTGCCGGGCCGGAAGATTCTGAACTTCCTGGTGTTGTTCACCATGCTATTCAACGGCGGCCTAGTGGCTACCTATCTGGTCTACACCGAGGTGTTCCACATCAAGAATACCTATTGGGCCCTCCTGATTCCCGGCCTGTTGATGAATGCCTTCAACGTCATGCTGGCACGGAACTTCTTCAGCAACAGCATCCCCAAACCACTGATCGAGGCGGCCCTCATTGATGGTGCTACGGAGTTTCAAGTTTTTCGGCGGATCGTAATTCCAATCTCACTGCCCATCATCGCAACGCTGGGCATGTTCATCTTCATGGCATACTGGAACGACTGGAACAATGGTCTGTACTATCTGACTGATACGCGGTATTATAATATTCAGAATGTCCTGAACGATATGCTTGCAAACATCCAGTTCCTGAAAAACAACAGTGAAGCGGCTGGTGAGATGATGGCTGCGGTCAGCAATCTGCCCACATCGGGTGTCCGTATGGCCATTGCATCGGCAGTTGCCATCCCGGTTTTGGCGGTGTTCCCCTGCTTTGAACGCTATTTTGTCAAAGGAATTGTGATCGGCGGCGTGAAAGAATAATCAATGTGGTACCGCGAAGGTCTGGCAAACAAGATTGCCGGGCCTTTGTGGTGCTTTCAGAGGAAGTTGTGCCTATGAAACGACCATCCGTCCATCAAAAGCTTTTCTGGTTCTACAGTATCCCGGTTCTGGTTCTGATGTTCCTGATGCTCATCTGCTGCGGGCTGAGTATATACAATCTGAACCGCCAGGTGACCCAGCTGGATCAGGCGGCGCTGCAGAACTATGCGGATCAGTTGGAAACAAATCTGAACGCCATCGAAATGAATGTGCAGACCTTTACGACAGTGGATAACGATACCATTTATATGCAGTATCTGACATCCGAGGCAGAGCGTGTGTTTGCCACAACAAGGGTCTTTCGGCGGATGGCAGTGGACGTGATCGAGTATCCTAGCATGAGTGCAGAATTTCTGTGTCCTCTTGCACATGGGGCAGTCCTAATGGTTCGCGGAGAGGGCCAAAGTCTTATGGAACGTCAACAGGTGAATCATGCTATTGAGACAATCTGCCAAGATCTGGACGACTACCCCACCGGCACATGGCAGTATTACACAGATGAGGCCGCTCAGTATCTTCTGTACAGCTATCAGATGAACGATGCCTACTTCGGCTTTTTGCTGGATCCAGTGAAACTGATGACGGTTCCTTTTGCAGAGGATAGCAGCCAGTATGCGGAGACCAGCCTCTACCTGAACAACAAACGGATTGCAGGAGTGGAGGCCGGTCCGGAAAACTGCTTTTCGGCTAAAATCGGGCGCACCGGCTTTGAACTCCGGGTCAGGCTGGTGCGCACCGGTCTTACAAATGGCATCGTCTGGCTCAGCTTGTTGATGATGGTGATTCCGCTCTTGCTGCTGGCTGCACTCTTTCTGCTGTACCGTTTTGCCCGATTGCAAATTGTGGAACCCATTGATCGGATTTCACAGATCATGCACCAAGCCGGACAGGGAGATTTGAGCGTCCGGGTGGATACAAGCGGAATGCTGCAAGAGTTTTCCACCATTGGTGCGACCTTCAACCTCACGCTGGAGGAGATCTCTGAGCTGCAGGAGCGTCAGACACAGATCTTACGGGAAAAGCAGATGAGCCAGCTGCGAAATCTACAGATGCAGATCAACCCGCATTTTCTGGGCAACTGCTTTAATGCGGTTTACAATGCCTCCCTTACCGGCGATTTTGAGCAGGTGTTGGCTCTGACCACTTACCTGAACCGATATTTCCGGTTTATGGCACAGGTAGAAAATGATTTTGTTCTGCTGGAAGAGGAGCTTCGCTTTACAGATGACTTTCTCTCCATCCAGAAACTCCGATTCGGCGATGCCTTTTCCTACACTATCTCCGTCCCGGCCTTTCTGCGGCAGGCACGCATCCCTCCTTCGGTCATCAAGTCTTTTGCAGAGAATGCGGTGAAATATGCGCGCAATATGAGCAGGGAAGCCAAAATCGACATCCGCGCCTCGATGCAGAACCGGGAGGGGGAAACCTACTTATGGCTGGAAGTGCTGGACAATGGCCCTGGCTTTTCGGATGAGGTGCTGCAGGTTCTGCAGCAAAAGGCACAACCGTTTTTTGATGGGCGGGTCCACATCGGAATCGCTAATGTCCGACAGCGGCTGGAACTGCTATATGCAGGCAAAGCGGAAGTTCACTTGGAAAATCGGCCTGACGGCGGCACACATGTGAGCGTGATTTTGCCGCTGAACTACGGCACAGAACAGCCGGAAAAGGAGGAAACACTGTGACGACCGTTCTGATTGTAGATGATGAGGCGCTTGCAATCCAAGCCATCCGACGCTCGATCAACTGGAAAAATCTTGATGTGGACCGGGTGCTGGATGCCGCAAACGGCGTGGAAGCGCAGAAGATCCTTCGCCAGGAACCGGTACAGGTTCTGGTCTGTGATCTGGAAATGCCTCGGATGTCCGGCATTGAGCTGCTGGAATGGATGAAGACCTCCTGTCCCGATACCGAGGCTGTGATCCTAACCTGCCACGAATCCTTTCCCATGGCGCAGAAAGCGATGGAGCTGGGGTGTGTGGAGTATGTGCTCAAGCCAATTGCACCGGCAGAGCTTACAGCATCCATCCGACATGCGCTCAACCTTTGGAAGACGCAGGAAAGTATGCGCGGGACCCGCCGCGCCTATGAAAACGGGCGCAGTCTGCGCCGAGACCAGTATTTGCAGGACGTTTTAGAAAAAAACATCCTATCCACGGCGGAATCTCTTTTCAACTGTGCACAGAAGTATGATCTGGAGCTGGATGTCAGTGCGCCGCTGCAGGTGGTACGAGTATTGGTGCAGATGCCTGCTGCATTGCCGCAGAGCGAGCAGGAGCTGCTCGGATACGGCGTGTGCAATATTGCCAAGGAGCTTTGGGATAAAACCGGTACCGGCTGGACCTCTTTGCAGCGCCGAAGTGGACAGAGTTTTCTGCTCATCAGCGCTGGAATGGAACCTGCTGCGGCTGCGCATTTCGGGGAAGAATTGGGTCTGGCCTGCAAGACGATGCTGAAGCAGTCAGTAAAGGTCTCGCCTGCCGTGTCCAGCAGCATTCTGGGACTTTGTTCCACTGCGGATGCGCTGGAACAGTGGGAAACGAGCCTTCACAAGGAGTCGCAGAGCCCGGAGGAGGCCCGGATCCGACATTGGAAGACCCTGCTTTTGCAGGAAGATGCTCAGACTGTGCAGGCAGAGATTACCACCGAACTCAACCGGCTGTCCCTCAAGGCAGCACAGGAACGGATGCAGTGGATTGCACAGACCTTGATACAGGCGCTCCACGGCACGCTACAAGAGCGAGGCTGCCCGGAGGCAACAGAACTTGTGGAAGCGAAACCGGTATTTGAATCGCTGCCGCAGTTTCTTTCGTGGGTGCAGGGCAACCTTGCTCGGACCGAAAGGCTGCTGCGGCACTCGCCCGGCGAGGAACAGGTAATCCGCCGAATCAAGGAATACATCGAACTGAATATTCATCAAGAATTGACGCGAGAAAATATTGCAGCGGCCGTCTACCTGAATCCGGACTACACAGCCCGGCTATTCAAGCGCAAGACCGGCCAGAGTTTGAACGACTATATCCAGAATAAACGCATCAATCTAGCAAGACAGTTGTTGGCGGGCACCGATATGCCCGTGGGCGATCTGGCTGTCGCACTGGGATATTCCAGCTTTTCGCATTTCACCAAATTGTTCAAATCCATTGAAGGAGTCACACCCAGCGATTACCGTAAGCAACATGCCCGAATGCCGGGATGAAATGGCCCCGGAAGGCCCTACAGGAAGGAGAACTACTATGGATGTCTGGACGCACGCAGTCGGAAGAATGCCCTATCGGTTTGACCGATTCCCCCGAACGAAAGAACACTGTCTGAATGGAGTCTGGGATTTTGCGCTGATTTCCCGTGCTGATGCCGATACACAGACCCCGGAACAGCTTGGGGCGTTGCCAAAGCCCAAAGCAATCTCTGTGCCCGGATGCTGGCAGCTGCAGGGTTTCGATAAGCCCAAATACATTAACACACGCTATGCCTTCGGGGCAGATGCGAACAAGCTGGAGCCGCCTTTTATTCCGGAAGGACAGGGGATGGTTGGCATCTACCGGAAAGATTTGACTCTGGAAGTTCCTACCGCGCACCACCGGATGATCCTATCCATCGGCGGTTTTTCCTCTGCTATAACTGTTTTTTTGAATGGGCAGGTTCTTTGCTATGCGGAAAACGGGCGCACTGCCTGTGAGGTAGACCTGACCGATGCTGTACGGCCTGGGCAGAACCTACTGTTGCTTCGGGTGGATGAGTTCAGCCCAGGTTCCTATCTCGAATGTCAGGATATGTGGAGGCTGTCTGGAATCTTTCGCAGCGTTAAATTGTATGAAATCCACGAGCTGCACCTTCTGGACAGCTATCTCTGGGCAGAGGTAACGCCGGAAAAGGCAGTTCTGCATACCGAAAGCAAAATTTTGAATTTGAGCCATCGCTGTGCTCCACGCATCCGGGTAGAGGTGGAGTTGCTGGATGCCGAGGCGTGTCCAGTGGGCAGTTGCAATGGGAAGACTGGCAACGACAGTGATCGTTTTGAGGAGGTCAGCCTGGAAGCGGTATTTAAAGAGCGTGGTTTTGACCCGGCCTGGTTGGATGGTGCATTGCAGATTCCGGCGGGCATCACCGCAACAGCGTATGGGCATTTGGAGCTGGAAACGCCGCACCTCTGGTCGGCGGAGACACCCTATTTGTATCAGGTGCGGCTGTCTACTTTTCTGGGAGAAGAAAAGCTGGAGGAAACCACCGTGCCCTTCGGCTTCCGCCATTATGAGATCGATGGAGAAGGCGTATTCCGAGTCAACGGTGCACCCGTCAAGCTGCGAGGCGTGAACCGACACGAGTTCGACCCTGTCACTGGCTATGCCATCACCGAAGAGAGCATGCGCCAAGATATTGAGTTGATGAAGCGATGCAATATCAATGCGGTTCGCTGTGCGCATTATCCCAATACTCCACGCTGGTATGAGCTCTGTGATGAATACGGCCTTTATATAATGGATGAGGCAAATCTGGAAAGTCATGGCATTTCTTACCGCAAGAATCTTTTGCCCGGCAACGATATGCGGTGGCTCCCCCGTGTGCTGGACCGACAGGCTGCCATGGTTCAAACCAATAAAAACCATGCATCAATCTTCTGCTGGTCCCTCGGCAATGAGATTGGTTATGGAGAGACTGTGGCACTGGCGGCATCCTACTGCCGCACTGCGGACCCCACCCGTCTGATCCACAAGCGCCAGATGAACAAGATTGCAGATATGGACAGCGAGACCTATCCTTCTCCTCAGAACATGAGGGAACGGGCAGAAGCAAATCCCAATCGGGCCTTTCTGACCAATGAGTACCTTCACGCTATGGGAAACGCATGCGGAAGCATGGGGGATTACTGGAAAGAAATCTATGAACACCAGAATCTGATGGGCGGCTTTATCTGGGAGTGGTGCGACCACGGTCTGCGCCAGACGAACCCGGATGGAACGACCTGGTATGCCTATGGCGGCGATTTTGGCGAGGAATTCCATGACAGCAATTTCTGCATCGATGGACTGACAACACCCGATCGTCGATTTACGCCTAAGCTACAGGAAGTTCAGACGGTGTACCAGCCCATCGACCTTCGGGTGAAGGACCTCCGGAATGGAATCTTTGTTCTGGAAAACCGTTGTGAGCAGCTGAACCTGAGAGATTTTGCAGCTCAACTGCGCCTGCTGGAAAATGGTGTCTGTCGGGAAATCAGAGAGCTCTCTCTGCCGGATTGCCCTGCAGGACAGTCGGTGGTATGGAAGGCCGACCTGCAGGATATTCCTCCGGCTTCGGGAGAACAGCTTCTGGAGTTCTTGTTCATGGAGAAATCTCCGGCCCATGCGGGATGCGGCCTCAGCGGATGGAAGCAGTTCCTTTGGAAAAAGGAATGTCACCCGGCTCTTGTGACAGAAAAGGTCACAGCTCATTTCTCAAAACAGGGAACTCTTCTGGTGGGTGAGATGGGTGACTTGATTCTTCGGCTGGATACAGAAACCGGAGCACTTCAGGTCGACAACGTATCCGGTGTGCTACTGCACGATCTGTTCTTCACCCCTTTTCGTGCCCCCACAGACAACGATGCTCACAGCCCACTGGTACTGGGTAAACAGAACTGGTTTACAAAGCAGTATGATCATCCAAAACGTACTTGTTTGGAAGTCCGGCAGGGGAACGGGGTGGAAGAGCCGTCTTTGACCTACACCACCGCATACCAGACGGAGAAGGACAGTTTCTATGTTACCGTTGGTTTATGGCAGGCAGGACAAAATCGTATATTTATTGACTGCAACGTGCAATCTCCGGCAGATATGCTGTCTCCGGGGCGAATCGGGATGACGGCAATTCTTCCCGTGCGGTTTACGGCTATGAAATGGTATGGGAAGGGACCGTTAGAAACCTATCCTGATCGCCAGTGCGGCGGGCGCATGGGAGTTTACAGCGAAGATGTGAGAAATCAGCCGTTTTATCTACGGCCTCAGGAATACGGACTTCATACGGAATCTCGTAGTATGCGATTAACAGATCCGGACCGTGCGGATTTTGTACGGTTTGAGGCCGCCTGCCCCATGGCCATGAGCGCAGTGCCCTACAGTGATCTGCAGCTGTGGAATGCCCGGCATCCCTTTGAGCTTCCTGCACCGGAGGCCCTGTATGTGCATCTGGACTACGCCCACCGGGGTCTGGGCAACAGCAGCTGCGGCCCAGATGTTCTGCCGACATATCGCATCGACGATCGGCCTTGTCGCTTCGGCTTTGCCCTAGAGGCTGGATTGGGAGAACGGGAAGATAACCCCTTTGGCCCAATTCCGGAGGAGATCCCAGCTTATCACCCATGGAAAGCAGTAGAAGAGCAGGACGGGACACCGAGCTACCGAGACCCCTCGGACCCTGATCAGCGCAGCAACGCCGGTATGGTGTGACACTTAAAAAAGCATAAGTAAACAAAAAGAAGGGGCTGTTGCACAAGTTCCAACAAAAAGACCAGAGTTGTTTAGCCGAAAGGCTTTACAACTCTGGTCTTTTGCTTTAACGGCTAAAATTACTCATAGGCATTCCATCCTTTCGTTGGCGTTACGGAAAACGAGGTGCTCATTTTGAGTACATCGTTTTTCTCCGCAACTGGGGAATCAACGTCCTGCCGTTCTCCCTGCATGGATTTCCTGCCCCCTCTCGGCGGCGTTTTCCGGCTCTCCCTTACGGGGTCATCGCCGGGTATCCCATGCAGACGATTATGCGGTTTTCAAGGTGCGGTGCTGAATTTGGCAATAAAAAAATCGCCACACAACAACCTGAACCTGACCATCCTTTCCGGGATGGCCTTGGCTCGGGTTCGTTATGTAGCGATCAGAAAGTTAAAAACTTG
>JABLTQ010068173.1_pt1 | contig 11169 bp, 6 predicted proteins | sample 7160101 | NCBI WGS metagenome assembly JABLTQ01 (sample SAMN14651228, study PRJNA627086) | human gut metagenome | isolation source: feces | host: Homo sapiens
CGTTCGGCACCGCCATGGGCGCCCAGACCGCCGGTGAACAGGCCGTAGCCGTAGGCCACATGCACGATGTCGGTCTGGTTGACGCCGGCGGCGGACAGGCTGCGGCCGGCCAGTTCGGCCCAGTTGTGCAGGTCGCGGGCGGTATAGCCCACCACCACGGCCTTGCCGGTGGTGCCGCTGGAAGCGTGCAGGCGGACGATGTTGTCACGCGGCACGGCGAACAGGCCAAAGGGGTAATAGTTGCGCAGGTCCTGCTTTTCGGTGAAGGGCAGGTTCTTCAGATCGGCCAGGCTCTTGATGTCGCCGGGTTTGATGCCGCTCTCGTCAAAGCGTTTGCGGTAGAAGGGCACATTGGCATAGACACGGGCACAAAGGTCTTGCAGACGGCGCAGTTGCAGGGCTTCGATATCCTCGCGGGGCAGCGTTTCTTTCTCGATATTGAAAATCACGGCATCTCTCCTTGAAATCCTGAGTAGTCTATGGATGACGCAAAAGCCCCCCGAGGTCAAGATATATGCTTGAAAAACATGGATAACATATTGCAATGAAATGCCTTTTTTTATGCCTGGAACACGCTGCCGGGCCATCCCGGCCCGGGCGGGATTGTTGCCCTCGGGTACGCTTTGGGGTATGGGAGGGACATGCAAAACCTTATCTCTACCCCCAAGAAATATTCGGAACTGCCGACGGCGGAAAAAACCGCCGTCATCAAGGCGTGGCTTGAGGAACACAAGGCTGTGGACGTGGCCGAGATCGACCTGACCGGACAGGGGGCCTTCACGGACGCCCTGCTGGTGGCCAGCGCCACGTCCGTGCGTCATGCCCAGAGCCTGGCGGACGGCGTCTCTGCCCTGTGCCATGAACAGAACTTCGAATACCTGCGCATGGAAGGCTACACCACCGGCCAGTGGATCCTGGTGGACTGCAACGACATCGTGGTCAACATCTTCCAGCAGTCCGTGCGCGACCTCTACCAGCTGGAGAACCTGTGGGGCGCGGCTGCCGCTGCCCTCAACAAGGAGCCCCGTGCATGACCCCCACCCTGTTGCTCATCCTTGACGGCTGGGGCCTGACGGAAAAAGGGGAAGGCAATGCCCCCTGGGTGGCAGCCACGCCCCATCTGGATGACCTGACGGCGCGCTGTCCCCACAGCCGCCTTGCCGCCTCCGGGCGTGAAGTGGGCCTGCCTGCCGGCTATATGGGCAACTCCGAGGTGGGACACCTCAACATCGGTGCGGGACGCATCGTCTATCAGGACATGACGCGCATCGACGTGGCCCTTGAGGACGGCTCCCTGCTCCACAACCCCGTGCTGCTGGACGTTCTGGAAAAGACGCGCCGCAGCGGCGGCCGTCTGCATCTGGCGGGCCTGCTCTCCGACGGCGGCGTGCACAGCCATATCGACCATCTGGTGGCCCTGTGCGCCATGGCCTTTGCCGCCGGTGTGCCGGTGCGCATCCACTGCTTCATGGACGGGCGCGATACGCCGCCCCAGAGCGGCGCCTCCTATGTGCGCAGCCTGCTGGAACAGACCGTCCCCATGAAGGACGTACGCGTGGCCAGCCTGGCGGGGCGCTTCTACGCCATGGACCGCGACAAGCGCTGGGAGCGCGTGTCCGAGGTCTGGGATCTCATGGTCCACGGCAAGGGCCGCAAGGCCACGGATGCCGTGCAGGCTGTGGAAGATTCCTATGCCGAAGGCATCAGCGACGAATTCATCAAGCCCGTGCTGCTGGAAGGCGAGGATGCCTCCACCCTGCAGGACGGCGACGGCCTGTTCTTCTACAACTTCCGCGCCGACCGCATGCGCGAGCTTTCCCAGGCGTTCGTGGATACGGCCTTCACCGGCTTCGAGCGGGGCAGGGTGCCGCAGCTGGCTGCCGTGGCTTCCATGACGGCCTATGACGCCCACTTCCCCCTGCCGGTGGCCTTCCCCAAGGAATCCGTGACCATGGGCCTGGGTGAAGTGGTCTCGCAGCAGGGCATGCACCAGCTGCGTCTGGCCGAAACGGAAAAATACGCGCACGTCACCTATTTCTTCAACGGCGGCGTGGAAGAGCCCCTGCCGCTGGAAGACCGCATCCTCGTGCCTTCGCCGCGCGACGTGCAGACCTATGACCAGAAACCGGCCATGAGCGCCCGCGAGGTCACGGACAAGTTCGTGGAAGCCTGGCAGAGCGGCCAGTACGATCTGGTGGTCTGCAATCTGGCCAACGGCGACATGGTGGGCCATACGGGCGTGCTCTCCGCCGCTGTGGAAGCCTGCACGGTGGTGGATGAATGCGTGGGCCGCATGGTGGCTGCCGTGGAAGCCCGCAAGGGCCGGATGCTGCTCATCGCCGACCACGGCAACTGCGAGGTCATGAAGGACGGACAGGGCAAGCCCCAGACCGCCCACACCACCAATCCCGTGCCCTGCATCCTGCTGGATGCCTCCGGCAGGGAATGGCGTCTGCATGACGGCAAACTGGCCGATGTGGCCCCGACCCTGCTGCGCATGTGGGGCATCGCCCAGCCTGAGGCCATGACGGGGACGCCGCTGGTGGAGGAAGCCCATGTCCGCTAACCAGAGACCTTTGGAGCCCGTGGCCCCTGACGGCATGGAGCTGCTGTTCTTCTACCGCTGCCCCCACTGCCTGCGCCATGTGCCGCTGGTCAATCCGGTGGAGCCGCGCAATGTGCGCTGCGACGGCTGCGGCAAGCAGTTCCCCATCATCCCGGTGGACGAACACGGCCTGCATTATGTGCGCATCATGCTGGCCAACGGCAAGGCCGCTGCCAATCCCGACTATCTGTAGCGTCGCCGTACGGCCGGAGGAGGGCCCCTCCGGCCGTTTTGGCTGCCGCGATGCGGGGGCTTCCCCCTTCCACGCTTCCAAATATACCGAGCAAACGACATGAAGATCTGTCCCGTCATTTTGTGCGGGGGCGCCGGTACACGCCTGTGGCCCCTTTCGCGTCGCAAGTATCCCAAGCAATTCATGGACCTGGGCGGACATACGCTGTTCGAGGACACGTTGCAGCGTCTTGCCGCGCTGCCCGGCCTGGCCGCGCCCGTGGTCATCTGCAATGAAGAACAGCGCTTCCTGGCTGCAGCCGCCTTGCAGCGTCAGGGCCTGGACGGCCGGATCCTGCTGGAACCGGAAGCCCGCAATACGGCACCGGCCATCGCGGCTGCCGCGCTGGCCGTGACGGCTGCCTGCGATGTGGAAGACGGCGATCCTGTCCTGCTGGTCCTGCCTTCGGACCATGTGCTGGAAGACCTGCCGGCTTTTGCAGCGGCTGTCTCACAGGCTGCGGACTGTGCCCGTGAAGGGGCCCTGGTCACCTTCGGGGTCACGCCCGACCGTCCCGAGACCGGTTACGGCTATATCGAAAAGGGCGATGCCCTGGCCTCCGGTTTCGCGGTCCGCCGTTTCGTGGAAAAGCCCGCGCAGGAGGCTGCCGAAGCCATGCTGGCGCAGGGCGGCTATTTCTGGAACAGCGGCATGTTCGTGTTCCGTGCCTCCCAGTATCTGGCCGAGCTGGAAAGCCTGGCTCCGGCCATCATGGCCGCGGTGCGCAAGGCATGGGCCCTGCGCCGGGCCGATTACGACTTCATCCGCCTGCATGGCGAATCCTTTGCCCTTTGTCCCTCTGACTCCGTGGACTATGCCCTGATGGAAAAGAGCGCGCATGTGGCCATGGTGCCCCTGCCGTGCCGCTGGAGCGACCTGGGCTCGTGGGAAGCCATCTACGAGAACAGCCCGCAGGATGCGGAAGGCAATGCCTGTGTGGGCGATGTGCTGGCCCAGGACAGCCAGGGGTGCTACATCCATGCCGGGAGCCGTCTGGTGACGACCTTGGGCGTGAAGGATCTTGTGGTGGTGGAGACCGGTGACGCCGTCCTGGTGGCCGACAGGGCCCGCAGCCAGGAGGTCAAGAGCCTGGTGGCCTGCCTCGCTGCCCAGGAGCGTCACGAGCAGGAGATGCATCTGCGTGTCTACCGGCCCTGGGGCTGGTATGAGACCCTGGCCCTGGGCGAGCGTTTCCAGGTCAAGCGCATCCAGGTCAATCCCGGTGCCGCGCTCTCCTTGCAGCGCCATCAGCACCGGGCCGAGCACTGGGTCGTCATCGCCGGGGAAGGGCTGGTGCGCGTGGGGGACGAAGAGATGCACCTGCATGTGGACCAGTCGGTCTATATCCCCCAGAAGACCATGCATCGTCTGAGCAATGCTTCGGCGCAGCCGCTGGAGATCGTGGAAGTCCAGACCGGGGATTACCTTGGTGAAGACGATATCGAGCGTTTCGACGACCGGTATGGACGTGGATAAGTCCGGGACGGCCTGAGGGCGTCACGGGATAAACGGAGGCCGCGGGAGATTTCCCGCGGTCTTTTTTTATGGCTTTAGCGCTGTTGAGCGCCACGGCGCTCAACGAAGCCCCCCGCATAGCGAGTGCCCCTGGCTCCGGGAACAGAAACCGGACGGACGACCGGTAGCCCGCGCAGTGTCCCCATAGCCCGTCAGATACGGGACGCGGCCGGATGAACGGGGGCAGCGATCTGTCTTTTCGGTCATCCAGGCGTTTTTTCTTGGTGTCGCAGGGCAACCGATGGCACGAGGCAGGCCCGAAAGAACGTCTTTTGGCGAGGAGGGGGGAGCGCGAGGGGAGGACACATCTTTTGTTCACAAAAGGGAGGGCCTCCCCCTCGCTCACAGGGAAAACATCGCTGCGGGCGGATGCGGCGGCGCGGACCTCTCGCGCTACCGGCATAAAAAAAGGGGAGCATCGCTGCTCCCCCAAAGGCTACACAGGGTCGAAGATCTATTCTTCGTCGCCTTCCCACTTGATGAAGCCGGGATTGACGTTGACCATGGCGTTGACGATCAGTTCCACCAGGCCGCCGTAAGCGAAGCTGTTCTTGGTGTACAGGTCGCTGTGTTCCAGCAGTTCGCGGATCTGGCCCTTGCAGTTGGAGCAGGGAGCGCAGATGTACTTCTTGGTCTCGGGGCCAAGGCAGTCCTTGAAGGCCTGGGCGATCTGCCACATCTTTTTGCGGCCGGAGATGTTGCCGCGCCATTCGTCGATGTTCTGACGGGTCATGATGGCGAAGCCGGAACCGCCGCCGCAGCAGTAGTTTTCCACGCCGTGGCAGGGCATTTCGCGGAACTGGGGGGCGATCTTGTGCAGGATGTCGCGCTGGGGCTGCACGATACCCATCAGACGCACGGCGTTGCAGGGGTCATGCAGGGTCACGGGGAAGTTGTTGCGCGAGGGATCCAGCTTCAGGCGGCCGGACATGACGATGTCACGCAGGGTCACATAGCAGGATTCACGGGGCACCTGGTATTCGTAGGGGATGACGCGGTCGGCGATGACGGTCATGGCCTTGTGGGCGTGGCCGCATTCACCGATGACGATCTTCTTGGCGCCCAGTTCCTTGGCGGCCTGCATGTGCTGCAGGGCGATACGGGCGGTCTGGGCGTCGTCGTAGAACACGCCGTAGTTCACGCCGTCATAGGCCACAGCCTTGCTGGACAGGGTCCAGGACAGGCCGGCTTCCTGGAAGATCAGGGAGAAGCTGGCGATGTTTTCGGGCCAGGCCATGACTTCGCCGGCGTTGTGGATCAGCAGGATGTCGGCGCCCTTCACGTCGAAGGGGGTGTGGATGCCCACGCCGGTGATCTCGGTGTAGTCCTCGTCGATGAACTCCACGTTTTCTTTCACCACGTCGGGGGTCATGCCGGTGGAGGAGCCCACCTTCATCTGGTTGATGGTGCCCTTTTCGTGCAGTTCGCGGGGCGAGAAGCCCAGCTCCTGGCTGAACAGTTTGCGGATCTCACGGGCGATGAGGCCGTTGTCCACACCGATGGGGCAGGTCTGGGCGCAGCGACGGCAAAGGTTGCAGCGGTAGGCCAGTTCGCCCAGACGGGCAACGGTCTTCCAGTTCAGGCCCATGTCACCGTAACGCCATTTGGCCAGAGGCTCTTTCTTCACATACTGCTTGTAGATGCGGCGGAAGATCTCGGAGCGGTAGTTGGGACGGTACATCTCGTTGTGGCCGGACATCTCGTACAGATGGCAGGCATCAGAACAGGAGTTGCACTGGGCGCAGTAGTCCATGCTGGTTTCCAGCATGGGCAGGAAGGTCCAGTTGTTCTCCTTGCTGAACAGCTTGCGCATACCGTCCAGGAAACGGTTGACCAGCTCTTCTTCTTCCTGGGGGGTCTGGGGCTTGGGGATGTTCAGCACACAGACTTCGTCCAGGATGCAGGCCACTTTGGCCTTCTGGTCGTCGGAAACGGGCTTCCAGGGCATCTTGACGAGGTCAAGGCCTTCCACATCGGGGATGTCCTTGAGGTCGATGCTGACCATCTGGCCTTCGGCCGTGGAAATATCAGTCAAACGCAGCGTATCTTTCATGATGTACTCCCTAGTCCTTCTTGGGGGATTCGGTAGCGATGTCCAGCCAGGTCTTGGTGCCCTGACCGTTGATGTGGTCGGCAGCCCAGCTCACCTTGAACTGCAGGGCCTGCTTCATCTTCTCGTTGTTCTTCTGGCTGAAATCGGTGGGGGTGTCGCCCCAGCGGATGTCATGGTAGGTGAAGTACTTGAAGATCAGGTGGCCCATATGGGTCATGGGGATCCAGATCAGCACGAAGAAGCCGAACAGCATATGCAGCATGAAGGTGCTGCTGTTGATCTCGGCGAAGTTGAAGGTGAGCAGGTTGTAGATGAAGTCACCGGACAGGCGGGCGAAGGAGGGGTTGAAGGCCCAGGCCACCAGACCCACCAGAGCGAAAACGATGAACACGCCCAGGTTGAAGAAGTGTTCGGGGGTGGTGTACTTGCGCAGGCCTTCGTCGTGCAGACGACGGCAGATCAGGCCGATGCCGCCGCCGATGATGCCGAACATGCCCAGCAGGCTGATGGCGTTGATGACGTTGTGCACGAAGGTCAGGAAGCCGCCGTCGGGGTTCATGCCGAACAGGCGCAGGAAGGCAGCGACGACCAGGATGATGGTGCCGCCCATCAGCATATACAGACCCAGGTGGAAGGGATAGGTGCGGAACCACAGCTTGAGGTTGTGGGTGAAGGTGGCGTGCAGGAAGAGCACTTCTTCCAGCAGGGCCTTGATATCGCCCAGATGGTCGACGTGGCGGGGCTTGGTCCACCAGTCGGTCTCTTCCATGAAGCTGCCGCCGTAGGAGCCTTTGGGGCCTTCATGCGGCACGGGGTAGAGCTCCCAGCGGGCGTGCAGGGGGCTGGCAGCCAGATAGCCTTTCACCTTGATGGCGGCAGTCGCCACAAAGCCGATTACTGCAAGGTAGGCCAGGATGTAGAACAGAGTTGTCATGCGTTTTCTCCCATGAGTCGAGATGCCTGCGGCATCGTGGTTTCTGCGCAAGACCGAGCCAGATCCGGTCATGAGCAAGAGGTGCAGCGCACCAGGAACCAACCTCTCCAGAACGATGCGCCGGGATCCGGCGGGGCGGATCATGCCGGGGCATGACCTGTCGCCGCCTGGTCTCAGGCGCGGAACAATTCCTGCCTTCTACCGTAAAATGCAAGAAATGCAAAGGTGGCACGCATATTCCCAAAATACTCCGTCTTGGCTATGTTTTTTTATTTATGTAATTATTTTAATATGTTATATTAACGAAGCCATGCTTTGCACGTATGAAAAATTTTTTGACCTCCTTTTCACAACGTGGCGGCTCCGGCGGAGGGGGATGCGTCTTTGCACGCAGGTCCTCCCGGTCATTGCCGGGAAGTTTTCTCTCTTATCAGGAATTAATCACAAAAAGAAAGATGGGAAGGGCTGCCATACATTTTGTTGCCTCCGAGGAGGCCCGCAGGCCCAAAAAGGCTGGGACAAGGGACGGAGGCGCCAGGATGGCAGCACGTGCAGACGGCACGGCGATGCCGTCATTGCATGGCTGCGGGAGACTATCGGCCATAAAAAAGGGCGACCGCCACATGACGGTCGCCCTGGTGTTCAGCGGAGAGGGAAGGCCTACTGGCCCAGATCCACCAGCACGGGGTTCTCTTCCAGATCTTCCAGGAACTTGTCCGGACGTTCCTTCTGGTCGGGCACGGTGATGTCGCCGTGGACATACTCGCGGTAGCCCGTACCGGCCGGGATGAGACGGCCCACGATGACGTTTTCCTTGAGGCCGCGCAGGTAGTCCATCTTGCCCTTGAGGGAAGCCTCGGTGAGCACCTTGGTGGTTTCCTGGAAGGAAGCCGCCGAGATGAAGGACGAGGTGGTCAGCGAGGCCTGGGTGATGCCCAGCACCAGCGGTTCGGCGGTGGCAGGCTGGCGGCCTTCGACGATGGCTTTGTGGTTCTCGGCCTTGAACTCGGCCTTGTCCACCTGTTCGCCCACCAGGAAGCTGGTGCCGCCGGAATCCAGCACGGTGACCTTCTTGAGCATCTGGCGCACGATGACTTCGATGTGCTTGTCGTCGATGCCCACGCCCTGGAAGCGGTACACTTCCTGGATCTCGTCCACGAGGTAGCGGGCCAGGTACTTTTCGCCGCGGGTGCGCAGGATGTCGTGCAGTTCGGGCGAACCTTCGGTCAGCGGATCGCCGGCTTCCACAAAGTCGCCGTCGGCCACGGTGATGTGTTTGCCCTTGGGCACCAGGTATTCCTTGGCATCACCGATCTCGGGGGTCACCACCAGCTTGCGCTTGCCCTTGGATTCGCCAGCGTAGGACACGGTACCGGAGATCTCGGAGACCACGGCCATGTCCTTGGGCTTGCGGACTTCGAAGAGCTCGGCCACGCGGGGAAGACCACCCACGATGTCCTTGGTCTTGGAGGTTTCGCGGGGCTTGCGGGCGATGATGTCACCGGCCTGGATGGCCTCGCCGTCCTTGACCATGATGATGGAGCCCACGGGCAGGCTGTACACGGCGGACGCCACGCTGTGCGGACGCTGCTTGACGTTGCCGTTTTCATCGCAGACCGAGATGGACGGACGGTAGTTGGTGGTACGGTATTCCATGATGGTCAGGGATGCCTGACGCGTCACGTCGTCCACCTTTTCCTGCACGGTCTTGCCGTCCACGATGTCGGTGAAGCGGATGATGCCCTCTTCTTCGGACACGAAGGGTTCGTTGAAGGGGTCCCATTCGGCCAGCACGGTGCCCTTGGTCACTTCCTGACCGTCGGTCACATGCAGGCGGGCGCCGTTGGGCAGGATGTACTTCTCACGTTCGCGGCCCTGCGGGTCCACGATGGTCAGCTGACCGCTCTTGCCCAGCACGAGCTGGATACCGTCACGGTTGGTGACGGCCCGCACGCGGTTGAGGATGACGCGACCGGTGTTCTGGGCTTCGAACTTGTTCTTCTCAATGGTGCTGGATGCGGTACCACCGATGTGGAAGGTACGCATGGTCAGCTGGGTGCCGGGTTCACCGATGGACTGGGCGGCGATGATGCCCACGGTCTCGCCGGTGTTGACCAGATGTCCGCGGGCCAGGTCGCGGCCGTAGCACAGGGCGCAGATGCCGCGTTCGGCCTGGCAGGTGAGGGGCGAACGCACCGTGATGGAGCTGACGCCGTGTTCACGCAGCACAGCGGCCTCGGCCTCGTCGATGAGGGTGTTCTCGGGCAGCAGCACCTTTTCCGCATCTTCGGGATCGTAGACGGGGTAGAGCAGCACGCGGCCCATGGCACGTTCCCACACCGGGGTCTTGATGTCCCCGCCTTCGCGCAGGTGGGTCAGCTCGATGCCGTCCACCGTGCCGCAGTCGTGTTCGGAGACGATCACGTCCTGCACCACGTCCACCAGGCGGCGGGTCAGGTAACCGGAGTTGGCCGTCTTCAGGGCGGTGTCGGCCAGACCCTTGCGCGCGCCGTGGGTGGAGGTGAAGTACTGCAACACCGACAGGCCTTCGCGGAAGGAGGAGGTGATGGGCGTTTCGATGATCTCGCCGGAGGGCTTGGCCATCAGGCCGCGCATGCCGGCCAGCTGACGCATCTGGTCCTGGTTGCCTCGGGCACCGGAGGTGGACATCATGAAGATGGAGTTGAAGCTCTGGTTCTTCTCTTCACGGCCGGTCTTGGGATCCTTCAGGATATCGTAAGAGATCTCCTTGATCATTTCCGTGGAGACGTCCTGGGTGGCCTTGGTCCACACATCGACGACCTTGTTGTATTTTTCGGTACGGGTGATGATACCGTCGCGGTACTGGCGTTCGATGTCGTCCACCTCGGCCTGGGAAGCGGCCAGGATGTCCTTTTTGCGGGCCGGGATGATGAGGTCCTTCACACCGATACTGACACCGGCGCGGGTGGCGAACTCATAGCCCATGTTCTTCAGGTTGTCGCAGAGGATGACCGTGGCCTTTATGCCGCACTGGCGGTAGCAGTTTTCCACCAGTTTGGCGATCATCTTCTTGGTCAGCACCAGGTTGACGTTCTCGAAGGACATTTCCTTGGGCAGGATGTTGCTCACCAGCACGCGGCCGGGCGTGGTGCGGTAGGTCTTGCCGTTGGGCATGCGCACGTTGATGCGGGCGTGCAGGGACACGGCATCGGCATCATAGGCGGCTTCCACTTCCCAGGGACCGCAGAAGGTCATGCCTTCGCCCTTCTCGAAGCTGCGCTCGGAAGTCATGTAGTACAGGCCCAGAACGATGTCCTGGGAAGGCACGATGACAGGACCGCCGTTGGCGGGCGAGAGGATGTTGTTGGTGCTCATCATGAGCACGCGGCATTCGATCTGCGCTTCCACGGAAAGCGGGATGTGCACGGCCATCTGGTCGCCGTCGAAGTCGGCGTTGTAGGCCGAGCAGACCAGGGGATGCAGACGGATGGCCTTGCCTTCCACCAGCAGGGGCTCAAAGGCCTGGATACCCAGACGGTGCAGGGTAGGGGCACGGTTGAGCATGATGGGGTATTCGCGCACCACTTCCGAGAGGATGTCCCAGACCACCAGCTCTTCGCGTTCCACCATCTTCTTGGCGCTCTTGATGGTGGAGGCGTAACCGCGCTTTTCCAGCTCCGAGTAGATGAAGGGCTTGAACAGCTCCAGGGCCATCTTCTTGGGCAGGCCGCACTGGTGCAGCTTGAGGTAAGGACCCACGGTGATGACGGAACGACCGGAGTAGTCCACGCGCTTGCCCAGCAGGTTCTGACGGAAGCGGCCCTGCTTGCCCTTGATCATGTCGGACA
>JABLTQ010017755.1_pt1 | contig 11148 bp, 9 predicted proteins | sample 7160101 | NCBI WGS metagenome assembly JABLTQ01 (sample SAMN14651228, study PRJNA627086) | human gut metagenome | isolation source: feces | host: Homo sapiens
GGTTATGGGTTAAATAGAAATTTTTATGGTAGATTTTATGCCCAAGAAGGACCTACTACAAAAATTTATTTCCAGCAGTTTAAAGCTTATACAACCATTGATAATGACTCAGATGGTGAACATGATTATCAAATGCAAATAGCTGCAGAAGATATTATATCCACTAATCAATTCTTCTCTGGTTCAAAAGCTGGTTCTTCAAGTGTATTTGTAGAATCTCAGGTTTTACAGGATTTTATTAACAATACACCCAATATAGAATTGGTTTTAGCTTCAGATGAATCAACAGCATCATTTGATGATGAGTTTAATAATAAACTTAAAGCTCAAGGTATTAATGGAGTAGTTTCTACTCTTGCTAGTTATTCTAATTGGCAAGGTTCAGTATTATTTGATAATACAGCAATAAGTACTGCTTCATCTCCTCTTGTAATTATAAATGAAGGTGATAATGGTGGTAAATCAAGTGCTGCTACTTGGGTTGAAGCTTATGAAGCTTTAAAGGGTTATTCAGATGGCTACCAATTAATAGCTTCCCATATTCATCAAAATGATATGGTAAAAGCTAAATCCTCCGGACCTGGAGTAGACCCAGACCCCAATGGTTGGAAATCTGCCTATGTAGAAATTGCAAAAGATGTAGTTGCAAATTTTGAAACTGTATTATATGTAGAGGTTCCCAAATATGATTCAGAAGGAAAAGTACAAACTCCTGATGGTATCATAAATCAATTAGAAACTTTAGTACCACAGATTGGGTATGCTAAAAATATTGCATATTTTGCTGGTGGTATTAAATATTATGATGCAAATGGGACTTTACAAAACTGTGACCTTCTTGGTTCAGCAATTGGTTTGGGTGATGCTTCTGCTTCTCAATATGGTCCTTGGTATTCATTCTCTGGTATGAATAGGGGGGTAATTGCTTCTGCATTGGGTCCCGTAACTGAAAATTTGGGTGGACCTAGTAAAATAGAAGAACTCCAAAAATTAGCAGAATGGTATTGCAATCTTTTTGTAATAAAAGATACTAGAACCCAAGGAAAAAGAACTATGCTTTGGCATGGGTTTACTTCTAATCCCAAATCAGATTCAGAAAAATTCCTTTCAATTGTAAGATTGAATCTTTATCTAAAAAAGAATCTAAGACCTATTCTTGAAAGTTATTTGGAAGAACCCAATACTTGGTCTACTTGGCAAAGTATCTATTATGAAGCCAAGAAAATTCTTGATGACTTAATTGGTACTGCTATTACCGAATATACCTGGATGGGTGACCAAGATGCTCAATCATATGATGATTTGGTAGTAAATAATGAAGCTGATGTAAGACAAGGAAAATATCATATTGTATTAAAATATAAAGAGATTGTTCCCTTGCAAGAAGTAACCATGGATATTGTAATTGATTCTGTATCAAAAGATGTAAACATATCAGCAGAGTAAATTTATTAAAGATATAAGATTATGCCAGCTCAAGTAAAAAATCCAAGAAAGAAATTTTTATGGTCCATAGAATTTCCTTCACATCCAATAAATGCTTATCTTTTTCAGACTGTAACTTTACCTGAGATTACAATAGAAGAAGTAGAGCATGGAGATGTAAACCGTTCAGTTAAAACTGGTGGTAGAGTTTCAGTAGGTACCATGACTGCTCAGAAACTTGAAACTACTTCTGGTTCTGATACCTGGTTCTGGGATTGGTTATTCTCAGTTCAGGATATGATTAATGGTGGTGGTTTAACTCCTAGCCAATATTGGCAAACCGTAATTGTAAAAGAATTAGCAGAAGATGGAGTATCAGTTCTAAATAAATGGGTATTAACTGAAGTATGGCCCACTAGAGTAAATGGGCAAGAATTAGACCGTATGAGTTCTGATAATTCAATTGAAGAAATAGAGTTCTCAGTAGGTACTTGTGATAAATTATAATATTGCTTTTATGAAAAAGGGAGGGCTCATATATTATTGGGTTCTCCCTTTGTTTTTTTATAACCATTTAAACTCAACACAACATGGAAAAAGAAGAATTAACAGGTTACAATGTAACATTTACAGCACCCTCTGGATATGAATATACCATTAGGGAACAAAATGGAGCAGATGATGATATTTTATCAAACCCATCAGAAGCTTCGACATTAATAAATATTTCAAGATTTATAGCTGGTATAGTAATTGATACCAACTCTACAACTAATAGAAAATTAACAGTAGAACAAGCTCATATGATGCCATCATTAGATAGATATGCAATCCTAATAAAATCCAGGATTTTATCTAATGGGGAAGACTTAGAGTTTGAATATGATTGGGGTCCTGATGGGGGTGGAAAAAGTACTTATTGCCAACCATTGGATGAATACCTATTTGATTATTCAAAGGAAATTGATGATGATACTTTGGCTAGTAAACCAAATGCTATAAAACCATATCCTTTAAAAGATAAAACTAAAGATATAGCTTTTTCATTATCATCTGGTAAAGAGGTTAAATTTGATTTATTAACTGGAGCTAGTGAATCTTATTTAGTTAATTTACCATTAGAACAAAGAACCCAAAATAAAGCTCTAGTAGCAAGGAATTTGTGCCTATTAGTAGATGGAAAATGGGAAAAAGTATCTTCTTTCCATTTATTCTCAATGAAGGATATGAGAGAGATAAGAACTAATGTAAAAGCTATAGACCCTGAATTTTCTGGGATTTGTACTCTAATGAATCCTCATAATGGTATGTCAGCTGATATTAATATCATGGCTATCAAGGATTTTTTCTATCCGGGGGAGATTTAGAGAGAGATTTCTTTTACCTACATCAAGCAAAAATAAGAATCAGTTTTACTGAATTATTATATTTACCAATCAGACGTCGATTAAAATTATTAAAATTGGCGTCTGATTATTTTGGTTCTCTAAATAAAAAATAACCCCCAATATCATGGCTTATGTCACCAGTGGAAGTCTAAGAGGTAATTCCTTGGAAATAGGTATTGCTCTAGTACTTCAAGATAGATTCTCCAATCAAGCTAAAGATGCTTCTGCTGCAATTAGAAGACTTCATAATGAAGCTAAGGAAGCAGTAACAGCAAATCTTCAAACTGCAGATAGTATTCTTGGTAATGTATATAATGGTTTTTTAAATGTTGCTACTGGAATAACTAATACAGTATTACAAGGTGCTGAATTTATTGATACCATGACCACTGTATCAGCTATTACTGGTTCTACCAGGGAGCAATTACAAATGCTATCGGAAACTGCTCAATCCTTGGGTCTTGAAACCATGTTTGGTTCCCGAGATATTGCTTCTGGTATGAAATATCTAGCAATGGCTGGTAATACAGTTGAACAGGTTAATGATATGATTAAGGGTGCAGCTTATGTAGCCAATGCTACTGGTATGGAACTTGGTGGTAAAGGTGGAGCTGCAGACTTAATTACCAATGTTATGAAGACCTTTAAAATTGTAGGTGATGGTGCTTCAGAATTAGTTGGAGACCAGTTAACCAAAGCAACACTTTCTGCAAATATATCCATGACAGATTTAGCAGAATCCATTAAATATTCTGCAGCTGATATGGTTATGTTAAAGAAGGAACTTCCAGAAGTAGCTGCAATGATTGGTACTCTTGGTAATGCTGGTATACAAGGTTCAATGGCTGGTACTTCATTAGGTAACATGGCAAGATACCTTATAAAAGCCTTTAACCCAAAAACCGATGCCTATTCATTCTTACAAAGAATGGGATTATCTCAACAGGATTTTGTGGATGCCCAAGGAGACCTTATAGACTTTGGTGACATCATGGAAAAAATAAGCAAAGGGGTTGAAAATTTACCATCAATTGATAGAGGTAAAGCTATTGGTGCTATATTTGGTGTAAGAGGTCAAAGAGCAGCAAATGCTATTATGAATGACCTAGAAGGATATAGGAATCTATTAGACCAAATCCAGAATAATTCAGCAGGATTTGCAAAATCTATTGTTGATAAAAGAATGAATACTCTAGCTGGTTCTATAGATAAGGTATCATCTGCATGGGAGAATTTAAAGGTGGCATTTACAGAACAAATTGGTCCAGCGTTAATGCCAATATTAAATACCATATCCCAAATTATAGAAGCAGTAAGGGAATTTGTAACCACCCCAGTTGGGGCTTTTGCTTCCCAAGTATTTGTATTATCCACATTTATTGGATTAGTTGGAACCAAGGTACTTCAACTAATTACCAAATGGAGGTTATTAAGGAGTGATACCCAGATTGGATTCACTAATATGTTCAGGTTAATCAGGGGTGGTTGGCAAGGAGCTACCCTTGATTTACAGAATTATATGAGATTACAAGGGTTATTAAATGCTCAAACTACTTATGGGTTACCATATTATGCTTCTATGGCTAAACATCTTGGGACTCCAGTTGGTGGTGTAGTATATGACCAAAGAACTAAGAGATGGAGGTCTCATGACCAATCAGTTACTGGATTAGGTAAAGGAACTTTTATGAAAGAAAGGGATGCTATTAGGTATACAGAAACCCATGGTACTGGTAAACAAGTTGTTGCTGGATTTTTTGGTAATAATCCAAATACTAAATCTACATGGTGGACAAAAATTTTAGGCATAGGTTCAAAATTATTTAGTGGATTAAGTTTAGTTAGTCTTGGTCTTACTTTAATAATGCCATTAATAAAAATGGCTGCTAATGCTCTAGACAAAAACACCAAACAAATAGAGAAGAACACTTTTTCAGTAAATACATTAGCTGGTAAATTCCTAACAGAGGAAGAAAGAAAAAAAGCTGGTAAAAATCTTGATTTACCCCAAGAAGTAAAAGCTTTAAATACAACCTTGGGGGCTTTACAAAATTACTTAAAAAATAATAATGCTGTACCAGTTATAAATATTACTGTTGACCAAAGTGGTAATATCCTTAAAAAAGAGATAACCAAATCCAATCAATCAGATATCCAAACACTTGGTGCTAAAAATTAATTGATATGGCTAGTCTAGTACATAATATAGTTGATTCAGCAAGAAATAAATTATCTGCCAAAATAGATAATACTATTGCTGGTATTACAAATAATGGTTTAGGCCCAATAGATAACAAAGCTCTTAGAGCTACATTACTTATTAATAGGGCAAACCCTAAGCTCCCAAAGATAAATTTTCTAGAATATGAATTTGGTGGGGTAATAAGGGATATAAAAAATACCTTTGGTATAGGTTTACAAACAGCTAGGCCAACTTCATCAACTAGTAAAAATGGAGAAACTATTTTTAGAAGAGCAACCACCCCAAATAAAAATTCATTAGTAAATACTTCATTTAAATTAGAAAATAGTAAATCCAATCCGGGTATCTCCACTTTATCACTAAATCAGGGTATAAGAAAACTTCAAAGAGAAACCTAAATACCTAAAAACAATATTATTATTATAAATGATAATGTAAGCCCCCCAATATCTATTGTTATTCAAAATAGACCCAATGAAGTAAATATAAACCCCCAAACAAATTGGGTATCAATAATGTCAATGGGTAGGAATAACCCATTCATGATGTATACTGGTGGAGAAGATACCATATCATTTGATATATCCTGGTATTCTAATGACCCTATGAATAGAGAGGATGTTTTAACCAAATGTAGATTATTAGAATCATGGTCAAAAGCAAATGGGTATAACCAGGCCCCACCTGTTCTTAGAATTTCATGGGGTACTTCTGGTATATTTGATAATGATTTATTTATTCTTTATTCTGCAAGCTACAAATTAAATAATTTTCAGGATAGGTATAGTGGTAGTTCAATTGATACTGATGAATTTTCAAGAAGTGTAACTAGAACAATAAATCTTGGTTTATTGCCAAGTATAGCAACTCAATCTTTGGTATTTAAAAAAGTAACTGGTAAGAACCTTACCCATAATGATATTTGTTCACCAGAGAAATTACAAAAATTAAGACCATCAGAAGTAATGGGAGTTCAAACAACCATCTCCAATAATATAACTACTTTTGATAGTATTCCAAAAACTACTATACCAACCGAATTAAAACCATTTTAATTTATGGGAAAATCTTTTAACCCCTATGGGGAGGGGTACTTATTAAAATACCTCAATGGTGATATATCATTGGAAAGACCAAGATTAAATTATTCCCAATTTAGTAAAATCCATACTGTAAAAGAAGGAGAAACTATACAAAATATAGCTTTTCAATATTATGGTGATTCTGGATATTGGGTTTATATATGTGATATAAATAATATATTTAACCCCTTTACTGAATTGGAAGAGGGTATGGAACTTATAATACCAGGAATATAATGGAAGATAGTAGTCAAGTATTGGAGCATGGTACTGGTACTCCATATGTAGCTATCTTTAATAATCTTAAAGAAGTTATAATAGAACCTAAAAGTGGTTTACCATTAGGTACCTTTATTACCAATTTTCAATATGATTATTTAGAAGAGGGTCCCGATGAAGGTAGTTTTATTATTGATTGTGATAATCCAGATGTAATGGATATACCAGCTTTGGGTTATGAGATGACAATATATCTACAATGGGGTTATATATTTTCAAAAAATACCCATTTTTGTGGACCACTCAGAAAGGTAATTATTACTAATACAACAGTAAATTTTAGTGAACGTGGTGTAAGAGCTACAGTGGAATTTTCTGATGCTACCATTCTATTAAAAAATCAACAGGCAGAGTATTATAATAATCAATCATTAAATGGTTGGTATGATTATTATATGGATATTTGTAACAATAATCCAACTGGCCTTGCCATAATAGATTACCGTGAAATACCTATCCAACATCATTATATTGGTCAAGAATACAGGGGTGAAACTCCATTAAATAAATTGTTTACTGGTGATAAGGTCAATGATTACTTTGTAATACAAAATAATGGTTTTTGGGACCAATTTGGACTTCCAATAGCAGAGATATTACCACAACATGCTTCAATGAAAGTTGAAAATGCTACTGGATATACCTTATTTGATATGCCAGCTAACCCAGATTCCAATGAGTTAAAGAAAAACTGGGAAAAATTAAAAACATATCTAGAGAAAGAACCAGATTTATATAAACAAATTGTAATAGAAAGAAAGGTAGCAAATATTTCAGCTTTTATTGGTACCCCAAAAAATAAGTACGGTCAATTTAAACAATTTACTAAATCATTACCCTCTGAAGACCCAATGTATATGGATGGTAGAGATGGTAAGTTAACTATTCACAATAGGCAATATGATAGACCTATAACTAAAACATATACATATTTTGGTGGAAATGGTGAATTATTAAGTTTTGAAGTAGAATCTAAGACAAATAGAACTTCAACTTCAGTAGCTCAAAGTTCAGATATAACCCCAGACAAAAATATGGATAATGTAACTGTACAAGCCCATGAAATAACTGATGAAACTAAGGGGGAAGAGGGGAAAGTAATTTTATATCAAGGTGAAGAAGAATCATGGTTTAAGAAATTATTAAATCTTTTATATTATGGTACCAGTTCTTCTATGTTTGAGGTTTTTTCTGGTAGAAGAAAATTGGGTAAAGCAGAATCTAAATATGGTGGTACAAGTAGTATAGAACATACTCAACAATATTGGAACAATAATATATCTCAATCCAATTTATACTATGCTAATCAGTATTATGGGGAAGCTATAAATCCTTTGTTAAGTAATAATAATCTTAATGATTATAAATCATTTGATTCAACAGAGGATGCTATTCAATATTATAACAGTAATCCAGGTATAACTTCTGAAGAGTTAGAAAACTATATTAAAGAAACCCAAAGGGTTTATAATAGTAGGGATAAATTTTACCAAGGTGCTAAAAATCTTACAGACCAAGAACTTGGTGATATATTACATAATCTTGATAAATTCCCACCTTTTAAATTTAAAAGAAAATTTTTGCTTAGATTATATATAGACCCACGTAATCCAAACCCACAAGCTTTAGAGATTGTAAATAATAAGACCTTTGGTATGTCTTTTTTGGATTATTTAAATACCAGAGGAGATATGGCTGTAATATCTGTTAATAATGCTACTGATGGAGAAATAAAATATTACACATATAATACTGTTAGGTTAGTAGAACAAGAATTTACTATTGATGGGATTAAAGCTTTAACCTCAGAGGTAAAATTAAACTCCAAATTCAGTATGGGTAATGATGTTATAAATTCAGTGATAAATAGGGTTGAAGCAACTGCTAGAGTAGTTGGAGACCCAATTATTGAATCATCAATGAATATAAATATATTGAATGTTTCAAAAAGATTTTCTGGGGTTTGGTATACCAAAAAAGTTAGTCATAATATAAATCCACAATCTGGTTATATTTGTGATATAGAATTTGTTCGTAAAGATAAAACCATAAGTAAAACAGTAATTAAAGCTTCTACTGCAACTAATAATTTAGTTGAAAAATTAAGACAAAATGTTAGAGAAGCAGAAAAAGCTGGTAAAAACCCAGGCACTGCTAGGTCAAAATTGGAAATTTTACTAGAAAATGTTAGAGAAGCTAACCCATTAGGTAGTATTGTAGCTACACCAGGTGAAAATAGTAATGAATATAAGATATATAATGTTGAACATCCCAATGGGTATGTTGATAACCTAGATTTTTTATCTACTAAAATAGATGTTAATAAATTAAATGAAGAGGAGATGTAATGGATAATAGTAATTTAGGATTAATAATTCAAGAAAATGGCTTAGAGTATTTAGGTAGATATTATTCAACTTATAGAGCTATTGTTATTAATAACAATGATGAGTTGAATATGAATAGAGTTCATGTATACATACCATCAGTACAAAACGGTATTAAGATATGGGCCTTACCTAAATCCACCACTATTGGAGGTTGTTTTCATGGATTAAAGTTAACTACCCCATTAGTTGGAGAAGTTGTATATATAGAATTTGAGGGTGGTGACCCATTAAGACCACTATGGTCTTATCATGGTTGGGCAACCGGAGAAACCCCAGATGATTTAAAAGATAATAATTCAATAGGATTGGTTACCCCAGAAGGTAACAAGATATATATAAAAGATGTTGATGGGGAGCTTTATATACAGACTAACTCCAAAGTAAATATATCAATATTAGAAGGACCAAGTCTTAAAATGACACAAAAAGGTTTTACATTTAATTTTGGTGATAATTTTAGTTTAAAGAAAACATTAACCCAAATATTAGATGCTATACTTCAATTAACAGTAACTACTGGAGTAGGTCCTTCTGGTACCCCAATAAATGCACAAACTTTTACTGATATTAAGAATTCACTTGATAATTATTTAGAGGAATAGAAATTATGTTAGTAAAACAAACAATTAAATCAGAAATAAAATCTGCTTTTACAGAAGTAATGAATCAAGCAGATGATGATAGGGATGGAGCATTAGATAAAGTATCAGATAAATTGGCAGATGCCATTATTAATGCTATTAAAAGTGCTACCATTACATATACTACTGGTCTAGTAACTTCAATGGGTCCAGTAACTGGTACATTTGGTAATACAATATCTTAATAATTTAATATTATGAATCTAGAACAACTCAACTATATAGGAACTGGTCCATATTTCCCAATAAAATTAACCACAGTGTTAGATGAAAATGGGAACCCAGAACAAGTTGTACAACCAGATGGTACAATTGTAAATAAAATCTCTTGGAGAAACCTAAAAGGAGATATTAATCTTATAAAACAGAACCTTACTTCTCTTTTCACATATCAATTAGGTCAAAGGATAAGGCAAGAATATTTTGGGTCTAGAGTGTGGGAGTGTATTGAAGAACCAAATACTCAAGCCTTATCCTTCATGATAAAAACCTTTGTGAAAAATTCCATAGTTTCCTGGGAACCAAGGATAACAGCCTTAGATGTTCAATCAGAAAGAGTATATGATAAAATCCATATACAAATTAGGTTTGCAATCCAAAATCAAACCTCAATAAGTGAATTAAATTTTGAATATAATCCATCAAATAATACCATCAATGTCAACTAGTAATAATTGGTTAAATCCCTATCAAAGGTCTTTTAATGATATTAAGGCTAAATTAATATCCGAATTAAGATTACAAATCCCAGAAATAACTGATTATAGCGAAGGGAATATATTTGTAATCATAATATCCATTTTTGCAGCTATTGCAGAAGTAATTCATTATTATATTGATAATATGGCAAGAGAAGCATTTCTTCCAACTGCTAGAAGATATTCTTCTTTATATAAACATGCCAAACTAGTAGATTATCATATTAAATCCGCAATTCCAGCTACAGTAGATGTTGTTCTATATAAGAATGATGATACTCCAATTGGTCAGGATATAACAATTCCATTAAATACTGAATTTACATCTTCAGATGGTAAAACCTGGATATCCACAAAAACTGTTATTTGGTATAAAGACTCCTATTATGTAACTGTACCATTAGTACAACAAAAATCAGTTGGGGTACCAGATAGAATCCAATTAGGAAATATATTATCACCAGATTCCATAATATATATAACTGATATACCTTCAGACCAAAAATATGTAGAAGGTTCAATGAATCTGTATATCAATGATGAACCCTGGATTTTGGTAGATACCTTTGCTTATTCTTCATCAAGGGATAAAGTATATAAAGTAGAAATAGATGAACAAACCAGACCATATATAAAATTTGGTGATGGTCAATTTGGTATGAAACCAGAATATAATGCAACCATAGAAGCTTCATATTCATTAACCTATGGTTCAGCTGGTAATATAGCTACCAATAATTTTACTACTGTACCACAAGGTATTCAAGCTATAGATAATAAGATTACAATTAATAATGTAATCCCAGCTACTGGTGGTTCTGACTATGAAACTTTTAATATGTTAAAAAATCATATCCCTTTATCAATAAAAACCCTTGGAGTAGCAATTACTAAAGAAGATTTTGAAGCTATTGCCAAAATGGTTGGTGGGGTAGATAAAGCTTATGCAAATTATGTTTGCGGAAGATATGTAGAAATTTATATAACCCCAGATGGTGGAGGGGAAGCTTCTAGTGCATTATTAGATTCTGTTGAAAAAACA
>JABLTQ010103199.1_pt1 | contig 11143 bp, 9 predicted proteins | sample 7160101 | NCBI WGS metagenome assembly JABLTQ01 (sample SAMN14651228, study PRJNA627086) | human gut metagenome | isolation source: feces | host: Homo sapiens
AAAAAAGAAGCACGAAGGCCGAAACCTTCGTGCTTTTTTGCATGGGCCAGCCAGGACTTGCACCCGGGACCAAGCGGTTATGAGCCGCCAGCTCTGACCAACTGAGCTACTAGCCCCCATTGCCCGGTTTGCCGGGCGCACAAGTAAGTATAACAAAAAACGCGCGAAATGAAAAGCGTTTCGGGCAAAATTATTTTGTGCGGTGGGCTTCCAGCTTCTGCTGCATGAACTTGTCCAGCATTTCCTGCGGAAAAAGCGGCTCCTTGTAGCCAAAGGCCTCCCGGATGAAGATCAGGGTGGCGATGGTCTGCCGCCCGGGGTCAAGCCGGAGGGTATACAGGGTGTCCAGCGGCTGCTGGGTAGGCTGGTGCAGGGTCAGATGGAGCAGGAAACCGCCATCGTTCTCACGGCGGCACTCGTAGGCGAACTCATCGTCCGGGCTGTGCTGGTCCAGCCGGTCGAAGCAGTCGTCCAGCGGCAGGTCGGTGCGGAATTCGGAAAGGCCGCTGGGGCCATACTGGCTGCGGCGGGCGTTTTCCCGCCGGGTGAGCAGAAAAACGATGCAGCCTAGGGCGGCCGCCAGCAGGATGAGTGAGAATACAACGTTCATGGGTCCCTCCGCAGATTTTGAATCATGTTTTCCTTATTGTAACACAACCTGCGGAAAATTGTGTTATAATATTTGAAACAATCCAAATTTTTGCTGGAGGACTTCCCCTATGAAGCTCAAATTCACCCATAAGACCTGGTATTTCTTCCTGCTGTGCGCGGCAGCGGCATCCATGCTCAACGGCTTTGCCGTGCTGGGCGGCATGGATTTTTCTTTTCTGGAGATGGTCGCGTTCTGCATCACCGGCATCACCATTCTGTTTCTGGCCGCCGAAAAGGGCTCTGACCCCAAGGACAAGCGCAGCTATTTTCTGATCTTTGTCCTGCTCATGCTCAGCTATGTGCTGAGCGGCTGGGCAGCCTACTTATTCTCCGCACTGGTCTGGCCCGCCCTGCTGGCACTGGAGTACCAGAAGGGCAGGCCCATCCAGCGCCAGCTGCAGCTGGTGGGTGCCGCTGAGGCATTCCACCTGCTCTTTGTTCTGCTCACGGTCTACGGCGGCATGGCAGGCCTGAGCTTCTGGGCCAATCTGCTCTGGGTGCTGCTGGCCTGCGCCCGGGGCTGGGCGGCACTGAGCCTGTACAAGATGCAGGAGGAAGACGCATGACCCAGCGGCGGCGGAACCGGCACCGCAAGCGCCGGGTTGGCCGCCGCGCCTTCCTGATCGGACTGGGCGGCTCTGTATCTACCGCCCTGACGTATAATTTGCTGCGTTCTATCCCGGCAGGAAACAACGCGGAGCCTGCGCCATCACCACAGGCTGCCCCCAACCCCGCCCTGCCCAGCGGCGAGTGGCGGGCGGTGTGGGTGAGCTATCTCGAATTTGCAGAGATGGACTTTTCCTCAGAAAGCGCGTTCCGGGCCGATGCCGCCGCGCTGATGGACAACTGCCTGTCCCTTGGGCTGAACACCGTCATTGCGCAGGTGCGGCCCTTTGGGGATGCGCTTTACCGGAGCAGCCTCTTCCCGTGGAGCCACCTGTGCACCGGCGTGCAGGGGCAGGACCCGGGCTTTGACCCGCTGGACGTGCTGCTGACCGAGGCCCACGCCCGGGGGCTTTCACTGGAGGCCTGGGTCAACCCCTACCGGCTCAGGAGCTCGGCTTCCATGCCCCCTGCTATTGCAGAGAACAGCCTGCTGAACGCCCACCCGGAGTGGGTCTGCACCGTGAACGAGGGGGCCTACCTGAACCCCGCCATTCCGGAGGCTGCCGACTATGTGGTGCAGGGCGTGGCAGAGCTGGTGCAGAACTACGCCGTGGACGGCATCCACTTTGACGATTACTTCTACCCCACCACCGATCCTTCCATTGACGCGGCGCAGTTTGCGGCCAGCGGAGAAACCGACCTGACCGCATGGCGGCGGGCCAACGTGACCCGGCTGGTCAAAGCTGTCCACGATGCCGTCAAGGCCGCCGACCCGACCCTGCGGTTTGGGGTCAGCCCCCAGGGCAACCCGGACAACGACCGGAACGAGCAGTACACCGATCTCTCCGTCTGGCTGACGGCCTCCGGTGTGGATGCCGTTGTGGATTACCTCTGCCCCCAGATCTACTGGGGCTACGGCTATACCCTCTCCTCCGGCAGCACCCGCTTTGCCTTTGAGAACATCACTGCCGAGTGGCTGGCCCTGCCCCGGGCAGAGAGCACGGCCCTCTATTTCGGGCTGGGCGCTTACCGGGTCGGTGTGGGAGACGGTGGAGCCAACGCCGACAGCGTCAGCCAGTGGTGCACCGGCAGCGCGCTGGCCCGGCAGGTGACCGACCTGCGCAGCGCCGGGGCCGGGGGCTGGGCGCTCTACCGCTATGGCTCCCTGTTCCGCTCCGACGAAAGCGGCCTTGCCGCCGCCGAGCGTGCCGCTCTGACGGCATTGGACGGCTAAGACACAGAAAATCCCTTGTAAGCAGGAAAAAAATGCGGTATACTATGGTATCATGCAAAAATATCGCATTTTTCACCTGCTGTTTTTGAGGATAGAAAAACATGAGTAAAACAAAACGAATCCTTGCCTTTGCGCTGGCAGCTGTGCTGGCCGTTGTCGTCCTGACCGGCTGCAAGAGCATTGTCCAAAAGGTGTTCGGGTCTTCCAACGAGGTGCAGGAGGATGACACCACCCAGTGGGCCGTGCTCAGCTCTGACCCGCTGATGCTCGATGGCATTGCCGATACCACGGCCAAATACGCCACAGCCCGGGCCAACGGGGCGCTGAACATCGTGTTCAACGGCATCTGGAGCCGCAAGACCGAATACTTCACCGTGCCCAGCGGCCTGCTGAGCATTTACGGCTGCGGCACCACCGACGGCGGTGCCCAGAAGTTCAAGGTCTCCCTCTGGAAAAAGGTGGACGGCGGCGCGCAGTATGTGGACAACACCACCTTCTATTTCACCGCCGACGGCCAGAACTACCACTGCGACATCGGCAACCTTGACCCCAACGCAAGCTACCGCGTTACCATTTCCTACGATTCCAGCCGTTACTACCTCTACGGTCTGATGAAAGTGGAGGGCATCGGCTAAGATGAACACACAAACAAAACACTCTCTCATGCTGATGCTCTGCGCCTTTATCTGGGGCACGGCGTTCGTGGCCCAGAGCGCAGGCTCCGGCATGGGGGCTTATTCCTTTCTGGCCGGGCGCAGCTGGCTGGCGGTGCTGGTGCTGCTGCCCACCGTCCGCGCCTTTGATGCCCTCCACCGCAGGCACGGCGCAGCCTATGGCTGGCCCAAAGCCCCTGCCGACCGCAGACATCTGCTGACGGCGGGGCTTTGCTGCGGCACCCTGCTGTTTGCGGCCTCCGCTGCCCAGCAGATCGGCATCACGCTCAACCCTTCCACGGCCAAGGCTGGTTTCCTGACCGCCATGTATGTGGTGCTGGTGCCGGTATTCGGGCTGTTTCTGGGGCGGCGGGGCAGTGCCCGGCTCTGGCTGAGCATGGTCATCGCCGTGGGCGGGCTCTACCTGCTCTGCATGAAAAACGGCTTTGGCGGCATTGAGACCAGCGATTGGATCCTGCTTTCCTGCGCCGTGCTGTTCAGCTTTCAGATCATAACGGTGGACCACTTTGCCCCACAGGTGGACGGTGTCCGCCTGAGCCTGCTGCAGTTCTTTGTGGTGGCTGTGGAGAGCACCGCTGCCGCCTTGCTGTTCGAGGATCCCACCCTGGCCGAGTTCGGGGCCAACTGGCTCCCGCTGGCCTACTGCGGCGTGATGTCCAGCGGCGTGGCCTATACCCTGCAGATCCTGGGCCAGCGGGACGTGAACCCCGCCATTGCAAGCCTCATCATGTGTCTGGAGAGCGTGTTCAGCGCGCTGGGCGGCTGGCTGCTGCTCCACCAGAGTCTTTCCATGCGGGAGGTCTTTGGCTGCACCCTCATCTTTGCAGCGGTGGTCCTGGCCCAGCTGCCCGTGGAGGACTGGCTGAAATGCCGCAGCGCAAGCCGGAAGTGATCCGGCGCACCGCCGCAGGCATTCCCTATGAGCTGACCCGCAAAAAGGTCAAGCGGCTCAACCTGCACATCCGGCGGGACGGCACCGTGGCCGTGAGCATCCCGTGGTCCTACACGGTGGGCTTTGCCGATGCCTTTGTGACAGAGCAGGCCCAGTGGATCCGGGAGGCGGTCTCCCGCCAGCTGCGGCGGAACACCCGGAATGACCAGCCCCTGCCTTCCCAGGCGGAGGCACTGGCCTGTTTCACCACCATGAGCGACAAGGTCTACCCGGCTTTTGCCGGGGTGCTGGGTGGGCAGAAGCCCACCATCAGGGTGCGGGACATGACCAGCAGGTGGGGCGTGTGCTGCATGAAACGGCGGCAGATCACCTTTGCATTGCAGCTCTACAATATGCCGCCCGCCGCACAGATCTATGTGGTGGTGCACGAGTACTGCCACTTCCTGCAGCCCAACCACAGCCCGGCCTTCTGGGCCGAGGTGGAAAAGCTGCTGCCGGACTGGAAAGAACGGCGGGCTTTATTGAAATAACCTCTCCGCCGCCTATGGCGGCACCTCCCCTGGTAGGGGTGGCAAGTCAGGCACCACTGTTTTCTTGGCTCTCCTATCAGGAGAGCTGCTGAGCGAAACGAAGCTGAGAGGTTTTGCCCTAAAGTATATAGAAACTATTAGGAGAGTGTACCTTTCGTGGAAAGTGAAAAAAAGACCTCCGGCGGCGACAAATATTCAAAGCTGGCCGGAAACACCATTATCTTTGCCATTTCGAGCTTTTCGTCTAAGCTGCTGACCCTTTTGGTGCAGCCGTTCCTGACCTACGCCATGGCCGAGATCGCCGATCTGGGTCTGGCGAAGATCCTGAGCCAGTATGCAAACCTGCTCATCCCCTTTGTCTCGATGGGCATGTCCAACGCCATCATCCGCTTTGGCCTGGACAAGGGCAACAGCGAAAAGCAGGTGTTCACCAACGGCCTGCTGACCATTCTGGGGGGCTTCGGCATCCTGATCCTCTGCTGGCCTGTGGCGCAGTTCCTGCCCGATATGGCGCAGTACGGCTTCCTCATCTACATCTACGTCCTGATGAGCTGCCTGCGCACCCTCTGCACCCAGTTCGTGCGCAGCCACCAGTGGAACAAGCTGGTGGCCGTGGACGGCATCCTGTGCACCTTTGCCACCCTGATGTTCTATGTGCTCTACCTTGTGGGCTTCCACTGGGGGGCCAACGGTTATCTGCTTGCCATCATCAGCGGTGACCTGGTCAGCGTGCTCTTCCTCTGCATCACCGGCAGGCTGTGGAACTATGTGGAGCTCAAGGCCCTGAACCGGGATCTCTGGCAGCAGATGCTCCGCTTTTCCCTGCCCATGATCCCGGCCCAGATCAGCTTCTGGGTCATCAACGCATCGGACCTGTTCTTTGTGCGCGAGATGTGCGGCGGGCTGGACGGCCACAGCGGCGACGCTTGGAGCGGCCTGCTTTCCACCGGCTACTTTCTGCCCACCATCCTGACCACGCTGGGCCTGATCTTCTACGATGCCTGGCAGCTCTCCGCCGTGACCGAGGAGGAGGGCCGTGCCCGGTTCTTTACCAAGATCTTCCGCACCTATTCTTCGGTGCTGTTCTGCTGTGCGGCAGGCATCATCTGGCTCTGCCGTCCGGTCATGCACGTGATGAAGGCCAACTACTACTACGCCTGGCACTTTGTGCCCTTCCTGACGCTGGCTTCCACCTGCAGCTGCTTCAACCAGTTCCTCAACAGCGCATATGTTGTCAACAAAAAGTCCACCCACAGCCTGTGGACCATGCTGGCCGGTGCCGTGAGCAACTGCATTATGAACTACTTCTTCATCAAGTGGTGGGGGCCCATCGGCGCAACGGTGGCTTCCTTCTTCGGTCTGGGCATCGTGTTCGTGCTGCGCGCGCTGGATGCCCACAACATGATCGGTATGTCCATCCACCCGGGCCGGGTGGCGCTGAACTTCGGCGTGCTGGCGGGCGAGGCCCTGCTCCTGCTGGCCGAGCCTCCGCTCTACGGCCTGTGGACAGGCCTCCTGACCGCCGCCATCATCCTGTTCAACTTTGCAGGTGTCTGGGCCATGGCCCGGATGCTCCTGCCCAAGCTCCTGGGCCGCCGGGGCAGGGCTCTGGTGAGCGCAGTGGACAACTGGATCAAAAAGTAAGCAAAAAACGACCCTCTCCGGGAATTGCAATGCGGAGAGGGTCGTTTTCTCTTAATATCCCAACTTATACGCCAAAGAACTCCTTGGCAATATCGGCACTCTGCTTGGCATCCTTGGCGTACCAGTCGGCACCGATCTTTTTTGCATATTCGGGGGTCAGCACAGCGCCGCCCACCATGATCTTACAGTCCAGTTTGGCATCGTGCAGGGCCCGGATGGTCTCCTCCATGCTCTTGAGGGTGGTGGTCATCAAGGCGGAAAGCCCCACCAGATGCACATCCTTCTCCCGGACGGTATTCACGACCGTTTCCACCGGCACGTCACGGCCCAGGTCGATGACCTCAAAGCCATAATTCTCCAGGATGACCCGGACGATGTTCTTGCCGATGTCGTGGACATCGCCCTTGACGGTGGCAATGACGATGCGTCCCTTGCTGGCGCTGCCCTCGCCCTTTTGGGCAATGGCGGTCTTGATCTCCTCAAAAGCTCCCTGCGCGGCCGTGGCCGCCTGCAGCAGCTGCGGCAGGAAGAGGGTTCCCTTTTCATACTTTGCGCCCACGATATCCAGCGCCGGAATGAGGGCTTCGTCCACCAGCTCCAGCGGCTCCTTTTCCTCCAGCAGCGCCCGGGTGCGGGCAGCTGCCTCGCCCTTTAGACCCTTTTCCACCGCCTTCATCAAGGGGGCATAGGGGCCGGCCGCCTCCGCTGCCGGGGCGGTCTGGGCATTCTGCACGGCCTGCACCAGTGCGGCAGAAGCGGGCACCCGGTTGGCATACCGCTCAATGTACTTCGTGCTCTGCCGGTCCCGGTTGGTCAGAACGTTGTAAGCGTAGACCGCCGCCATCATCTCCTCGCTGGAGGGGTTCATAATGGCAAGGTCAAGCCCGGCATACATGGCCATGGTGAGGAAGGTGGTGTTCAGGTAGGAGCGGCAGGGCAGGCCGAAGCTGATGTTGGACACGCCCAGAATGGTGCGCACCCCCAGCTCCTCCTTGCAGGCGTGAAGGGCCTGCACCGTGGCAAGCACATCCTCCTGCTGGGCGCTGGCCGTCAGGGTCAGGCAGTCGATGTAGATGTCCTCCTGCGGGATGCCTGCCGCCAGTGCCGCGTCCCGGATGCGGCGGGCAATGGCCACGCGGTCCTCGGCTTTGGGCAGGATGCCCCGCTCATCAATGGCAAGGCCGACCACCGCCGCGCCGTACTTTTTGCACAGGGGCAGAATGGTGTTCAGCTTTTCCGCCTCGCCGTTCACCGAGTTGACGATGGGCTTGCCGTTGTAGACCCGCAGGCCCCGTTCCAGCGCCTCGGCATGGGAGGAATCCAGCTGCAACGGCAGGCTGACCACGCTCTGCAGGGCCTTGACCACCTGCTCCATCAGGGCAGGCTCATCCACACCGGGCGCACCCACGTTCACATCCAGGATCTGGGCCCCGGCCTCGGTCTGGCTCACGGCCTGTTCCAGCACATAGTTCATATCCCCTTCCCGCAGGGCCTGCTGGAACCGCTTTTTGCCGGTGGGATTGATGCGCTCACCCACCACCGTAATGCCGTCCACATCCACGCAGTCCATGGGGCTGCACACCACCGACTTCATGGGGTGGTCGGGGCGGCCCGGCCTGCAATCGGCAAACACGCCGTTCAGCAGCTGGATAAACTCCGGGGTGGTGCCGCAGCAGCCGCCTGCAGCAAACAGGCCCAGCTCCCGGTAGGGCTTCATCTGCATGGCGTAGAGCTGCGGGGTGATATCGTAGCCCGAGCCATCGGCGCGGGGCAGGCCCGCGTTGGGCTTGACGAACACCGGGAAGCTGCCGGGCAGGGCTTCGGTCAGCCGCTTTGCCATGGGGAAGATCTCCTTGGGGCCAAGAGAGCAGTTGATGCCCACGGCATCGGCCCCCAGGCCCCGGGCGGTGGCGGCAAAGCTCTCGACCGTGCAGCCGGTAAAGGTGCGGCCGCCTGCTTCAAAGCTCATGCTGGCCAGCACGGGCAGGCTGCTGTTCTCCTTGACGGCCAGCAGGGCGGCCTTCAGCTCATACAGATCGGTAAAGGTCTCAAGGAACACGAGGTCAGCCCCGGCGGCCACGCCTGCCCGGACGATGCGGCCATACTCTGCCACGGCATCCTCAAACGCAAGGGTGCCGTTGGGTTCCAGCAGCTCCCCCAGCGGGCCCACATCCAGCGCAGCCAATGCACCGTAAGGGGCACAGGCCCGTTTGCAGTTGGCAATGCCCGCCGCAATGATCTCCTCCAGCGTGTACTCGCTGCCCGCCAGCTTGTGGGCGGAAGCGCCAAAGGTATTGGCATTGATGATGCGGCTGCCTGCGGCGGCATACCGGGCATGGATGCTCTCGATGAGCGCCGGATCGGTGATGTTCAGCTCCTCGGGGCGGGCCCCCAGTTTCAGGCCCGCTGCCTGCAGCATGGTGCCCATGCCGCCATCCAGCAGGATGGTATTGGGCCGGTCAAACAGTTCATTCGCTTGCACAGGTGATCCCCCTCTTTCTATATTCGCACCGGGTGCGGAGCACGCAGTGCCCGCATCCTGCCAGATGCCCCCGGACCGGGTGATCGCTGACCCCCAGAATGGCCGTGATGCTCTTGCGGGGGGTCATCAGGTTGTTTTCCGTGACACAGAGCCCGGCGCGGCGGACGGTGTCCAGCGCGGCCGCCAACAGCGGCTGCACGGCAAGGGGCCAGTCCCCATAGCCCGGGGAATAGCGCCCCGTCAGATACTTTCCCTGCCGGGCGGCCCACTGGCGCAGCTCAGCCTCAGCGGCCTCCGCAGCCTGTTCGGCCAGCGCGGAGCCCAGCGCATCCGATGCCACACCGGCGGCGATATCGCCCACACCGGCCCGGCGGATCTGGGCATCCACACCGGGGCCAAGCGTCACGGCCAGCAGCAGGGCGGCGGTGCAGCCTTCCAGATGCTTTGCCACATCTTCCCCCGCCAGAATGCCCGCCGCTGTCAGGCTGTCGGGGTCGGCCTCCAGCCAGACTGCCCGGGGCGTGGCTGCCGCCAGCAGCGGCACGGCGCATTTTTCCAGCAGTGCCTGGGTAGCCGCGTCCGCGCCGCCCCGGGCCCCGAAATACCGCGCCGCCTGTGCAAGGTCGATGCCCTCCGGCTTTTCCAGCCGCAGCGGCATACTTGGCCCAATGCTCATCTGCCCGCCCTCCTTTACAAGAATAAAGAATAGACTTAGTATACAGCACCGGGGGCCAGCCGTCAACGATTTCAAAATTTCCACCTTTTTTGCAATAAACCTATTGACAATCTGGGTAAATGGGGATATAATCCAGACAACAAATCCACCAACCCAGTGGGAAATTGAGACCAAGTTCCCCGGGTTCGTAGAGGATTGGGAAAATCGTTGAAAGGAGGGCACCAAAATGACGCTGATCTGGAAAAACCTGCTCCACGCGAACTTCCGTTGTGGGCGAATGTACACCACCCGGGCAGAATATGGGACCGAGCGCTGTGCATTGCCCTCTGCAGACCGAATGTGTGTGCGAATGTGATGGCAAAGCTGCCAAAGCGCTAAACCCAAATTTTGCCCGGTGCACTGAAATGGTGTCAGTGACCGGGATTTTTTATGCGTCAGAATTATACTTTAAGTACAGATAGAGAGGTTAATTACTATGTCTAACTATAAATTTGAGACCCTGCAGCTTCACGTTGGCCAGGAGCAGGCCGATCCCGCAACCGATTCCCGCGCCGTGCCCATCTACCAGACCACTTCCTATGTGTTCCGCAACAGCCAGCACGCCGCTGACCGTTTCGGTCTGGCCGATGCGGGCAACATCTACGGCCGCCTGACCAACTCCACGCAGGATGTGTTCGAGAAGCGCATCGCTGCTCTGGAGGGCGGCGTGGCTGCTCTGGCCACTGCTTCCGGCGCTGCCGCCATCACCTACACCATCGAGGCGCTGGCACAGGCCGGTGACCACATCGTGGCACAAAAGACCATCTACGGCGGCAGCTACAACCTGCTGGAGCACACCCTGACCCAGTTCGGCGTTTCCACCACCTTCGTCAACGCCCATGACCTGGCCGAGGTGGAGAATGCCATCCAGCCCAACACCAAGGCTGTCTATCTGGAGACCCTGGGCAACCCCAACAGCGATATCCCCGACATCGACGCCATTGCCGCCATCGCGCACAAGCACGGCCTGCCGCTGGTCATCGACAACACCTTCGGCACCCCGTACCTGATCCGCCCCATCGAGCACGGCGCTGACATCGTGGTGCACTCCGCCACCAAATTCATCGGCGGCCACGGCACCACCCTGGGCGGCATCATCGTGGACAGCGGCAAGTTCGACTGGAAGGCCAGCGGCAAGTTCGGCAACATTGCTGACCCCAACCCCAGCTACCACGGCGTTTCCTTCGCCGACGCAGCCGCCCCCGCTGCCTTTGTCACCTACATCCGCGCCATCCTGCTGCGTGACACCGGCGCAACCATTTCTCCGTTCAACGCCTTCCTGCTGCTGCAGGGCACCGAGACCCTGAGTCTGCGCATCGAGCGCCATGTGGAGAACACCAAGAAGGTCGTGGAGTTCCTGGCCAACCATCCGCAGGTGGAAAAGGTCAACCACCCCTCTCTGCCGGATCACCCGGATCACGCTCTGTACGAGAAGTACTTCCCCAACGGCGGTGCTTCCATCTTCACCTTCAACATCAAGGGCGGCCGTGAAGAGGCCTTCAAGTTTATTGATAACCTGAAGGTGTTCTCTCTGCTGGCCAACGTCGCTGACGTGAAGAGCCTGGTCATCCACCCGGCTTCCACCACCCACAGCCAGCTGAACGATGAAGAGCTGGCCGAGCAGCAGATCTACCAGAACACCATCCGTCTGTCCATCGGCACCGAGCACATCGACGACATCATTGCCGATCTGGAAGCCGGTTTCGCAGCAGTCC
>JABLTQ010084895.1_pt1 | contig 11104 bp, 10 predicted proteins | sample 7160101 | NCBI WGS metagenome assembly JABLTQ01 (sample SAMN14651228, study PRJNA627086) | human gut metagenome | isolation source: feces | host: Homo sapiens
GCCGGCCTCGACCTTGCCGACGAGGTCGGCGCCGACGTCGGCTGCCTTGGTATAGATGCCGCCGCCGACGCGCGCGAAGAGCGCGATGGAGGAAGCGCCGAGGGAGAAGCCGAAGAGGATGTCATAGCGGCCGGTGAGGATGTAGATAAGGCTACATCCGAGAAGGCCGAGACCGACGACGCACATGCCCATGACAGAGCCGCCGGAGAAAGCGACGGAGAGGGCGCGGTTCATGCCGTGCTCGAGGGCGGCGTTCGCGGTGCGGACATTGGCCTTGGTGGCGACGCGCATGCCGAAGAAGCCAGCGAGGATAGAGCAGCCGGCGCCCGCAACAAAGCACAGCGCTGTGGCAAGATTAATGAAAACGGCGATCAGGATAAACAGGACAAGAATAAAAACAGCCAGAATCTTATATTCTGACTTCAAAAAAGCGCTTGCGCCCTCAGCGATCGCGCTCGATATTTCCTGCATACGGCTGCTGCCGGGTGCCATTTTTGAGACATAGTTCGCCTTATACGCCGCGAATGCGAGAGCCGCTATCGCGAGCAGAGGCACAAGGTAGATCAATACATGCATGGGGAAGAGTCCTCCAATCTTTTTCATTTTTGCCCGGCAGCCGTACTGAAAATGACAGCTCCGTGTGTTTGTGTATTTTAGACTATAAACGGCCAAATGGCAACACTGAAACGGAGGAAAATAATGCAAAATGACGAAGTTCATAGGAAACTCCAAATTGTGGGAAGAGTTGTTAAGACTTATGTACAAAATCCACAAAAAATCCGGGCGAAATCAGATCGAGAACGTTAAAAAATAAACGTGAAATGAATAAAACCCATGAAGAGTTCTTTGGTAAACCGGTTTACACAAATAATGTGTATTTTTTTAGCGAAAATATGACTGGGATAATGCACAAAAAACTGAGAGCAAAAGACGACAGAGAGCGCGGAAGCATTGAGATATCATGCCTTTGCATCGACCAAAGCCGCTATTGACGCAGACTAAACAAAGGTTGAGTTTTCGGGGGAAAGACGGTATACTGAGTTTACCAAAGACGTAAAAATTTTGTGCTGAGGAGGCGGACATGAAGGACATGGAACTGAGCAGGGACGAACTGAAATATCTCAGGCTTTTATCCAGAACCTATCCGACCATTCAGGCGGTCAGCACGGAGATAATCAACCTCCGGGCGATACTTAACCTGCCGAAAGGAACGGAGCACTTCATAAGCGATATCCACGGGGAGTACGAGGGCTTCAGGCATATCCTGCACAACGCCTCGGGCTCGGTGCGCCGCAAGATAGATCAGGCGCTAGGGGACTTCGTGTCCTCAAGCGACAGGGATAATCTCGCGACGCTGATATATTATCCGGAGCTGAAGCTGCAGGAGATAAAGGAGACCGGAAAGGCGACGCGCGAGTGGTACACCATAACGCTGCGGCAGCTCGTATCCGTGTGCAAGATAACAACATCGAAATACACGCAGTCAAAGGTCAGGAAGATGCTGCCGAAAGACTTCGAGTACGTCATAACAGAGCTTATGACCACCGGCAGCAAGGACTTCAACAAAGAGGAATATTACAGCCAGATCATAGACTCGATCATAGACATAGGCAGAGCCGACAAGTTCATCGTTGCGCTGTGCAACCTTGTGCAGAACTCGGTCATCGATAAGCTGCACATCGTCGGCGATATATTCGACCGCGGCGACAGCCCGCATCTGGTGATAGACGAGCTGGAGAAGCAGCGCTATGTCGATATCCAGTGGGGCAACCACGACATTCTCTGGATGGGTGCGGCGGCAGGGAACCGCAGTTGCATCGCAAACGCCGTGCGTATCTGCCTGCGCTACAACAACTACGACTTCCTTGAGGACGGCTACGGGATAAACATCAGGCCGCTGGCGATGTTTGCCATGCGCGTCTATGAGGACGATCCCTGCGAATGCTTCGCGCCGAAGCGCTCGAACCCGGACGCTTATGAGGATCACAGCGACGCGGTAATAGCGAAGATGCACAAGGCGATAAGCATCATACAGTTCAAGCTTGAGGGGCAGGATATCCTTGCGCATCCGGAATACGAGATGGAGGATCGGCTGCTGCTCGACAAGCTCGACCTTGAACGCGGTGCGCTCAGGATCGGCGGGCAGGAGTATCCGCTCAAGGACACGAACTTCCCGACGATCGATCCCACGTCTCCCTACGCGCTCAGCCCGGAGGAGGCAAAGGTCATAGAGGGGCTCGTCAGCTCCTTCGTCAACTGCGAGAAGCTCCAGCGGCACATTGAGTTCATATACAAGAAAGGCTCGATGTATAAGTATTACAATAACTGCCTGATGTTCCACGGCTGCATACCGATGGAGAAGGACGGCAGCTTCACGACGCTGAACGTCTACGGGGATGTATGCTCGGGCAAGTCGCTGTTCGACTGCTGCGAGCGCCTCGCCCGTCAGGGACGCTACGGCGGGGAGGGCTCGGAGGAGCGGCGGCGCGGCTGCGACTTCATGTGGTACCTCTGGTGCGGGGCGAAGTCACCGCTGTTCGGCAAGGATAAGATGGCGACCTTCGAGCGCTATTTCCTCGACGATAAGCAGACGCACAAGGAGGTCTCCGACGCGTACTTCAAGCTGGCCTATACCCGCGAGATGGCTGACAGGATACTCGAAGAGTTCGAGATAACGGATAAGGACGCCGTTATCGTGAACGGACATATCCCGGTCAAAATAAAAAAGGGCGAGAGCCCGATAAAGGTGGACGGGAAGCTGCTGATCATCGACGGCGGACTGTCCAAGGCGTACCAGTCCGTCACCGGCATCGCGGGCTATACGCTGGTCTCAAATTCGCACCAGATGTATCTTTCCGAACATGAGCCCTTTACATCACTGCAGGAGTCGATATATAATAACCTCGACATGCATTCGCGGATGATACCGGTCAAGACCTACCCCAACCGCGTCAAGATCGCCGATACGGACGACGGCTGCGAGATCGCAGCGCAGATAGCGGAGCTCGAAAAGCTGCTGGAGGCCTACCGCACCGGCGCAATCAAGCATGGAAAAGCCTGATCAACGGAGGAAAGCCTATGCCAAAGCTCAACGTATGCCTGATAAACGATTCGTTTCCGCCGGAGATAGACGGGGTGGCGAACGCCGTCACGAACTACGCGCAGATAATCACGGAGAAATTCGGCAGCGCCGTGGTCGTCACGCCCGATAACCCGGAGGCGGACGACTCGGTCTATCCCTTCCCGGTGGTGCGCTATCCGAGCGTTGACATGACGAAGCTTGTGGGCTACAGAGCGGGCTTCCCGTTCTCGGCGGCGGTGCAGAAAACCCTTGAGGCCGGGAACTTTGACATTATCCACAGCCACTGCCCGATAACCTCAACGATGCTCGCGCGCTCGCTGCGCGACAGGATAAAGGTCCCGGTGGTGATGACCTACCACACGAAGTTCGACATAGACATCGCAAACGCCATACGCGGCAAGCTCCTGCAGGAGGAGGCCAAGGCGCTGCTCGCGGCGAACATCTCCGCCTGCGACGAGGTGTGGACAGTGAGCCGCGGCGCGGGCGAGAACCTGCGCGCCATCGGCTACGAGGGCGATTACATCGTCATGCCGAACGGCGTGGACTTCCCGCAGGGGAGAGTCGATGAAGCGCTCATCGCGCAGGTGACCGAGGGCTACGACCTGCCGGAGAATGTGCCGGTGTTCCTGTTCGTCGGCAGGATGATGTGGTACAAGGGAATAAGGATAATCCTTGAGGGTCTTGCGAAGCTGCGCGAGAGCGGGCAGGATTTCCGCATGGTATTTGTCGGCGGCGGCAACGACAAGGATGAGATCGTCGCGCTGACGGAGAAGCTCGGGCTGAGCGACAGGGTGTTCTTCTCACCGCCGATCCACGACCGCAACCTCATCCGTGCGTGGTACTGCCGTGCGGATATGTTCCTGTTCCCGTCGACCTTTGACACGAACGGCCTTGTCGTGCGCGAGGCCGCGGCATGCGCACTGGGCAGCGTGCTCGTCGCGGGAAGCTGCGCGGCGGAGGATGTGACGGATAACGTCAGCGGCGTGCTGATAGAAGAGAATGCCGACAGCATGGCGGCAAAGCTCGAAGAGCTGTGCCGGGCGCCGGAGGCGATGAAGCGCATCGGAGAGGCGGCGCAGCGGGATATCTATATCTCGTGGGAGGACGCGATCGGCCACGCATGGGAGCGCTACGCGGTGGTCATAGACAATTACCGCGCCGGGAAGTACCCGGAGCACGAGGGAATGTCGGACGAGTTTTTCCACAACATCGCAAAGACAATGGACGCCTATAACCGCAGCCGCGAGAAGCAGCAGGCGCGCGTCAATGAGCTGCGCCGTGGATACGCGGAGATCAGAGACGGGCTGACAGGGGAGCAGGAGAAGCTGAAGGAGAACCTGCTTGCCGGTCAGGCGAAGATCAAGGACGAGCTGGCACAGTTCATGGAGCGCTTCATGTAACTTAATAGACATAGACAAAGTAAGACAGCGCCCGCGGATAGAATTTCCGCGGGCGCTGTCTTATTCTCCCTTATACTTCCGGCGGGTGGCAAGGCCGCCGCGGATATGCCGCTCGGCCTTGTTTATATCCAAGAGCAGACGCACCTGTTTATAAAGCCCCGGATTGACCCGCGGAAGCCGCTCTGTCAGATCCTTATGTACGGTGGATTTGCTGATCCCGAAGCGCTTGGCGGCGGAGCGGACGGTGGCCCGGTTGTCTATGATGAACACCGCCAGGTCACAGGCGCGCTGCTCGATATTTGTGTACATATGCACCACTCCCCATGCTTTCGTATTTGATGTATATGTGAAAGCATGGGGAGATATGAGAGAGCGCGGGTAAGGCGGTGCTGGGCGGTCTTAGCCTGTTATGGCATCAATTCTGCGCGCCGGCTCCGAGGACGGCTTTTATTATGTCCATCGCCTCGTCGAGCAGCGCCTCGGTGTGCGTCGCCATATAGCTCGTGCGCAGCAGGCACTCCGTCGGCTCCGTTGCCGGGGGGAGGACGGGGTTAACATACACGCCGGCTTCATACAGCTCCTTTGCCTTTCTCAGAGTGTTTTCCGCCTGATAGGTGTATATCGGGATGATCGGCGTGAGCGATTCGCGGATGTGCAGACCACGTTCTTTCAGCCCTTTTCTCGCATAGCTCGAGAGCGCGAGAAGACGCTCGGGCAGCTCCGGGTGCGCCTCGATATACCGCAGGGCGGCCAGCGCTGTCGCGCAGGCGCTGGGCGGAATGGAGGCGGAGAAAATGAAGGGTCTGGAATTGTGGCGCACATAGTCGCACACCAATTCGCTCGCGGCCATATAGCCGCCGAGGCTGGCAAGAGACTTTGAGAATGTGCCCATGATTATATCTACCTCGTCGTCAAGGCCGAAATAGCTTGCGGTGCCGCGGCCGCCCTCGCCGATAACGCCGAGGCCGTGCGCGTCGTCCACCATCACCCTCGCGTCGTACTTTTTAGCGAGCGCGACGATCTCCGGAAGCTTGGCGATGTCGCCGCCCATGGAGAACACGCCGTCCGTCACGATCAGCACACCGCTCTGCTCCGGCACGCGCTGAAGCTGAGCCTCAAGGTCTGCCATGTCCGCGTGCTTATAGCGCAGCATTTTCCCGTAGGACAGCTTGCATCCGTCATATATGCTGGCATGGTTCTCGCGGTCGCATATCACGTAATCGTTCCGCCCGGCTATGGCGCTGATTATGCCGAGGTTCGACTGAAAGCCGGTCGAGAACGTGACCGCGCCCTCCTTATGTACAAAGCCTGCCAGCTCTGCTTCAAGCTCAAGGTGCATTTCAAGCGTGCCGTTGAGAAAGCGGGAGCCTGAGCAGCCTGTGCCGTACCGCTCAAACGCCTTTATTCCGGCTTCCACTACCTCGGGCTGAGTCGTCAGACCGAGGTAGTTGTTCGAGCCGAGCATTATGCGCCGCTTGCCCTCCATGATGACCTCGACGTCCTGACGCGATTCCAGCGCATGGAAATAGGGATATATGCCTTTTTCCCTGTAATCTTTTGCAAGGGTAAAGTTTTCGCATTTTGTGAAAATATCCATCGTTTGCAGCTCCTTTACTAACTTCAAAAATTTTGATTAAAAAATTTGAACTAATATCTGCATGATAACCGAATGCCGCAAGCTTGTCAATATGGTTCGTGCGAATTTTACTCAGCATCTGCTGGATACGGTTTCAATACCGAAGATTGCTAAAGTTTATACAATCGCGGTTAAATTGTAGTGCGCCTGCATCCCCCCGGGGGGCTTAAAATCTGTGCGGCAATCATGTATACTCAATGACAGTAAGCATGAAGCGCTCATGAACTGTATGCGGAGCGGAGGCCGATCACCTCCGCTCCACTCAGATACAACGGAGGAAAGAACAGATGTCCAAAAAAATAACTGCGATAATACTCGCGCTTGCGGCGCTGCTGTCGCTCGCTGCCTGCGGGAGCTCCACTGCACCTGAGCAGAGCGCTGCGCCCGCGCAGGAGAATACTGCACAGGAAAACGCCGCGCAGGAAATGCGCATTGTGACCGATACATGGGGACGCAAGGTCGAGATACCCTATACCGTCGAGAGCATAATCTGCCTTGGCTCGGGTGCGCCGCGCATGGCGGCGTACCTTGACGTCGTGGACATGATGGTCGGGGTCGAGGATCACGACAAGGAGGCCTATAACATTCTCCGCGACTATAACCCGGTTTACCGCGACGAGATAAAGGAGCTGCCCGCGGTCGGCTCGGGCGGCGGCAGCGGCGCGAACAACGGCTATGCCGAGGAGATAATCACCGTTGCACCCGACGTTATCCTCGCAGGCTTCTCCGCAGAGGCGGCGGATGAGCTTTACGGCCAGACCGGCATACCCGTCGTGTGCGTGCGCTACCTCAGCCGCAACTTCGTGGACGAGAGCTTCTACGACGCGATGCGCGTTTTTGCCGAGGTCGTCGGAGCACAGGAGCGCTGCGAGGCCGTGCTCTCTTTCATTGATGAATGCAAGCAGGATCTTAACGACCGCACCAAGGACATCCCGGATTCCGATAAGCAAAAGGTCTATACCGGCGCTGTTACGTTCTCCGGCCGCCACGGCTTCGGCGGCACCTATGCGCACTTCGGGCCGTTCATGGGCGTGAACGCGCTCAACGTTGCCGATGAGGCGGCGGATCAGAACTACTATGAGGTAGACCTCGAGAAGGTCATAGAATGGGACCCTGATATAATCTTCCTTGATCCGGGCAACATGGATCTTGTGAATGACGAATATAACACTAATCCTGGCTTCTTTGACGCGCTGCGCGCAGTAAAGGAGGGGCAGGTCTACACGATGCCCTCCTTCAATAACTGCGGGACGAACATCACCTACGCGCTTATGGATGCCTACTACGCCGGAATAGTGCTCTATCCCGAGCAGTTTGCCGATGTGACGATGCCGGAGATCGGCGGAAAGATACTCACCTTTATGCTCGGCAAGGACACCTTCGCCGAAATGGAAGCGGGCGGACTTTACTACGGAGAATTGACGATCGGAGAATAAACAGAGATGAGAAGGAAAAGCCTTGAGACGCTCAATAATGACTACGGGCGCTATATATGGAGAAAGTGGCTCGTGCTGCTTGTGCTGCTCGTCATTACCGCCGCGTCCGGGCTTTTCTCGCTTATCGCGGGTTCTGCGGGACTGTCGGTGAAGGAAGTGATCCTCGCGATAGCCCACCGTGGCGACCTTCGGACAGAAACGATAATCTGGAACGTGCGTATGCCGAAGCTCGCTACCGCCGCTGCGGTGGGAGCGGCGCTTGCGCTGAGCGGCTGTATAATGCAGAACGTGCTGAGAAATCCGCTTGCCTCGTCGTCTACGCTGGGCGTGTCTCAAGGTGCATCCTTTGGTGCGGCAGTAGCGATAGTGTATTTCGGCGCGGGGATACAGGTCAACGCCGGGGGGACGTCCTCTGCACTGACCGTGACGAATCCCGCGCTCGTGACGCTCTGCGCGTTTGCGGGGGGGATGGCGACGACTGTTGTCATCCTCGCCATCTCGCGCCTGCGGGGCACGACCCCCGCGACCATGGTTCTCGTCGGCGTTGCGCTCAGTTCGATGTTCACCGGCGGCACGGCGCTCATTCAGTATTTCTGCGACGACGTCATGGTCGCGACGGTCGTATACTGGACATTCGGCAGTCTTGGCCGCGCCGGGTGGCGGGATATTGCCATAATCGTGGTACTGACCTTCGGCGCGTTCGGATATTTCATCTATAACCGCTGGAACTATAACGCGATGGAGAGCGGCACGAGCACGGCAAAGAGCCTCGGCGTCCATGTCGACGCGCTCATACTCTCCAGCATGGCGCTGTGCGCGCTCATATCCTCCGTGGCCGTCGCGTTCGTCGGCTGCATAAGCTTCATCGGCCTTATCGCGCCGCATATCATGCGCCGTTTTCTCGGCAACGATTACCGCTTCCTTATCCCAGCCTCGGCACTGTGCGGCTCGGCGCTGCTCATTCTGTCGGACATCGTCTCGCGGACGCTGCTGTCGCCGACGGTACTGCCCATAGGTGCGCTGACCTCTTTCCTGGGCGCGCCGCTGTTCCTCTACCTCATCATAAAGCGAGGCGGCATGAAATGATAGAAGTCAAGAACCTGAGTTTTTCATACGGAGAAAGAGAGATACTGCGCGGCGTCAGCTTTTCGGCAGAAAACGGTGAACTGGTGGGTATCCTCGGCAATAACGGCGCGGGCAAGAGCACGCTTGTCACGTGCATCAACCGCATAAATACGCCGGGCTCGGGCACTGTCCTGCTCGACGGCGAGGACATCGCGCAGTTCGGGCGCAGGAAGCTTGCCCGGAACATCGCCTATGTCGCGCAGAAAAACGAACTGACGCAGGCCACGGTGTTTGACTGCGTCCTGCTTGGCCGCAAGCCATACATAAAATGGTCGGTGGGCGACGAGGACGTGAGCATCTGCGACAGGGTCATCGAGCGCGTCGGCCTTGCCGAACTGCGTCTGCGGCCTGTGGACGAGCTGTCCGGAGGTGAGCTGCAGAAGGTCATGCTCGCCCGAGCTCTTGTGCAGGAGCCTAAGGTGCTCGTGCTTGATGAGCCGACGAGCAATCTTGATCCGAGAAACCAGCATGAGATGATGAAGCTTGTGCGCACGGTAGCCGATGAGCGCGGGATAACCGTGCTCGTGGTCATACATGACCTGAGTCTTGCCATGCGCTTCTGCGATAAATTCCTGCTCATGAAGGATGGCAGTGTGTTCAGATATGGCGGTAGAGAGGTGCTGTCAGATGACAACATCTTCCCGGTATACGGCATGCATGCTTATGTTGAGACTGTACACGGACTGCCGGTAGTCGTGATGCACGAGGATGATTGGGGTGCGGACAATGAAGGATGAACGCGCAAAATGGGACGAGGCCGCGCCCGAATATCAAAGTGTGTTCCGCCTTGGACTGAACGACTACAATTCAGCGCTGCTGCGCTTCTGGCAGGAAAACGGGATGCTCACGCCGGGCTGCCGGGTGATAGACATCGGCTGCGGCGTCGGCAAATACGGTGCGTATCTCGCCGGGCTCGGCTGTGACGTGACGCTGACTGATATTTCCGAGAATATGATCGCCCATGCGCGCGAGAACATGGCACCGTACAAGACCCCGTGGCGCGCAGTCTGCTGCGATTTCAATGAGATCAGCGGCAGGGAGGAGCCGTTCGCGGAGGGCTTTGACCTTGCAATATCCACTATGTCGCCTGCAATACACGATGCAGCCACCGTCAAAAAAATGAGCCGCATGACACGCTCATGGTGCTTTACGGCGAATTTCTATGAGTGGCGTCAGCCGCTCCGTGACGCGCTGATGAAAGAGATAGGTATTGAGCCGCGCCCAAAGCATACCGGTGATCTGAAAGCCGACTGTGCCGCACTTATTCAGGCAGTGACAGACGCGGGCTATGTGCCTCAGGTGAAGTATGTCGATTACAATTGGTCGGATAAGCGCGGTGCGGAGGAGATGGCAGAGTATATGCGCCGCAATTACTTTGCGGATGAGCTGAACGCAGATGCGCTGTGCGCCGCCGCGCTGGAGCGGCTCAAAGATATATGCGATGCCGACGGCAACGTAAACGACGAAATAAACACGAAAGTGGCGTGGATATACTGGAGAACAGGAGAGAGAACATGATAAAAGAGCTGTATGAAAAAGCCGGCGAGCTGCACGGGCATTACTGCCCCGGCCTTGCAATAGGGGTCAGAGCCGCGGCTGCGGCGCTCGATATCCTGAGCCCGGAGAAAAAGAAAACAAATCTGTACTGCATCGCCGAGAGCCGCGCCTGCTACCTCGACGGAATACAGGTCGTTTTCGGAACGACGGTCGGGAACGGGCGTCTTGAAGTGCGCGACAGTGACGAGGCGGCGTTCAACTTCTATGACCGCGAGAGCGGGAAGAGCGTGAGGCTTGCCGCCGCCGTTATGCCTGAGGGGCTGAGCCGCGATGAGAAAAGGGACTTCATCCTCACCGCACCGCTCGACGAGGTATTCACGCAGACGCCTGTGCGCTTTGAAGCGCCGCCGGATCTCCCGCCGAAAAAGAAGAGATAAAGAGGGAAACAAAAACCCCGGAGAAAGCTTGGCTTCCTCCGGGGTCGTGCTGTTATTTACTTCACCGCATCGAGCAGAGCCTGAACGCGGTCGGTCTTTTCCCAGCTCACGCCGAGGTCTTCGCGACCCATGTGGCCGTAGGCGGCGAGCTTGCGGTAGATAGGACGGCGCAGGTCGAGGTCACGGATGATGGCGCTCGGGCGCAGATCGAACACCTTCTGCACCGCTTCGGACAGGACGGCATCGGAGACCGTGCCGGTGCCGAAGGTCTCAACGAGGACGGACACGGGAGCCGCCACGCCTATCGCGTAGGCAAGCTCTATCTGGCAGCGCTTCGCAAGGCCAGCCGCGACGACGTTCTTTGCCGCGTAGCGCGCGGCGTAGGCTGCGCTGCGGTCGACCTTCGTGGGGTCCTTGCCGGAGAAAGCGCCGCCGCCGTGGGGAGCGCTGCCGCCGTAGGTGTCGACGATGATCTTGCGCCCGGTGAGACC
>JABLTQ010044852.1_pt1 | contig 11099 bp, 8 predicted proteins | sample 7160101 | NCBI WGS metagenome assembly JABLTQ01 (sample SAMN14651228, study PRJNA627086) | human gut metagenome | isolation source: feces | host: Homo sapiens
ATGCACCATATGGAAGACTGAGCACTAATAATACACCAACATATAATTGTACAAACATCAAAGATGCATTTTCAGGAAGTAATAGTGAAGCAAAATTAACATACCCAATGGGATTAATGACAGCAGATGAAATAGTATATGCTGGAGGAAAATATTATACAAGATTAACTGCACCATATGCATGGTATTATACAAATGCAAATGGAAAAAATATTACAGGGAGTACATCTTGGTGGGCTCTTTCCCCTAGCTTCTGGGATGACTCCGGCTCGCGCGTTTGGTTCGTCCTTGGTAATGGTCTCCCTGGTGGCTTGAACCAACTCGATGTGGCCAAATCGGAAGCTGTGCGTCCAGTAATTTCTCTTAATTCTTGTGTAAAATACTCTAGTGGAAACGGCTCAGCAATTAACCCATATACAATTGAGGAAACTTCAAGTGGATGCTAAGCAAGCAGATATTGCTTGCTTTTTTTTGTAGGGTAGTATATAATCTTTTTGTGAGAGGAAGTGTGTGTATGCAAGTACCTAATATGTTAGAGGCTAAAAAAAGAGATAAGAATGCTTTGATAGAAAATTATAATTATAAAGAAGTTAAACTAGATGAAAGTTTAGTTGGTAAAAAGTATTATGTTAGAACTTATGGATGTCAAATGAATGTGCATGATGGAGAGAGAATTAAGGGTGTTTTAAGTAGTCAAGGTATGATAGAAACAGATGATTTAAATGAAGCAAGTGTGGCTATTTTAAATACATGCGCTATTAGAGAGAATGCTCATGATAAAGTATTTGGATTTTTAGGGTTAGTTAAAAAGTTAAAAGAAACTCATAATATTCTTTTAGGAATATGTGGATGTATGGCTCAAGAAGAAAGTGTTGTAAATGAACTTATGAGTAAGTATAAATATGTTGATTTTGTGTTTGGAACACATAACTTAGATAATATGATAAATGTTATAAATGAAAGAATTAATAGTGGTAAACAAAATGTGGAAGTTTATAGCATACTTGGTAATATTTGTGAAGGTATTCCTGAAAAAAGAGAAAGTAAGTATTCTGCATGGGTTGATATACAATTAGGTTGTGATAAATTCTGTACTTATTGTATAGTTCCATATACTAGGGGTACTCAAAGAAGTAGAAAGAAAGAGAGTATTATTAAAGAAGTAGAGAGTCTTAAAAATGAAGGATATAAAGAAGTAACACTTTTAGGACAAAACGTTAATGCTTATGGAAAAGATTTATATGAAAATTATACTCTTGCTAATTTATTAGAAGATGTTAGTAAAACTAATATAGAGAGAATTAGATTTGTTACAAGTCATCCTTGGGATTTTACAGATGAAATGATAGATGTAATAAGTAAGTGTGATAATGTAATGCCTTATGTACATTTACCTATTCAAAGTGGAAGTGATAGAATACTAAAACTTATGGGAAGAAGATATACTAAAGAAGAATATATTACTTTATATAATAAAATTAGAAATAAAGTTAAAGATGTTAGTATTACTACAGATATAATTGTAGGTTTTCCTGGAGAAACTGAAAGTGATTTTGAAGAAACACTTGATATAGTTAATACTTGTAAGTTTGATGGAGCATTTACATTTATATTTAGTCCGAGAGTAGGTACTCCTGCTTCAAAACTACCTGATAATACACCAAAAGAAGAAAAAGAAAGTAGACTTCACAAGTTAAATGAACTAGTAAATAAATATAGTAATTTAAGTAATCAGGCTATCTTAAATAAAGTAGTTAAATGTTTAGTAACTTCAGTTAGTGAAAAGGATAATTCTAAATATATGGGTTATACTGAAAATATGAAATTAGTTAATATAGAAAGTGATATAGATATAATTGGAGAAATAGTTAATGTTAAGATAACTGAGGCTAAAAGTTTTAGTTTAAATGGAGTACATGTTAAATAGTTGATTTTTCAACTATTTTTTTTATATCTTTTGTTTGACAAAATAACTTATTTATTATATACTTATTTTAGAGTAAGGAGTGTGTTATTATGAAGAATAAGAAAGGTTTTACTTTAGTAGAAATGTTAGTTGTAATAGCGCTTATTGGAGTAGTAATTGCTATAGCAATACCTAGTATAACACTTGTAAGAAAAAGAATTAATATAAGACTTTTAAATGAGAAGAAAGATGAAATATTAGTGGCTGCTCAGTTATATGGTAGTGATAAGAAGTTTGAACAGGATACTATTATAAAGGTTTATGAATTATTAGATGAAAAATATATAAAGAAAGATACAGATCATGGAAGTAGTGGTTGTACTGGAGAAAATACTAGTAAAGGGTGTGTGTCCGATCCAACTGATAGCACTAGAGATAGTGGACTAAATAATGAAGAAATACTAATAAGAGTAACAGGAAATGGTGTTATTGCTATATGGAAGAGTGATGATAGTGTTACTAATGTTGATCCTAAAGAATTAGTACCTATTATTAAAAAGATGTTAGATTGTACAGATGATAACAAAAAAGTAGAAAATGGAAAATGTGTGTATAGTTTAGAAGAAGATGGACAAAAAGATGATGATCCTAATAACTATTTATATTATAGTGGTATCATGTGGAGAGTACTTGGTGTATATAAAATAGATGGAAAAGAAGTAGCAAAAATGATATCAGATGATGGAGTTACCTGGGAGGTAGGATGTTAAAGTGCAAAATTTGCACTTTTAATTTTATTAGTTTTGTGGTAAAATAAAGAACAATTAATTTTGGAAAGGGGAAAATTTATGAAAACAATATGTTTAGTAGGTAAACCTAATGTAGGAAAGAGTACTTTATTTAATAGAATAGTTGGTAAAAAAGTTTCTATAATTGAAGATACTCCTGGAGTTACAAGAGATAGAATATATAGTAAAGCAAGTTATAAAGATACATCATTTTATTTAATAGATACTGGAGGACTTGACTATAGTGATGGTGACTTTAATGAAGAAATAAAAGCACAAGTAATGCTTGGAATAGATGAAAGTGATGTTATTATATTTGTAGTAGATGGTAAAGAAGGAGTTACTTCTAATGATTTATTAATTAGGGATATGTTAAGAAAATCTAATAAAAGAGTAATTGTGGCTATTAATAAATCAGATAATAAGTTAACTTTGGAAAATCAGTATGACTTTTATACTCTTGGATTTGATGAATATATAACTATTTCTGCTGAACATAATATTGGAATAAGTAATTTATTAGATACTTCTACTAAAGATTTTAATTTAGAGGAAGATAAAGTTGATGATAGACTTAAATTTAGTGTAATAGGTAGACCTAATGTTGGTAAATCTAGTTTAGTTAATGCCTTGTTAAATGAAGAGAGAGTAATAGTAAGTGATGTTGCTGGTACTACAAGAGACGCAATTGATACAATTTTAACTTATGATAAAAATGAGTATGTTTTAATTGATACTGCTGGACTTAGAAAAAAAGGTAAGATATATGAAAGTGTAGAAAAGTATAGTTTATTAAGAAGTATGAAAGCAATTGATAGAAGTGACGTGTGTATTCTTGTGATTAATGCTGAAGAAGGAATAATTGAACATGATAAACATATTGCTGGTTATGCTATTGAAGCAGGTAAGGCTTTAGTACTTGTAGTTAATAAATGGGATACAGTAGATAATAAAGATGAAGAAATGAAAATATGGAAAAAGAAAATAAAAGATAATTTTCAATTTATGTCATATGTTAAAGTATGTTTTTTAAGTGCTAAAACTAGAAAAAGAATAAGTACACTTATGCCTTTAGTACTTGAAAGTTATGCTAATGCTACAAAAGAAGTAAAAACTAGTGTTATTAATGAAATTGTTTTAGATGCATTTATTGAAACACCACCACCATCTTATAAGGGTAGAAGACTTAAAATATATTTTGCACATCAAAGTGGAACTAAACCACCAAAGTTTGATATTGAAGTAAATTCTAAAGGATTAATACATTTTAGTTATGAAAGATATTTAGAAAATAAGATAAGAAGTAATATAGATTTTAGTGGTACTCCAATAATACTTAATTTTAAAAATAAAAGTGAATAACAAAGTTCACCTTTTTACATATAATAGATTAGGTGATTTAAATGGGTAAGGAAGATTTATTTGAAAGGATAGAAAAAAAGACTAATGTTAGTAAAGATACTATTATTAGACTTGCTAAAGAACTTCAAGAGGGGGACATTAAAAATGAGAATACTTTAAGGAATATTATTGGTGAGATAAGTGAACTTACTGGAAAAGAAGTAAGTAAAGAAAAAGAAGATAAAATAGTTAATATGGTAATTAGTGATAAGGTACCAAAAGATATAGAAAAATATGTTTAAATTAAAAACACTTAATTTAAAATTAAGTGTTTTTGTATGCAAAAAAATATTTGTTTTTTTGTTAATTTAACTTATATATTTTGTTATAATTTATACGTTATACCATAATAACTAATATAAAACAACTATTTATAGATTTATATTACTTGGAATTAATTTATCTATATACTTTATCATATCTTCTTTAGAGTATTTATTTTTACTTTCTAAATATTCTATACCAATAGATATAACTGCACCCAAATAAAATTTAGAAACTATTTCAGTAGGAATATTATTAGTGCTTATTTTATCATTAGTAATTCTACTGTTAATATCTTTACTAACAACATCTAATATAATATCAGTAATTATGCTATTTCTATTATTAATTAATATAGAATAATAAATATTCTTTTTGTCATCTATATGATTAAGTAAAATACTAATAAGTTCTATAAAATATTCTCTAGTATTAACATTATTTATATTAGTATTTAAACTATTAAATAAACTTAGTTTTAAAGTATTAATTAATTCCATAAATAATTCATATTTATCACTATAATGACTATAAAAAGTACTTCTGTTAATAAGTGCTTTTTTACATATATCACTTACTTTAATTTCTTCAAAACTTTTTTCTTCCATTAAACTAATTAATGTTTCATAAAGTAATTTTTTAGTTTTAGTAATTCTTAGATCTTCTTTCATAAATTCACCAAGTTTATTATACAATTTATTAATACACTTGTAAAGATAAAAGACATCTGTACATTATTTACTAATACAAAAAATATAAAAGTGTTTGATAACATACATAATATTTCTTATGATATTCATTTTTTATTAATAATATAATAAAATTCAATACTGGGTGGTGAAAATGAAAAAATTTAGTGAATTTATTTGTAAAAATAAAAGTGTAGTATTAATTATTTCAAGTATATTACTTTTATTATCACTTATTGGTATTAAATTAACTAAAGTTAACTATGATATTTTAGTTTATTTACCAGGTGATATAGAAACTATGAAAGGACAAGATATACTTACAGAAGATTTTAAAATGGGTGCTTATGCAATGGTAGTAGCGGACAACATGAGTGGAGAGAGTATTTTAAAACTTGAAGATAAAATAAGAAATGTAAGTGGTGTTAATAAAGTAGTAAGTTTATATGATGTAGTAGGTAGTACAATTCCAATTGAAATGTTACCAAGTGATATAACAAGTCATTTAAATAGTGATAAATCAAATTTACTTCTTGTTACATTTAGTGGTAGTACTAGTAGTGAAGAAACAATTGATGCAGTAAATGAAATAAGAAATTTATCTGATGATATGAATGTTGGTGGAATGAGTAGTATGGTATTAGATACAATGAATTTATCTAATAGTGAAATTGCTATCTATATAGTAATAGCAGTAATATTATGTATTATAGTTTTATCAATTAGTTTGGATTCTTATATTGTACCTATATTACTTCTATTAAATATTGGTGTTGCTATATTATATAATTTAGGAACTAATATATTTTTAGGAGAAATAAGTTATATAACTAAGGCTTTAGTTGCAGTTTTACAACTAGGTGTTACAACAGATTTTTCTATTTTCTTATATCATTCATATGAAAATAAAAAACGAACTATGGATAAAACTCTTGCAATGGAGAGTGCTATAAGTGAAACATTTTCTTCAGTAATAGGAAGTTCTTTAACAACAATTGCAGGATTTTTAGTACTTTGTTTAATGGAACTTACTTTAGGAAAAGATTTAGGTATAGTAATGGCTAAGGGTGTATTGTTAGGACTTATTACAGTGTTAACATTATTTCCAGCACTTTTACTAACATTTGATAAGTTATTAGAAAAAACTTCTCATAAAATAGTTATTAAGCCATTAACAAAAGTAAATGACTTTGTAGTAAAACATTATAAAGTAATATTTATAATATTCTTAGTATTATTATTTCCTTTATATAAAGCAAACTCTAAAGTAGAAGTATATTATAAGATGGATGAGTCTCTTCCTAAAACTTTAGAGAGTATTAAGACTAATGAAATAATAAAAGATAAATTTAATATAGTTAGTCCTGAAATGATATTAGTTAATAAGAATATTTCTAATAATGAATTAAATGATTTAACTAATTCCATAAAACGTGTTAAAGGGATTAATTTAGTACTTAGTATAAATGATGTAAATAGTTTAGGTGTTCCAGTAGAAGTAATTCCAGAAGATTTATTAAATATTATGGAAAGTGATAAATATAAATTAATACTTCTTAATTCTATATATGAAGTAGCAAGTGATGAATTAAATAATCAAATTCCTATTGTTAATGATATAGTTAAAAAGTATGATAAAGATAGTATAGTTGCTGGAGAAGGGGCACTTATGAAAGATTTAATTAAAATAAGTGATAATGACTTTAAAAATGTTAATACTTGGAGTGTAATAAGTATCTTACTTATATTAGTAATAATTTTAAAGGGATTAATTCTTCCAATATTATTAGTTCTAGCAATAGAGTTTGCAATATTTGCAAATTTAAGTATTTCATACTTTGGTGGAAATGTTTTACCTTTCGTAGCGCCTATTACATTAGGTACAATACAACTTGGTGCTACAATAGACTATGCAATACTTTTAACAACAACATATATAAGAAATAGAAAGAACATGGATAAGATACCTGCTATTAAGGAGACTTTAAAATATGCAAGTACGTCAATAATTGTTAGTGGAATGTGTTTCTTTGCAGCAACATTTGGAGTAGGATTATATAGTGATTTAGAGATGGTAGGTAGTTTATGTACTTTAATTAGTAGAGGTGCTATTATTAGTATGATAGTAGTATTAACTGTATTGCCTTCAATATTATTAATATTTGATAAATTGATAACTAAGAAAGAGAGTGGTGTTAAAATGAATAAAAAAGTTAAATTAGCAAGTGTAGTATTATTAAGTTTAATATGTTTACCAACAAGTTTATTTGCATTAACTAAAGATGAGACAGTATTTACTAAACTTAATAGTGATGGAAGTACTAAAGAAGTAATAGTTAATGAAAGTATAATAAATAATAATGAATTAGAAAGTATAGAAGATTATACATTACTTAGTAATATAACTAATTTAAATAGTCAAACTAGTTATGTAAAAGAAAATAATTATTTAACTTGGAGTACTAAAAAGAATAATGTTTTATATAAGGGTACTTTAGATAGTGAGCAACCTATTAGTTTTAAAATAACTTATAAGTTAAATGGAGAAGTTAAAGACTTACATAGTATAATTGGTAAAAGTGGTAAAGTAGATATTATTATTAATTATACTAATAATTCAAAGTATTTAAAAAATATTAATGGTAAGAATGAGTATATTTATACACCATTTGTAGTAGTAACTGCTACATATTTAGATAATACTGTAAATAAAGATATTACTATAAGTAATGGTAAAACTATAATAAATGGTAATAAAACTTTTGTAACAGGTGTGGCTCTTCCATATATAAATAAATCTTTAAATATAAGTGATGAAAGTTTTAATGAAACTATTATATCTTTTAGTACAGAGAAGTTTGAATTAAATAGTTTGTATGTTGTAAGTAGTCCAATAAGTATATCTAAGAGTAAAATTAATAAATTTAATTTAAGTAGTTTATATAGTAAGTTAAATAATTTAAAGGAGAATATGGATTTAATAGAAGAAAATTCTAAATTATTAAGTGATGGTAGTGTTACATTAAAAAGTGTTTTAAAGAGTAATATAGATAATTTAAGTGTAGGTAATGTTTTAGATGAAGATAAAATTAATTATATTAAAAGTAATAGTATTAAAGAAGTAAGTTCTATTTATACAAGTGAATATAATAAAATGTTGGGTGAAAAAGTTTGGAATGAAGTTAAAGTTTCTTTAGAAAATGGGGATGATACTTTAGAAGGAAAGGTTACTCAAGAATTAATTAGTTATTTAAAAGAAGTTAATGAGTATGATGATTATATTTCTTGTGAAATTGGTAAATCTGTACTAGGTCAAGGTGGTAGTATGACTCCTGAACAAATTAATAGTTGTAATGTAATTAAAAATGATAAGGCACTTAAATACTTTGATAGTTTAACTAATATGGTAAGTAGTTATGTAGCAGAAAAAGTTAGTAAAGAAGTTAGTGTAAGTGTTAGTAAAGAAACTGCAATTAGTGTTGCAAGTAACTTGAGTGAAAAGTTAGCTAATAGTATTACTGAAAACTTAATTAATGAAACAAAAACTAGTTTAAATGAATTATATGTTAATATTGATAAACTTAGTAATGGATTAGTTTCTTTAAGTGATGGAATTAGTGAGTATAATAGTGAAGGAATAACTAAGTTATATCAAGTATTTATTAATGATGGTAAAGATTTTGAAAGTAGATTATCTTCTACATTAGATCTAGGAAGAAATTATATTTCATTTGCTGGTAATAATGGTGAAGGAGAAACTAAATTTATATATTTATTAGATAGTGTAAAAGATACAAGTAAGAGTAATAATGATACAAAAGTAGAAACTAAAACAACATTTTGGACTAGATTAAAAAAATTATTTAAATAGGGTACTTGAAAAGAGTACTCTTTTTTGATAAAATTAAACTAGTTAAGATAGAAGGAGGATATGTAATATGACTAATAATTATGTAAATAAATTAGCTTATATGTCTTCACCAATAGTACAAAATAAAGTACTAAACATGAGGCATTATCTTCTAACTAACTTGAAAGTAGAAAATTTTTTGCATGAAATAATTGGATAGAATCATTCTACCCATTTTTTGTTATGTAATGAAAGGAGTAAATGTTTATGCAGAAAAAACAAACAATATTAGTAGTTGCTAGTTTACTAGTAGTAGTATTAAGTGTAACGCTAGCATATTTTACAGCACAAATAATAGGAAAGGGAAAAGATGTTACCATTAATAGTGCTGACTTAAAAATAATATTTGCTGATAGTGATGGAAGTATAAGTGGTACTAATATAGAACCAGGTAAGTGGAATGTAACTAAAACATTTACTATAGAAAATAAAAGTAATGAAACATACAAATATAATATAGTAATACAAAACTTAGTAAATACTTTTGTAACTAATGGATACTTACAATACAAGATAACTAGTACCAATGGTGGATACAACATGACTGGGTTTAAAGATGTGCCAAAGTCAAGTGCACCTAAAGATAAAATACTAGCTTATAGTGTTAGTATTCCAGTAGGAGTAACACAAAGCTATACAGTTGAATTTAAGTATGCAAACGATGAAAGTGTAGACCAAAGTATAGATATGGGAAAAAAATTAAGTGGAACACTATTTATAACTGAGGGAACAGAAGACATATATGCAGGATATGAAGAAGGTACTTTAGGTTATCAAATAATGGGAGACAACCCAACAAGAAACACAAGAGATACATATGATGCAGTATTTACAAATAATACAACAGAAACATTATTTACAGCAACAGAAAAGAATGTACATAATACTACAGATACAACAGTATATTATTATGCAGGAAATACAACAAATAACTGGGTAAAGTTTGGAAAATATCAGAATGATTTGATTAAATATAGAGGATATTATTCAACCACAGATACTTCATATAAAGAATATTCTACTATGGATGAATGTACATCGGCAAGTAAGTATAACACAAATTGTACTGAATATAAATATGCAAATACTGGTGATGATATATACTGGAGAATAATAAGAACAAATGCAGATGGAAGTATAAAATTATTGTATGCAGGAACAAGTCCAGATACAACTGAGGGTTATATAGGAAAAAGTGCATTCAATACATCATATGATGATCCAATGTATGTCGGTTACAAATATGGAACAAGTGGAACATTAGAAAGTAATAGAACAAACGAAAATGATAGTACAATAAAAACAGTAATAGACAATTGGTATGCAAGCAATATGACATCATATACAAAATACCTAAGTACAACAGCAGTATATTGTAATGATAGAACAGAACAAACAGCAGGAAAATATAACACAGGTAGTACAGAATTCAACTATGCACCACATGCAAGAGTATCTACAAGTCATGTCCCTACATATGACTGTACAGAATCAAGTGACGCATTCAGCGTAGATAACATAAGTGCAAAACTAACATATCCAATATCATTAATGACGATAGATGAAATAGTTTATGCAGGAGGAAAATATAATACAGGTTTAACAAGCCCATACGCATGGTATTATAATAATAGTGCAAACGAAAGTATAATAGGCTCAACTGATTATTGGTGGCTGTTGTCTCCTGGCGATTGGAATACTTTCATTCTTTTCTGCGCTGATGTGTTCGGTGTTCGTGGCACGAACGAAACTGGTCGCTTGCTCGCCCCCAGCGTGAGCGGCTTGAACGCTGTCCGCCCCGCCATTTCTCTCAAATCTTGTATCAAATATAGTACAGGAAATGGGACACCTGAAAATCCATATACAATATTGGAAACTGATACAGGTTGTTAGTTTATACAAGAAGTTTACTATATAATGTAAAAACTTCTTGTTTTTTTTAGTGTAATAATATCTAGGAGATAGAGATTTATGAAAGGAATTGTAAATGAAGAAAAGGCTAGTAGTAATAGTAAGAAATATAAAAGAAAATCTATTAAAGTTGTGTTTATTACTTTAATTATAATATTTTTTGCAGTTTTATTAGGTTTTATGTCTAGTGAAGAAAGTGGTCCAGTTAATTATAAAGAATATAAATATAA
>JABLTQ010068690.1_pt1 | contig 11094 bp, 9 predicted proteins | sample 7160101 | NCBI WGS metagenome assembly JABLTQ01 (sample SAMN14651228, study PRJNA627086) | human gut metagenome | isolation source: feces | host: Homo sapiens
TAATGAAAACGCTTATAATAATTATATTCTTTTTACGGAGGAAAGCATGCATATTATAATTGTCGGATGCGGCAAAGTTGGAAGCACCCTTGCAGAGCAATTACAGGAAGAAGATACTGATCTTACTCTGATCGATACAGATGCAGACGTTATCAACAATCTCACCGAAGATATTGATGCCATGGGGATTGTTGGAAATGGAGCCAGCATCAATACACTTATGGAAGCCGGCGTCAAAACTGCTGATATCATGATTGCAGTCACCGCTTCTGATGAATTAAACCTGCTCTGCTGTCTGATTGCACAGAAAACCGGACATTGTCAGACCATTGCCCGTGTACGCAATCCAATTTACAGTAAAGAGATTGGTTTTATCCAGGAACGCCTTGGTCTTTCCATGATCATCAATCCGGAACTGGCCACTGCCAGAGAAATCTCAAGACTTCTGCGTTTTCCGGCAGCCATCAAAATCGATCCATTTTCAAAAGGACGTGTAGAACTTCTCAAGTTTAAAGTTCTCCCGGAATTTGAACTGGATGGAATGTCAGTTTCCCAGATCACAGACAAATATCGCTGTGATGTTCTGTTTTGTGCCATTGAAAGTAAAACGACCTTAAGCATCCCGGGCGGTGATCATCTGGTTCACAATGGCGATTTTATCTCTATTATCGCAACACCCAAAAATACAGCTCTTTTCTTTAAAAAGATTGGGCTGAAGACACATCAAGTCAAAAATACTCTGATCATTGGCGGCGGCACAATTTCCTATTATCTTGCCAAAGCCCTTTCTGATCTGAAGATCAGTGTTAAGATCATTGACAAGAACAAAGAGCGCTGTGAAGAACTCAGCGAGATGCTTCCAAATGCCACAATTATCTGCGGTGATGGTACAGACCGCGCACTTCTCATGGAAGAAGGTCTTTCCACAGTAGAATCCTTTGTCACACTCACAAACATGGACGAGGAAAACATTTTCCTGTCACTGTCTGCAAAAAATATGACACAGGCCAAACTGATTGCCAAAGTAAACCGTCTTCCTTACAAAGACGTTATCGATGAGTTGGATATTGGAAGTGTGATCTACCCGAAATATATTACCTCTGATTCTATTCTCCGGTATGTACGTGCCATGCAGAATACTATCGGAAGTAACGTAGAAACCCTTTATCATGTGCTTGACAATCAGGCGGAAGCGCTTGAATTTATCATTCGTGATAATTCTCCTGTTGTGGGAATTCCACTTTCCAAACTGAATCTGAAAAACAATCTTCTTGTTTGCTGCCTTACACGTGAGGGGACTGTCAGAATTCCAAGAGGACAGGATTCCATTCAGATTGGCGACAACGTGATCATTGTCACAACCCATAAGGGACTTCGCGATATCCGCGATATTCTGGCATAAGAAGGGATGTATACAGATGAATTTTCGAATTATTGCTTATATCGTTGGATGGGTGTGTAATTTTCAGGCAATGTTCATGGTTCTTCCATGTATCACGGCTCTCATTTATCAAGAACATGAATTTTTCGCTTTTCTGATTTCCATGATTGTCTGCCTGATCGTAGGTCTTCCACTGACTATCCGAAAACCTAAGAACAAAGTTTTTTATACCAAAGACGGATGTGTTGCAGTAGCTTTGAGCTGGTTTGCACTTTGTATTTCCGGTGCAGTACCTTTTGTCCTCAGCGGTGCTATCCCACATCCAATCGATGCTTTTTTTGAGACAGTATCTGGGTTCACAACAACCGGATCCAGTATCCTGACAGATGTGGAAGTTCTCCCTCATTGTATTCTGCTATGGAGAAGTTTCACACACTGGATCGGTGGCATGGGGGTTCTTGTATTCTTGCTCTCACTGCTGCCACTTGCCGGCGGGTATCATATGAATCTGATGAAAGCCGAAAGCCCTGGTCCTTCCGTCAGCAAACTGGTTCCAAAAGTTCAGCAGACCGCCAAAATTCTTTACACGATTTATATTGGAATGACACTGTTCCAGATTATTCTTCTTCTGATCGGCAGAATTCCTCTGTTCGATACCCTGTGTATTTCTTTTGGTACCGCCGGTACTGGTGGATTTGGTATCGTCAATGACAGTATGGGAAGCTACAGCACCTACTGTCAGGTTGTCACAACGATTTTTATGATTCTTTTTGGAGTCAACTTTTCTGCATATTATCTTCTTCTTACGAAAAAGTTTGTGCAGGCATTTAAATTTGAAGAAGTACGTTATTATTTTGGAATCATTCTCGCTGCAATCCTTGTGATCGGATTAAATACAGCTCATCTGTTCCGCAATCTGGGTGAAGCATTTCAACAGGCAGCCTTTCAGGTTGGTTCTATCATTACAACAACCGGTTTTTCCAGCACAGATTTCAGCCAGTGGCCCTCTTTGTCCAAAACGATTCTCGTACTTCTAATGTTTGTCGGTGCATGCGCCGGAAGTACCGGTGGCGGAATCAAAGTTTCCCGAATTTTGATTCTATGTAAAGCAGCCAAAAAAGAATTCCAGTTATATCTGCACCCGAATGCAGTCAAAAAAATCAAAATGGATGAAAAAACGATTGGACATGATATCATCAGATCTACAAACATTTATCTGAGTGTATATCTCCTGATCTTTGCAGCTTCTGTCCTTATTATCTCTCTGGATAATTTTGATCTTATTACAAACTTTACAGCAGTCACCGCAACATTGAATAATATCGGTCCTGGTCTGGAAATTGTAGGCCCGATGGGGAACTTCAGTTCCTTTTCCTATCTTTCCAAATGTGTGTTAATTTTTGACATGCTTGCCGGACGATTGGAAATTTTTCCTCTGATGCTTCTTTTCTTTAAAGGAACCTGGAAGAAATTCTAGTTCACAGTTTTTTCAAATTTATACCATATTTTTTTCACATTTATTAGGTATATTAATATGCATAGAAGGTGCATGCCTTCTATAAAATATTTTTCTTTTTCATACGCGCCGGTACGAAAGTACCGGCCTCCTTCCATTTATGGAACTTTTTTTATTTACGCAACGTCAAAAGCTCTGTCGTATCAATCACTGATACAACAGAGCTTTTTATTACTGTAAATTATCGCTGATCGTCTGCCAGATACTGCTGTTTTCAAATCCCAGCTTCCACTGTGCAACGCCCGCAAGATTATATTTCGGAATCAGTTTCACTTTCTCCGCGATCGATTGTGCATCTTCCAGCCAAATCTGATACGTTGAATTATCTTTTTCAAATGTTGCATAATTCTGACTGACGCTTCCGTCCCATACAGCTTCACCGCCATTTTCAGTAAGGTCATTCTGTGCTTCATCCATTCCAATCGCCTCACTGGTCAGAGCCCCACCAGTTGTTTTCCAAAGTCTTGTATAAAACGGAATTGCAAGAACTGTTCTTTCTGCCGGTGCTTCTGCAATCGTATCCTGCACGCCCTGCTCCACCCATGGAAGAGAGGCCACAGATCCGGCATCTGACCCTACATAATGTTCATCATACCCCATAATAACAATATAATCTACCACTAGTCCTTGTTCTCTGCGGTCATAATGGCTGGTAAAATCTTCCGGAACCGGATTATCTACTGAAAGAACAAGATTATTCTTATGACATTCAATAGAAAGTTCTCTTAAAAATTCCAGGAAATGAGGTCCCGCATCTTCACTGAGTGTCTCGAAATCCACATTTATACCATCTAGCCCAACGGTAGTTGCTGACTGAATCAGCTGCTGAATCATATTTTGTCTGGATGACAACTGTGAAAGTGTATCCGTTGTACTCACTTCTGCCGTAAAATTATCAATCAGTCCCCAAACCTTTAATCCGCGTTCATGTGCAAGTGCCACATAGTCCGCCGACGCAATATTTCCTATATTTCCTGCTGTGTCCTGAATATAATACCATGTAGGAGAAATTACATTTACACCGCTGACATTTGCAATCGTGTCCGCCAGATATGCATTTGCATCCTGACTTGTCACCTGATGCCAGCTCATATTTACTTTTCCATCCATAGTAAGATAGGTATATTCCTCTTTCTCAAATGATCTCTCAAAATCTTTTGTCTCAGCAGATGCTATCGTATCCTTCTGAACATATCCTATATAGCCATCCATTGTAGCAACCTGGGCCCAGTCTTCCAGTTCTTCCAGAAAGATCAATGTATCCCCCGTCTTCACATCTGTCAGGATCGGAGACTTGATTCCACCCTGATAGCGGATACTTGTATCTTTTTTAACTGTCGTTGTCTGCACTCCGGTAAATCTGTACTGGATTGCAACTCTGTTCGGATTTTCATATACATAAGCATCCAGGTCTGTAAATTTCTGCACGAAACCAAGACGCAGATAAACTGTTCCATCCTTCAGCCATACATCGCCTTCTCCGCTCTCTGCTGCCGGATAATACTGCAATTCAGAAGGTGTCGCATAAAGTACTTGCTGGTCAGCACTATCCCAGTAATATCTCTGATTCAGATATGTATTTACCATATCAAGTGGAAGATATATCTGATCTCCTGACATCAATGCGCGTTCTTCCATGATTTCAGTTCCCAGAACAACTGCCATTTCCCCATCTCCGGGCTGTCCATAATATTCTGTAAGATTCATTCTTTCTTTTGTAGGAATATATTTCTTAATAAAATGCATTCCCAGCCCCATAACTGCCAGCACTAAAATCAATATGCAGACAATTACGACAGACATGTGTTGATTTCTCGTTTGTTTTTTTGCCTGATGCTTCATCTGTTTCTCCCTTTAATTTCAGATAAGATCTGTAACCATTCTGTGTTGCGCTTCTTTTTTTCTTACGTATCGTAACACTTTTTATGCTATTCTCAGTAACCTGATTATTACATATACTTTTTTATTATAACATGCTTTACTATATAATGTCTTAACTAATTATAAATTTTCAAATATTTCCTGTACAGAATCATTACCTCAGACTTTTTAATTTTGTGCAGGATTTTCCGGTCTGGTTAAGTACGAGAGGGGAAACTGCACTTGTACCGGAAAATCGCTGCAATCATCTTATGTATATAAAAGCAGGTATTTATCATCTTCTGTTTTTGGGAAGTTCCCTGATATGTTCAAAGTTCACTTTTGCAATCCTGCCTTCTTCATCTGCAGTATAATCCCTCATGTAACCACCGTCTTCTGCGATCATACAGGCTTTCGCAATACATTTCGGTGTACTGGGATTTCCATTCAGAAAAAGCCTGACACCTTGTTTCCGATAATCTTTTAATTCATCCTTCAAAGGTTTCAATGACTTTTTACTGCATTTACTGTGTGACATATTTTATTTTTTTCGGCCCTCCTTTCCTGAAATTGATTTTAGAAAACACCTGATAGGTTCAAGAAAAAATAATCCTCCGTATAATTGAATTTAATCTTATGGTGGGATTTCCACACTGCCCCAGCAAGAACGCTGTATGATATGTTGTATTACCGGCAATGATATGGAAGGAAAATGTATTGTGTAAGTTTTGCTTCTAATCTGTTCTTCAGCTATATGACGAATATTTTTTCTTATTCCTCATTATACAGAGTTCCTTTGTTTATGCAAGCCTTTTTAGCACTTTATCTAAAAATTCCCAATTAATTTCTAAATATTTTATAAATAGACAGGTTCTATTTCTTTACATTTTCTATGATTGTGGTATATAATATGTCATATTAATAAGTCATGGACTATATAGCCTGTCGTTCTGATATTTTCATATAATATAGCAGAGACAGGTGCATAAGAATAGGATGTGATCATAATGAAAATAGAAAAAATCAATGAAAATCAAATCCGCTGTACATTAACCCGAGAAGATCTCGAAAGCCATCAGGTTAATCTCAAAGAGTTGGCTTATGGTTCCGAAAAGGCAAAAAAACTTTTCCGCGATATGATGCAGCAGGCACAGATACAGTTCGGTTTTGAGGCTGATAATATTCCTCTCATGATCGAAGCAATCCCGGTCAATTTGGACAGTGTCATCCTCATCGTTACTAAAGTAGAAGATCCGGAAGAACTGGATACTCGTTTTTCCAAATTTTCACCATATAAGGATAATGCTCAGGCAGAACCACTTCAACTTGACGGAGCAGACAACATTATTGATATCTTCCAGAAAATATGTGAGGCAAAAATGAAAGGTACTACTCGCAAGCAGGCCAATCAGAAAGAAACTTCTGAGAAATCTGCTGCCTCTTCTGAAGCACCGACAGTTGATCTGATCCGGTTGTTCAGCTTCTATCATTTGGATGATGTCATCGCTGCTGCACACGGTCTGAATGGATTTTTCACAGGCAAAAATACTCTTTATAAAGATTCTTCAGACGGTCGTTACCAGCTTGTCCTTCATCAATCCGAATACTCACCAGAAGAATTCAACAAAGTTTGCAATATTCTTTCTGAATATGGATCTGGCAGAGCATTTTCCGCAGCCGGTGAAGCTCATCTGAAGGAACATGGAGAACTGATTTCTTCCAGTGCCCTTCAGCAACTTACACAGCTTTGATAAACACCATGACTTATAAAATGCAAAAAAGACTGGCCCGAAAGCCAGTCTTTTTTATGCGGTAAATCCGTGCTTATTCACCAAGGAAATCATTGATCTGCTGAACCAGAACATCTACGTCCATTCCATGAACCATAGCTGCTTCTTCCAGAGATTCCATCTGTGAAGACGGGCATCCAAGGCAGTGCATACCAGCTCTCATGAGAATTGGTGCAATATTAGGATCTAAAGTAATTAACTGGCCAATCAGCATGTCTTTTGTAACTTTTGCCATTGTAAATTGCCTCCTTTAATATGGAATTCTTAAAATTCCCGACTATGATTTATTATAATATAAAAGTTAGAAGCGGTCAACCAAAAATATCGATTTTTTTGCTTGTTCACAATTTTATACTTGTAATCCATAAAGATATATATTAGAATAACGATATAGAACCTGTAAGGGTACTAACGAGAATAAAGGAGGATACTATAATGGCATATGTAATTTCTGACGAATGTGTAAGCTGTGGAACATGCGCAGCTGAATGTCCAGCTGAAGCAATTTCTGAAGGTGCAGAGCATTTCGAAATCGATGCTGATGCTTGCCTTGACTGTGGAACATGCGCTGATGCCTGTCCTACAGAAGCTATTCACCCAGCTGAATAATTTCATTCATATCAACCAAAAAGCTGCAGCGTCTGCTGCAGCTTTTTTATATTCCGTTACTTATCCCGGCGCCTTCGTCCAGATTTTTTCTCAGCAGCAGCTGCTGCCTCTTTTCGTGCAAGCTGCTGTCTGCGTATCGCATAATCAAGCGATCTGCATCTTTCTTCATCTTCATTCTGTGCCTTCAGTTCCTGCGTGATCAGTCTTTCAAGAATCGCCTGAAATTCTAAGATCTTATCATTTTTCCCCTCGTCTTTTTTGGATATTTTTTCTTTTAAATCCCTGTCTGTTTTTACTTCAGCATGATCTATGACTTCTCCTTCCAGAAGTGTTGATGCACTTTCTCCAAATCCGGTCATAGATGCTGTTATCTGAGGAATCAGGTTCTTGATTGCCCGAAGCTGCAATCCTCTTTTCTTCAGTTCTTTAATATTCAAAAAAAGTTGAATATCATATCCGGTGTAATAACGGTGTCCCAATTCGTTTCTGTGAATCTGTAGTTCCAGTTCCTCTTCCCAGTATCGCAGGACATATGACTTGACTCCAGTCATTTCCACCGCCTGTCTGACTGTATATCGTGTCTCCATCATGCACCTCCTTATGAACTTCATTACATTTTATTATAAAAAGTAACCCTTACGAATTCAACAAAAAACGTTCGACAAAAAAGCAGGCATCCACCTCAGAACTATGTTTATTCTTCGGTAGATACCTGCTTTCTGCTTTTTTATTATTTCTTCATGTTTACAAACTGTGTATATCTTGGCAGCCATACCAGTTCAATCGTTCCGATTGGACCATTTCTTTGTTTGGCAATGATTACTTCTGCAATATCTTTTTTCTCTGTATCTTTGTGATAATAATCATCGCGATACAAAAACATAACGACATCGGCATCCTGCTCAATCGCACCAGACTCTCGAAGATCTGAAAGCATCGGTCTGTGATCCGGTCTCTGTTCAACCGCACGACTAAGCTGCGACAGTGCAATGACCGGTACACTCAGTTCCCTGGCAAGTGCCTTAAGCGAACGAGAGATATCAGAAATTTCCTGCTGACGTGAATCACTTTTGCCACTGCCACTCATCAACTGAAGATAGTCGATCATAATGATTCCAAGATTATGTTCCAGTTTATATTTTCGACATTTGGATCGCATTTCCGCAATGCTGATTCCCGGTGTATCATCAATGATCAGGTTGGAACGTCCAATGATATCCGCTCCTTCCACCAGCTTTGTCCAGTCCTCATCTTTCAGATTGCCGGTACGCATATTCTGTGAATCGACATGCGACTCCATCGCCAGAAGTCGGTTTACAAGCTGTTCCTTTGACATTTCCAGACTGAATATCGCAACCGTAACATCTTTACGAAATGCCATATACTGTGCAATGTTCAGAACAAATGCAGTTTTACCCATAGAAGGACGTGCTGCGATCAAAACCAGATCTGACGGATGCATACCTGACGTCTTGTAATCCAGATCGATAAATCCTGTCGGAATACCGGTTACACTGCCTTTCAGTTTGGATGCCTTCTCAATGTTGTTGATTGCATTCAACACAACCTGCTGAATCGGTACATAATCCCCGCCAATACTTCTCTGCAGAATATTAAACAGTTTCTTTTCCGACTCTTCAAGAATCATCTCTGTACTTTCTTTTTCCAGATAACAGGTATTTGCAACATCTTCTGTCGCTTTGATGAGGCGACGCAAAAGTGCTTTTTCACTTACAATGTTGGCATAATACTTCACATTGGCAGAAGTAGGAACTGCCTCAATAAGCTCTCGTACATATTCCATACTGCTGATATCCGGAGGAAGATCTTTTTCTTTCAGTCGATTCTGCAGAGTGATCAGATCAACCGGCTTCCCTTCATTACAAAGCTCTACCATTGCATCAAAAATAATGCCATACTGATTCTGATAAAAGTCATCACTTGTCAGGATTTCCGATGCAATCAAAATCGCATCTCTGTCAAGGAGCATGGCGCCGATGACAGACTGCTCTGCCTCAATACTGTGAGGCGGTATTCTTTTTATCAGCGCTTCTTCCATAGCAGATTCTCCTTACTTATGCTTCTTTGATCCATACTTTCAGACTTCCGGTTACTTTAGGATGCAATTTCACCGGAACCTGTGTCACACCGAGATTTCTGATCGGACTTGGCAGTTGAAGTTTCTTTTTATCAATATCCAGCCCAAGCTGAACTTTGGCTGCTTCTGAAATTTCTTTGGAAGATACAGATCCGAAAGTTCTTCCGCCTTCTCCTACTTTCAGTGTCAGAATGATTTCTTTTGTTTCAAGATCTTTTGCAAATGCCTGTGCTGACTCAAGATTTTCCTGTGCAACTTTTTCTGCATTGGCTTTCTGAAGTTTCAGGTCATTCAGATTCTTCGGAGTAGCCTCTAATCCCAGTTTTTTCGGAAGAATCATATTTCTTGCATATCCGTCACTTACATTTACAATGGCGCCTTTTTTACCAAGTGCCTTTACGTCTTCTAATAAAATTACTTTCATTTCTTGCCTTTTTCCTCCTGATACAACTCATCTATAATTTCTTTCAGCATATCCTGTACTTCGTCAATCGGACGTTTTACCTGTGCGCCGGCAATATTAATATGTCCGCCACCGCCAAGTTTTTCCATCATTACCTGTACATTAACTTCATCGATTGCACGGGCACTGACATAAACTTCTTTATTATATGTGGTCAGTACAAATGATGCTTTTACACCGGCAATATTCAAAAGTTCATTTGCCGCCTGTGCACCGACAACTGTCGGACTTTCCAGTCCCTCACTCGGACATTTTGCAATAGCAAAGCATCCTCTGTAGATTTCTGCTGTTCGAACAGCTTCCGCTCTTGCCTTATAAGAATCAATATTATCACGAAGCATCTTACGCACTCTGGTCATATCCGCACCGGAACGACGCAGGAATGCGGCGGCCTCAAATGTACGCACACCGGCCCGTGTAATGAAGTTGTTTGTATCTATCATAATACCGGCATAAATGCAATCTGCCTCAATATTACGAAGTCTAAGATCATCCGAGAAATACTGCAGGATCTCAGCTACCATTTCACATGTTGAAGATGCATATGGTTCTACATAGGATAATACCGCGTTCTGGATCACTTCGTTGCCTCTTCGGTGATGGTCGAGAACCACGATTGTCTTTGTCATGTACAAAAGTTCTTCGCACTCTGTATAGCTTGGCTTATTTGTATCAACAACAACCACTACCGTATTGTCATCTACCAGTTCCATTGCCTGGTTCCGGTCAATGAACATAGATGGTTCATAGTCCGGATTATTTATATATCCAGCCATAAGCGGACGTATGGATGTAGATGGGTCATTTACAACAATGTGTACCGGTTTGCCAAGTGTCTTACCTGCACGATAAATACCAATAGCCGCGCCCAGAGCATCAACATCTGTGATCTTATGCCCCATAACAACAACACGTTCTTTAGTGCTCATGAACTCTTTCAGCGCCTGTGCTTTGACACGGGCTTTGACACGGGTAGTCTTTTCCATCTGCTGGGCCTTGCCACCATAATAAGTAATGCTGTCACCGTTTTTGATAACAACCTGATCTCCGCCGCGTCCAAGTGCCATTTCAATGGCAATACGTGAATACTCATAGTTCTGAAGATAAGTTGCAGCATTCAGACCGATACCAATACTTAAAGTCACTGTCATTTCGTTACCGATATTAACAGTTTTTACTTCATCAAGGATATGGAATTTCTGCTCCTTCAACGTTTCCAGCGAACTCTGCCTCATGATCAGAAAATATTTATCTTTTTCCAGTTTTCGAACCAGGCCATCATAATTGGAAAAATATTTCGTGATCTTACGGTCGATCAGAGCAATCAGAAGCGATCTTCTGACATCTTCTACACTTTCCAGTGCTTCTTCATAATTA
>JABLTQ010085014.1_pt1 | contig 11080 bp, 9 predicted proteins | sample 7160101 | NCBI WGS metagenome assembly JABLTQ01 (sample SAMN14651228, study PRJNA627086) | human gut metagenome | isolation source: feces | host: Homo sapiens
CGGAGCTGGAATTGCTCCGTACGGAGGGTTCCGGGGGGGGCCGGCGGCATGAAGGTCTCGGGGTGCTGTTGAGCGTATCGCCGTATGCCGGTGTCCGACCGAGAGGCGAAACCCTTTGATTTCCGGCTCGATTTCTGACTCGTCCCTCGACACCGGCGTCGTCGTTCTCTTCGGTGACTCGTGTAAGTTGCGATACCTTTTTCTGCCGAAGATAAATCTCCGACATTCGTGCGAATGATATTGCGGAGTCATTGGCTTCCGTATTGCAATCGTCCCGTTTTGCGAACGGCACTACCCCCCCCCTCCGAGGAGAAGGGGTCGTTGTCCGAGGTGTCCGCTCGAAATGGCGATATCGGTATTTATCCGTCCGAATACTCCTGTTCGTTTTGTTTTGCATGTTCCGCTCGTTCCGCCGCTGCGGTCGGTGTCGCGCATTTTTTTGCGAGTGCAGGCTGCGTCGGATAGCGGCGAACCGCCGGTGCAGCCGGCGATGCCGAGGCTGAATACCTATTTTAAAATGGGTCTTATCGTTATATTTGAAGAATCTCCGCCAATTGTGGAACCACAAGGGGAGGGCGAAGTGTTCAATATTGTAGTTTTTGGTGGTCTCGCATGTACTTGCAGCCGCGGATAAAGCCCATGGCAGTGAGTCGTTATCCGCATCCTTTTCGAATATTCATCCCGACCGTCGTTAGTTGTCCCGGCCTGCCGCAATCCATCCGGCAGGTCGCTTCGTCGCCCCCCCCCTGCATAAGATACTGCGACGCGATTACAGTTCATTCATATAGTCATGAACCCGATAAAATTCATTATCCGCCTGTTCGGAGCGACTGTATAGGCCCGAATGCAGCAACTAACCGACAACCAAATACTTAATGGCTAATATCGAAATTTTCGGATAGCGACCATTTATGTACCACTTGTGTACCACCGCCATTTTCCCGACCATACGGCATAAAAGAAAAATCCTCGATATTCGGCTGAATATCAAGGATTCTCGGTTAGTCGGGGTGACAAGATTCGAACTTGCGACAACACGCCCCCCAGACGTGTACTCTAACCGGGGTGAGCTACACCCCGATGGCGTATGGTGCAAACCCTCGGTCGGTTTTGCGGTGCAAAGATAATTATTTTCTGAAATATTTACTACTTTTGTCCGAATAATTTTCGTAAAAAGTGAAATTCGCCCTCGAAATCCGCCGAGGAATTCTTTTCGGCCTCCTTGCGATCGTCGTCGTCGTGCTCTTCGCCTTCGATCTCGCATCGGGATCGGTCGGCGTGGGCGGCCGCGAGGTGTGGGCCTTGCTGACGGGCGGGCCGTGCGATCCCATGGCGCGCGACATCATTCTGAAAATCCGGTTGATAAAGGCCGTCGTCGCCGTGCTGGCGGGGTTTTCGCTTGCGGCCAGCGGCCTGTTGATGCAGACGTTGTTCCGCAATCCGCTGGCGGGCCCTTTCGTGCTGGGTATCAGCTCGGGCGCGAGTCTCGGCGTGGCGTTGTTTCTGTTGGGGGCGCCGCTGCTGGGCATCGCAGGGCATTCGTTGCAGGCCAGCGTCGGTACGGCGGGCGCCGCATGGATCGGGTCGGCGCTCATCCTGTTGTTGATCATGGCCGTCAGCCGCCGTATCAAGGACATCATGGTAATTCTGATTCTGGGAATGATGTTCGGATCGGCCGTCGGGGCGCTCGTCGAGATTCTCCAATACATGAGCAACGAGGCGGCTCTCAAATCGTTCGTCGTCTGGACGATGGGATCGCTCGGCGATGTGACGATCCCGCAGCTGACGCTGCTCGTGCCGGCCGTGGCGGTCGGTACGGGATTGACGTTTGCCGTTCTCAAACCGTTGAATCTGCTGCTGCTGGGCGAGCGCTACGCCCGCACGATGGGGCTGAATGTCGGCCGTACACGCACGTTGATCTTTCTGGCCACGACGTTGCTGTCGGGTACCGTGACCGCCTTCTGCGGCCCGATCGGTTTCGTGGGGCTGGCCGTGCCGCACCTGGCGCGGATGCTCTTCGCCAGCGCCGACCACCGCGTGCTTATGCCCGCCTCGATGCTGCTCGGTGCGGCGATGCTGCTCGTCTGCGATCTCTGTTCGAAACAGCTGGCGCTGCCGGTCAATACGCTGACGGCGCTCATGGGCATTCCGATCGTGGTGTGGGTGGTGGTGCATAATAAGAATATCGTATGACACACGTCGAATTGCAGCATATCACTATCGGCTACGGGCACCGGGTGCTGCTCGAAGATGTTTCGGCGGCTATCGGCGGCGGACGGCTCGTCGCGTTGCTGGGACGCAACGGCACGGGAAAAAGTACGCTGCTGCGTGCGGTCGCGGGGCTCGAGGCGCCGCTGTCGGGCGGGATACGGCTCTGCGGACGCCTGCTGAGTGCGACGCCGGCGCACGAGCTCGCGCAGGTCGTGAGTTTCGTCACCACCGAGAAGGTGCGCATCGCCAACCTCGCCAGCCGCGACGTGGTAGGGTTGGGACGGGCTCCCTATACCGACTGGCTGGGGCGTCTACGGCCCGGAGACCGTGCGGTCGTCGACCGTGCCTTGAATCTGGTGGGGATGGGCGGTTTCGCCGACAAGCCGATGGATCGCCTGTCGGACGGCGAGGCGCAGCGCGTGATGATCGCGCGTGCGCTTGCGCAGGACACGCCGGTGATCTTGCTCGACGAGCCGACGGCTTTTCTCGACATGCCCAATCGCTACGAGTTGTGTACGCTGCTGCGCCGGCTGGCGCATGACGAGGGGAAGTGCATCTTCTTTTCGACGCACGAACTGGACATCGCGCTGACGCTGTGCGACGCCGTCGCGCTGATCGATCCGCCGCGGCTGCACCTCCTGCCTACCGACGAAATGATTCGCAGTGGCTATATCGAACGGCTTTTCGACAACGGGACGGTGGCCTTCGATGCCTCGACGCGCACGGTAACGGTGCGGAGGTGACTGCGGAATAGATTGCGTTTGTTCTTGCAGAGCGTTGATTATCGGGAGATTGCAGTTTAAAATGCGTTTATTTCGCAATTTTTTTATTCCATTTTTTGTTTCGATCGCTTTTTTGCTTATCTTTGCACCGCTAAAGTACGCTGCGAGGCGGAAATAGCGATGAGTAGGCCCATTCGTCTATCGGTTAGGACGCAAGATTTTCATTCTTGAAAGAGCAGTTCGATTCTGCTATGGGCTACAAACGAGAGGCCGCGGGGCTGCCGGAAGCGGGAGGGACGGAACAGAAGTTTTGCCCGATACGGATCGGCGGAGTGGCGGCTTTCACGGGTGATACGTTGCAGGAGCGGGTTTTAGCGACCTATCCGAGGGCGGCTACGGCCGTTTTGCTTATTGACGAAAAGTGAAATAAAATAAAAAAACGAAATTATGGCAAACCATAAGTCATCCAAGAAGCGGATTCGCCAGACCGTTACCAAACGTGCGCACAACCGTCTCTATCACAAGACGGCGCGCAATGCGGTGAAGGCGCTGCGCAACACCAGCGAGAAGAGCGCTGCCGAAGCGTTGCTGCCCAAGGTAACGTCGATGCTGGACAAGTTGGCCAAGCACAACATCATCCACAAGAACAAGGCCGGTAACTTGAAAGGCGCGCTCCAATTGCACGTCAACGCGCTCTAAGCCGGATCGGGCGGGATACGCCGCGGAAAAGAAAACGGGAATCGTTTCATAGGAAACGGTTCCCGTTGTTTATCGGGGGGGCGTCGTGCCGGTCGGAACGGAGCGGGACGGGCGGAAATCTCCTGCTTGAACGAACTTTTCGGGAATTCACGGAGCAACGTGCCGTGCAGGCCAGGTTTCGGCCTTGCGAAACCCCACAATCCGGCTTGAAATATTGCGGGCCTTTGCGCCGTGCGGGTTGAAGTCTCCGCCTGCGGAGGCCCGCCACCGTGGGCGTGTCCCGCAGCCTTCGGCCCGCAGATACGACGCAGCCGATCTTGGCGTCGGAATTCTTTCCGGAGAATCGATTTCTTCTGTCGTGCATTTTCTTTCTTCTTGTGCTTTTGTCTTGATCCAAAAGCACCAAAAGATCAAGCACGGCGAAAAGCAGCGGGTGCCGACACCTGCGCTCACTGAGCGGGCACAAAGGACTCCGCTTTTGCGGCGCAATCCTTTGCGCTGCTTCGACTGCGGCGGCTCGGCAAAGTCCGCAAGCGGCCTCTGCGTTCGCCTGCTGAACGTCGTTTTGCACACCCACTCTTGGCGTTCACCCGGTGCCGTCACTTCATCCGCTACTTTCGCAGTGCGATCCGGCAGGCCGGAGACCTGTTAAAACAGGAGACCAGCAAATAATTATCGTTGCGCGCAGCGCACCGCAAATTCCGCATTGCACCGGAGGAGGAATCAGATCGGACGGAGGTTCGAGCGCCCGGAGCGGGCGTGCAAAACAGCGCAGTCTTTTGTGCCCGCTCAGTGAGAACCTCCGTCCGATCCCGACGAAGGTGCCCTGCGGACACTTTTGGCGCCACCTTTCGGTGACAAAAGGTGGTGAAAACTGCTCCTCGCAGGAGATGCCCAATCGGAGGTGCGGGATGCTTCCGGATATACATTCAGGATGTTTCCGACGCTTTCACACTCCGATTCTGCTAAAACTAACGATTGTAAAAGATTCGCTCTTCGACTGCGGCCGGAGAGCGGCAGCCCGCAGCCGCCCCATGCGGAGGGCTGCATCGTTCCGCCACAGACGGTCGAAGCATTCTCCGCCGGCCGCAGGCTGACAAACGATAATACAACTACATATTCCCGACGGTCTGCAATCGGCCCTCGCGTCGGAATCCTCTCGGATTTCCTCCTCGGGATGGCGGGCCGATGTAAGAACTCGTTCGTATCGTAAATCGGAACCGCCGCCCCGAGAGGGGCGGCGGTTTCATTATCCGGCAGCGATCGGATTATCCGATCAACTCGGTATATTGCTCGGCCGTGAGCAGCGTATCGTACTCAGCGGGATCGCTCACCCGCACCTTTACGAGCCAGCCCTCGCCGTAGGGATCCTTGTTGACGATCGAAGGGTCGGCGTCGACGGCTGCATTGAATTCGACGATCTCGCCCGATACGGGGAGGAATGCGTCCGATACGGTCTTCACCGCCTCGATCGTACCGAAAACCTCGCCTGCCGCGACGGTCTCGCCCTCGGTGGGCACATCGACGAAGACGATGTCGCCCAACTGGCTCTGCGCGAAATCCGTAATGCCGACGTAGGCCGTATCTCCCTCCATACGGCACCACTCGTGGTCGTTGGAGTACTTCAAATTGGAAGGAACATTCATATTTTATCTTTTTTGCATGGAACTATCCGTTTCCGTCGCAGCGGTGCGATCCCGAAGGCCGTTCCGCCGGTTGCACCGGTCGCGCCGTTCCGGCCTTCTGTCCGGCAGGATGATCCGCGTCCCGAATTCCTGCGGCTTGAAGCGCCGGCGACACAAAGATACGTCTTATTTTTTCATTCCCAACTCCTCCGGCGATTTTTTCACCTCGAACTCGATCTCCCTGAAAAGATAGTCGTGCAACGTGCCGTCGGGGTGTTCGACCTGCAACGCGCCCCCTGCGCGGACACCGCGGATCACGCCCGTGAAACGGGTTCCGTCGGGCAGCCGGAAGGCCTGCGGAGCGTCGATCCGGTACATGCGGCGGCGATACTCCTCTGCAAGCGGCACCCTGTCGCCCGCTTCGAGCGCGGCATACCGTCGCATGAGTGCGGCGTGGAACCGGTTGAGCACCTCTTCTCGGTCGAACGTGCGTCCCGCTTCGAGCGCCATCGAGGTGGGATTGGGCAGTGCGGGATCGAACTCCGTCTGGTTGACGTTGATGCCGATGCCGGCCACCGTGCGGGCGAGCCGCCCGCCTGCGAGGTGATGCTCAATGAGGATACCCACCAGTTTGCGATCGCCGGCGTAGATGTCGTTCGTCCATTTGATGCGGGCATCGATTCCGCAGGTGCCGAGGGTGTCGACCAGCGCGAGCGCCACGGCCTGCGAGAGCAGGAACTGCTCGCCTGCGGGAAGGAACGTCGGACAGAGCACGACCGAAAAGAGAAGGTTCACCCCTTCGGGACTCGTCCATGTATGTCCCCGCTGCCCGCGTCCCGCCGTCTGCCGTTCGGCGCAGATCACGTCGCCGTGGCCGTAACGTTCTTCACGCGCGAGGTCGTTGGTCGAAGTCGTCTCCGCAATATGATAGATCATGGCGAAATTGAGAATTTATCCGTTCGTTCTTCGGCCAGGCCGAAGAGATGCATGCCTCCCTTTACACCGCAACGCCGAAATCGCGCAGCGCGTCGTTGAGCGAGGTCTTCTTGTCGGTCGACTCCTTGCGCCGCCCGATGATGAGCGCGCAGGCTACGCTGTACTCTCCGGCCGGAAACTTCTTGGCGTAGCTTCCCGGAATTACGACCGAACGCGGCGGAACGTAGCCCCGGTATTCGACCGGTTCGGCCCCCGTGACGTCGATGATGTGCGTCGAACCGGTGATGACCGTGTTCGAGCCGAGCACCGCCTCGCGGCAGACGTGCGCCCCCTCGACCACGATCGCGCGCGAACCGATGAAACAGTTGTCCTCGATGATGACGGGCGCTGCCTGCACGGGTTCGAGCACGCCGCCGATCCCCACGCCGCCCGAGAGGTGGACGTGGCTCCCGATCTGGGCGCACGACCCGACGGTGGCCCACGTATCGACCATCGTCCCTTCGCCCACGTAGGCGCCGATGTTGACGTACGAGGGCATGAGAATGGCTCCCGGAGCGATGTAGGCGCCGTAACGGGCTACTGCATGGGGCACGGCGCGTACGCCCAGCCGGTCGTAGTCGCGTTTGATGTCCATCTTGTCGTACCATTCCAGTTCGCCGGCGCGCATCGTGCGCATCTTCTGGATCGGGAAATAGAGGATCACGGCCTTCTTGACCCACTCGTTGACCTGCCACTGGCTGCGCGCGAGGTCGACGGGTTCGGCCGTGCGCAGAAGCCCCTTGTCGATGAGTTCCACCACCTCGCGGATGGCGGCTTTGGTCGTATCGTCCTGCAACAGGGTGCGGTCGTCCCACGCCCGTTCGACGGTTGTTCGGAGTTCGTCGTACATAATCTTTACCGTTTTTATGACAGCCAAAGTTACGCAAATCTTCTCTCTTTTCCTACTCTTTGGCTCCGCCTTGAATGCTTTGTTACGGCAGAATCGGACGGACGGTTGCTTCTGCGCTCGACTTTTCATATCTTCGGCCGATGCCGAAGATACCCGCGTTCGGCAATGTTCAAATGTTCAAATAAATTTGACATTGCCCCCGCTTATTCGTATCTTTGTCCGCATAAACGCCGGTCGAAGCGAGACGTTCGTCCGTAGCCCGCACGATTGCGGTAGCGGCGAGACACCCTCTCCGTCCGGCGGCAACAATACAAAAGCAGACCGATGAGACGATTCGTATGGACGGCGGCGACCCTCGCAGTGGTCGCGTTGATGCCCGGTTGTAACAGAAAGATGAAAATAAGCCATTTACCCTATCCCGACACGCGGCGCGACACGACCGTCGTCGACGACTACCACGGTACGCGCGTCGCCGATCCCTACCGCTGGCTGGAAGGCGACAATTCGGCCGAGACGGCCGCATGGGTCGAAGCCGAAAACGCCGTCACGCGCGACTACCTCGACCGACTCCCTGCCCGTCAGGCCATTTACGACCGGTTGACGGCGCTCTACGACTATCCGAAGGAGGGCGCGCCCGAGCGGCACGGCGACTATTACTACTATTTCCTCAACGACGGCCTTCAAAACCAGTCGGCGCTGTGGCGCAAGCGCTCGCTCACGGCTCAGGGTGAACTGTTCCTCGATCCGAATACCCTTTCGGCCGATGGTACGACGGCGCTCGTCGACGTCTCGTTCTCCGACGACGGCCGTTGGTGCGCGTATGCCGCCGCCGAAGCCGGTTCGGATTGGGTGCGGATACATGTCATGGATACCGCGACGGGTCAGTTGACGCAGGATGTGATCGAATGGGTGAAGTTCTCCGGTGCGACATGGGCCCCCGACTCCGAAGGGTTCTATTACAGCGCCTACGACGCGCCGAAGGCGAACGTCTATTCGTCGAAGAACGAATGCCAGAAGGTCTATTACCACCGTCTGGGTACGGCGCAGGCCGACGACATTCTCATATACGGCGATCCGGAGCATCCGCTGCGCTATTTCAGCGGCTGGGAGAGCGACGACGGCCGCTGGCTTTTCGTCCTCGCGTCGGAAGGTACGTCGGGCAGTGAAGTTCTCTTCCGGCCGGCGGACAAGGAGGAGCCGTTCCGTACGTTGCTGGCCGGCTTCGCCAACGACTATGCGCCCGTCGAGTGCCGCGACGACAAACTCTATGTCGTGACCAACGACAGTGCGGCCAACTATCGGCTGGCGCGCATCGATCTGCTCGAACCCCGGGGGTTGGAGACCGTCATCGCGGAGCACCCCGACGATCTGCTCGAAGCGGTCGCTCCGGGCGGGGGATACCTGTGGGTGAAATACCTCCGGAACGCGCAGAACAAGATCTACAAATACGATTACGAGGGCAACCGGCAGGCCGACGTGCCGCTGCCGGCCATCGGTTCGGTGCCGAGTTTCGGCTGCAAGGACAGGGAGCAGGAGATTTTCTTCTCGCTCAACACCTTCACCGCGCCTCCGACCGTCTACCGCTACGACATCCCCACGGGCCGCACCACCTGCTACCATACGCCGCAGGTGGCCTACGATGCGGCGCAGTACACTACCGAACAGCTCTTCTTCGAATCCTCCGACGGCGAGCACGTGCCGATGTTCGTCTCGCATCGCCGGGGGCTGCGGCTCGACGGCAGCAATCCCTGTTACCTCTACGGCTACGGCGGTTTCCAGATCAATATCACCCCTGCGTTCAAGCCCGAGCACATCCTCTTCATGGAGCAGGGCGGCGTGGTGGTGAACGTTAACCTGCGCGGCGGTTCGGAATACGGCGAGCGGTGGCACAAGGCTGGTATGCTCGACCGCAAGCAGCAGGTCTTCGACGATTTCATCGCGGCGGCCGAATTTCTCATCACCGAGAAGTATACCTCGCGCGAAAAGCTGGCCATCGCCGGCGGCTCGAACGGCGGATTGCTGGTGGGCGCCTGCGAAGTGCAGCGCCCCGACCTGTTCGCCGTCTGCCTGCCTGCGGTCGGCGTGATGGACATGTTGCGCTACCACCTTTTCACCATCGGCTGGGGCTGGGCGACCGAATACGGTACGAGCGACGATGCGGCGCAGTTCCGCACGCTCTACGCCTACTCGCCGCTGCACAACATCCGCGAAGGCGTCTGCTACCCCGCGACGCTCGTCACGACGGGCGACCACGACGATCGTGTGGTGCCGGCGCATTCGTTCAAATTCGCTGCGACGCTCCAATATGCGCAGGCGTGCGATGCTCCGGTGCTGATCCGCATCGAACGGAATGCCGGCCACGGCGCGGGCAAACCGCTCTCGAAGCGTATCGCCGAATCGGCCGACAGCTACGCTTTCCTGTTCTACAATACGGGGACGACGTACGGACAATCGGCGCCGGAGAATTGAAGATCGGCGAAGGCCGATTGACCGCCCCTGCTCGTGCTGTACCGGAGCGGGTATCGAACCGTGGATGGTAGGGGCGGATAATATTATTAATAAAATAAAAGGTGCGAACTCCGGAAAGGGGCGCAGTGGTTATGCGCAGCTGGACAGCACGACGGCTCGAATAAGGAAAAACGGGAAACAAGGATATGAAGGTCTATAAATTCGGCGGAGCATCGGTCCGCAATGCTGAGGGGGTGCGCAACCTGCGCAATATCATCGACGACGAACAGAACCTCTTCATCATCGTCTCGGCGATGGGCAAGACGACCAATGCGCTGGAACGGGTGTTCGAGGGGGTGCAGCGGGGCGACCGCGAAAAATCCGCTGCCGAGATCGCACGGTTGCGCGAATATCACGCCGCGATCATCGACGACCTCTGGCACGGCCCGACCCGTCTGGAACGGGTCGAGGCGTTGTTCGCCGAACTGGATCGCGTCGCCGCCGAGACGCAGTACCGTGCGGCCGACGCCGAGTTGTGGTACGACACGATCGTCGCCTTCGGCGAGCTGCTCTCGACGACCGTCGTCTCGGAGTACCTCGCCTCGGCGGGAGTGGCCAACCATTGGGTCGACATGCGCCGTGCACTGGTCACGCAGCAGCGCCACAAGGACGCTTCGGTCGATATCGACGCCTCGGCATTCCGTCTGCTGGCCGAAGTGGAAGGTGCCGCGGAGACGATCTTCGTGGGACAGGGCTTCATCGGCGGCGCGCCCGACGGGACGACTACGACGCTCGGCCGCGAGGGTTCGGACTACTCGGCGGCCGTAGTGGCCAATATTCTCGGCGCGGAGTCGATGTCGGTGTGGAAGGATGTCGACGGTGTGCTCAACGCCGACCCCAAGACCTTCCCCGACGCCGAGCAGATCAAGGAGTTGAACTACCTCGATACGATCGAACTGGCGTACAGCGGTGCGCAGATCATCCACCCCAAGACGATCAAGCCGTTGCAGAACAAGAATATCCCGCTCTACGTCCGCCCGTTCGGCGACAAGCGCAAGCCCGGAACGGTGATCCGCGGCACGTCGGCGCCCGTGACCGTCCCGATTCTGATTCTCAAAAAGGATCAGGTCTTCCTGACGGTGCGGTCACGCGATTTTTCGTTCGTGCTGGAAGAGAAGTTCGCCACGATCTTCTCGCTGCTCGAACGCTACCGCATCAAGACCAATCTGATCCACAATTCGGCGGTCAATCTGGGGTTGTGCGTCGACAATTCGTGGCATATCGACGAAGCTGTGGCCGAATTCCGCGACGAGGGCTTCGACGTGATGAAGGTCGAGGATATGGAGCTGCTCACCATCCGGGGCTATACCGACGAGCTGCTGGCCAAGTACGGCTATACGCCGAAAGTCTTCGTCCGCCAGACGACCCAGTCCACCGCGCGCATCGTCCGCAAGAAGTAGGCGTCCGCAACAGTCGCGGGCGATCTCTGCGACCTGCGACTTCGTACATCCTGTTTGAGGTATCGCGGCGCCTTTGCGCCGCGCGGGCCG
>JABLTQ010107545.1_pt1 | contig 11057 bp, 10 predicted proteins | sample 7160101 | NCBI WGS metagenome assembly JABLTQ01 (sample SAMN14651228, study PRJNA627086) | human gut metagenome | isolation source: feces | host: Homo sapiens
TAATTGTCCGCAGGTAAATGAACTTGATGCGTAAGATTACTTGCGGTTTTGAAGAACTTAGTTTAAGTTTACTTGAAATACAGGGGAATGTCAAGGGAGAACAAGACTTGTGCCTGCTGAAATTTTCAGCAAGGCAGTTTTTTTATAAACACTATAATCTCAGCTCTATTCTGCTTTAACCTTAAACACAATTGCATACAGCACCGGCAGTACCACCAGCGTCAGCAGCGTTGCACCTGTCAGGCCGCAGGCAATAGCTACAGCCATTGCATTCCAGAACTGGCTGGCGAACATCGGAATCAATCCCAGTACCGTAGTGAAAGCCGCCAGCATAATCGGACGGAAACGCACAATCGCCGATTCCGTAATCGCCTTGGCAGGCTCCATCCCGGCATCAAGATGCTGCTGAATCTGGTCAACCAGCACCATACTGTTACGGATAATTGTACCGGTGAGCGCCAGAATACCCAGCTCCGCCATAAAGCCCAAAGCGGAATTGAACAGCAGCAGGCCGAAGATAACGCCGATTATACCCATCGGCGCCGTCAGCATAATAACCAGCAGCTTGCGGATATCCTGCATCTGCAGCATAATCAGAACGACAATCAGCAGCATCATCAGCGGTATCGGCTTCATCAGATAATTCAAGGTATCGTTGCTGTCCTCCAGCGAACCGCCGACCTCGATGCTCATGCCGGCAGGCAGCTCCTTGCGCAGAGGCTCCAGCTCCTTATACACCTGCTTGGTAACATCGTTGCCGGTAACGCCGTCAACAATACCGCCGTTGACGGTAATTGTAGGACGCAGGTTGCGGCGCCAGATGATATTGTCCTCGCTGGTGTAATCAAGATGCGCGATTTGAGACAGAGGCACAGCACCCTGGCTCGTAGGAATGGAAATAGTTTCCAGCTGCGAAATATCTGCGCGCTGGTCAGGCTGCAGGCGGAAAACGATACCAATCTGCTGGTCGCCCTCCAGATAGGTTGCTACGGTATAACCGGATACCTGAGCCTGCAGAGCGTTGGCCACAGTCTGACGTGTGAGTCCCATTTGCAGCAGCTTGTCATTGTCGACCTTCAGCTTAACGGCGTTGGTCTGCTCCAGCCAGTCAAGACGTGTCATGTTGACGTAGGGATTAGCGGCCATCACCTTGCGCACCTTCTGCGCATATTCCTTAACCTGCGCATCGCTGTTGCCGCTGACGCGGATCATAACAGGATAGGGAGCAGGCGGACCGAGCGGAATCGAGCGGGAGTAAACTATAGCCTCCGGTAAATGCTCGGCAGCAAGCTCGCTGATGCGCTTCTCCAGTTTTTTGCGGTCTTCAACGCTTTTGGCAACAACTACGAGCTGTGCATAGTTATCACGCGGCTGTACCGGGTCGATTACCAGCACAAAGCGCGGTGCGCTTTCGCCTACGTAGGTGGAAACGTGGTCTAATTCTTTATCGTCTTTAATCAGATTCGTCAGCTTGCGTGCCGCGGCATCAGTTGTTTTAATCGAGCTGCCCTCAGGCATATTAAGCTCTACCAAAAGCTCCGGACGTACGGAGGCGGGGAAGAATTCCTGGCTGACGAAGCGCAGCATGAACATGGAAAGGCCAAGCATCGCCAGCGTAATGCCGATAACCGTGATGCGGTGTCCCAAGGCCCAGTGCAGCAGCTTGCGGAAGGCGCGGTAGAAGCTGTTGTCATAAGATTCCTGCTTGATAACAGTAGGACGTATCCATTCATAGCCCAATACCGGTGCCAAGGTTGCGGAAACAAGCCAGGACAGCATCAGTGTTACGGTCATAACTGGGAAAAGGCTGTAGGCAAATTCCGAAGCGCTGGCTTTGGAGAAGGCAATCGGCATGAAGCCGAGGCAGGTAATGGTGGTGCCTGTCAAAAGCGGCCAGGCGCAGGTTTTGAAGGCATAGGAGGCTGCTTCCTTACGAGGCATGCCTTCGGACATTTTTACTTCCATCAGCTCAACGACGACGATGGCGTCATCGACCAGCATACCAAGGGAAACAACCAGTGCACCCAGGGATACCTTATGCAAATCGATGCCCAAAGCGAACATTGCGCAGAAGGAGCCTAACAAAATCAGCGGGATGCAGCAGGAAATTACGTAACCGCTGCGGCGTCCGAGCGTCATCAGGCTGACTACCAGCACGATGATAATTGCCTCGTAAAGGCTTTCGGAGAATTCGCTGATGGATTTTTTTACTACCTCAGGCTGATTGGCAACCTGATTAAGCTCCAATCCGAGCGGCAGCTCCTTTTGGATGCGGGCGATTTCCTTGGCCAGATTTTCACCGAGCTTGATGTTATCGCCGCCGTCCTCCATAGAAAGAGCAATGCCGACTGCGGGCTTGCCGTTATAGTACATCATTGTTTCCGGCGGGTCTGCATAACCGCGGGTGATGGTTGCGATATCGCCCAAGCGGAAGACACGGCCGTTGGCATTGATGGGGATGGCAGCAATATTTTCCACGCTGTCGGGGCTGCCGGTAATGCGCAGGTAGGAGTTGGCTGTGTCGGCCTCAATCATACCGCTGGCATTGACCGAGGTCTGTGCTTTGATAGTGTTGGCAATACTGTTGATATCCAGTCCCAGCTGTGCCAGCTTGGCAGTTTGCATCTGCACGAAGATTTTCTCCGGCTGCACGCCCACCAGCTCAACCTTTTTGACATCAGGCACGCTGAAGAAGTCGAGCTTGATTTTTTCGGCGTATTTACGCATATCCTCATAGGTGAAGCCGTCACCGGTAATTGCGTAGATATTGCCGTAAACGTCATCAAAACGGTCGTTATAAAACGGACCTACGGTACCCGCCGGCAAGTCCTTCTTGCCGTCATTGACGATGTTGCGCAGCTCCAGCCAGCGCTGGCGTACCATGTTGCCGGCAACCTCATCCTTGAGCGCTACCGTAATAACGCAGACGCCAGGACGCGAATAGCTGGTGATTTTCTTAACCTGCGGCAGACTTTGAATCTGCTTTTCCAAAGTATTTGTCAGATGCATTTCTACATCCTTGGCGCTGGCACCGGGCCAGGCTGCGGATACTACCATCTGCTTGACGGCAAAGCTGGGGTCCTCGCTGCGTCCGAGCGATTTAAAGGAAAACATACCCATAATCAGCACAAGCACAGCGAAGAAGTAAACTAACTGGCGATGGTTAATAGCCCATTCTGCCCAGTTGGCATGATGCTTTTCGTTGTTTGACATCAGATATCACCGCCTTTGGTCAGACGTACCTGTTGGTTATCGACAAGCTTGCTGAGGCCGGCGGTTATCAGAATATCACCCTTGTTTAAGCCGCCTGCCAAACGTACGTTGTTGCCTACGTAGCCGGCAACCTTAACGTCCTGCAGCACAGCGCGGTTATTGCGCACCAGCCAGACCTGAGTCTTGCCGTTTACCTGATACAGTGCGGTAGCAGGAATAACAATCTCGTCCTCGGACGCCGCAGCGTCCTTAAAGCTGACCTTGGCAGTCATGCCGAGCTTGGCTGCTGCAGGCAGCTGCGGCACAGCAACGCGCACCTTATAGGTACGTGTAATGCTGTCGGCAATAGGCGAAATTTCGCGGACAGTGCCCTTCGCCGTAACATCTGGAAGCGCCCAGAAGCTGATTTCCGCCTGCTGGCCGACGCTCAGCTTGACGTTTTCCGGCACGTTAATCTGGATTTCACGTTCACCTCTGCGCACGATGGTGACCATCGGCGTACCGGCTGCCGTTACCTGGCCTGCTTCACCGGTGATGGCTGCCACAACGCCGTCGGCATCACTCGTCAGCTGAGTGTAGCTCAGCTGGTTGCCGCTGGCGTTGGCGTTGGCCTGTGCCTGACGCAGCGCAGCATTGGCTGCCTCCAGCTGGGTGTTGTACTGGTCGCGCGTTGCTTCGCTCACAGCACCGCCGGCATATAGCTTGTTAAAGCGTGCCGCATTGTCGGCCGCCAGCTTTTGGTTGGCAATGGCAGATGCCAGCTGTGCATTGGCTGCTTCTACGCTTTGGTTTACATCCTTCGGATCAATCGTCATCAGAATCTGGCCGGCGTGTACCCGGTCGCCTACGTTGACAAGACGGGAAGCGATTCTGCCGGCAGTCTGGAAGGCCAGCTGGCTTTCATAACGTCCGCGCACCTCGCCGGGATATACGGTGGAGGAATCGGCAATGCTTTCGCCAATCGTCATAGTCCGGACGATGGGGATGTAGTTTGCCTCCTGTGGCTTATGCATAATACTGCTGTAAAGCTGCCAGCCTGCGGCTGCCAGTACGACAACGGCAGCTCCGGCAACAAGTTTCTTTTTATCAGGAAGTTTGGGAAGTTTTTCCATAATAGACTGCATGATTTAACAGCTCCCTTGCAGAATAATGTTATTGTTGTAAAATTTTTAATCGTTCAATTAAATTATAGGTTCTAATGTAGAGAGCGTCAAGCAACAAAGTTGTAAACAAAAATAAAGCTGCCGGAAAGCAGCTTTATTTGAGGAATATATTTATTTTTTGCTAAGCGATGCAAGGTAGGTGTTGAGCGCCTGCAGCAGATAATCAAGCTCTGCGCCGTTTTTGAAATTGCCCAGCTCGCAAATGTGGCTGTGCATCAGAAAGAAGAACATGATAATACCTTCCAGAGTGAAGGCAACGTGGGTTGCTTTGATATCCGCAACGATTTCGCCGCAGGCAATCGCTTCCTCAACCAGCTCGGTCATGAACTGATGGATGCGGTACAGCTTGCTGCGCACGTAGTTTTCAAACATGGGCTGTGGAGTCAGCAGCTCGCGGTAAATCAGATGAATGTTGTAAGGGTTCTGCTGCTGCATTTCGGCAATGCCGTCTACATAGGTACGCAGCTTGGTCAGCGGGGAACCTGGCTGCTGACGGATTTTGTCCTGCAGCTTCAGAAATTTTTCGGCCTCGGTATATAAAACCTCCTGATATAAATTCTTTTTGCCGCCGAAATAATAGGAAATCAACGCGCTGTTGACGCCGCTGGCAACAGAAATCTGCTTGATGGACACGGCAGCGAAGCTGTCCATGGCAAACAGCTTGGTTGCGGCTTCAAGAATTTTATCAGCAGAATTGAGATTAGGACTTTCATCTATCATATAACGTAATACCTCGTTGGAATAAATAATGTATGAATATATTATACACGATTTGGGCGCAGATGTAAGCTGATTTTGTTAAAAAAGTGATATTATGAAAATATCTTGTTAAATATGAAAATTTTGTTCGTTAATATGTTGGCTGTGTACTGGTTTTCTGCTATAATAAAAAAATAACGGAGGTCAGTATAGAAAAAATGAATACATTGGCTATAGCTTTGATGATTGTCATAGCTCTGCTGCTGGCAGGTGTGATAATATTATTGATACAGGGACGCCCTAAGGCGGACATGACGGCGCAGCGGCTGGAGCTTTTGGAGCGCAGGCTTGCGGAAAGCATGTACGACCTGCGCGGCGAGCAGAGCACACTGGCGCGGGCGGCGCGCTTGGAAAACCAGGCGGCGAGCGACAGGCTGAGCGAACAGATTGACAAGCGCGTGGCGCGTCTGGCGGATATGACGGACCAGAACCTGGAGCGCATCCGCATGACTGTGGACGAGCGCCTTAATCAATCGCTGGAGCAGAAGTTCGCGCAGGTCAACAAATGCCTGGGCGAGGTACACCAGTCACTGGGACAGATGCAGAGCCTTTCCTGCGGGGTGGATGAGCTGCGGCGCGTTCTTTCGAACGTCAAGGTGCGCGGTACCTGGGGCGAAATGCAGCTTGGCAATATCCTCAAGGATATTCTTGACCGTGCAAGATATGTAGAAAATGCAGAGGTGCGTCCGCACAGCGGCCTGCGCGTGGAATATGCTTTGCGCTTGCCGGGGCAGCGGGAGCAGGAGGTGCTGTTGCCGATTGATGCCAAGTTTCCGCTGGAGGATTACCAGCGCCTGCAGCAGGCGCGTGAGGCCGGTGATACGCAGGCGGCGGATGCGGCGGCAAAGCAGCTGGAGCGACGCTTAAAGAGCGAAGCGAAGGATATCTGCGAAAAATATATCTGTCCGCCGTATTCGACGGATTTTGCCGTGATGTATCTGCCGAGCGAGGGCCTGTTTGCGGAGGCTTTGGCCTTGCCGGGACTGGCCGAAGAGCTGCAGCTGAAGTTCAGAGTGTGCGTGGCGGGGCCGACGACGCTGGCAGCGTTGGTGAACAGCCTGCAGCTGGGCTTCCGTACCTTGGCGGTGCAGCAGCGTACTACCGAGGTGTGGCAGCTGCTGAACAAGGTTAAGCAGGAGCTTGCCGGCCTGGAAACAGCCCTTGATAAAACAGCTAAAAAGCTGGAGGAGGGGCAGAACGCTCTGCATACCACCAAGCGCTATACAGCACGTTTGCAGAAGCAGCTGGATGCTGTGCAGCTGTTAGATGAGGAAGATAAGCATGACAAAGAATAATGAGCCTCATCACTATAAAAAGCCGCCGCTGTGGGTGCAGATATTATTGTGGGCCTACGGCTTTATGTGGCTGAATATGGTTTTTGTTACGGGCTTAAACAGCCTGTATCTCGGTTATATAGATTATGACAGCGGCAGCATTGCCTTCGCCATGACCTGTGGCTTTTGGCTGATTTTCAAATATTTGCCGCGCTTGCTTTAAGAGGGGGAATTACAATGGAGCAATGGGATATTTATGACCGTGAACGCCGTCTTACCGGACGGACGATGAAGAAAAATGACTGGATACTGCAGGACGGCGAGTATCATCTGACGGTGCTTGGCGTTGTGCGCAACACAGACGGACGCTTTCTGATTACCAGACGCGTGCTGACGAAGGCCTGGGCTGCCGGCTGGTGGGAGGTTCCCGGCGGTGCGGTGCAGGCGGGTGAAAGCTCACGCGAGGCTGTGAACCGTGAGGTGTGGGAGGAAACCGGTCTTGATGTTTCTGCCTGCGCAGGCGGACCGGCGCTGACCTATCACCGTGAGAATCCGGGCGAGGGCGATAATTATTTCGTCGACTGCTATCTTTTTACGCTGCCCTTTGCACCGGAGCAGGTAAAAATCCGCCCTAATGAGGCACTGGAATACAAGCTGGCGACCTTGGAGGAAATTCAGGAGCTGGCGCAACAGGGAATCTTTTTGCATTATGACAGTATTAAGGATGTTTTTGCAAAATAAAGCTGTATGTCGGCGTTTGCTGTTGAAAAAACACAGCCGGCGTGGTAAAATATTATGGTAAATGCTTAAATAAATATGGCAAAGAGAAAGTTTGGAGGAATTTACAATGTCAGGACATTCTAAATGGGCGAACATTAAACATAAAAAAGGCAAGGCTGACGCTCTGCGCGGCAAAATCACTACTAAAATCAGCCGTGAAATCACTATTGCCGTTCGTATGGGCGGTGCAGATCCTACAGGTAACATGAAGCTGAAGCTGGCTCTGTCCAAGGCTAAGGCTAACAATATCCCTAAAGACAACATTCAACGTGCAATCCAAAAGGGTGCAGGTGCTCTGGAAGGCCAAAGCTTCGAAGAGATTACCTATGAAGGCTACGGTCCTGCAGGCGTTGCTATGATGGTCAGCTGCCTGACCGATAACCGTAACCGTACCGCTGCCGATGTACGTCACGTATTCTCTAAGCACGGCGGCAACCTGGGTGCCAGCGGCTGCGTAAGCTACATGTTCAAACAAAAAGGTATCTTCGCAGTTAGCGCCGAAACCGGTGTGAGCGAGGATGATCTGATGATGATCGCTCTGGATGCAGGTGCTGAGGATATCAAGAGCAGCGAAGACGGCTTCGAAATTATCACCGATCCGGCTGCTTATGACGATGTAGAAAAGGCTTTGGCTGATAACAATATTGAAGTTGCAATGTCCGAAATCACCATGGTTCCCGATACTATGGCTGAGCTGTCCGGTGAGGATGCCGAAAAGGTTCAGAAGATGCTGGACGCATTGGATGATTGCGATGATGTACAAGACGTTTACACCAACGCTGACTTGCCGGAAGACGACGAGGAATAATATTATTATTACGAAGTAACTGCAATGTGCGCGAAGCATAGTTGCAGAAAGGAAAGCAGGCAGTTGATGTCTGCTTTCTGTTTTTTGAGAGGTTTTTTATGCTGGTTTTAGGAATTGACCCCGGTACCGCCATCTGCGGTTATGGCTTGGTAGATATGACAGGAAACCGTCTGCGCCCCGTTTTTTATGGCTCGGTGCTGACGGATAAGGATATGCTGCCGGAGCTGAGGCTAAAGAAGATTTACGATGATATTTCGGATATTATCGATCACTTCAAGCCGGATCTGCTGAGCATCGAAAAGCTGTTTTTCAACCGCAACGTGACTACTGCGATTCCTGTAGGACAGGCACGCGGCGTTGTGCTTTTGGCTGCGGCCAACAAGGGACTGCCGGTGATGGAATTTACGCCGATGCAGATTAAGCTGTCGGTAGTAGGCACAGGCAGTGCGACGAAGGAGCAGGTTATCTATATGGTAATGCATCTGCTCAATATCCGCGAAAAAATTAAACCGGATGATACGGCCGATGCGCTGGCAGCGGCAATCTGCGGCATCAATACTGCGTCTACGCGCAGATGGCAGGAGGGCAGATAAATGATAGGTTCATTGAAGGGCACTGTTGACAGCCTGGGCATAGACAACTGCATAATCGAAACGGCAGGCGGCGTAGGCTACCGTGTTTTCATGCCGGCGGCACAGCTTGCTCAGCTGACGCAGGGTGCCTCTGTACGCCTGCACATCCACACCGCAGTACGCGAGGATGCCATTGTTCTTTACGGCTTTTTGAGCCGGGAATATTATGACCTCTTTGAACTGCTGCTGACTATCAGCGGCGTAGGTCCCAAGATGGCTTTGGGTATTTTATCCGCAGTTAAGCCTGATGCCTTTTATCTGGCGGTGCAGAGCCGTGATATCAAGGTGCTCACCAAGCTGCCCGGTATCGGCAAAAAGACGGCGGAGCGATTGCTGCTGGAATTGAAGGACAAGGTCGGACCCGTAGCCGCCGAAAGTGCTGACAGCTTCGGCGAAGCAGTAGCTGCCGGAGGCAGCGGTGCTGTAGCGGAGGCTATCGAAGCACTTGCTTCCCTTGGCTACAGCAACAGCGAGATTATGCCCGTAATCAAGAAAATCGAAGGCGCAGAAACCAAGACGAGCGAGGAAATTCTGAAGCAGGCCTTAAGGCTGATGATGAAGTAATTTCCCGCAGATAAATCGTCTGGCGGTATTTGAGCCTGTAGCAGTAGGCTGCAAAAGGCTTGCTAGGAGGAACTTATGGAATTTGATGATAGAATTATTGCCGGGGCGGAACAGGAAGCAGATGGCTGGCAGTACAGCCTGCGTCCGCGTCTGTTAAATGAATATATAGGTCAGACGCAGGTCAAGGATAATCTGTCTATTTTCATTAAGGCTGCCGCTGCCCGCCACGAAGCGCTGGACCATGTGCTGCTGTTCGGGCCTCCGGGCCTGGGCAAAACTACGCTGGCCAACATTATTGCCAATGAGCTTAATGTCAACATCCGCGTTACCAGCGGACCGGCGATTGAACGTCAGGGAGATTTGGCAGCAATCTTAACCAACCTTGGCGACAATGATGTACTTTTTATTGACGAAATCCACCGCTTGTCCAAGACCGTAGAGGAAATCCTGTATTCCGCTATGGAGGATTTTGCGTTAGATATTATTATCGGCAAAGGTCCTGCGGCACGCAGTGTGCGTCTGGACCTGCCGCATTTTACGCTTATCGGCGCTACCACGCGTCTGGGAGCGATAGCAGCGCCTTTGCGGGACCGCTTCGGCGTACAGTGCTGCCTGGAATTTTACAAGCCGGAGGAGCTGAAGTTTATTATTACGCGTGCAGCGGAAATCCTGAATGTAAAAATCGACAAGGAAGGCGCCATGGAAATTGCCCGCCGCAGCAGAGGCACGCCGCGTATCGCGAACCGTCTGCTGAAGCGTGTGCGCGATTTCGCTCAGGTGCTGGGCGTGGAGGTTATCGACCGTCAGCTGGCAGACGAAGCGCTGGCTAAGCTGGAGGTTGACCGCTACGGCTTCGACCGCAACGACCGCAAAATTTTGACGACCATCGTCAAAACCTTCGGCGGCGGTCCTGTCGGCATCGAAACAATTGCTGCAGCCGTAAGCGAGGAGTCCTCAACCATTGAGGATGTAATCGAGCCGTATCTGATGCAGCAGGGAATGCTGAACCGCACCTCGCGCGGACGTATGGCAACACGCGAAACCTATAGATATCTGGGAATACCGTTTCCCGAAAATCAGTAAAGCAGCTTAGCTGTTCAGGAGGAAAAATGAAATTATTATTACACGCCTGCTGCGGTCCCTGTGCCTGCTACCCTACGGAGCAGCTGACGGCGGCGGGAACAGATTTTGATATTTTGTTTTTTAATCCTAACATTCATCCGTACAAGGAGTTCAAGCACAGGCTGAGCACCCTGCGGGAGTTTTGTGAGAAGAAGCGCTACAATCTTATTATCGACAAAAGCTATCCGATAGAGGAATGCATCCGCGGTATGCTGTCAGAGCCTACCGTGCGCTGTGCCTTCTGCTACCGTATGCGCCTGCGCTACGCAGCGCAGTTTGCCAAAGAAAACGGCTACGATGCCTTTTCGACTACGTTGCTCGTCAGCCCCTATCAGCGCCATGAGCTGATAAAAAAGGAGGCGGAGGCGGCAGCGGCGGAGTTCGGTATTCCGTTCTATTACGAGGATTTCCGCGTCGGCTACCAGCGCGGCGTGGATATCAGCCTGGAGCTGGGGCTGTATCGCCAGCAGTACTGCGGCTGTGTCTTCAGCGAGCGTGACCGCTACGAAATCCGCAAAAAGCCCAAGGCGGAAGCAACGCAGGATAAGTTTGTGGTTGTAAGCAAAAATATTAAAATGGTGAACAGATAATTAGAGTTTATAGCAAGACGCAGAAAAGCCTCTCCTAGGGGAGAGGTGGCATCGCGAAGCGATGACGGAGTGCACTAGTCAACAAATTTTAGACACAAATCATAAAAAAATATACAACAAAAAATTATCTGTTAGTCAGATATCCGTTCGTA
>JABLTQ010053907.1_pt1 | contig 11049 bp, 7 predicted proteins | sample 7160101 | NCBI WGS metagenome assembly JABLTQ01 (sample SAMN14651228, study PRJNA627086) | human gut metagenome | isolation source: feces | host: Homo sapiens
ATTATCCGCACGGCGAGGGAGTTAAAGGCCACTCTTGTCAGCCTTGGAATTTAACATCCATCCGTATTAAAATCACAAAATAAAAAGGCCCGCATAAGCCGCAGACGCACCCTCGAATCATCTTGGGTGCTGTCTGTGGTTTATGCGAGCAGTTATTATGTTAGCTTATTCTCTTACTATCAAGCAGGCATATTGTTACTACGTTCACTCCGCTTCATTCCCATAAAAGGAGGAACAGAAGCACGGCTCAGTCCTTTCTCATGGGCTTTCATCAGCTGGTACTCGTGCGTAGCCACTGCATCAATAAATTCACGCTGCTTCGGTGTTGCATGGTAATAATCTGTTTTAAAGCGTTTGCATACGCCAAATAAAACATTCAAATATTCCATTGTATCATTGCTCATAGGAGCAACCTGCAGTTCAAGTTCTTGATCTTTCATACTGAACCCTCCAATCTTTAAGATAAGTAGGTACTGAAAATTTCTTGTGCGCCTTCATCAGCTAGCATAAGCAGCTTTGGGCCTCCCGAATGTGGCTGAAAAATCGGAACTGCATGAAAATCTTTGATGTAGTGATCATACAGTTCATCTGTTTTTGCTTCAAAGGTAACAATGCCGCCATGCCCACTATCAATTGACAATTGAATACCATAGGCAATCATCATTCGGCCAATGCCTGCGTATTTCCGCACTGTGCTAATTGTCGGATTACTCTCAGGATGCGCTTCAATATTAGCAATAAAAACAGATATTCCGTGATCATCTTCTCGATATGCACCCAATGCTACAATTTCGCCAGCATCTGTTTTCGCCGCATACTTTTCCAGCTTTGGATCGCGGATAAATTCACTCGTCCAATCAGATTGCCACTTTTCCTTTGTAGAGGTCAGGTCTTCGTTGGTTGCCGATTCAATATCAATCTCAATTTGTTTCCCGGTCTCGTTTTCTACCACATAGTACTGGAGAACCATTTCCTCCACACTCCCTTCTATAGTTATTGTAGCATGAACTTTTCAAAAACGCAAATATCATTTCTCACTCTGCTTCGTAACTTTTCAGTACATCTTCAAATGTAAAACGAATTTTCACGCTCTCATTGTTGAAAACCTCAATACGGTCAATAAAGGTTTCCACCACATTCTGCGATAAGTGCATCACATCGCCTGCTTCTCTCACCGTATTCATCACGGCTTGCAAATTATCCGTATCCTTTTTCACAGGCTGGAAAATTTGATTTTTCTCGGTACGCAACCTTTGAATCTGTTCCATTTGTTCATCTTCCTGCGCTCTGTAGGCATCTCTCTGCCGGATAAATTCTTCCTTGCTCATGTTTCCATCGGCATACTGCTCATACAGTGCAACGCGCTGTTTTACGATCTCTGCCTTTTCTGCACTCAGCTTTTCTTCCTGTCGTTCCAGTGCGGAAAAGCAGATCAATGCTTTGCGTTCCCGTTCGTGCAGGATTTCCAGTATATGCTCCGCCTGCTTTATCTGCGCTGTCAGTGCGTTTCGGACAATCTCTTCCAGCAGTTCTTCAGAGATCGGGATTCGTTTGCAGGGACTGTCCACCGCTGTCGCTGAGAATCTGCAGTTAAAAGAAGGGCCAAGTTTCTTGAGGACACGATATTTCATCAGCTTCTGGCAGTAACCGCAGTAGACCTTGCCTTTTAAGGGATACTGGTGTTTTGTGTAGTTCCCGGCCTGGTGGTTCCCATGCTGCAGCATAATGACCATTTGTGCCTGTTCAAATTCTTCCGGGGTCACAATGGCGGCATGGCTGTCCTCAATTCGTACCTGCTGTTCCAAAGGAGCGCGCAGGACCCGATGCTTACAGGGAACAGGCATTATAAATTTCGCGCCTACATAGGTTCCTTTGTATTTTTCGTTCTTCAAAATATGGTAAACCCCGCCGCTTGTCCAATGGCTGCTCTGCAAGTCCCATGCCTTCTGCTCACTGTACACATGATTTTCCGCCACATGATATGCTGCCGGGGTTGGAATCTGCTTTTCATTCAGGATTTTTGCGATGGTTCCTGTTCTGTTGCCCTGCAATGCCAGTTCAAAGATCAGGCGCACATATTGACTGGCTACCGGGTCGAGAATTAGCTTATGGCAGTCATTCGGGTCCGGTAGGAATCCAAACGGGCGGTATCCTCCGAGATACATTCCTTTCTTTTGCATCACATGGTCGGCCGCTGCGATTTTGGCGGAAAGGTCCCGGCTGTAGGATGCGTTGATGATGTTCTTGATGGCTACCTCCAGTCCGCGCACATCGTTTCCGGCCTGCATCCCACTGTCATACCCATCGTTGACAGCAATAAAGCGAACGCCCAGCAGCGGGAAGATGCGCTCCATATAATCGCCCGCCTCAATGTAATCACGGGCAAACCGGGAGAAATCCTTTACAATAATCGTTTTCACCTTTCCGTCCTGTGCGTCCTGAATCAGCCGCTGAAACGCCGGGCGGCTTGTAGAGGTGCCGGAGTAGCCATCATCCATGTACTCCTGTCGCGGCTCTGCAGCCAGTTCCGGGCGAACCATGATGTACCCCTCTACCAGTCCGCGCTGGCCCTGAATGCTGTTGCTTTCGGCCTTATCAGCACCCACATCCTCGTCCGCAAGAGAAAGTCGGTAATAGGTTCCGATCATCTTCCACTCACCGCCTTTCATACGTGTAGATCAATTCTGTCTTTACAATTTCCGCTGCACGATTTTCCAGATTGCTCATACGGCGTACCCACTCCATCTGATTTTCTTCTTTCAGTTTTTCTGAAATGTCCTCCCGCTGGCTCATCTGCTCGATCAAAACCTCATATCGCTCTGCTGCCTGCTCTTCCACGTCTGCCAAAACATCGTCCAGTTTTCCACTCAGCAGCAGGCTCTGATAATAGGCTGGTTTTCGCAGTTTCAGGTATGCCTTGTGCAGCATCCCCCAGCGGCCAATCGGACAAGTCCGTGGCAGTTTCAAGGCTGGCAGGTAATAATCGCCAACCAAAGCATATTCCATCCCTGTCCGGGCACCATAGATTTTCTCTTTCATCGTCTGTTCTCCTTTTTCATCACAGTAAAAATTCTGTGTAAGTAATTTTCATGCGATCCACTTCAATTTTCTTTACATACTGCTGCAGGTTATCTGCCGCCAAAAGGATTTCTGTGTTACCTGCAATCTGCTTTTTCTGCTGCAATTCTTCTTGAACAACAGTCCGTTCTTTCTCCTTTGTTGCTTTTTCCCGTTTTGGCTCTACGATTTCATTTTCCAAGTCCTGCTTTAATTCCAAAAACTTTTCTTTTGAAATTTTTCCAAGGACATACTGCTCATAGCTGCTGCGCTTCTGTGATTCCAGTCGAATGATATTGCCCGACAGCTGTTCTATTTCACGTTTTATAGCTATTTCTTTTGATTGGAGTTTGCTTTTCCCAGAATTCTTCTGCATCAGTTTTTTCAAGTTCTTATGTTCTTCTAATCGCTGGTGCAGTTCCTGATTGATGCCGTTCCAGAGATCTTTCTCTGAGATGGAAACATGGCAGAATTTACAGTAAAAATACAGCGAACCATCCCTTTGCCAATGACAAACCAGCTTTTCGCCGCACTCCTTGCAAAATATTCTGCCTTTGAAAATGTTCGGATTGTTCTCTCTGCGCTGTCTGCACCACTTTTTCCGCTCCTCCCTGACTGCTTCCTCGGCTTCCCGCAATGCGGAAACTTCATCAAACAGTTCCCAGCTGATAATTGCCGGGTGGCTGTGCGGCACCATACGCCAGTTTTCCCGTGGGTTTTCTCCGATTTTCCGATACGTTTCATCGTAGGCAATGCGGTTGTAGACCATTGTTCCTGTGTAGATTGGATTTTCCAGCACCTTTGTCACGAAAGCTGGCTGCCATGCAGGGTTCTTTACCCGTGAGGTATTTCTCATATAACCCAACTGACATCGGCGCGTAAAGGGTGTCGGGATTCCCTGTGCGGACAGCTTCTTTGCAATCTCGTACTCTTTCATGCCGGATTTTTTCCAGAGGAAAATCTGCATCACCACATCGCTGACTTCCTCATCCAGAACCAAATGATTCTGCTGATTTCTCTTGTAACCGAACGGAACCGGGGTATAGATTTCTCCCCTCGCTTCCTTGGAGCGAAAGCACGACTGAATTTTCTGGGACAGGTCCTTCGAGTACATTTCATTGATCATGCTCTTGATCGGCACCAGCATCCCGTCCCGGTTCTGGCTGTTCAGGCTGTCATAATTATCATTGATGGCGATAAATCTTACGCCGAACATCGGAAACACCTGTTCCAGATACTGACCTGTTTCCACAAAATTACGGCCCAGTCGGGAGAAGTCCTTTACCACGATGCAGTTGATTTTCCTCTCCTGCAGGGCTTTCAGCAGCCGTTCAAATTCCGGGCGGTCAAAATTTGTTCCCGTGCAGCGTTTGTCCGCAAACACATCCAGCAGCATCAGGTCATCCCGGTGGTTGATATATTCCTTAATATAGGAAATCTGTACTTCCAGCGATTCCGCATCCCGAAGCGTATCATCAAAATCGGACAGTCGTGCGTAAATTGCAGCTTTCCAGACACGGTGCTGCGCATTTTCTGCTTCTTGCCGTGCCGCGCTTACTTTCTTGCTTACTCTTGCCATAGGTCAGACTCTCCTTTCATGCAGATACTTCATGCTGCCCCATCTGCTTTTGATGCAGTTCTTCCAGCAGGTCCGAAATTTCATCCTGAAATCGGAACGTAATTTCCACCCGATTGCCCTCATAGACTTCGATTTTCTCGATCAGTTCGACAACCATCGGGCGGGTGATTTCTTCTAATTTTCGATACTTGCGGTACACGTCCAGAAACGGATAAGCATTCGGGGCAGTCTGCAGATTTTGCTGCTCTGCTTCCAGTTCGGTGATTTTTCGGTCATACTCTTCGATCCGCTTGCTGTACAGTTCGTTGTAGTTCAGAAAATCCTCCCGTGTGAGGATTTCGTCTGCATAGTCCCCGTACAGCTTTTCCTTAATGCCCTGCGTATGGGCCTTTTCTGCGGTCAACTGCCGAATCTGCCGCTCAATGCGCCGCACACGGTATGGCTCCTGCCGAGCCTGCCGAATGCTTTCTACAAACTCGGCTTCCTCCATCACGAGCTGGATCTGCATCTGGAGTGCGTTCCGCACGATGTTATAGAGCTTTTCATCCCGCAGGTTATGGCTCGTGCAGCTTCCTTTGTTCTGCTTGCTGCCGGAACACTGATAATAGATGTACCGCTTTCCCTTATAGCTGGCCGATCTGCGCACCAGCCGACTACCGCAGTCCCCGCAGTAGAGAAAGCCTGCAAACAGAGCCACCGTTTCGGCATCGTTCGGCCTGCGGGTTTCGGTTTCCAGAATCCGCTGCACCAGTTCAAACTGCTCTGCCGGAACGATTGCTTCATGGGTGTTGTCCACGATCGTCCAGTCCCGCATCGGTACGCTCATTTTCTTTTTAGAGCGATAATCCAATCGCCGGGTCTTTCCCTGTACCAGTTTTCCAGTATAGACTTCATTGTGCAGGATGCGATCCACTGCCTTGGCAGACCACGGCGGCTCATCGCTCTTGCGGAAATGCAGGCTCAGCTTTGCGCCGCTCTGCAGCTTTCGCGCGGCGGGAGACGGCACTTTCTCTGCATTCAAACGGTCTGCGATGCCCTGATTGCTCATGCCAGCAACCTTCCAGCGGAAAATACTTTGCACATTCTCTGCGGCCAGTTCGTCCACAATCAGCTTGGTGTGATTGGCAGGGTCCTTTTGGTATCCATACGCTGCAAAGCTCCCCACAAAATCGCCGCGCTTGCGCTTAACCGCAAGCTGGCTCTTGATCTTGACGGAAATATCCCGGCAGTAAGCATCATTGAGCAGATTCCTCATCGGGACCATGATGGAATCACTGGTTTTCCACGAGGATTGGCTGTCATAATTATCTGTCACAGCAATCAGCCGGACTCGCATGACCGGGAAAATCCGTTCCAGATAGCGTCCCACTTCAATATAGTTTCGCCCGAATCGGGATAAGTCTTCTTGTGTCAAGTAGGAACTAAAAAATTTTTGAGATTTTACAAGCCGTTCATAGGTGGATGACCACCCGTGAACGGCTTGTAACATTCAGCCTATTTGATTTCTGCTTTCTCAAAGATGTCTTTGAACTTCCAGACGATTTCAATGTTATCTTGCCCGTGAACATAGATAGCAGAGATCAGTGCATGGGCAAGCTCGTAGGTAAGCCCTTCGCTTTTCTGGTAATCGCCGACCACCTTATCAAGCCTCTCATCGGAGCAGGGATGCTCAGAATCAAGCTCCTGCATCCGCTCATGGCCTTGTCGGATTGCTTCTTCATTTTCGGCTATCTTGGCGTCCACCTCAGCTTTTCGCTTGAGATATTCCGCCTTTGTGATACTGGCCGCAGTGTACTTCTCATACAGCCGGAGCTTTACACCCTTGAGCTGTTCAGACTGCTTTTGCAGATCGCGGATTGCATCAGCGCATTCTGTGATGGCAGATTTTCTGCGCTTGCTGATCTCATGTTCTTTGACTGCTTTCTTTTCGACCAGTGAGAGCATCTGTCCAATCGCGTTGTATGCCGCATTTTCAATCCATGCCTCGCTGTACCTCTCGCCGACCGGACACTCTGTATCGCGGTCATGCGTCGAGTGCGTACACTGGTAGAAATATCCGCCCTCATTCCTGAGCTTGCGCCGGGAAAGAGCGCGTTTGCAGTTGCCGCAGCACACAAGACCTTTGAGTGGGTAACAGTGCGGGTTCCGTTTGGGCTTCTTCTCGCCGCCTCGGATAACTGCTTGAGCCAGTTCAAACTCTTCTTTGCTGACGATGGCTTCGTGCATCCCCTCAACAACAATCCAGTCTTCCTTTTCCAGCCGGATTTTTTTCCTTGAGCCTACACCACTGGATTTCTGCCGACGACCTACCGTTGCGCCCGTATAGACATAGTTGACGATAATCTTGTAGACCATAGCCGCCGTCCAGCTTATCTTTTCGCTCATGCGGCTGAATTTCTTCTTGTCAGGATGCTTACCCTTGAAATACTGTCCCGGCGTCGGGATGTTGTCATCGTTCAGACTGAGGGCAATCTGTGAGGTATTTCTGCCTTCAAGGGCTTCATCGAAGACCCTGCGCACGACCTTGGCGGCCTCCGGGTCAAGCTTGAGCTTGTTGCGTATTTCCGGGTGAAGCACATAGCCGTAAGGAGCGTACCCGCCCACATACTTGCCCTGCTTCATCATCTGGATTTTGGCGGTTGTTGTTTTGACCGAGAGATCCTTGCTGTATGCGGCATAGATGATGCTGCGCATGACAACCTCAAGACCGCCGGTTGTTCCCTTGTAATCATCGCTGTCATATCCGTCGTTGATGGAGATGAAACGAACGCCCATAAACGGGAAGGTGCATTCGAGATAATTGCCAGTCTCGATGTAGTCACGAGAGAAGCGCGAAAAATCTTTGACGCAGATCAGGTTAATCTCGCCGTGCCGGACTTTCTCCATCATCGCCGAAAACTGAGGCCGATGAAAATTTGTCCCGGTATAGCCGTCATCTGCGAACTCAAGCCTCGGATATTTGGAAAGCGTCGGGTGGTTGTCAAGGTATCGGTTGATAAGCATACGCTGGTTGCCGATGCTGTCACTCTCGGCTTTGGTGCCAGTTCCGGTATCTTCATCAGCCATAGAGAGGCGGATGTAGATGCCGATTGTGTAGTCTTTGCTCATTTACATCGCCTCCTGAACTTCTTTGATACTTTGGATGGTCAGCTCGTAGATGTCACCATACTTCATGACCAGCTCCACAACGCCGCCCTCATGGACTTTGACCAATTCAACAGACTCGTCTACTAAATCCTGCGTGAGCCGTGTCGCGGTGCTGACGGATTTCATCAAGGTAATCCATTTGTTATCGACCGACATGGCCTCGTTGAACTTGCTCCGGCGCTGCACCGCCTCATCCAGACGGCGGGACAGATCAGCGTATTGTTCGTCGTAGCTCTTCTTGGCGAAGGCATATTCCTCTTCATCCAGAAGCCCCTCGGCATAATCCTCATAGAGGCGTGTCCGCTTCTTGGAAACGCCGTTGAGCCTCAGATTCAGGCTTGTAATGAGGGCATTCTGCTGATCGCGGATGTTCTTCTCGCCCTCGCTGCCCCTGAGCTTATCCAGCAGCTTGTCGTAGTCAAGCGCCGCCTCAACTTGAAGCTGGATCGCCGCAAGCACATTGGCTTCGAGCGTGTCCTGCCTTGTGTAATGGGAAGTACAGTGCTCATAGCGCCTGTTGACCGAAGTGCTGCACTCATAGTAGGCATACCAGCGTCCCCGCTTGTCCTTGTCAATCCTCTTACGGTGAAAGTACATCTTCTTCCCGCAGTCAGCACAGACAATTTTACCCTCGAACAGGTTGACGAGCGTTGCTCGGATTTCTTCGGTCTTCTGCATACTCGTCTGCCGCGCCTCAGAAGCCGCTCGGATGATGTCCTGCACCTTCTGGAAATCCTCGCGGGATATAATTGCCTCATGTGTGTTTGGAAACACAATCCACTCGTCCTTGTCCATGACATTATGAGACTTGATGCCTTTGTAGATAGCTTGCATGGAGCGGCCAAGGACGGTATCGCCCACATAATGCGGGTTGGTCAGGATGCCGTACAGCGTAGAACTGTGCCAGCCTTTGCAGGAGCACCCATCGCCTTTGCGGGTTCCGGTCTGCCGCTTCCGCAGCTCCGTATTCGGCGCTCCCAGCCGGTCAAGCTCGTCAAGGATCATTGGGATTGACCATCCCTCGATCTTCCACTGGAACATGAGCCGCACATACTGCGCCGTCTCTTCGTCGATGACCATGTTTGTGTGTTCTTCATTCCACCGATAGCCATACGGGAGATTGCGTTTCTGGAAAGTCCCTTGCTCCATCTGCGCTTTCAGGGCAGTGGAGACTTTGCGGGAAATATCCTTCGAGTACAGGGCGTTGATCATGTTTTGCAGCGGGATCATCAGGCCCTCGTTTGAGCCGTCTGTATCGAAGTTATCATAATGCTCCTTGATGGCGATAAACCGCAAGCCAATCTGCGGGAAGATACGCTCAAGGTAGGTGCCGGTTTCTATGTAGTCACGGCCAAAGCGGCTGAGATCGCGGACTACAAGGCATTTTATCCTTCCGCTCTTGATGTCGGTCATCAGCCGGTTAAACTCCGGCCTGTCGAAAACCGTCCCCGTCCGTCCATTATCCACATAGACATCGACGAGATCGAGGTAAGGACACCCTGTAATATAGGACTTGCATATCTCTATCTGATTGGTGATGACATCCACCTTTTCAGACTTGCCGCTGTTCTCCACAGAGAGACGGGCATAAATGGCCGTCGGGAAGATTTGCAGCGGTGCTGCTTCGCAGACCTGCTCTGCCGCTGCGAGTTTTCTGCTTTTTCGTGCCATGCGCTCATCCCTCCTTTATCCGGCAATGGCAAGTTCGTCGGCATAACCGAGAACATATTCAAGTGTCTGCTGATATTCGTCTTTGTACTTGAAGACAATCTCTATCGCGTGATTCTCATAAATCAGGATGCGGTCAACCAGCGCCATGAGGACGCGGCGGTTCAGTTCTTCAATATTCTCATACTGCTTGAAGAGTGTGACCCAATTCCGTTCCGTAGCCCCAGTTGTGACCGACTGCTTCATTTCTTTCTTCACGCGGAGAAGGGCTTCCTGCTTTTCCTCAATGATTTTGGTGTAGCTGTTGCGGAACTCAAAGTATTCCGACTTGTCGATGATCCCGTCTGAAAGGTCTTCATACAGCCGGAGTTTGAGCTTCTGATAGCGCTCAATCTCTTCTTCGAGCTTTGCAATCTGCGCTTCATAGTTGAACGCCTTGCGGTTTTGAGAAGGAAGCCGCTCGATCATCTCAAGTGCTTTTTCCAGATTGACCACAAGCTCAATTTGGTCGTGGATGGCACGGAATACCTTTTTCTCAACCTCTTTTGCGCTGATGCTGTGTGGGCTGCAGGTCCGGTTATGCTTATTCGTCGAACAGACATAGTAGATGTACTTCTTCGTCTTCGACGGGACAGTCTTGCGCGTCATGGACTGCTGGCAGTCCCCACAGAACAGGAAGCCTGAAAACAGGTGCGCCTCATCCTGATCCGGCGAGCAGCGCATATCCCGCTTCATCATGGTCTTGACTGCCATGAAGTCCTCATAGGAGACAAGCGCTTCGTGCGCTCCCTCAACTTTAACCCACTCGGTTTCATCCTTCGGCTGCACAACGCGCACCTTGTAGTTTGGCGTGCCGCGCTTGCCTTGGGCAAGGACACCGATATAGACCTCATTGGTGAGGATGCGCTGGACAGCTTTGTAAGTCCACTTTGCAGTGTCGCCGGTCTTGAAGACGGTATCGAACTTCACCCCAGCCGAATGCTTATATTCCATTGGGGAAAGCACACCCATCTGATTCAGCCTTGCGGCAATGCGACCGATGGAGAAGCCGTCCTTATACATAGCAAAGATCATCTGCACATACTCGCTGACGGCCTCATCGACGATGAGCTGGTTTTTATTCTCCGGCGATTTCTTGTAGCCATAAGGCGCGAACGCCCCGACAAACTCGCCGTTCTTCTGCTTGACTTCCAAGCTGGAACGGATTTTCATGGAAATATCCTTGCAGTAGGAATCGTTGATGAGGTTTTTGAACGGGATGACAAAGGAATCCGACTGCGGATCGCCGGTGAGGCTGTCGTAAGCATCGTTGACCGCGATAAAGCGGATGCCAAGCTGCGGGAATATCTTTTCCAGATACCGTCCGCCGTCAATGTAGTTTCTCGAAAAGCGGCTGAGGTCTTTGACCACGATGCAGTCAATCGCACCCTTGCGGATCGCGTCTTCGAGCTTCTTGAAGTTCGGACGATTGAAGGAAACGCCGCTGTACCCATCGTCAATGAACGGCTCGCAGACAATTTCCAGATCGTCATGCCTTGCGATGTAGTCCTCGCAGATGGCGCGCTGGCTTACGATGGAGTTGCTTTCGATTTTGTCTC
>JABLTQ010045762.1_pt1 | contig 11042 bp, 10 predicted proteins | sample 7160101 | NCBI WGS metagenome assembly JABLTQ01 (sample SAMN14651228, study PRJNA627086) | human gut metagenome | isolation source: feces | host: Homo sapiens
CGGGCAGGCAAGCATCTGATGGAGCAGCATATTGGCCTGAGTGACCTTCTTGCCGGTGGAGAACGGCCAGTAGGAGCCGACGCCTTCAGCCTTCAGGCCGCTGCCGGCATTGGTATCGGCGATGGAGGGGTTCTTGAAGCCGCGCGGCGCGATGAGACGCCAGAGCCACGCGATAGAGGTCGGGACTACCTGCACCATGCCCATGACGCCGTAGTTCGGAGCCATGACCGTGGACGGCGGCATACGTACGCCGAAGGAGCGGACATTGACTTCCTGCGGCTCATTGCCGGGGACGATGTTCTCGATCATATTGCGCGGGATAATGACGCGGGGGTTGGTGCAGGGCTTGCCGTCAGACTCGGGGACATGCTCCCAGATAAGGCAGGTCGCGCCGGGGACGGCGTCCATATTGAAGAACTCAAGCGGCTCTGACGGGTGGATGCTTATGCGCTCATACTCCGGGCTGTTGCCGTAGTAGTTATCGCCGTCCATGCGCAGGAACCAGCCGTCCTCCGCGTCAGCAATGACGAGGTGGCCGGAGTTGTTCTGCATATCCTTGTGGGCAAGGATCATATCGTCGGCGATCGGGTGGATCTTACAGGTCTCGCCGAGGGACAGGTAATACTTTTCACCGCTGACGGTGTGGATACCCATGAGCAGGCGGTTATCCTCCTCACGGTGGATCTCTTCGAGCATTTCGCTCTTGCCGCCGCCGGAAGCGCCCTCATGCATGAAGACGGTCTCCATCTCGTAAGGAGATTCGAGTCTCGCAGCGGAAGCGTGGTTGGTTATCCAGCCTTCGTTCTCGCCGATGTCGAGAAGCATGGAGAACACGCCCTTCTTCGCGGAGGGGCCGGGATAGAGGTTATATGCAAAGACCTCGTGCAGGTTCTCGCTGCGCTGATGGACAACAACCTGCTTGCCGTTGAAGTGGGTGTGACGGAAGGGCGGGGCGACGTAGATGATGGCACGGGGAGTGAAGCCGTCCTCAACATCGTTGATGCTGACAAAGCCCTGCATATTTGCCAGCGACAGCGCAAAGAACGCGGCGTTCATCGGGCAGATCATAAGGCTGTCATAGCCGTAATACCTTCCGCCTGCGTGGAACGGCAGCATTATAAGGCGCTGGGAGCCGAGCCAATCCATAGTCTCCTTGCGGAGCTTGGAGAACTTATAGCCGTAGACGTCGGCAAAACGCGGCTTGTCAGTAGGCAGATCGTCGCCGATGCGCATGCAGTCGGGGTCGCGGCGGCGCATATAGTCCTCCATGAAGTTGACGGCAGTGCCGTTCTTGCAGCGGACGACCTCGGCCTCCTTGACAAGACCCTTGCCGTCGATGCTGTAGCACACGTCAAACTTGGAGGAATGCGTGGGGCCGTAGCACATCTCGATGAGCTGCTCCTTGGTCTCGGGATAGCAGAGGCAGTTGGAGTTTTTCAGCGTCTGCATAAGGTCCTCGGGCAGAACGAACTTTGCCAAATAAGCGTCTGTATACATTGTTCGAACCTCTTTTCTGATTTATAGCTCAATGAGCCTGATCCACAAAAAACATAGACCCACTTTATTGTTAATATATTACCACTCTCCGTGGGATTCTTCAATTCGAAAATGTAATGAATTTCGTATTTTTTCCGTCAAGAAAACGCGGCTCGATATGTGTATTTTTAACAATTGCGCATTTATAATCAAACTGATACTTAACAAATGTGTCTTGCACGAAGCCCGCCGATAGTGTAAACTGAGGCGCGGAGGGGACGGCAATGAGAAATTTCAGGCTCACGCTCTGCTATGACGGCAGCCGGTACAGCGGCTGGCAGAAGCAGGGCAACACGGGCAACACCATACAGGAAAAGATAGAAGCGCTGCTGACTCGGCTGCTCGGTCAGCCGGTGGAGATCGCCGGCTGCGGCAGGACGGACGCGGGCGTTCACGCAAGGCGGCAGGTCTGCTCATTCCGGGCAGAGATGGACATGGGCTGTGCGGAGCTTCTCGCGCGGTTGCGGCAGTACCTGCCGGAGGACATCGGCGCGCTCTCGCTTGAAGAAGCGCCGCCGCGGTTTCATGCGCGGCTTTCCTGCACGGAGAAGGGCTACCTCTACCGTATATGGAACAGTGACGCACCGAATGTGTTCGAGCGGAAATACGTCTATCGTTATCCCAGCGTGCTCGATACGGACGCGATGCGCCGTGCAGCGCAGGCGCTCATCGGGGAGCATGATTTCACGGCCTTCTGCTCGAACCGGCACATGAAGAAATCCGCGGTCAGAACGCTCAAAAGCATAGAGATCGACCGGCAGGGCGATGAGCTGCGCATCCTGCTTACCGGAAACGGCTTTCTATATAATATGGTGCGCATCATCGTCGGGACACTTATCGAGGCCGGGCGCGGCGAGCGCGATGTGGAAAACGTCGCCGCGGCGCTGCAAAGCCGCGACAGGAAAAATGCGGGCTTCACCGCCCCGGCGCAGGGACTGTGCCTGTGGGACGTGCGGTACTGACAGTCAAAAAACCTCTTTTGCCAGCTAAGGCAAAAGAGGTTTTTTGACGTTATATATCCGGGACATTATTCTCCGATCACAACGACGGAGCACTTTCTCTCGCGGGGGCGCGTGCGGTCGAAATCGACGAAGTAGACATACCCCGTCGTGCCGACGCCGAGCTTGCCGTCCGTGACCTCAAAGGTCTGGCTCGAGCCGATCACCGTCGCCTTGAGGTGAGCGTCCCCGTTATACAGGTCGCTGATATCGTCATCCGGCAGATAATCCGCCGCATTCGGCCATGTCCGCACTATCCTGAAATGCTCGGGGCCGGGGTAGCGGAACTGGCTTGCGTCCGTATGATCGGGGATGATCTTTTTCAGCACATCGTTCAGGTCTGCCTGAAGAAACTCGTCCCCCTCGGGGGTGATGTCATGGACGAACTCTTCGAAGAACACGCCGCAGGTAGTGTGCGGGGAAATGACCACGCATATTCCCTCTTTGATGCCGCTGTTCTCTATCGCCGCCCTGACCTGCGGCGTCACGTTTATGTAGGAGGGCGTACCCCCGTGCGACTGTAATTTAAGATGCTCTTTGTATACGCTCATGTTCAGTCTCCCTGCTGTTCTCTGTCCTTTACTGCCTGTGCCATTGCTCTGGCCATCTCCATCACTCTCAAGCACGGATCCGGAGGACTGCGTCATGCGCGAGGTCTCGGAAGAAACGGGACTGACGCTGAACTCATGGCAATACCGCGGTATAGTCACCTTTGTGTCCGACGAGTGGGGCACTGAATATATGCACCTGTTCACCTCTGATGACTTCAGCGGGACTCCGCGTGAATGTGATGAGGGAGTGCTCGAATGGATAGAGAAGGAGCATCTGCTGTCCCTGCCGATATGGGAGGGCGACAAGATATTCCTGCGCCTGCTGGACACGGACGAGCCGTTTTTCTCCCTCAAGCTCTGCTATCAGGGCGATACGCTCATTCAGGCCGTGCTGAACGGAAAGAAGATATAAACTGTGGCACACATAAAGGACTTTATAAAACACGAGCTCACGCTGTGCATCGCGTTTATCGCGGCAGCAGTGAGCTGCTGCCTTGTGCCGCCGGACGCGGCATATCTTGGGTATATCGACCTCCGCACGCTGGCGCTGCTTTACTGCCTGATGGTAGTCGTGGCGGGGCTGCGGCGCGCCGGGGTGTTCGCATGGCTGGCGCATAAGCTGTGCGCCGGTGCGGGTGATCTGCGCACGATCGGTTTTACGCTCGTGCTGCTCAGCTTTTTGAGCTCCATGCTGATAACAAACGACGTTGCGCTGCTGACCTTTGTCCCCTTTGCAGTGGTCGTGCTCGGTATGGCGCATCAGGAAAAGGCGCTGATATGGGTGGTCGTCATGCAGACAGCGGCAGCAAACCTCGGCAGTATGCTCACGCCCGTCGGGAACCCGCAGAATATCTACCTGTTCTCGCGCTATGATTTCAGCCTTGGCAGCTTCCTTTCCGTGACGCTCCCGATATGGGTGATATCGCTGATACTTATATCGCTTCTGTGTCTGCCGAAAGAGCGGCTCGAAGTTTTCCTCGGTGAAGAACCGCTGCTCGACCGGAAGAGCCTGACGCTGTACGCGCTTCTTTTTCTTCTGTGCATGTGTACTGTCCTGCGTCTGCTGACATGGCAGATAATGCTTGCATTAGTGATCCTTGTGCTGCTTATCTTTGACAGGCCGCGGCTGCTGACGGCGGATTTCTGGCTGCTGCTCACCTTTGTGTGCTTCTTCGTTTTCTCGGGAAATCTTGCGCGTATGGACGCGGTAAAGGCACTGCTGCAAAACTTGCTGCGCGGGCGAGAGCTGCTGGTCGGTGCGGCGGTGAGTCAGGTCATAAGCAATGTACCGGCGGCGCTCCTGCTCTCCGGTTTCACAGATAACGGCAGGCAGCTTCTGCTCGGCGTGAACATCGGCGGGCTCGGTACTCCTGTCGCAAGTCTGGCAAGCCTCATAAGCTTCAAGCTATATTCCCATGCCGAACATGCGCGCCCCGGCGCGTTCATGCGCTGCTTCCTCGCTGTGAACCTCGGGCTTTTAGCTGTGCTGCTGGTGCTTGCGCGCTGGATATCATGATAAATTGCCGGTTGCACCAAGGCAAAGATGACATTCTAAAACCGATATAGCGAGCGCCCGACGTGCAAACGTCGGGCGCTATTTGCAGATACTCAGTCTGCATCGGGTATGTTGGCTTATATTTACTTTATTCCCGGATACAGAGGAAATGTGCGGCAGAGCTCTATCGTCTGCTCCTTCACCTGCGCGACGGCGCCCTCTCCCTCGTCGATGAGCCGGGCGATCATCTGCGCGATCTGTGCCATCTCAGGCTCTTTCATGCCGCGGGTCGTGACCGCGGGCGTGCCGAAGCGCATGCCGCTAGTGAGCTTCACAGACTGGGTGTCAAAGGGTATGGTGTTCTTATTGGCGGTGATGTTCGCCATGTCGAGCAGCTCCTGCACCTCCATGCCGGTACGGCCCTTGCTCATCACGTCGACGAGCATAAGGTGATTATCCGTGCCGCCGGAGACAAGGCGCAGCCCCTGCTCCGACAGCGCCTTTGCGAGCGCCGCAGCATTGAGAACTGTCTGGTGCTGGTAGGCCTTGAACTCGGGTTTCAGTGCTTCGCCGAAGCAGACCGCCTTCGCGGCGATGATGTGCATAAGCGGGCCGCCCTGAGTGCCGGGGAACACGGCGCTGTCTATCTTCTTTTTAAGCTCCTCCTTGCAGAGGATGAGCGCGCCGCGCGGCCCGCGCAGGGTCTTATGCGTAGTCGTCGTGACGACGTGGGCATAGGGAACAGGACTCGGATGCTCCCCTGCTGCGACAAGTCCGGCGATGTGCGCCATGTCGACCATAAGATACGCCCCGACAGAGTCCGCGATCTCGCGCATGCGCTTAAAATCTATGAACCGCGGGTACGCGCTCGCCCCGGCGATGATGAGCTTCGGGCGGCACTCCTCGGCGCGCTGCCGGACCTTATCGTAATCGATAGTCTCGGTCTCGGGGTCGACGCCATAGAAGCAGGCGTTGAAGTATTTCCCGGAAATGGACGCCTTGGAGCCGTGAGTCAGGTGACCGCCGTGGCTCAGATCCATGCCGAGGATGGTATCACCCGGCTTGAGGAGAGCGAGATACACCGAAACATTCGCCTGTGAACCGGAGTGCGGCTGGACGTTCGCGTGCTCCGCGCCGAAGAGCTGCACTGCCCTGTCGCGCGCAAGGTTCTCGACCTCATCGACATACTGGCAGCCTCCGTAGTAGCGCGCACCGGGGTAGCCCTCGGCATATTTATTCGTAAGATGGCTGCCCATGGCCTCCATCACGGCGGGAGAAACAAAGTTCTCCGATGCGATAAGCTCTATATGGTCTCTCTGGCGCTGGAGCTCGCGCATCATTGCGTCATAGACCGCGGGATCCTGCTGCCTTATGTTATCGTACATGGCTTTGCCTCCGTTTTTTGTTTTCCTAATGATTTTACACCACTATGCTGTCCGTGGCAACTCGGTAAATGTTCCATAAAACGGCGCTTATTTTTTGGAACTTTGGCTATAACCGGACAAAACCGGCCGCGTATCTCTTGAAGCGTCCGCGATTAAATGTTAAAATAAGGTACCATCAACTTACACGGAGGTTCTCCATATGAAAAAGTTCTGGAAAATCCTGCTGATAGTGCTGGCCGTGCTGCTGGCGGCAGTCGTGCTGCTGTTCGCGTGGCTCACGATAACCGAGTACCGCCCCGATCCGGTAACGGAGCTCGACGTTGTGTCATCCGAAGAAGGCTCGCTCATCCCGTCTGACCGGGAGCTCAGCATCATGAGCTGGAACATCGGCTATGCCGGGCTCGGTGAGGACTCCGACTTCTTCATGGACGGCGGCACAGGCGTGCAGTCCGCCGATAAGGAGCAGGTTTTGGAATACCTCGGCGGCGTTGAGGACGTGCTTGACGATATGTGGCCCGACCTCATCATGCTTCAGGAGGTCGACGTCGATTCGACGCGCACCTATCACATCGACGAGAGCGCCATGCTCGCCCGCTCGCAGAGCGTCCACGCACTCAACTATTCCTGCGGCTTCGTGCCCTATCCCCTGCCGCCGATCGGCAGCGTACACAGCGGCCTGTTCACAACAACGGATTATAAGATCGACAGCGCCGAGCGCATTTCCCTGCCGAGTCCGTTCAAGTGGCCGGTCAGCACGGCAAACCTCAAGCGCTGCCTGCTCGTAAGCTATCTGCCTATAGACGGCAGCGACAAGCAGCTCGTGCTCGTGAATCTCCACCTTGAGGCCTACGACGACGGCGAGGGCAAGATAGCCCAGACAAATCAGCTGCGCGACTTCATAACGAGCGAGTACGAAAAGGGCAACTACGTCATCGCGGGCGGGGACTTCAATCAGGTCTTCCCCGGAAGCCTTGACATTTACCCGATAATCGATCCGGAGCTGTGGGCGCCGGGAGTGCTCGACGAGAACCTGCTGCCCGACGGCTGGACGCTCGCCTACGACCTCGATACGCCAAGCTGCCGTCTGCTCAACCAGCCCTACGACAAGGACGATGAGAACACGCAGCACTATGTCATAGACGGCTTCATCCTCTCTCCGAATGTGGAGCTTACAAACGTGCAGACGCTCGGTCTCGACTTCGGAAGCTCCGACCACAACCCGGTCTTTATAAATGTCAAATTGAACTAATGCAGACAGCAAAAGCTCCGCGGTCAATGACTGCGGAGCTTTTTGTCACCACACGAACGGGATAAGACGGTAACGGACTTTTTGCATATATTCATCGTAGCCGTCAAGTCCGCCGCGAAGCAGCTTCTCTTCATTGAGAAGCCGCTTCACTAAGACATAAGGTATAAACGCCAGCGGTATCAGGCCGATATATGAGCCTAAAATAAGCGGCATTGAGAGAAAGAGCCAGATGATCACGGCATACATTGGGTGGCGGACTATGCCGTACATCCCCGTGCTCACGACCTTCTGCCCGGCCTGAAGCTCAACGCTGCGGGAGAGATATTCATTCTCGCGCAGAAGCTCGGCAAAGCCGGCATACGCCAAAAGGAACACAACGCAGCCGACCGTACTCAGCCACGCAGGAACCGACGACCATCCAAAGCGGAAGTCAAGGGCGCACAGCAGGAAGCTTTCGGCAAAAATAAGCGACGAGAGCATAAGGACGCGCCGCTGCTCAGGCTCGGCCTCCCTCGTGCTCAGGCGTTTTTCGAGCAGCTCGGGCTTTGCGATAAGCAGGACAAGCCCAAGGACAAAAGCCGGGATGAAGAACACGCAGAGCAGCCGCCATGCGCCGGGATAATCAAGCGTCCCAGCGGGCAGGAAAAGGAACAGCCCCATGGTCAGCGCTCCGCTGAGGAGCTTCACGATGCCTTGAACGGCAAGTCTTTTCCGCATATCGAACACCTCCCGATATCACAGCTCGACACTTGCAGGGGACGCGGGGTCGTGCGCATAGTGCCGTCATAATAGTATTTTAATACCCTTAGTCATAAGAATCAAGCCCAAGGTGACAATCAGGACTGTGCTGCATTTCACAAGATACTTGTTGTACTTTTTCGGAATGAACACGCCGAAGAGGCCGAAAGCCAGCATGAACACGCAGGTGCCCAAGCCGAAGGCAAGCATTGCGGCGGCACCGCTCTTCCATGAACCGGACGAGGCCGCGAACATCCACATGGAACTTAACGCACCGCAGGGCATGAGCCCGGGCAAAAGTCCCACCGCAAGCGCCTTGCCCTTGAAGCGGCAGGGCTTTGCGGGTACGGGGCTCAATTGGCGCAGTATCGGAACTCCCCACATTCTGAGGCCGATGAGCACGACGAGCAGGCCGCAGACGGTGAAGAGCATACTTTTAAGCTCCGCGTCATAGCTGAATATTCTGCCTATCGCGCCGAACAGCGCGCCCATGACGGTGTAGCTCAGGAGCCGCCCGCCGTTATACAGCAGGGCGCTGCGCTGGGAGAGCATTATCCCGCCGCACATCCCGATGCAGTGGACGCCGGTCAGCACGCCTATAATGAAGAGCGCGCCGAACCCGGCTCCGCTCTCCGCCGCCGGGACTTTCACAAGCCCCGTAACTGCAGGGATCATAAAGTACAGGCAGATGACCGCGGCGAGGGCTATCGCATCCGACCGCACGCCGCTGCTGCCATTACCCACGGGATAGCCTGTATCTGCGAGGATGCACGCTATTTCATCGGGAGATATGATATCGGGATCGTAGACCGCAGTCACCTGGCTTCTGCGGTAGCTTGCCTCACAGCTAATTATGCCGCGCGAGTGCAGGAGCCGGTGGGCGATCTCGTCCTCGCACTGTGGACAAATCATCCCATCGACCTTGGTGACAAAGCTTTCATTTACCATAGTTTTTTAACCTCAGGGCGTTGAGCAGAACGCCGTTTGAGCTCATCGCCATCGCGGCAGCCGCGATGGACGGATTGATTATCCCGGCCGCGGCAAGCGGAATGCAGACGACGTTATAGACCACCGCCCAGATAAGGTTCTGCCGCACGTTCCGCATAGTCGCGGCGGAAATATCGAACACTGTTTTCACACTGTCGATACTGCTGCCGACGATCATCACGTCGGCGGCGGAGATGGCAATATCCGTGCCGCAGCCGAGGGCAACGCCGATATCGGCGCAGGCCAGAGCGGGAGAATCGTTGATGCCGTCGCCCACGAAGCAGACGCGCTTACCCTTTGCCTGAAGCGCCTTGACAGCATCAGACTTATCCGAGGGCTTCACCTCGCACAGCACATTATCTATGCCAAGGAGCCCCGCGATCCGCTCTGCCTTGTCACGCTTATCGCCGCTTATCATCCAGAGCTCCATGCCGCGACTTTTAAGCTCCGCGACCGCCGCGGCGGCCCCGTCACGCAGCTTCTCCCCGCCTTCCGTAAGGCCGAGTGTCAGTGTGCCGGTCTTGTCAAAGACCACGGTATCGGTCTTATACGCCGTCTCTAACTGCTCGCCGCCGCGGAACAGCACGCCAAGCTCTGCCGCACGGCCAGAGCCTGTCATGATAGAGGTCGGCGTCGCAAGGCCGAGGGCACAGGGGCAGGCGATGACAAGCGTCGCGCAGACACAGTTCACGGCTGAGGCAAGGTTCCCGGCATCGAGCACGAAATGCCGCAGGCAGAACACCCCGGCGGATACTAATATCACGACCGGTACGAACACCGTGGCAATCTTATCGGCAAGTCTCGCGACGGGCGCTTTCTCGTTCTGCGCCGTGCTGACGATGTCGATTATCTGTTGGAGCATGGATTTGCCGGAGAGATCCTTGCAGGAGAGCCGCACGCTCCCCTCGCGGCAGAGAGTCCCGCAGTACATTTTGCTGCCGGCGGATTTTGACACAAGCGCGCTCTCACCGGTGAGCATGGATTCATCCGCTTGGCACGTCCCGTCTATGACCGCGCCGTCAATGGGGACACGCTCGCCGCCGCGGATGAGTAGGATATCCTCGGGCTTTAACTCTTCTATGCTGACAGTCTGCACATCATCGCCGCGCAGAACGTTCGCCGTCTCGGGCTGGAGGCGGATAAGCTTTCTTATGGCCTCGGACGCTTCATAACGCGAGGTGCTCTCCATGTATTTGCCGAAGAGGATCAGCGACAGCAACACTCCCTCGGAGAGGAAATACAGCTTCACATTCTGGTGCACCGTCAGAGCGGTATAGGCGCTGTGGATATAGATGACCGTCGTCGACAGGGCAACGAGAAGATCCATGCCGAGCACCTTCTGCTTGAGTACAGTCCACGCGCCCTTATAGAAATACTGCCCCGGCCAGAACTGGATAACGGTGGCTATGGCAAGCTGAATCGCGGGGCGCAGGTTCCAGAACAGCGGCATTGTCAAAAGGACGCTTATGCAAAGCGTCCTTAAGAGCTTCAGTCTGCCGCCAAGTTCGCTCTCGGCGTCCCCACAGGCGGGGCATGACAGGCTGATATTATTCTGCTGCATTTTTGATACGGCGGTATTCCTTGAAGCAGACCCACGAGCACGGCAGGCAGCAGACCGGGATATGGAACAGGAGCACCCAGCTGAGCCAGTCTATCCCCTGATAGAACACGCCGTTATATGTAACGCCCTTTATAAGGTCGAAGTACGAGAAGTTCCACACGCCCCAGTTGCCCGAGAACGAGCCACAGAGATGGATTATGAGGAACGACGCCGTAGTGAACACGCCCGCGACCGCGCCGACCAGCGTGGCGGAAAGTCTCCCGCTGCGCGCGAGGAACAGCGTGACGACAGGCAGAACATACACCGTGAGATTCAGTACCCACAGCGAGATAGGGATAGAGTACCCCCAATTGAGCGCTTGACGGATATGGTCTCCGTCATGGATGAGCACGGCGATCACCATAACTATTGCGCAGACGGTGATGGTCTTGATGGTTTTTGCGTCAAGCTTGGTATCCAGCAGCTTGACTGTTTTCTGCTGAGCTTCCGACATAGAAATCCCCTCCAGAATTTTTATTATTGACCAATTGGTAATTAATAAA
>JABLTQ010009071.1_pt1 | contig 11037 bp, 10 predicted proteins | sample 7160101 | NCBI WGS metagenome assembly JABLTQ01 (sample SAMN14651228, study PRJNA627086) | human gut metagenome | isolation source: feces | host: Homo sapiens
ATCGATACCGGGACGGTAATAAGGCAGGCTACCGCACCAGATAGCATGACTGCAACATCCTGGAATAGGAACTGGGAATTAAGAATGATCTCCAGGGTATATTGCTGTGTCTGAATGTATGAAAATAATAAAATAGTTCCTCCAAGATAAGCAAACAGCAACGTATTTACCGTTGTACCGATAATTTCTTTCCCAACCTGATAGCCGGAAGCTGTAAGCTCTTTCGCTGTCAGACTGTTTTTATGAGTCCAGACTTCATATACAGAAGATGTTACAGATAATGCTGTATCGATAACAGCCCCAAGAGTACTGAAAACAGTTACAAATATTCCTACATGAAGCATGTTAATATGAAGGTCCGTACTGTAATAATACATAAAATCGTCTTCCGAAATCTGCAGCTCATTTAACCCGTAACTTCCTGATCTCCACGTAATAATATAAATCGGAATAAACAAAAGTAACATTACCAGCAGTGTAGCCAGAAAAGCCGCCCGCGTCTTTGGATTATTTCCGTTCTGATAAAACAGAGAAATATAACAGACACCTGCACCTGCCACCAATATCAGGAGCAGTACAGGAAAACCGGCAGACATCAGCATAATTGAAAAAAACAAAATTACAATATTCCCCGCCAGTGTCATAATTGACATGGCTCCACGCTCTCCGCCAATTAAGATCACCAGAAAAATTAAAATCAATGCAAGAAAAATGATCATTCTCTGACACCCCTTTTCCGTGATGGTATTTTCATAATCGCTGAAGCAATAAAAACAGATACCGGTATTGCCAGTACAATTCCAATACTTTCTAGCAGAAAACGACAGATATCATATGGAATGTGGTATCTCACGATCGTTACAAAGCTTATATCATTATTCATCTTAAGTATGAACATGGGAATCATGCCGCTTGCCAGAACAAACAGCAGTACATTTATCATGGTTCCCATAATATCATATCCGATTTCACGACCGGAATGTATCAGTCTTCTCAGAGAAACCGATGGATTTTTCCGCACGATCTCTCCTACTGCTGCGCTGATCGTCACCGTCACATCCATAATTGCACCAAGTCCTGTCAGCATAATATCTGCCCAGAATATATCTGCTGAATTGCCTGTACTTCCAAGGTATTCCAGATTGGAATAATCCAGATCTCCGTACATATAAATAGAAAATTCAAACAATGCCATGATCAGAAACAGAACACACAGTGTTGAAAGAACTGAGGAAAATGTTTTTCTATGAATTCCATTTAAGCAGATCAATGTAGTCAGTGAAAAAAGAACTGCGATGACATTACAGATATTTAAAATATTTTTCCCTTCTATAAAAGCCTGAAATCCATACGCAAATATGACTGTATTCAGTATCAGTGATATGATCGTGTAAAATCCCTGCTTTCCTGTAATGCAGATCAGAAGAAAAAATAATCCTCCTGCCAATAAGGCCAGATACCCATCCCTTTTTACAGAGCGTATCGTTTTTCCGGGGCTTTCCTTTGAACCGCTTAAAAGAACGGTGTCTCCTTTATGATATTTCTTGGTCTGAACCTGAGAAGATGTATATTCATTAGAGACCGTTATTTTTTCCCCTTTATGCGAACCGTTTAATATCCGTGCTGTAATCTTCTGAGTATAGTAATATTCTTTTGAGCCTCTGGTTCCTTCTCTGCTCAGAGTCTGTTTTTCTGTTACAGAACATATTTTTGCCAGCGGTGTATGATAAAATCGGGAATTACAGCAGGTAAACAGAACAAAAATAATATATATACCGGCTAAAAGATATTTTTTGTGAAATACGCAGGATTTCATTAACTTCATTCCCCCTGTAGAAATATTGCAATCGTAAATGCACTGACCTATTGCTTTTTATCGAAGTAACATTGTACGCTTTTTGAAAGTATCGGTCAATATAAGGTATACAAAAAAACAGCAGCAGAACCGTTTTCACAATTCTGCTGCTGCCCCATAATTATTTTAGCAAATACCTGACTCCAAAAAAGCCATTATTTACAAAGCTCAGAAAATGCATCTGCAACAAACTGAACCTTGGTTCCGATAATAACCTGTACAGAAGTTTTTCCAGGTTTGATCACGCCTGCAACACCTGCAGATTTGATCACCTTATCATTTACAGCTGTAATATCCTTAACCTCAAGTCTCAGTCTTGTGATGCAGTTATCGATGCTTGTGATGTTCTCTTTTCCGCCACAGCCTTCCAGGATCTTCGCGGCAATAGCAGTATAGTCATCATTTGCAAGCTCGATATTCTTCTCTGCCTCAAGATCGTCATCGTCTTCTCTTCCCGGAGTCTTCAGATCAAATTTCTTGATGGCAAAAAGGAATACAACATAGAATACGATAAATGCTGCAATTCCAAGAGGAAGGATGAGCAATGTCTTCTGTGCTGCCGGAAGTGAGGATGAGAAAAGTAAATCCATCGCACCGGCAGAGAAGCTGAAGCCTGCACGGAAGCCAAGAGCAACTGTGATCATGGTGAAGATACCGTAAAGTAATGCATAAATTACATAAAGGCCAGGAGCAAGGAACATAAATCCAAACTCGAACGGCTCAGTTACACCACAGATAAATGCACAGATCGCTGCGGATGCAACAAGACCGATGGCAACTTTTTTCTTTGCAGGTTTCGCACATTTAACCATTGCAAGTGCTGCACCAGGAATACCAAACATCATACATGGGAAGAATCCGGACATGTACATTCCAAGGCTCCAGGATACATCTGCAGAGGTTTCACCTGCCCAGAAGTGCTGAAGATCACCAAGTCCGATGGTGTCAAACCAGAATACATTGTTCAGTGCGTGATGTAATCCGGTAGGGATCAGCAGACGGTTCAGGAATGCATAGATACCTGCACCAACAACATCCATACCTGCAACTGCTTTTCCTAATGCTACAAGTGCACTGAAAAGTAATGGCCACACAAACAGTAATACAGCAGATACGATAATGGAAACCACTCCTGCGATGATCGCTACGCAGCGCTTGCCGCTGAAGAATGACAGCCAGTCAGGAAGCTTGGTGCTCTTGAATTTGTTATAGCATGTAGATCCGATGATACCGGCAAGGATTCCGATAAAAGGATTCGCAATTTTGTCAAATGCAAGAGTCTTTGTTGCATTGTCAGCGATTGATGGCATGATGGTTGTAACAAATCCTGTAGAAAGAAGTGTTGTGAGCATCAGCCAGGATGCAAGTGCAGCAATTCCGCCGGTTCCGTCATTCTTTTCTGACATACCGACACCAACACCGATAGCAAAAAGGATTGCCATGTTGTCGATCAGAGCTCCGCCTGCCTTAACCAGAAACAGACCGATCAGATTGGCTGCGCCATGAATGTCTCCACCCTGCATAGTTGCCGGACATAACCAGTATCCGATACCCATGAGGATACCACAGATTGGCAGTACTGCCACCGGAAGCATTAACGCTTTTCCCAGTTTTTGAAGAAATTTCATATATTTCCCCTCCCTTAAAATAAATATATTTGACCGGATCACTCCGGTTATAACACCCCGAAAATTGCTACTATCTCCGGGCTGCTATAAGCCTGTCAGCTGCATGAAGATGATCATGAAAGCTTGAGGACGGCTTCATCCGCCGAAACATCCCCCTCCTTCTGGAGGCTTATCTTTCCGTAATCATCTGTGTTGCAGATCAGAACCGGGATAATCGTGTTTAAACCGGCTTTCTCAATTTTGTCCAGATCAGCCTCTATCAGAAGGTCACCCTTTTTAACCTTGTCACCTGCTGCAACGTGCGCTTTAAAGGGTTCGCCCTTAAGTGTGACTGTATCCAGTCCGATATGTATCAGTATTTCCGCGCCCTGAGTGCTTGTCAGCGTAACTGCATGAAGCGTATCAAATACCATTGCCACCTCACCGTCTGCCGGAGCATATATCCTGCCGTCTGCCGGGATCACGGCAAAACCGTCACCCAGTACCTTATCCGCAAAGACAGGGTCCGGAACCTCCGCAAGGGGAACCACTCTACCCTTGCAGGGTGCATAGATTAAATTTCCTTTATCTTTTCCTTTAAAAAATTTCAGCATATTCTCTTCCTCCCGTTGTTTTCCCACTTCCTCAGGTATTGATATCCGTAATGTTGATTTGTAAATATATCTATATATTTTTTATCAACGCCGGGTTTATATTATATATTTCGCATAATTTTCATATTTTTGTTTTTTAGGCATGTGTATATATTAACCATTATTTTTGGTTTTGTCCACATTTTTATCGGTATTTTTCAAAAAAATAAGCTGTAGCACATTAATGCGACAGCTTATGCAAGAATATTCAGTTTACTTTAGCAGTTCTTTTTCTTTCATATTCGTTGTCACCTGAAACTCTCCGTTGATCCGTTGGATCTCGTATACCAGGGGATTATTTCTGGCCCAGCCGGGATCTTTTTCTGCCTGCCGGTTCCAGCTGTACCAGGCGCGGACAAAGCCCTCATGGATGGTATTTTCCGCTTCCCGGCGGGCCTGGACCGCATCCTGATAATCCACAAAAGTCCCGATATAAAATCGTTTTCCCTTGAATCCGATGGTAGCACGGTATTTTCCATTCCGCAGCTGATAGACGCCTCGGAATCCGCTGGTATTATCACTGCGGTGTTTTCTTTTTTCCAGCATCTCCACACAGGTTCCATCTACCATATGCAGCTGCCCGGGAAGCTCCTTCCATATTTCCTGCCTCAGACAGCCACAGCTTCTGTAATTACCATGAAGGAGACCGTCCTCTGTCACATCCACCTCATTTCCGCAGTCACACCGACAGTGCCAGAACACAGAGCCCTTTTTACTCCTTTTATCTGTATGATAGAGAGCAGTCAGCCGCCCGAAACGCTGCCCGCTGATGTCGGTGATCCCGCGTCCTCTGACATAATGGCCACAACCACAGCTGGTACATTTTCCGGCTTTCAGGCTGTGCGCAGTGGAAATATGCATATTCCCGCAGTCACAGCGGCATTCCCACCTGGTCCTGCCATTTTTACTTTCCAGTTTTTTTACCGCCACAAGTTTCCCGAAACGCCGGCCTGTAAGGTCTTCTGCCACCGGTCCTCTCCTGGAACTGTTTTCTGGAATACATCCACAGTCCTTTACAGTCCCACGCATCAGATGTCTGGTATTTACTTTTATCTCATTTCCACAATCACATCTGCACAGCCATACAACATACCTGTTTTCCCGCTCATCCAGTTTTTTCAGTACCGTCAGATGACCAAATCTCTGACCTTCCAGTTTAAGTCCGTTTGCCATCCTCTGTCCCTCACATTTCGTCAAAAAAAGCGATGCGGTAGAAATTTTTCCTGCCGCACCGCTGTCCGGATCCTGTTATTTATCCGTTTTCTTTTTTCTTCTGACAAATACTGCTGCCAGTAATACCACGCATCCGGAAACGCAGATCACTGCGATCCATTTTGCAATGTTTGTGTTATCTCCTGTTTTTGGCATAGCTTTTACATGACTGGAACCTGTATTTCCTGTATAGGAAGAAGTTCCCGTATAGGAAGAAGTTCCGGAAGCAGGCAGATTGCTGTCAGGTTTTACCGGCGTGTTCGTTATGGTCGCTGCCGGAGTTCTGGTCGGCACTGCAGTCGGAGTTTTTTCCGGAAGTGGTGTCGGTGTATTTTCCGGTACAGGTGTCGGCGTATCCACAGGATCGTAGGAATTCACAAAGCCGATATCCTGTTTCTCGCTGTTCATCTGTGCATCGGTATGTGCAGCCACAACTGCTTCCAGATCACCGGACTCTCCGTTCGTTACTGTTACTTTCACATAATAAACGGTATTGTCATAATGTCCGTTTTCCAGCTTTCCAGGCTGCTGGGAAACGCTGTAAGTGTATACGCCAGGAACAGCATATTCCACTGCAGGAAATTCTGCTTTCCCCGCACCTGTGATCGTGATCGTATTTTCTTCCGGCATAGGGGCTTCGTCCTCACCCTGAAGAATGATCGTATAAGTTTCGTCCGGAGATGGCTTCTCACCTGACAATTCCACGCTGACAGGAATCTTTACTTCCGCAACTCCAGCTGCCATAGCTGAAATCGGAAAAACTGTCAGGCACAGAACCGCAAGCAGGAGCACTGCCGGAAATTTTCGTATATTCGTCTTCATCCCCTCCTTACGTCTCCGGCGAATAAGGTTTCATTACCGCCAGAAGAACTGTTCTTGCATCTGTAAATTCCGAAGAGCAGGTTGACATTGCCAGTATCTGGGAAAAATCTTCGGACTTTCCAATGTTATCCATCGTCTGCTGATGGACATGTTCCGCGTTTTTTCTGACAAAATCCACAAGCCCGCTGGTGTCCGCCTGCCATTTTCCCGATGCAAAAATAGAATCCTCAGATGCGGAAACCTGCATACATGCAAATATTTCCAGCTTGTAGGAACGGTCAGGCAGGATCAATGTACCTGTGGTGTTTTTGTCAAAAAATTTCTTTTTTCTGTAAAGATCCAGATCTCCGAACATCTTGTGCTCTGCCATGTGATGACCATACAGGAGAGAATATTTCCCCTGAAAATTCCTGTCACAGCCGGAATCCAGAAAGATGCTTCCTGACAAAGCAAAATCACCGTATACATCGGTATTGATGTAAGTCAGGTTATCTTCTCCCTGAAGGATCGGATAGTCGATCTTTGTATGATCCAGTGTGATCCATCCACAAACGTCCGGATTGATCTTTCGGAGTTCTTCAAAAGAAGCGCCTCCGTCTTTCTGTTCCGGGTCGGGCTTCAGTTTTAAGAGCTGTGACTGAATGTCGTCCACAGCGCCATAGACCTGTGCGTTATCCCAGAGTGCATACCCGGAATACGCCGCCGCCAGGATCAGAAACAATGCTACAACGGCAGTGACCAGAGAGTTGGCTGCTTTCAGAAAAAACTTAGATGCGTTCATACTGCCTCCTCTCTGCTGCCTGGATGATCATTAGTCTTCGTATTTACGTCTTCTGGTGATGAATGCTGCACCTGCGATTACGATCACGCCTGCGAATACGAGGATGTATGGGAGAGTTGTGAGGTTGACGCCGGTGTCGATGTCGCCACCTTTGTTGTTAGTAATTGTCACATTCTGAGAAGTATTATTAACTGTTTTATTAGTATTTGTATACGTATACACTGGGGCGTCATAACCACCTTTAGCTTTAGTATAATCTGCCTCAGTTACATCATATGTCACACCAAATGGTAAATTTGTGAAAGTAATTGTCCGGTCATGTTTCAGGTTGATTTCTGCTGTTGCTATATTATTTTCCCAATCACTTGCTTTGATAGTATTTGTTGCCTCTCCAACTTTATAAGAAATATTACTGGACATTGTCTTTCCTGTATTATTTTTTAAAGTTACTGTTACAGTGAAAAATTTATTTTTATCACCAAGATTACCAGTTACAACTTTTTTTACAGGTAAAGAATTTGCTGAATACGTATTTTCAAATGCATTCTGACCTTCTGTAAGTTTTCTACTTTCGCTACTGGATATATTTTTATAAACAGTAACATATCTGTCGAAACCATCTCCTGACTTATTATTAACAACAGTGACTTTCAGTGTAACCGTTTTTTCATCGTATGTTACACCCAGAGTATTACCCTTAGTTTCTGCAACTGTATAATAATAAATTCCTACACTATTATAATTTGGAAGTTCAATGGTAAAAGTTTTCTCCTTACCCTCTACTGTTGCTTCACCCTCCGTATATTCTGTCGTATAGGCAACAAATTTAGGCATCGGCATATTATCTTTTGTAGTATTGCTGCCTGCATCTGTAACATTAGCTGCTGTTACAGTGTAGTTAAAAGTTTCTGCCGGGGATTTCATATCAGCTACTTCCAGCTTATAACTTTTTGTTAATGTAACAGAATCTACAGATGTTTTCGTTTCAGCTTCTGCAGTTTCTGCCGCAAATGCCGTACTTCCCATGGTAAACATGGTGGCTGCTGCGATCAAACATGCTAACAGTTTCTTTGTCTTTTTCATAAGAAAATCCTCCTAGAAATATAAATTTATTTATAAGCTCATAAAAAGCAGCTTATACATTTGTTGTTATGTTCTCTCAGAAATGGGAGAACAATTACTTTTTTACAGTTCTCTTCTTCGAAGTATAGTGATTACTTTTGCTTTCACATTCTCTATGGAGATGGGGCCGAATTCACGGCTGTCTTTTGCATGGGTTCGGTAGTCTCCCAGAATAAATACACTGCCTTCCGGAACTGTGTAGGGATATGTGATCCCTTCCTTTGCATATGTAGGAAATGCAATTTCTCCTGTCTGGGCTGTTCCGTTTACAAGAAGCGTTCCTGTGTCATCCATTGTGATCACGTCGGTTTCGCATCCCAGGATACGCCCTACATGAGTTTTGCCGCCGGCTTCATACACGACAACATCTTCTTTTTCAAGATTCTGTTCCAGCCGATAACCGATAAGAAGATCTCCGGCTTCCACTGCCGGGAACATTTCATTATCCGGTGCCTGGCCTATAAGAAAGACCTGTGTAAACAGCAGCCAGCCAACGGCCACGATCAACACGACCCGCCACAAAAGGCGGATGTAGCCTTCCTTTATTTCTGTAGAATATCTTCTTTTCCGGATTGTCTGAGAACAGGTTTGATCTTTTTCAGCACGCATCACCTCCGCACCTCTTCTCTGGAACTATATCCTGTGAACAGATCAGACATTTGTATCCTGTCCGGTAGTCCCTCTTTCAGCAAGTTCCTTATATTTGCGAATCATGGCATCACAGCTTTTCTGATGGTCAGCGATCAGTGCATCGTACCGTGCACGTTCTGCACTTAAGGATGTTTCATAAATCTGATTCAGCTCTTCCAGCTTTTTCCAGAGATGAATTTCATCCACTCCGCCAAACAGCACTTTCCGAAACCTGACCGTCCGGAACCACTCCTTCAGCTTTTCGTGCTCATGATTTAACGCCTCTGTTTGTGGAAACCGCTCTGCTCCAGCATTGCGGCTTCCTTTCTTCCCTGACTGTTTCTTCTTCATCATAACCGCCTTCAATTCCAACGCTTCCTGCGCCTGAATAACAGCACACCTGCTCCGGCAGCTACGATACCTAACGCCAGAATGTATGGTGTTGTATTGAGATCCAGCCCAGTGTCCGGGATTGCGTCTTTGTTGTTGGTAAAGGTAACTTCGTGAGAAACATCATTATCCCTTCTTGAAATAGATGTTATTTTCGCCTCTCTATTATTCGAAACAGAAGGGTTATCGTCTATTGTATAGGAAGGCGTATATCTATCGTTGCTATAATAATCATCTTCTGTGATCGTTACGGTTGCTCCAACTGGAACCTGTGTCAGTCTTGTTGTCTGCTTATCTGACAGTGTAATTGTCGTTGAACCTGTATACTGTGTCTCACCGATTTTAAATGGAAGATTAGTATTTCCATTTACTACAGAAATTATAAAGTTGAACTTTTTACTCTTATCTCCCATATTTCCAGTTACATTTTTTTTGATATCTACTGACGTATAAAGCGGTGCGTAGTGAGCATAAAAATTTACGGTACCATCTGCTAATTCTGTTTCATTTGGAGAATATGGCCACTTTTCATTTGAAATTTTTGAGTTGTTATCATTCCCGTTGGGATCTTTTTCCGGATACCAGCCATCCAGAATATACGTTATTCCATCAATTTCTCGAGTGGAACCAATTTGAACTATACTTGTCTTATTAACTGAACTATCCTTTTTATAATTTGCTGCATCAACTAATTTATAATCATTGCTTTCCGGTTCCTTCACCCAAAATTTAGCCGCAAAAACTTTTGAGCACTTAATGTTGATTGTACAGTCAATGTGATAATATTGATTTTCTGTAGTACTGTTATCCCGAGAGATTTTAAATGGTACTAAAGTAATTTCTGTTACATCATCTTCCGTTAAATCAGTTACTTGTAATTTCTCTCTTACATTCTTTTTATACGCCTCCCCAATAGAATCCAAAATGTAATTAAAATATGTTTTATTATCTACCTTTATTTCATTATCTGTTCTTCTAACTGTCCATGATGAACTCGTTGTCCCATCTGGCCATTTAGTAATATAATTACTCACATTACTTACAACATTTTTATTATTTTTCCAGGTTGCATTAGTTACATCGATTTCTCCCAATAGCTTACTCTGATCGGATTCCGGACTCCAATAATCTGTATCATTACTTCCCGGCACGCCATCCGGTGAAGACAAATAATAAATTGCTGCTTTCGTTTCCGTTGGTACTGTTGTTGGTTTTGGTGCCGTTGTTGGCCATAGCCATTTAGCCGACTGCACTTCCATCTCCACATCCTGGACCTCGTCTGCTGATGCATCTGCATCTTCCGCCGGTGTTGCAGCTGGTTCTTCGGGCTGTTCGGTGACTGTCGGCTCCTCCGGCTGTTCTGTCACGGTTGGATCTGCGGGCTGTTCGTTATCTTCGCCAGGCTCTACGGATGGCTCTTCCGGCTGCTCCGGATCATCAGATGGAGCTTCTATAACATCTGTCGGTTCCTCTGTATTTTCATCTCCGGTTGTCACCACAGGTTCTTCTAGTTGCGATCCATCCACCGACTGATCATTTTCCGCTTCTGCGGCTGTCAGCTCTTCTGCTTCCTCTGCGGATCCGGACTGTACTGTTTCAGTATTTTCATTGGCTGTTTCACTGCTAGCCTCTACCGCAAATGCTGAGATGGAAACACTGCAGATCATTGCGAACGCAATACAGACTGCGAGGATCTTCCTCCACAGACGGTGTTTTCCAGATGAATGATTATGTATCATACTTCAAACCTCCTTCTTGTATGCTATGGCAGTCAAAAACAGGCACTGCTCATTACATGTCCATGCCGGTATTTCTGCTCTTTCGCAGAGCACAATACTCTGTGAAAGATTCCCTGCGATCCGTGTAAATTCGAGAGTATGAAACTTTTTCTGTAAAATAATGTTTGGAAGGTTCTTCTATGATACAATAAATATCATTAGGAGGACCTTTTATTATGGCAAGACA
>JABLTQ010106243.1_pt1 | contig 11015 bp, 5 predicted proteins | sample 7160101 | NCBI WGS metagenome assembly JABLTQ01 (sample SAMN14651228, study PRJNA627086) | human gut metagenome | isolation source: feces | host: Homo sapiens
CCCGCGGCCTGGCGCACGGCCCGCTGGGGCCTGCTGGCCGTGAGCCTGCTCCTGCCCCTGGGCCTGCGCCTTGCCGGGGTGCCGTGGCCCTGGGCCCTGGTCCTTGCCCTTGCGCTGGGGCTGGCCCTGTTGCCTTGTGCCCTCTGGCTGAGCCGGCGACTGGGCATCCCGGTGTACTGTTGCGGCATCTGTCCGCTGGGGTTGACGGCCAACCTGCTGGCGCGTCTGTCCCCGTGGCGTCTGCGCCGGAACGGGCGCTGCACGGGATGCGGGGCCTGCGCGAGGGCCTGCCGTTACGGCGCCCTGCGGCTGGACGGGCCCGGCAAGGCCGCTGGCCCGGACTGGCGTTGCACCCTGTGCCGGGACTGCATGTCCGTCTGCCGTCAGGGGGCTCTGGAGATCCGGTGCTGGGGGCAGGGAGGGGCATGGGGGGAGCAGGCGCTGCTCTGTTCGCTGAGCGTCCTGCATACGCTCTTCCTCTTCATGGGACGTGTCTGATGCCCTGATGGGCCCGGCAAAGCCCGTGAGGCCCCTGTGACCTTCCCCCGCGAATGGAAAAGGAGGACGACCGTTGCGACCGTCCTCCTTCTTTTTTCGTCAGCGGATGCGGGTCAGGGCAGCACAAGCCGGAAATCGGGACGGAAGCTGTCCAGCAGGGAGAGCAGTTCCTTCACCGGTGCGGCGTTCTGGAGCAGTCCCTGCTGCACGGCCTGTTCAGGCGTCAGGCGGCCTTCGAACAGGGCCATCATCTGCAGGCGGGTGCAGGTCAGCAGGGGCGCGCGACGGTCCCGGTCCGCCCTGTGGGCCGTGAGCACGCTGTTGGCCAGATGCAGTTCCCAGCCTTCCTGCGCGTCTGTCAGGCGGATGAGCAGATCCAGCGTCTTGCCCTGGGCCCGGACCCCATCCAGACGGACGCCCAGATAGTCGAAGTACAGGGCCGCGGGCATGGCCCGGGCCTGGGTGTTGACGGGGCTGGCGGCATTGGCGGGCATGGCGGGCGGCAGGCCCCGCAGGTCACGGGCACCGCTCAGGTAAAAGTTGCGCCAGGGGGCGCTTTCGGCCTGATAGCCCAGCTGTTCCAGGGCATCGGCGGCCAGCTCGCGGGCGGCCTTGTTGTCCGGCTCGGCAAAGATCACGTGGTCGAGCACCTGGGCTACCCAGCGGTACTGTCCGGCCTCAAAGTCCTTGCGGGCCCGCTTCAGGACAGCGTCGGCACCGCCCATGTATTCCACATACTTGCGGGCGGCCTCCACCGGGGCCAGCATGTGCAGGTGCGCGGGGTTGCCGTCGAACCAGCCCAGATAATAGTTGTACACGGCCTTGGCATTGTGGTTGAGGCTGCCGTAATAGCCGCGCAGGCTGAAGACCCGCTGCAGTTCGGGGGGCAGGCGCAGGGTCTCGGCGATCTCCAGCATGGTCTGGCCCTTGTTGGCCAGGTGCAGGGTCTGGTCATTGATGTAGCGGTACAGGTCCCGCATCAGGCCCAGCTCGGTACGCACCCGTTCCGCTCCCCAGACGGGCCAGTGGTGCATGCTGTACAGGACTTCCGCTTCGCCGCCCCAGCGTTGCAGGCTCTCGTCCAGGGCCCGGCTCCAGCACAGGGGGTCGCGAGCCTTGGCTCCGCGCAGGGTGTAGAGGTTGTGCATGGTGTGGGTGCAGTTCTCGGCGGCGGTCAGGGCCTTGAGCTCGGGGATGTACCAGTGCATCTCCGCCGGGGCCTCGGTGTTGGGTGCCATCTGGAAGATGAAGGTCAGGCCGTCCAGCCGCAGGGTCTCGCCGTCCTTTTCGATGAGGCGGGTGGGGCCCAGCAGGCCCGACGTACCGCGCGAGGTGGCCAGCCCCAGTCCGGCGCCCACATGACCGCGCGGCGAGGGCGGCAGCAGGGAGCCGTACATGTACTGGGCCCGGCGGCCCATGGCATTGCCGGCCAGCACGTTTTCGGCCACGGCCGCTTCCATGAAGCCCTTGGGCGCGATGACCTGCACCTTGCCGGCGGCCACGTCCTTTTCATCCACCACGCCGTGCACGCCGCCGTAATGGTCCACATGGCTGTGGGAATAGATGACGGCCACGACTGGTTTGTGCGGCCTGTGGACATAATAGAGCTTGAGGGCCGCCGCGGCGTTCTCGGCGGAGATGAGGGGATCGACCACGATGATGCCGCTGTCGCCCTCGATAATGGTCATGTTGGAAAGGTCGGCATTGCGGATCTGGTAGAGGCGGTCCACGACCTTGTAAAGGCCGTCGCGCAGCACCAGCTGGCTTTGCCGCCACAGGGAAGGATTGACCGTGTCCGGCGCCGGGGTGGGCATGATGACCGACGGCGGGAAGTCACGGCTCATGGCCGGGGCCAGGAAATCATAGGGGGCAAGATCCCAGGTCTCGCGACCGGCGGCGTTGAGGATGCGGCCCCTGTCCGGCAGAGGGGCCAGAAAGCCGCGCTGGGCGTCCTGAAAATCCTGGCGGTCGGCAAAGTCCACTTCTTTGCTCATGGCGGCGAGGACGGCACGGGTATGCTCCGTGGCCGGTTTGCTCATGTCCGCGGCATCGGCGGCAGGAGCCGCCCAGGCAAGGCTGGGGCCGCAGGACAGTAGGGCGGCACACAGGGTCGAGGTCAGCAATCTATGCATGTGTTCCCTCCATCAGGGCTATGCTCGGAGAGAGGCGTCGCCACAGGAAGGCGGGCCTCCGGAAAGATTCCGGCCCGGGGCAGGTCGTCGCTGCCGGGTCTTTTGGCAGTATCGCGCCCGGCCCGGCCGAATGCAAGCGGATTCCGGGCCGCGTCGGGCCTGCCCCGGGCATGGCGTTTTGTTCTTTTTTATGAGAGGGTGCAGCAAAATAAAGGAGCCATGATGTACGCCCCGGGCATAGATCAGGAATTGATAGACAAGGTCGTGGCCTTCCATGGCCACTGGTGTGCCAGTGTCAGCAGCGGTATCCGCGTGGCCCTGTGGGTCCGCGAGAACATGGGGAGCGCGGAGGACGGCCTGCTGGCCATCAGCGAAGGGGAGACCTGTGCGGTGGATGCCATCCAGGTCCTCCTGGGCTGCACGCTGGGCAAGGGCAACCTGCTGTGCCGTGATGTCGGCAAGACGGCTTTCATCTTCGTGCGTCGCAGTGACGGGAAAAAAGTCCGTATCGTGGAGAAAGTCCGGGATGACGAGACTACCCGGCGCATGGCGGTCATCAAAAAGGAACTGACGGCCCAGAATCTTTCGGAATGGATCCGTACCAAGCTGGAGATCGAGATGGTCCGGCTGCGGCGCAAGGAGATGGATCATATACTGTCCGCGCCGTTCGAAGACCTTTTCCGGATGTCCGAGCCGGAAGGCGAGCTGCCCCAGCCTGTGCGCCGTCTGCCTGTGCTGGTCTGCCCGGCTTGCGGTGAGGAAGTCCTGATGGCCCGTGCCGTGGACATGGACGGCCGGCGCCTGTGCGCGGACTGTGCCCGCCGTGCCTGAGCCGGCCTTGCCCGCGGTCAACTTGAAGGAAGGACGCCGGAGATGTCTCCGGCGTCCTTTTTCCGTATCGCTGTCTGCGGTCACATGCCGGTGCGGCGGGAAGCCGCCTTGCCGGGCGCGTCCTGCCGGACGGTATCTTTCCGGAGCCGCCTCCTACATGCTGTGTTCAAAGTAACGGGCCACTTCCGCGGGGTCGGGACGACCGTCGGGGCCGTACTGGCTGAGGATGAGCATCAGTTTGAGGCGGGCCTTGGCGGCGCTCAGTTCCCCGGCCATGACGACGCCCATCTTGTGCTGTTGCAGCATGCCGCCCTCGTAGCCGTATTCGTCCAGCACGCGGCCGCCCGTGCGGGTGGCGTTGACCACGATGATCCCTTTTTCCAGGGCGCGCGCGATACCGGGGATGACATAGGGCGGCACGTTGCCGCGGCCAAAGCTTTCCACCACGATGCCGTCCACACCGCGCGAGACGGCAAAGTCCAGATAGGCTGCGTCGGAGCCGGTGACCAGCTTGATGAGGTCGACTTTTTTGCACAGGCTGTGGGGCAGGAAAGTCTGACGGCCCAGCTGGGCCCTGCGGAAGATGACCCTGTCGCCGTCCACCACGCCCAGGGGGCCCCACCAGGGGGACTGGAAGGTGGCCACGTTGGCGGCGTGGGTCTTGGTGACTTCGCGGGCGGCGTGGATCTGTTCGTTCATGACCACGAGGCTGCCCATGTTGCGGGCCGAACGTGAGGCCGCCACACGCACGGCCGCCAGGATGTTGCGCGGCCCGTCGGGGCTGAGCTCGTCACCGGAACGCATGGCTGCCGTGAAACAGACAGGCTTGTGACCTTCCAGGGAAAGGTCGAGGAAGTAGGCGCTTTCTTCCAGACTGTCCGTGCCGTGGGTGATGACGACGCCGCTGACGTCGTCCATGGACAGATACCGCCGGACCATGGCGGCCAGACGGAACATGTGGTCGGGGGTGATGGCCGGGCTCGGCAGGTTGTCGAACTCGCGTACTTCCAGATCGCAGACGCTGCCCAGGCCGGGGATGGCCCGGACGAGGTCCGCACCGCTGACAGCGGGCACGGCCGCGCCGGTCACGCTGTCATGCTGCATGGCGATGGTGCCGCCGGTAGTGATGATGACGACTTTTGACATGGGGAGTTCCGTATGTCTTGCAGAAAAAGGGGGAAAACAGCCGGAGTGCCGCCCCGGACGGCGGCAACGGGAGACTTGTACCCGACTTGGGAAGATTGCTCAAGGATATGACGGGGAAAGGATCTTTTTGTGCGGCAGCGGCGTTGGGGGCGTTTCCTTCCTTTACGCTTCATTCGTCCCGTGGTATCAAAACTCATTTATATCAATTTGCCGTCGAGGAGCCCGCTTTTTCCCGTCCACCTCCGGGTAGTAAAGTTATGAACATGCATGAAAAGATTCTGGATAACCTGCAGGAATTGGTCTACATCGCCGATATGGAGACTTACGAGCTGCTCTACTACAACAGGGCGCTGGCAGAAAAATTCCATATCCCCCAGGGGTTGCGGGGCAAGTGCCACGAGATCCTCCAGGGCCGGCAGACCCCCTGTCCTTTCTGCACCAACAGCAGGCTTTCCAAAGAAGGCTGCTATGTCTGGAAGTTCTATAACCGGCTTGTCAAACGCCATTTCATGCTGAGCGACAGCATCTGTGAGTTCAACGGCAGGCAGGTCAGGACAGAGGTCGCCATGGACATCACGGAGCATATGTTCCTGCAGGAGCAGCTGGACAAGAACCTTTCCCTGCAGGACTTCATCAACCATTGCGCCCGCAAGCTGTACCGGCAGGATTCGGAACTTCCTTTCCTGATCGACGACGTTCTGGCTGCCATAGGCGACTATCTGCATGCTGACAGGACGTATATCTTTGAGTTCTCCGGCGATGTCGTCCGCAACACCTTTGAGTGGTGCCGTGAGGGCGTGGTGCCGCAACAGGAGTCCCTGGCCAATGTCCCTGTGGGGATCATCGCCCGCTGGATGCCCAATTTTTACGCCCACCAGCCCATCCTGATCACGGATCTGGAAAGCCTGCGTGTGACCAGCCCTGAAGAATACGCCGTGCTCAAGCGCCAGGCCATCCACTCCCTGCTCGTGTTCCCGCTCTGGAACGGCAAGACGTTGCGTGGCTTCGTGGGGGTGGACAACCTGGATCCCGAGCGCATCGACTCTTCCCGGGTACTGCTGTCGTCCATGAAATTTTTCCTCAGCTCTTCCCTGTGGCGGCGGGACTCTCTGAACGAGCTGCATTACCTCAGTTTCCACGACCAGCTGACCGGCGTATTCAACCGCAACGCCTTCCAGCGCGACGTGCAGAAACGGGATACCGACATCGGCATCATCTTCCTGGACATCAACGGTCTCAAAGACATCAATGACGGCGAAGGCTACAGCGGCGGTGACGCTGTCCTGGCCGCAGTGAGCCGCTCCGTCCATGAGCTGCTGCCGGATACGGCCGTATACCGCATGGGCGGTGACGAATTCATCCTGCTGTGGCGGGAAGGGGATGAACATGCCTTTCGCCGGGATGTGGAACGGGTACGCGCCCTGTTCGCCGGGACGCTGGGGTTCACTGCTTCCGTGGGCTGTGCCTGGGTGCGCACTGAGGATGATATAGCTGCGGGCCTGATCGCTGCCGATGCCCAGATGTTTGCCGCCAAGCGGGATTTTTACCGTTCGTCGCCCCAGAGCGGCCGTTACCGCAGCGTGCTGGACGACGTCCTCGATCTGGCCCGGCCCGGCCGTCTGGACGAGCTTTTGGCCTCGGACTGCTTCACCCTGTATTGCCAGCCCCAGTTCAGGGTGGAGGATGAAGCGATAGTTGGCGGCGAGATCCTGTTGCGCCTGATGAGCGACGGCAAGGTCATCCCGCCGTCTCAATTCATCCCTCTGCTGGAATCCCTCTATGCCATGCCGCAGGTGGATCTGTATGTGTTCGACAAGGTCTGTGCCTGCCTGGACCGCTGGCGGGAGGAGGGCAGGCCGCTGGTGCCCATGGCGGTGAACTTTTCCCGTACGACGCTGGCTTTCCCCGAGGTGGCCGACAGGCTGGAGGAGATCAGACAACAACACGGTATCCCGGCCGAACTGTTGCAGGTGGAGGTCACGGAAACGGCAACCGCGGAAGATTTCTGCGCTTTTCAGCAAGCCGTGGACAGTATCCGGGCCAAGGGCTTCCGGGTGGCCATCGACGATTTCGGTGTCGCCTATGCCAATCTCATGACCCTGGCGCGTCTGGGTTTCGATGAACTCAAGCTGGACAAGAGCCTGATGGACGACCTGTGCGGCAGCGAAAAAAGGCAGCGTCTGCTGCGGCTGGTCATCGAGGCCGCGGGGGACCTGGACATCCGTACCGTTGCCGAGGGGGTGGAGACCGAGGAACAGTTGGAGATCCTGCGCAAACTGGGCTGCCCCAGGGCCCAGGGCTATCTGCTCAGCCGGCCGCTTCCTGTGGAGCAGTTCTCCTCCCTGCTGTCCTGACAGGGATCACAAAAAAGCCGCCCGTAAAGGACGGCTTTTTTGTTTATGGGTCTTGGCACTGTTGAGCGCCTGACAGACGCGAAGCGCGGCCCCCCCCGCCAAGGCGAGGGGGCCGCGTTGTTCCCGGTGATGACAGCGGCCGTGTGTGCCGGACCGTCGTCCCGCTGCGGGCTGGCTGGTTCTTACAGCCCCAAACGCCGATAGATGGCCTTCATGTCCACGTTCTGGCGCACCACGCCGGCCAGGCGGTCCAGCGAGGCTTCCAGATCGCAGCGCACCAGCTGGCGGCCCTGCGGCCTCAGGCCCACGTCCTGCCGCACATGGTCCAGCCAGGCCCGGCGGAAGGCATCGTCATCGAACAGGCCGTGCAGATAGGTGGCCCAGCGGCGTCCGCTCACATAGCCGCAGACACGTTCTTCCGGAGCGCCTTGGCCCTCGCGCACGAAAAGGGGCAGGGCCGAGGGGCCGTGGCTGGTATGGCCGTGATGGATCTCGTAACCGCCGGTCATGACCGGCAGCGGCGTGGTCGCCCGGCGCACGCTGGCCAGCGTCTTGTCCGCCGCAAAAGTGGATTCCAGATCCATGAGCCCGAGGCCGGGCACGGAAGGCGCGGCAGACTCCAGCCCCAGCGGATCGAGGATGGCGCGTCCCAGCATCTGGAGCCCGCCGCAGATGCCCAGCAGCCAGCCATCCCGGGCGGCATGGCGGCAGATGAGCTCGCCCAGACCATCGGCCCGCAGTGCGGCCAGGTCGGCGGCCACGCTCTTGGTGCCGGGCAGGATGACCACATGGGGCTGTCCCCAGTCTTCGGCCCGGCGCACAGCCCGCAGGCGCACGTCCGGTTCGGCGGCCAGGGGCGTCATGTCCGTAAAGTTGGAGACATGCCGGGGCATGACCACGGCGATGTCGAGGATGCCGGGCGGGGGCGGCGTGGTGTCCGCCGTCTGCGACCAGGGGAACCCGGCCATGTCCTCATCCGGGATGTTGATGTCGCGCAGCCAGGGGATGACGCCCAGCACCGGGATGCCGGTGGCCTGCCGCACATAGGCATGGGCCGGCTCCAGCAAGGAGGCGTCGCCCCGGAATTTGTTGACGAGCCAGCCCGCCAGCAGGGAACGCTCCTGCTGTTCCAGGGTCATCCAGGTGCCCAGCAGCGAGGCATAGACCCCGCCGCGGTCGATGTCGCCCACCAGCAGCACCGAGGCCTGCGCGTGGGCGGCCATGCGCATGTTGACGATGTCGTGCTGCTTCAGGTTCACCTCGCCGGGGCTGCCGGCCCCTTCTAGGACCATGACCTCGTGCCGGTCGGCCAGGGTGTCATAGGCATCGCGCACGGTCTGCCAGAGCCCGGCCTTGTAGCGGAAATATTCGCGGGCCTGCATGTGCCCCACGGGCTTGCCCAGGACGATGACCTGTGACCCGGTCTCCGAATGCGGCTTGAGCAGCACGGGGTTCATGAGGGCCTCGGGATCGATGCGGGCCGCCTGGGCCTGGACGATCTGGGCGCGCCCCATCTCTTCGCCCATGGCGGTCACCCCGGAATTGAGGGACATGTTCTGGGCCTTGAACGGCGCCACATCGTAGCCGTCCTGCCGCAGGATGCGGCAAAAGGCGGCAGCCAGGATGCTCTTGCCCGCGTCGGAGGACGTGCCTTGCAGCATGAGGGCAGGGCGGCGCGTGCGCGGACGCGGCGGCACAGGCGTGCCCGGATGCAGGATGCCGCGCAGGGCATCGGCCAGCCGCTGATGGTCTTCTTCCAGCCGCACGGCGGCCCGGAACCAGCTGCCGTCCTCCATGCCGCGGTAATTGGAACAGTCGCGCACGGCGATGCCGTATTCCCGCAGCAGGCGGGCATAGAGATCCGCCGGGGCCTGCTGGCAGCGGAACAGCACATAGTTGGCCAGCGAGGGGAAGACCGTGATGCCGGGCACGCCGCGCAGGCAGGCGCACAGGTGCTCGCGACGGCGGTGGTTCTCGTCCCGTGTCCGCTCGGCAAAGTCCGACGTGTCCGCCAGCACGGCCTGCGCGGCAGCCAGGGCAAAGGCATTGACGCTCCAGGCGGGCAGTTGTCCGCGCCATCGCTGTGCCCGTTCCGTCCGCGTGACCAGGTAGCCCAGCCGCACGCCGGGCACGGCATGGAACTTGGTCAGGGAGCGCAGCAGCACGGCATTGTCCGGCAGCTGCGGGATGAGGGAAGAGATTTCGTCGGGGCCCGCATAGGCGGCAAAGGCTTCGTCGATGATCCAGAGCAGGTCGGGGCGGGCCCCCAGCAGACGGCGGCAGGCCGCAGGTGGCAGGAAGGAGCCGGAAGGGTTGCCCGGATTGGCCAGCCAGACGGCTGTCCGGGCCGGGACGTCCGCCAGCAGGGAGAGCAGCCGCCGGAGCATGTCCTCGTCGCTGTCCCCGTCACGGCGCACCCCGCAGGCCAGATGGCGTACCTCCAGACCGGCCAGCCCGCAGGCCAGGGCGTATTCGCTGAAGGCCGGTTCGATCACGGCAGCGCAGGGGGTGCCTTCCTCTTTGAGGGCGCGGGCCAGCAGGTGGATGAGCTCATTGCTGCCGTTGCCGAACACGAAACAGTCCGCAGGCAGGCCGTAGACGCGGGCGGCGGCCTCCATGGCCTCTTCCGCATGGGGAGAAGGATAGGCCGAGATCTGGTCCAGGGCGCGACAAAGGGCCAGGCGCAGGAATTCCGGCGCGCCTTCGGGACGGACGTTGACGCTGAAATCCAGCAGGCTGTCAGGGGCGCGCCCGGCCAGTGCGGCCATGCGCAGCCGGTCGCCGCCGTGTGCCTCAGGCTTCATGGGGATCCTCCTCAAGGGTCGGTGACGGCATGGCCCCGCCGTGGAGGGCGAGGGCGGAAAGGATACGGGCCGCGCAGTATGCGGGGCTGGTACGGCTGGTATCCACACGCAGTTCACCGGGCAGGGGCGTGTGGATGTCCCGCGCCTGCCGGGCGGCATGGGGCCAGTCCGGTGCACGGTCGGTACGGCTGTTTTCCCGGCGCTCCAGTTCGGCCAGGTCGCAGCAGACCTGTACGGGCAGGATGGGGATGCCCCGCAGGCGCTGCCACAGATCGTCTATCCAGTCCGGGCGCTCGCCCAGAACATGATCCACGATGACCCAGGCCCCGGCGTGGGCGGCTTCGGCCGTGGCCGCGTGCAGGATGGCGGTCAGGGGAAGGCCCGTGGCGGCCATGCCCTGCAACAGGGCCCCCGGACGGCCTGGGCAGGCCCGCAGCAGATCGTCCATGGACAGGATGATGCTGTGACGGCCGTGGTCGGCCAGCAGTTTTTCCTGCAGGGCGCGGGCCAGGGTGCTCTTGCCCGCGCTGGAGGGGCCGTTGAGCAGGATGACCTGCCCGGCAGGCGTGTGGGAGACGGGAGCGGCAGGGGCCGTCCCCACATCCGTCTTCCCGGCAGCGGCAGCCTCAGCCAGACCGCCCCAGTAAAGATGCACGTACCCTGCCCGCACATTGCCGTGATGCACGCCGTCGGGGCGGGTGCCCGCACGGTCCGTGACGTCATAGAGGGGGGCGTAAGGCCGGTGCAGCTCGATGTGCGACCAGTGGAACTCGTGGCCCCGGCAGGTCTCCAGAGGCAGGCCCAGGGGGGCACCGCCCGTGAAGCGGACATCGCGGTAACCCAGCGAGCGCAGGCCCTGCCCCATGCGGGCCGTGGCCTCCAGCACGCCGCACATGGGCCAGATGCGGCGTTCCCCGTCCAGGCCGTGCCCTTCGGCGGCGGCCTCCAGCCCGGAACACAGATATATGTAGCCGCCGCACTCGGCGTAGATCTCGCCGCCAGCGGCAGCGAAGTCCCTGATGGCGGCACGCATGGCCGTATTGGCGGACAGCCGGGCGGCAAAGGCTTCCGGGTAGCCGCCGCCCAGATACAGGGCATCCGGCTGCGGCGGCAGGGCCGTATCCCGCAGGGGCGAGAAGGGGACGATCTCCCAGCCGCGGGCGCGCAGGGCGTCCTCGTTGGCGCGGTAATAAAAGCAAAAGGCCTCGTCCCGGGAAAATCTTTGGTTCGGAATCTGAAAGCGGTTCTGA
>JABLTQ010033273.1_pt1 | contig 10989 bp, 10 predicted proteins | sample 7160101 | NCBI WGS metagenome assembly JABLTQ01 (sample SAMN14651228, study PRJNA627086) | human gut metagenome | isolation source: feces | host: Homo sapiens
GCAACGACCGAAAGCAAAGTTCAAATTCTTAAAAATATATTTTCGGAGATGAGCCTAACTCTTTATGATAAAGTCCAGGAACCGCTTCAGAATGCTGCTTCAAAGCTTACTGAGTTTTTCTCAAAGGCAAGCGAATCCGGCGCGCTCAAAGATGCTCTAGATAAATTATCTGAGAGCGCAGGGGTTTTAATTGAGGGCATCAGCGAGATGGTCGTAAATTTACTGCCGCCATTAATGAATGGCATTTCTTGGCTGATTGAAAATTCTGACTTGGTTGGAATTGCTATCGGAGGTATTACAACCGCGATGATTGCGATGAAAGCAGTAAAATTTGCAGGAGAAATCGGCGACGCATTTACTCAGATGCAGAATTTCGGGAGCAAAATCTTAGATGTTGCTTCAAACTTAGATTTCATGCGGCTAAAAGAGATTGCTTTGACTGTGGCTCAGGGTGCGGTTACGGCGTCTCAATGGCTGATGAATGTTGCGATGAACGCAAATCCGATTGGTCTGATTATTACTGCGATAGGCGCGCTTGTAGGCGCTTTTATTCTTTTATGGAACAATTGTGAAGGATTTCGGAACTTCTGGATAAATTTATGGGAAAGTGTAGTTTCTGCTTGCAATGCGGCTTGGAAGTGGATTTCTTTGTTCTTTACGGAATGGATTCCAAATGCTTTTGGCACGATGATAAATTGGATAAATGAAAATTGGCAAAGTCTTTTATTGCTGATTGTTAACCCCTTTGCTGGCGCTTTTAAGCTGATTTACGACAACTGCGAAGATTTTAGGAATTTCATTGATAACTTTGTAATTTCAGTAAAAGAATTTTTTATAAACGGCTGGAATGCGATTGTGTCGTTTCTTACACAGTCAATTCCGCAATTTATCTCGGATGTTGGCAGATGGTTTGGCGAATTACCGGGCAAAATTTGGGATGGGATTGCCGGGGCGATAGGAGTTGTCTCAGAGTGGGGAAATCAATTGATTTCAGCTGGTGTAAATGCCGCGCAATCCCTTGTTTCAAGCATCTGGAGCACAATCTGTGAGCTGCCGGGAAAAATGCTTGATATCGGAAAAAATCTTGTACAAGGCCTATGGAATGGGATTTCGAATATGACAAGCTGGATACTTGATAAAATCAGAAGTTTCGGAGATTCGATAATGAGCGGAATCAAAAGCTTTTTTGGAATTGCTTCACCCTCGAAATTGTTTGAAGAGCAAATCGGCAAAAACTTGGCACTTGGTCTGGGAGAGGGCTTTACGGATTCCATGGAGAGCGTCTCGAAACAGATGCGAAATTCGATTCCGGCCGAGTTCGGCGTGGAGCCCACGCTTAATGTCGCATACAATCAAGGTTTTGCAGCTCAACCGCAAGCCTCCGGGAACTCTGGAATCACCGTACACATCGAGAATTTCGTAAATAATCGCGCCCAGGATGTCCAGGACTTCGCACAAGAACTGGAGTTTTATTCAAGGCGTAGCAATTTTGCACTAGGCTAAACACGCATTTAACGTAAAAGTTTTTGAAGTCCAGAAACTTTTTTCAAAAAGTTTCTGGCCGTCGGAGACAAAGGGGAGATTTTTTTGAATTATTGTATATTTAAAGGCATAGATTCGCGTGAATTTGGGCTTTATATGGAACGATGCCCGGAAAAAGTTAGTCCAAAAAGGCGTGATGAAACTTTTACGATTCCGGGCAGACATGGTAATTTAATCACAACCGATGGAGCTTTTGACAGTTACATCAGAAGTACCGAATTTATTTTGAAAGATGAAAGGAAAATTGATGAAATCTGTGCACATTTTAAGGGGTCCGGATGGCTAATTTTTAGCAATGAACTCGACCGAAAGTATAAAGCAAGAGTTGCAAACCAAATTGAATTTTCGCATATTATCCGGCATTTTAAGAGATTTGTTGTGGAGTTTGAAGTTCAGCCGTTTGGGTATGATGTTTTTGAACAGACGCTCGTTAAAACTGCACCGTTTAGCCTTTTTAACATTGGAACTTTTGAAGCTGAACCAATAATTACGGTTTTCGGGAACGGAAATATAACGCTTAAAATAAACGGTCAAAACGTGTATCTAACGGGAATTACAGATAAAATCACACTCAATAGCGAGATGCAAAATGCGTATCGAGAAACAACATCGATGAATAACAAAATGAGTGGAAATTTTCCAATTTTAAGTCTTGGCGAAAATTATGTCACATGGCTGGGAAACGTTACGAGGCTTGAAATACAGCCAAACTGGCGATACGTGTGACCACGCTGGACATGTCGCGCCGTTTTTTGAGAGGGTTACCTTTAAACTGCACACGCGCAGGGAATTTTTAGCAAGAAAGAAGAATACTAATGATAATTCTATATGAGAAAAATGAAACTGATTTTACGCATAATGGCTTGATGATTTTGCAGCCAATTGAGGCGATTGTAACCGAAGAATTAAACGGAGACTATTCTTTGAAACTCACGATGCCGCGGGGATTTTCAGATATTGAAATTGAGCAAATTATAAAAGTCCCAACTCCCCGGTTTAATCAGCTTTTCAGGGTTTACAACTCTGATGTTGATATGCTTGGCAATCCCGTATTTTACGCGCGGCACATTTTTTACGACCTACTGGATTATTTTATTGAAGATACTAGACCGACTGGAAGTGGTGCAGCTGCAATTTCAAAAATTCTTGCTGATACACCGTTTACAGGGACTTCAGATATTGAGACAGTGAACACTGCTTATTATCAAATGATAAGTCCAGTTAAAGCAATTTTAAGTGCTGATAATTCTTTTATAGAAATTTGGGGCGGCGAGCTCGAGCGTGATAATTTCCAAATTAGAATGAAAAATCATATTGGTACAGACCGAGGTGTATCGATTCGATATCGCAAAAATCTTACAGGACTACGTCTTGTTACTGATTTATCCAGTGCCGTAACAAAAATCATGCCAACTGGGTTAAAAGCAGACGGTCAAACACTTTTAAAACTACCCGAAAAATACGTTACTTCTCCCCTCATTGATAATTATGTGAACACTAAAACAACAAGGATGCATTACAGCGACATAAAAATTGATGAAGAGACATCCGAAACACAGGTCTTAGAAATGCTCCGGAGTGCCGCAAATAAAGAATTTGAAAACGGTCTTGATAAGCCGCAAATTACCGCCACGGTTGAATTTGTAACACTTCAGGACACAGAAGAATATAAAGATTTTGCTATTCTAGAAAAAGTTTATATCGGTGACACAGTACAAATTTTTCATGAAGATTTGAAGCTGGAGCTTAGCACAAAAGTTATTAGTTACGAATTTGATGCACTTTCAAAGCGTTATATCAAAGTTATTTTGGGCAATGTAAATCCTAAATATGGAGATACTCAGCGCCAATATGTCAAACAACAAAAAGCAGAAACCACAACCGCACTCGAACAAGCAATAATCAATGCAACACAGCTAATAACGGGCAATTCCGGCGGTTATATCGTTATGCACCCAGCAGAAAAACCACAGGAAATTTTCATTATGGATACTCCTGACATAGGCACAGCACAGAAAGTTTGGCGTTGGAATTTATCAGGTCTTGGTTACAGTTCGACTGGAATTAACGGTCCATTTGCTCTTGCTATAACAATGGATGGTGCAATTGTTGCTGACTTCATCACTGCTGGGACAATTAACGGGGCACTCATTAAAGCCGGTTCTGTCGAGGCGGAAAGCCTTTCGCAAGATTATAAAAAGAGTGTCATAGACTCGATAAACGGTGTTGAAACTTCTGTAACTCAGGCATTCAAGGTAGCTGACGGTGAACTTTCGAGCACAATAACTAAAGAAATATCACGAGCCCAAAACGCCGAATCAATGCTATCGTCATCGATTTCTCAAAATGCCAGCAATATTACACTAAAAGTATCCAAGGGAGATGTGAGCAGCCAAATCAGCACTGAAAGCGATAAAATCACAATTTCAAGCAACCGTCTTTCGATTTCATCAACTTATTTTACGCTTAGCAGCAATGGGAAAATAACCTGCACAGGTGCTGATATTTCCGGAACACTCGAAACTGGCGGCACTTACGGATACGTAAAACTAAGCAACGGTCGATTAATTGGCGGAAACAGTTCTGGAGAGTCGGGTTACATTTCATTTAACCATCAAGTTGATGGAAACCCTGGGCCACGGATTGCGGGGACAAATGGACTTGTGATTGCAACGCCCAAGTTTGGTGTTGCGGACTATTTAGGTCCGGGTACAAGTGGGACATATTATCAAGGGCAATCCGCAGCCCAAACGTTCGTCACAAATATTTCTGATAACGGAGACGGAACTATTTCTTGGAACACAAAAACTATCACATTCACAAAGGGACTTATGACAACGTCTCTGTAAGGGAGAAAACAAATGAACATACCAATCGAACATGCAATAAGTTTTATGCAAACTGAAATTGAAGAATTTATTTATCAAAAAATGCAGGAAAGCCAAGTGTCTGCAGGACTTATTGAAAAAATTTTAGAAGGTGTATTATGCCAAATAAGAAAATTAAAAAACCAAGATTTAGAAAAATTAATTTTTGAGTTGAACAGAGAAATACCAACAGTCAGCGAGGAAAAAGTTGAAAAACATACAACGTCATTTGATAATTTTAAGGGGGCAGACGATGGAAGTTTATAAAGCCAAACGCAATGGAACAGCGATTTTTCTTAATCCGGATAAATTCGATGAGTTTTGGGCAAAAGGATATTTAATCTACAAAGTCAATGATTTAGATAATGAAAGTAAAGATGAGCTTATTACTTCACCGGAAATTTTTAAATTGCAAAATTTGCAAACATTTAGTTTAAATGTTGAGGGGGAGCAAAATGACAACAACACTAGTGACACTAGACGTTTGGCAACCGAATGATATTCGTGTTAAAGTCAATCAGGGCGAAGTGAATTCAAGATTTTTGGAGATTAAAATTCTAGATAAGAAAAAAGCATTCAATCTGACGGATAAAACCGTCATTTTTTATGCCACAAAACCCGATGGGAACTTGATTTTTAATTATTGTGAAATTATTGATGCCTCAAAAGGTATTGTAAATCTTGCGATGACCTCGCAAATGTCGATTGTTCCTGGTATCATGCGGGATTGCGAGATTGACATTTTGGACGAGGAACTTACGAAATTAAAAATAAAAGGCCTGTCGATTGAGATTGTCCGATGCACCGATTTTGAATTCGCAATCGAGAGTACATCGGAGTTTACAGTGCTTGACGAAGCTTTGGCTGATGTCAAGAAAGTGATGGACGCGTATTCCGATGAAAATATTATGGAAAAAATAATGTCTATGGATGGCGAAGGCAGTGGGCTGGATGCTGATTTGCTAGACGGAAAACATGGCTCAGAGTATGCAACGGCCAAACAAGGAGAAAAAGCAGATTCTGCAGTTCAAAACATTTTGGGTAAAGGCGAAATTATTATTCCAGATTCGAATAATTCTGTAAGTATAACACCCGAAAATATCGGAGCTGTTCCGAAAATCAGGACAATCAACAAGAAAGAATTATCAAGCGATATAACTCTTTCTTACTCGGATGTTGGAGCAGCGTCAAATGAGCAAGGAACCAAGGCAGACAGCGCCATTCAGGGCATTCGTGGTAATGGAACAGCGATTTTGCCAGATAGTAGCAATATTGTAAATGTGACGCCAGAAAACATTGAAGCTGTACCGATTACACGGACAGTCAACGGAAAATCTTTGTCCAGCAATATCACAATAACCGCCGCAGACATTGATGCAGTCCCCAAAACGCGGACAATTAATCAAAAAGCGCTGTCGAATGATATTTTGCTGTCAGCCGCAGATGTAGGCGCAGCGCCGATTAATCACGGCGAACACGTCCCGGCAGTGCAAGCTGCGGACAACTCAGTTTTTCTCAGAAATGACAACTCTTGGCAACCGGTTACACCTGAAAACATAGGTGCTGCGACAGAGGAACAGGGCCAAAAAGCCGACTTTGCAATTCAAGGGATTCAGCTGAACGGCGTACATATTTCACCAGACATAAATCGCCAAGTCAATATAGTTCTCGAAGGTTCCGGTGGAGCAACGGCTGAGCAAGGAGCAAAGGCTGACTCAGCAATTCAGGGTGTAAAAGTAAACGGAACGTTGGTTAATCCCGACAGTGCTCGAATTGTTGATATTGATGCAACTTCAGTCGGCGCAGCGACAGCAGAACAAGGTGCAAAGGCCGATACAGCTATTCAAGGGGTAAAATTAAACGGAACTCTGATTGAGCCGGATAGCCAAAATATTGTGAATGTTGCTCTCGAAGAAACCTCAGCCGAAGATTTTACTGCAATTATTGAGGCCGATTGGACAATCTCAGAAACTGGCGAATACACTCAAACCATTGCGGTGGCTGGAATTTTAGCTTCAGACAACCCGATTGTTGACGTGATTTTAGATACTTCAAAAGATGTTGCCCTACAGCAGTTGGAAGCCTGGAGTTGTATTTCTAAAATAGAAACTTCTGATGGCAGCATAACTGTAACTTGCCTGGAAGAAGCACCGACAGTTGTCATCCCAATTCAATTGAAAGTAGTGAGATAAATGGGAAGCGCAATTATATCAAGGTATAAAGATAATTACACTACAATAAAATTTGACAATTATAATCCCGGTATTACAGGCCATACCTCGACTGAAATGAATCAAGCGAGGGATTATTTAGCTGCGACCACAGTTGGCAATTATGGCCTTTTTGCAGGTGGATATAATAACGGTTCATATTATTCCACAGTAGATGCATATAACAGCAGTTTAACAAGAAGCACTCCAACAGCCTTAAGCGTAGATAGAAGAGAATTGGCTGCTATTACGGTTGGGAACTATGCTCTCTTTGGAGGCGGTTATAATAACGGTACTTATTATTCTGCAGTAGATGCATACAACGGCGATTTAGCAAGAAGCACTCCAACAGTTCTAAGTGTAGAAAGAAACAAATTGTCAGCAGCCACTGTCGGTGATTATGCTTTATTCGCCGGCGGATATAATGGAAGTTCCCGACTTTCTACAGTGGATGCGTATAACAGCAGCTTAGCAAGAAGTACGCCAACGAGTTTAAGCGTATCGAGGGAATATATAGGTGCAACAACAATAGAAAACTATGCCTTATTTGCCGGTGGATATGTTGGCAATAGCACAGTAAAAACTGTAGACGCGTACAATAAAAGTTTGTCAAGAAGTACAGCACCGGAACTTAATTCTTATACTGCAAATGTCGCTGCAATTGCACTAAGCAACTATGCGTTACTTGCACTTGCTGGACTAAATGACCAGAGTGCAAAATCAACTGTAGATATATACAACAGCAGCTTGATAAAAAGTAATTCAATAGAATTAAGTTTGGCAAGAACAGAGATTGGCGCAACGGCAACAAAAGACTATGCATTATTTGCTGGCGGCCGCGGAACTAATAATGGGTCAAAATCAAATGTAGATGTATATAACAGTGACTTGTTGAGGAGTAATCCAGAAGAGCTGTTCAAAGATAAATTTAGAATTGCCGCGACTACAGTTGGAGAATATGCGCTGTTTGGAGGTGGCGGCAGCACTTCGGGAGACTATTACTCCACAATAGTAGACGCATATTACGGGAACTTGGAGATTACGGTATATAAAAATTCGAGGTACAAATTTCAAAACATGACGGAGGAAAAAGCTGTTAACTCAAGCTTTGAGAGCGTCTCAGTCCCAACCCCTGCAACTGGCTATATCAAGCTCAGGAATACAACTATTTTTTAGAAAGCGGTGAAACAAATGGGCACCACGATTATATCAAGGCGTGGTAGAGGTTCTGCAACGATTAAATTTGAAAATTACAGCAATTCGCCAAGCAAAATTGCGTCAATCAATTTGAGTGAAGTAAAGGAAGACGTGGTCGCGACTGCAACCGAAAATTACGCCTTTTTTGCCGGCGGTCAGACCTATTCCAGCGGCTTTATTATGAAAGATTCAGTCGATGCTTATGATAAAAATTTAATTAAAAGCACACCCAGCGTGTTGAGCGTGGCAAGACATGGAGCTACGGCCGCGGCTATCGCAAATTATGCAATTTTTGCAGGCGGTTCAGCAAGCAGCTACAGCAGCGATACTCAAGCCATAGTCGATGCTTATGACGAAAATTTAACGCGCACCACAGCGACGGAATTAAGCCATGATAGAGACCAGTTTCCAGCAACAACAGTGGAAAATTACGCCCTATTCGGTGGAGGATTTTGGTATGCGCCGAACGGCTCACTGAGAACTGCAGATACAACAGCCGTGGTCGATGCTTATGACCAAAATTTGACTCGAACCAGCGTCAGCGAATTAAGTCAAGCAAGAAATCGATTTGCGGCGACAACAACTGGGAATTATGCCCTTTTGGGCGGCGGTTCATCGGAAATGAGCAACAATGCTTATGCAACCGTTGATGTCTACACAGACGAACTGGTAAAAATAACCGTGTCCGAGTTGAGCCAAGCAAGGAATTATCTGGCAGCGACAACTGTTGGAAATTACGCATTATTTGGGGGCGGAGTTTGCTTCGATGGCGAGATGTCAGATATTTCTTTTGACACAGTTGATGTCTATGATGAAAATTTGGTGCGAAGTACACCTACCGAATTGAGTGTTGAAAGAAGCCAACTTACTGCGACAAAATTGGGAAATTATGCTTTGTTTGCAGGTGGACAAAAAAGAGATGAAAGTTCTTACAAGGACTATTTTTACGATGTCGTGGACTTGATAGACAAAAATCTTGTCCGAAGCACGCTTACGGCCTTGCATACCGGGAATAATTTGCTGTCTTCGGCAAGTGTGGGGAATTACGCACTTTTTGCCGGTGGAGACTATCGTAACAGCGATGTGGTCGACGTTTATAGCATTGCTGAAGGAAGTCTTGCACTGACATTGTACAGCGGATCAAAATATAAATTTCAAAACATAGGAGATGAGCTGACGGTTAATTCGAATATAGAAAATATATCAATTCCATATCCTGTCACGGGATATGTCAAAATCAAAAATACAACCATTTTGGTAGTGTCAAGTAATCTATGAAAAAACTGAGCCGAAAAAATAGGCTCAAATGAACCTTGAAAACTGTAGATATTGATTCCTGTAAGCTCTCCGAGGGCTTAGGGCGTTGCCCTAAGAACCCACAAGGGAGCAGTCCCTTGACCCGTTTTCGTGCTCTGCCCGAACCTGTCCTCGCCGGAAGGCAAGAAAAGGGCACAACGCCCTTTTCTACAGGAACAGGATAATCCGCGAGCCTTATGTCAATAGACTTTCGCGGCATATCCTCACAGCCGGTGCTGCCGTCTGTTCCGGTATTCCACGGTTCTATTGACAACAGCTCCGCTCCATGACAGCTGCATTGTTTTTCTGCATATTTAGGATTGTCTGCTGGCCGAGGAAGATAAGGAGCTGCCATTTGCCCGGCATGTTGTCTGCGCCTTGCAGCATTTCCACTTCGTTGAGGACTTTGTATTTATTATGTTTATGAGGGCGCAGGAAGTTGTAATAGGCAACCCAGAGAGTCAGGTCGTAGTTGGCACCGTCGATGCCGTCAAAGCCGTTTGTGTGGCGGTAGGAAGCCTTGTAGGTGCGGTTGAGCCGTTCGATCATCTGCTTGAACGGTCGGTGTTCCGTGGAAACAGCGTCGTCGTTGGTAAGTCCGATGACCTGTGTGACCTTGAAGGTAAAGGCTTTGCCGAACTTTTTGGCAAACTCCATGGCGGCGAGGGGATAGGCACTGTAGCCGTCAGCGATGAACTTGAACTTTTCAGGGAGTTTTGCAAGTCCCCGGAAGGCCATGCGCATGGCAAGGATGCAAGGGCCGACGCCGCGGCTGTCGGACACCTGGTAGCCGATGATGGACCGGGTGGCGGCGTTCATGATGAGCCAGACGTAGGTTTTGATGCCGCGGATTTTGATATAGGTTTCATCAGCGGTAAATACTTCCCCTTTTTCGTAGGGGTATTGATCGACAAAGGGCTTGACGCAGATGGTGGCAGTCTTGCAATAGTTGGCTATCTGCTGGTGGGAGATGCTGATGTTGTACAGGTCTTTCAGGGCTTGCGAGGTTTTGCGGAGGGAAAGGCCCAGATTGACATGCAGTGTCAGACATAAAGACATGACATGGGCATTGTGTTTGCTGAATTTGAGGGAAGAAGCATTCCTGGGCAGGGTATTTAGATCCATGCTGAAAAAATCCATCATAAATTCACGGTAGATGTAGTGAAGTTTATATTTATTTTTGCCGTAGTCTTCCTTAAGGTCTGCTTCATCCACCTTTCTAAGGTTATGGAGATAGTAGGGGCATTTGGGATTGACGCATTTATGGAGGATGAAATGCTTTCTGTCTTTCTTTGGAACAAGGGCGTTTCCGCAGTGCGGACAGCGCAGTTTCACGGAAGAAAATTTGCTTTCTTCCGGCGAGAACCTGGCGGAGCAGACTTTGCACAGGAGTTGTCCTTTGGAGCCGTTGTTTTTGTAGAGGTATGGCTGTGGGGCATTACAGCGGGGACAGGAGCAGTCCTCCGGGATGTCGCATTCTGAGCGTCTGCTGACAGGCCGGATTTTCTTTCCGTAGCGTTTCTCAAAGTAAGGGATCAGTTCCTTGTAAGTCCAGTCCTGTCGGAAGTCGGTGACGAGAGGGAGTTCATCAATTTTGAACTTCTGGTATTTTTGGGAATGGGAGTCATCAAAAGCCCACTGTTTTAGGGGAATATATCTGCAGATGAAGTTAATCAGCCAGCAATTCTGCTGGTAAAGGTATTGAATAACAGAAAGTAAGTATTGTATAATGTCCATGAGCATTGCCTCCTTTGGTTGATCGATTTTTTAGACGAGGACATTATACCAAAAAAGGGAGGTCAATGCTCTTTTTATTTGAATCTTCCATAAAATCAAGGTTTAAGCAATAAAAAAACAAGGTAGTCTTTGACACTACC
>JABLTQ010056337.1_pt1 | contig 10973 bp, 9 predicted proteins | sample 7160101 | NCBI WGS metagenome assembly JABLTQ01 (sample SAMN14651228, study PRJNA627086) | human gut metagenome | isolation source: feces | host: Homo sapiens
CCCGTCGCGGGCGGCCTTGGCCGCCAGGGCGGCTGCTTCGTCAAAGGCTTCGGCCTCACGCATGACGATGCGCAGGGCGCCACGGGGACAGTTCAGGCAGGCGCCCAGGCCGTCGCAGTAACTGTCGCGGATCAGGCGGGCCTTGCCGTCCACCACAGCAAGGGCGCCTTCGGCGCAGTCCAGCACACACTGGCCGCAGCCGTCACATTTTTCTTCGTCGATCTCGATGATGGGACGTTCCATAACACCTCAGTCTTTCAAAAGGATATGTGCAAGTTCTTCGGCATCTGCGGCCACCATGTCCGCGCCGGCGGCCAGCACCTCGGCCGCTCCCCGGAAGCCCCAGGCCACGCCCACGGCCGTCATGCCCGCGTTGCGCGCCGTCATCATGTCCACGTCGCTGTCGCCCACATAGGCGCAGTCCCGCGGGGCCACGCCCATGGAGGCCGCCATCTGCAAAAGGACCGTGGGGTCGGGCTTGAGGGGGGCGTCATGCCGGCCGCCGCGCACCGCGTCGAAACGGATGCCAGGAAAATGCAGCGGGACCAGGGCGCAGGTGAGGTCTTCCGGCTTGTTGGAGAGCACGGCCAGCCGGAGCCCGGCCTCCTGCAAGCGGGCAAGGGCCGCGGCAAGGCCGGGATAGGGCGTGGTGTGGATGCTGATGTGGGCGGCATAGTAGCCGCGCCCTTCTTCGGTCAGGGCATCCAGACGTTCCTGCGGGCCCTGGGCCACCACGGACGCGGGCAGGGCCCGGCGCATGAGGATGGGGAAGCCGTTGCCGACCATCTGCCGGTAGGCGCTGACAGGATGGACAGGGTAGCCGTGGGCGGCAAGGACGACATTGCAGGCGCCGCCGATGTCGGCAAGGGTGTCCAGCAGGGTCCCGTCCAGATCAAAAAAACAGGCTTTCATGTGACCTCCGAAAGATGGCCCGGGAAGGGCGGCCGTCAAGGCAGGACGCAGTATAGCCGCAAAATCGTCCGGCGGCAAATGCCGTGCCGTTTTCACAAGCCGTGGCTGCCATGCAAATTCTGGACAGGGACGCGGGCTGTTTGCTATTCTGGAGTCCGGTGGCGGATCTCGCCACCGTTCGATTTGGGAGGTTGTTTATGCCCCGACACGTTTTGACTCTCAACGATCTTGGTGAAGAAGGTTCCTGGCTGCTGGTGCAGCAGGCACGCGGGATCCCTGATGCAAAGAGCCGTACCGACTTCATGACGGAACGCACGGCCGTGCTGCTGTTCGCGCAGGATTCGTTCGCCGAGCGGCTGTGCGTCTCGGCGGCTGTACGGCAGATGGGCGGTTCCCTCGTCTTCCAGGGCGCCACGGGTGGCTGGAAGTCCGAGGTGGAGCGTTACCAGCGCCAGATGCTGGCCGTCATCGACTATTTCGTGGACTGCATGTATGTCTACGGCGTCCCCGGCCTGGCCACCAATGTGGACAGGGGGCTGGTGCAGTTCCCCATCATCAATGCCGGCAGCCCTGATGCCCATCCGGCCCATGTGCTGGCCGACGTGGCCTGCATGCTGCGCTATACCCGTGACGATCTCAAGAAGGCCCGCGTAGGCTGGCTCGGTTGCACCAACGGCACCCTGTTCTCCCTCATTGAGGCCCTGCGCTATTTCCCCTTCAGCCTGCAGGTGGCCCTGCCGCCGCTGGAGGACCGCCCCACGCTGGAGACCTATGCCCGGCATTGCGGCGTGAAGGTGGACTTCGTGGATACGCCCCAGCAGGCCGTGGAAGGCTGCAACTTCGTCTATGCCGGTTGCCGTTCGGGACTGGACGAGGAAATGGCGCAACAATGGAAGGTGGACGAGGCCCTGCTGTCCCATGCCGACCAGAAGGCGCACGTCCTGCTGGGCACCAGCCCCATGCAGGCCATCGAGGTCGCCAGCGACATCCTTGCCAGTCCGGCTTCGCTGCTGCTCTTGCAGTCGGAAAACCGCCTGCGCGTGCACAAGCGCTTGCTGCACTGGGTCTTTTTGGAAAACGAGCGGGCCATCTAGCCCGACCATCCTCCAGATGTCCACGACGGCTGTCCGGGCTTGCCGGGCAGCCGTTTTTCATTTCCGGAGCGGCCCCTCCTCCTGTCCGGGCAGCTTGTTCTCCTGTGCTCCCTTTCAGGGAAAGGGGATCTCCAGGCGGTGCCGGATGATGGGGCGGGGGGCTTCGTGTTCCGGGATGGCCAGCGCCACGGCATAACCGTCCCGGCCGATGGCGCAGGGGGCCCACCAGTGTTCGCCTTCGTCCGGCAGGGCCTCCCGGATGCTGGCATGATGCCCGCCGCTTTCAGCGGAGACGAGCACCCTGTCCAGACCTGTGCCCAGCCCCTTGCCGCAGCCTTTCATCACGGCTTCCTTCCTGACCCACATGCGATAGAAGCCGCGGGCGTAGCTGTCCGGGGCCAGGGCATCGAGGGCCAGGCGTTCCTGGGGGTGGAAAAAGTCCGCGATGCCGCGCGCATCCACAGCGCTCCCTGTCCACTGGATGTCACAGCCGATGGGGCAGCCCTCGCAGACGGCCAGCAGGGCTTCCGTACCGCTGTGGGAGATGCTGAAGGGAAGGTCGCGCCAGCAGGGTTTCCCCCACGGGCCGTAGGTGAAGACGATGTCGCAGGCCCGGACATCCGGCCTGTGGGCGGCAAGGATGGTCTTTGCGCAGGCCCGGCAGAGAAGGAAGCAGTTCCCGTCGTGGGGCCTGCAAAAGCGGGCCGCCCGTTCCAGCTCCTCGGGGGAAAGGAGGGGGCGCGCCCAGGACGCGGCCTTTTCCGCATGGGCCAGGCTGAACCGCCAGAGATGGATGGCGGCCGAGCGGTATACCCGCTTGCGGCCGGAACGGGGGACACCTGCGGCCATCAGAGGGACTCCCGGAAGCGTATGGTGACATATTTGAGCAGGCCGAAGCGCTGTACGATGGCGATGTTCACACGGGTGGCCAGCGTCAGGCCGCGCAGCGGCAGGCCGTGGAAGAAGGGGGTCTCGCTCACGGTGGCGAAGCGGGGGGACAGGGACGCCAGGGCCGCGACCCTGTCGATGCTGAACGTCATGGGGGCATTCCTGTTGCCGGAGCGGGCCACATAGCGGTTGCTGATGCGCATGCCGAGGGAGGATACGGCATCGAAAAAAAGCGTCCCCCCGGGAAAACGCCCGGCAAGGAAGGGCAGCAGGGCCCCCATCAGGTCGGTGGGCTGATAGTGGAACACTCCGGCTGCCAGGAGGAGGACGCCCCGTTGCCCCGCAGGCTCGACGGCATCCGGCCAGAGGGGGTCGAAAATGTCCCGTGCCAGGAGCCTGTGCCCCCTGGCAGGAGGCAGGAGCGCCTGCCGGGCCCGGATGACTTCCGGCAGGTCCACGTCATACCAGACGGCCTCGCCCGGGGGCCTGCGGTAGACGGCAGTGCTGAGGCCGCAGCCCAGGTTGATGACGGTTCCTTCGGGGTGCCGGGCAAGGAAGGTCCGGACGGTGCGGTCGATGTTCATCTCGCGGGCCAGGCAGCAGACCTGGCCGTATTCCTTGAAGGATCCCCTGATCTCCGAAAAATCGAAGTCCAGCTGTTTCAGGACGTCCACAGCGACGGGGTCGTAAGCGGCCTGCGGGTTGGCCCGGCAGGGGGTGGCGCAGCACCACAGGGGGATGAGGAGCGTTCTGGCGATATCGTCCGTGAGGCACGCTTCTATTTTCATGGCAGCTCCGTTGATCGGCATCCGTTTGGCGGGCTCAGAACGAGTACCTGACGCCGAGATAGAGATGGTCGTTCCTGTCGTATTGGCCGAGGTCGTTGCGGCGGTCGCCGCCAAAAAGCATGTAGCCGGCCAGGAAGTGTAGGTCGTCGCTGTATTCGTATTCGGAAAAGATCTCCACGCAGTAGTCCCCGTTGCTGGCGAAAAGCTCCCCGCGTATGCCGGCCGTCAGGCTCTCGTCCAGGAATTTGTCGGAGACGGACCAGCTGACGCCGTAGCGGTCCCTGTCCTTGCCGGGCACGGCTTTGCCGTCGTGGCTGAAGAAGAAGGCCTGGAGGTTGACGTTCAGGTTGGTCAGGAAATTCCTGTCCCAGCCGAGGATGGCCTCGTAGTCCGTGCGGCGCTCCACCGTGATCTCGTCGGACTGGAAGGGGTAGCCCGCCTTGATGGTGAATTCGCCCCGGAAGGTGGAATCCCACAGGGAGACGGCGGTATTGATGCCGAACGCCGTATAGGGTTCGTAGATCTCCTTCACCAGGGCCTGCATGCGTTGCCGGTCCAGGCTGGCCGTGTAGAGGGGCTTGTGCTCGTAGCCCTGGTAAAAAAGGAAGGCCACGTCATAGCCCGGACGAAAGAATTTGAGCCGCGCGGCTGCTTCCGGTTCGAAAGGGCCGTCTTTACGCTGGCGGCGGACGACCCCCGCACGGGCGTACTGGCGCAGGGCCCGCAGCGAGCTGTCTTCCCAGGGCGAGCCGTATTCGGGCAAGCGGCTGAAACGGGGGAAGGGGATGAGGACCATGTCGAGAAGGGCCGTGCCGTCGAGGTTGGCCCGCAGGTCGACGGCCCCCACTGAAAGCCTCTGGCTGCTGCGTGCTGTGGCGATGGGGTTGCGGAAGTCCACGGGATTGATGATGTCGAAGGTGCTCAGGCTGTCGGCTTCTCCCCAGCGTATCTGCTGCATGCCGATGATGAGGTCCAGATACCGGGAGTCCAGGGTCACATAGGCCTCGCCCAGTTCGGGCGTCACGATGTGTTCCTCGGAGTCCCGGCGTCCCGGTACGGAAAGGTCGGCATCCACATGCCCGCTGACGTAGCCCCGGATCCAGGAATCCTGGTTGACCTTGGCTTCGAGCCGGAAGCGCTGGGCCGCGGACAGGGGGGTCGCCTTGTAGGGCGACTGGCGATAGGTCGTCTGCAGGCTGCCGGACAGTTCCAGCCAGTCCGGCATGAGGGGCCTGTCCCCGTCCGCACGGGAAAGGGAGGGGAAGGACAGCAGGGCGACAGCCAGCAGCAGGGCCGCGGTACGGAGGCGGACAGAGAGGCACGGGCGCATGCCTTCGGCTGCGGGGCAGGGAAAACTGGCAAAGGGCATGGTGGGCGATCCGACGGGAAAGGTTGCGGAGAAGGTCAGCCTGGGCGGGAGCCCGGGAAGGGCCGCGGGGGCCCCTCCCGGAAGGGCGAAGCTAGCGCTGGAGGGCGCTGTGTTCGAAATAGGCGTCGCTCAGGCCCACGTTATAGCGCAGGTTGGACCAGTCGATGACGGTGAAGGAACCTTCCTTGGGACGTTCGACGCGCATCCGCGTCACGGTCCAGATCCCGTCTATCTTTTCCTGGCGGGAGAAGAAGAGTTTTTTCACCAGACGGTCTTTCTTGTCATAGTAGTCCGCCCGCAGTCGCAGCAGGGTATCCTTGCGTACCCACTGCACCTGGCGGGAGTACTGGGTCTCCTTTCCTTTTTTGGGGGTACGCTCCAGGACGTAGCAGTCGATGCCGTCCACGGTCTCCTCGCCTTGCAGCCGGTAGTCGTACTCTTCCACGTCATCAAGGTTCTGGATGTCTTCATTGGAGAGGTCGCTGCGCATGAACGAGGCGAACTTGCTGGAACCGCTGATGCGCCGGACAAGGCTCTCGGCCGGCAGGTAGACCCACATGTCGTCGTCCTGCTCCAGGCCGCGGTAACTCCAGACGAGATATTTGGTGCCGTTGACGTCGGCGGGCCTGTCGAACACGATCAGGCTGTATTCGTCTTTGCCGTCCTTGCCGAAATGCTTGGAATAGGTCTTGAAGGAGCGTGTCAGCACCTTGCCGCCGCGGTTGATGCTCATGACAGCTTCGCTGTAGGAGTCCTGGCTCGTGTCGACCTGGTCCATCCGGACGGCCAGATCGTAGCCTGCCTTGACGGGATCTGTGATCGCGGGAGCGGCCTGGGCGCTGCCGGCAAGGAGCAGCGTGCAGAAGAAGAGGACAAAGAGTCTGTTCAGTGCGGTCGTCATGTGGTTCTCCTTTGCGGGGGATGGTGGTGATGCTCAGGCACGGGCCTGCGTCCCGTGTTCCTTGCCCAGGGGCTTGAGGAAGGAGAGCAGGGCCGGGGAAAGGGTGAGATCGGCGAGGCAGCCCCAGAAAAAGGCCGCCGCTCCGAGAAGGCCGAACTGCCCTGTGGTCCGGACGGCCGAAAGCGTGAAGACCAGGAATCCCAGCATGAGGGATATGGTCGTGAAGGTCACGGGCTGCCCTACCATGCGCACGGTCGCCAGCAGGCTTTCACGATAGGTGCCCGTGCGGGCGAACATGCGCTGGAAGGTGACGTAGAAGTGTGTGGTGTCGTCCACGCACACGCCGATGATGACCGAGGAAAAGATCATCAGGACAAGGCTCAGGTCGATACCGGCAAGCCCCATGAGGCCCATGGGCATGAGGATGGGCACGATGTTGGGCAACATGCTGATGCAGCCCAGCACCACGGAGCGCAGGCACAGGATCATCATGAGGCCGATGGTGATGATGGCGCTGGCAAGGCTGGCGGCCTGGCCGGAGCCCACATAGTCGGCCACGGCAGTCAGCCAGGCCATCTGGCCCGTGTATTCCACGTGCAGCCGTCCGTCCAGCCGGTCGCGGACGAAAGCATCCATCTCCCGCATGAAGGCCCGCACTTCCTGGGTGCCCATGTTCCGTGTCTGGATGTGGATGCGCGCCACATCGCTGAGCAGGCTCAGCTCCCTGTCCAGGTTCTTCCCCCCCGACGTTTCGTAGAAGAACAGGTACTGGCTGGCCAGCTCCTGGGAGTCCGGCAGGCGGTGGAAGGCCCTGTCATCTCCGTGCAGGACTTCATTGATGCGTTTGATGATGTCCACGATGCTGTGGGTCTTGACGGTGCCGGGCAGGCTTTCGGCGTGGCGCTGCAAACGCTCCATGTCCTGCAGGAAACGGAGCTCGCGGGCTCCGTTGGCCTTGCCGCTGTCCACCATGATCTCCAGGGACATGGAGCCTCCCATGAAGGTATCGAAAAAGTCGGAGTCCCGGCGCAGCTTTTCCGAGGTGCTGATGTCCTTGACCGTGTTCGTCTCCACCACGACCCGCTGGTACAGGCAGGCCCCGGCCAGGGAGGTCACAAGGAAAAAGGCGATCACGAGACGCGCATGGTCGATGGACCAGCGGGTCAGCCCTTGCAGCGCCGCGTCGAGGCGGCAGAGCAGACGGTCATGGGCGCCCCGCCGGATGGTCGCCTCCTGTTCCGGACGGATCATGTAGGCGATGGGCGTCAGCGTGATGGCCAGGACGAAGGCGATGGCCACGCCGATGGCGGAGTAGATGCCGGCCATGCGGATGGGGATGATGTCCGTGGTGAGGAAGGAGAGGAAGCCCATCATGGTCGTCAGTGACGTGAACAGGCAGGGGATGAAGACCTCCCGCATGGTCTCGACCATGGCTTCATGATGGACGGTCCCCCGACTGCGGTGCAGGTGGTACCCGGCGATGATGTGCACCGTGTCCCCGACGCAGACGGAAAAGAGCATGGTGGGCAGCATGATGTCCATCATGGAAACGGTCCAGCCCGCCAGGCTGATGATGCCCATGGTCAGGATGATGCTGATGCAGATCACGGCCACAGGGGCGATGACGGCCCGGATGCCGTTGCCCATGCGGAACAGCAGCAGGGCCTGGAGCAGCAGGCAGACAAGGGTCAGCTTGACGGTCTCCTTGCGGGTGATCTTGTCGCTCTCGTAATCCTGGACGGGCGGCCCGGCCAGATGGGTTTCCAGAGAGGCGAATTCCGGCCGTTGCAACACGCGGTACACTGCCGGGGCGATGTCTTTGCGCGGGTCGTCGGCCCCGGCGGGATAGCGTTCGCATTCGAGCACGATGGTGGCGATGGTGGCGTCGGGAGAGACCAGGACGTTCACGAAGTCGTCCAGGGCCAGGGCTTCGTTTTTGAATGCTCTGATGGCCCCGGGATCATCGGGGATCTCTTCGAGGCCGGGCCCCACCATGACCTCGTCCCCGTGGGCGCGGATGTATTCCGCCGACCCCAGCTATTTGACCTCCCTGATGTGGGGAACGTCCTTTTCCAGGGCCAAGGCTAGGGACTCCAGGAGCCGCAGCGTGTCACGGTCGAAGATGTCCCTGCTGTTCCTGACGGCCACATAGACGAAGTCTTCATTGCCGAAGAGCTCCCGGAAGCGTTCGATGGCCACGACAGCGGGATCGTCGTCCGTGAAGAAGGATTCATCGGAGTTGTCGAAGCGGAGGTCCCGCATCAGAAAGAAAGAGCCGAGCGTGAGCACGGCCACCAGCAGGAGGACGGCATGACGCCAGGTCTCCAGGAAGCCGACGAACGTGCGGGCGCGGGCCAGGGCGCGGGATTCCTTCATCGGGTCTGCTCCAGTATGCGGCCGAGTTCTTCACGCAGGAGCGTCAGGAAGGCGTCCTCGTCCTTTTTGAGGAAAAAGTGGTCGCCCGGCAGGATGTGCGCGGCGAACGTCCCGCGGGTCTGCTCCCGCCAGGCATCAAGGTCCTGCCGGCAGACCTCGTCATCCGCGTCCCCGGAAAAGACGCACAGGGGCACATCCAGGCAGGCATCGCAGACATAGCTCTCGTCCATGGCGAAATCCGCCCGCAACAGCGGACGGAACATGCGCATGAGGTCAGGCTCGCGCAGGATCTCTTCAGGTGTCCCTGCCAGCTGCCGCAATTCCGCATCGAAAGCCGCGTCGGGAAGGTCGCTGAGCAGTTTGCGGGGCGGCATGTGGACGGGGCGGCTCCCCGAGGCCAGCAGCAGGGCGGGCGGCCGGCCCTGGAGGACAAGGCGGCGTGCCACCTCGAAGGCGATCTTGGCCCCCATGCTGTGGCCGAAAAGGATGCAGGTGCCGTCGAACCAGCCGTGGCCTTCCTCGGCTTCGAACAGCGCATCGGCCAGACGGTGGATGCTGTAATAGCGCGGTTCGCGGAAGCGTTCCTCGCGGCCGGGCAGCTGCACGGCCCGGACATCGGCCAGGCCCCGGAGCTTCCTTTCCCAGTTGCGGTAAAAGGAAGCGCCGCCTCCCGCATGGGGAAAACAGAACATCCTCGGCCGGGAGGGGGTGGCGTCGGCGTTCCCGGACGTCTCCTGCGGCCCTGCGAGCCATTTGCCAGTATCCATGGTTCCTCCTTGTTGGTCATGCTGCCCGTGCCGGGGACATGCCCCGGCACGGGCAGGCCGGGTTAGGCGTGTTCTTTCAGCAAACGGGCCAGTCGTGCGGCGATGGCATCCACGCTGCCGGGATCGTGGAGCAGGTTCCAGTGGTCGGCATCCACAGCCATCTCCTCGAAGCCCGATCCCGCCAGTCCGCGCCAGTAGGCCGTACGGGCGCCGTCTTCCTCCATGCTGTTGCTGCGGACATAGAGCACGGGCAGGCCTTCCAGGGGCTGCGGCTCATAGGAGCGCAGGGCCCTGAGGTTGGCGTCGATGATCTCCATGACGCGTCCGGCCATTTCCAGGTCGTCCTTTTCCACGGCAAGCTGTCCGCTGCGGCGCAGGGCCTCGGCCAGGAAGCGCGCCCGTGTGGGAGCGTCCAGCGCGGCCAGGTCCCCGTCGTCCATACCCAGGGCCGCAAGAGCCTTTTGGGGCGCAGGGGCCACCAGTTCGAGCAGGGCGGCAGGATCATGGGCGCGGCTGTCATAGAGGCTGTCCCAGGCGGGCTTTGAGGGCGGATCGAGCAGGACCAGCGGCAGCAGGCGCCCCCCCTGGCCGCTGGCCAGCAGACGGCGTGCCGTTTCCCAGGCCAGGAAGGCCCCCATGGACCATCCGCCCAGCAGCAGGGGCCGCGGGAGGCCCTCCACGGCCTCCAGGGCCGCGGCGACCATCTCCGGGAAGGCGGTGCGCAGGGGACCACCATCGAGACCGGCGCTCTGGAGGGCATGGAAGGATACCTCTCCGAGTTTTGCGGACAGCGGGGCATAGGCGTTCACGAGACCTTCCACGGGATGCATCATGCACACGGTCGCGGGGCCGTCCCCGTCATGCAGGCATACCAGTTCGCCAGCAGAAGCGCCGGGGCCCCTGTGGTCCACGAGGGCGGCCTGCGCGGCCACGGTGGGGGCCTGCAGCAGGTCGCGCAGGGTCAGACGGCAACCGAATCCCTGTTCCAGCTGTCGGAGCAGCTGGAAAGCAGAGAGGGAATCCCCACCACTCAGGAAGAAGCTGTCCGTCACGCCCACCTCGTCCACCTTGAGGACGTTTTTCCAGATGGCGGCCACGGCCTGTTCCGTCCTGGTCCGGGCGGTGACGCCCGCACGGGGGCGCTGCTGTACGGCAGCACCGCCTGCCAGGCGTTTCCTGTCCACCTTGCCGTTGCGGGTCAGGGGCATCCTGTCCAGCAGCGTCCACGAGGCAGGGATCATCCAGGCAGGCAGGTGCCCGCGCAGATGGTCTTCCAGAGACCGGGGCGTGAAGCGTGTCACGGATGACGGGCCTTCGCTGAGGATGACCTCCAGCCCCAAACGGCTTTCCAGGGAGGCGGGGGGCATCAGGAAGGACGGCCGGGAAAGTCCTGCCTCCGTCAGCGCCTTCGTCCACAGTTCGCGGGTCAGCAGCGGCTGCTCGGGGCGGAACTCCTCGTCCCGGGCGCTGTCGAAGCCCTGCTGGAGCCCCATGCTCAGGTCGAAAGGCAGCTGGAAGACGGTCTCCTCCTGCATGAGCAGGAGGCCGGAGGGCTTGAGCAGGCCCGCCAGGTACTTCAGGCTCTGCCTGATGTCCGCCGCGTCATGCAGGACGTTGCCCGCAAGGATGAGGTCATAGCCATGCGGCTCGAAGCCCATGAGACGGGGATCCTCGTCAAGGTCCAGCAGACGGTAGCTGACGAAGGGATAGCCGGCGAACTCCTTCCGGGCCCTGTTCAGGAAGAAGGGGGAGATGTCCGTGAAGTCATAGGTCACGCCGCTGTCCGGCAGGCCGGGCAGGACGAAGCGCGTCACGGTGCCGTAGCCGCCGCCGACTTCGAGGACGAGGAAACCGCCCCCGGAGGCCGCGGCCAGCCCG